>Ga0111539_10000158_pt1 | contig 76916 bp, 88 predicted proteins | sample RhiMethybrSRZTD1_FD_79667 | JGI IMG/M metagenome (GOLD analysis project Ga0111539, IMG submission 79667) | Populus rhizosphere microbial communities from Tennessee, USA - Rhizosphere MetaG P. TD hybrid SRZTD1 (version 2) (version 2) | ecosystem: Host-associated > Plants > Roots > Rhizosphere >...
CGTGTTACTCACCCGTTCGCCACTCGTGTACCCCCGAAGGGGCCTTACCGTTCGACTTGCATGTGTTAAGCACGCCGCCAGCGTTCGTCCTGAGCCAGGATCAAACTCTCCGTTGAAATCTATGCAAATCCGAGGCTTAAAGAGCATCGGTTTTGTTCGTCTCAACATGTTCAATCGCTGACCAAGACCCATTGCTGGATCTATGTCAATCAATCAAAGGAATCCGAACTCGGATCACGCCAAGGCGTTTTTCCGAGCACGGGGTTTTTTGTGCATTATTTGGCATTGACTTTTAGCACGCTGTTGAGTTCTCAAGTTTCGGGCGCACACCGCGCCGGTCTTTCTATGTCCGGCTTGGGGCAACGACCTACGGTATGAGGTCCGGGAGGCCGAGTCAAATTGTGCACTGATGCACGCCTTGACTCCAGCTTCTTGGTCCAACCCCCAAGCGTCAGCAGCCTCCGGATCAATGCGTCTCGACAAGCACGCAACGATCCAGATTTCTCGTCGGCCAGTGGGTTCCTCAGGGTCGGCCGCGACAGATCAAGCGATCTTAAGCGTCCCGCACCCCGCTGAGGCCTCATACACTTTACGCCTCAGTAACCGAGCGGTCAAACCAGCTGACCCGGGCCCGTCGTACGTCCGCGGCGCTGAAGGTACAGCGTCGGCTCGGGCTGGCTTATTCCCGGACCTGATGCCCAATTCGGCTGCCGGTCTGGGCTGTCAGTGATCGGTGACCGTAACGGCTCCGACCGTTCGCTTGCCCCGCCGTACGATTGCGAATCTTCCGTGCAGCAGGTCGGCGGGACTCAGCAGGGCTTCTGGATCTTCAACGCGCTCATTGTTCAAGTACGCGCCGCCCTCGGCGATCGCCCGGCGAGCCGCTGCTTTGCTCGCCACCACGCCACTGCGCTCAAACACCTCGACGATCGGTGGCAGCCCGTCTTTTGCGGGGAGAGCGACACCGCCGACTTCAGTCACGACAGCGGCGAGGGTGGACTCGCTCAGCTCGCGTAGATCCTCCCGCCCGAAGAGAGCTGCAGCGGCAGCAACCGCAGCCTCCCTTTCGGCCTTTGAATGGACGAGGTCTGTCACGTCGTCGGCAAGCACACGCTGCGCCGCGCGCAGATGCGGTGCTTCCTGTGTCTGGCGCTCCAACTCCTCGATCTCGGCCCTGCTGCGCTCGCTGAATACCTTGAGGTACTCGATGACTTTTTCGTCCTCCACGTTCAAGAAGTACTGATGGAAGGCGTACGGAGACGTCATCGCCGAGTCCAGCCATATCGTCCCAGTCTCGGTCTTTCCGAACTTTGTGCCGTCGGCCTTGGTCAGTAGCGGTGTCGCGAATGCATGCACCCGCTTACTCTCGACCCGCCGGATGAGTTCGACTCCTGCGGTGATGTTGCCCCACTGATCGCTGCCGCCGAACTGGAGCGTGCAGCCGTACGAACGGTGCAGCTCGAGGTAGTCCAGCGCCTGCAACAAGACGTAGGAGAACTCGGTGTAGGAGATGCCCTCTTCCAAACGCTGCCGGACGACATCGCGGCTCAGCATCCTGTTCACTGGAAAGTGCTTGCCGATGTCGCGTAAGAAGTCGAGCACGGGAAGTGGCCCGGTCCAGTCAAGGTTGTTGACGACACGGGCGCGGTTCTCACCAGAGAAGTCGACGAACTTCTCGACCTGCCGCCTGATGCCTTCTACCCAGCTGGCGACGGTCTCCTTGGGGTTCAGGACCCGCTCGCTGGTCTCCTTCGGATCGCCGATCAATCCAGTCGACCCACCGACCAGCAGCAACGGGTGATGGCCGGCGCGCTGGAGCGCCCGCGCCACCATGAGCTGGACCAAGTTGCCGAAGTGCAGGCTGGGCGCTGTTGGGTCAAAGCCCACATAGAAGGTGACAGGGCCGGCAGCAAGATGCTCGGCAAGTGCGGCCTCATCAGTGGAGAGCGCCACAAGTCCACGCCACTTCAGTTCGCTGAGCACCGTTTCCACGGGGCACCACAGTAGCGCCAGCACGACTAGCTGATTGCCTCAGCGATCGGCGCAGCGGGCCAGCTAAGGCCCCCCGAAGGCGGCGTTTGCCATCCCAAGACGGCTAACAGGGGCCTCCACCGAAATTTGGACCCACTTTTGCCGTCTCAGGAGGCTCGGGCTATCTCGCCAGCTAATCCCTCAGGGTCGCGCTCGAGCGGCTTCAGCGACCCACTCGCTCAGGGAAGCCGTCGCGGTTCCGACTTCATCCAGCTGCTCCTGAACCCGTGCCAGCGCCGTACCGCCCCGGCCAGAGCGGCTGTTGATCGATCCGTCGACAGTCAGCACGGAACGAACCTCCGGGGTCAAATGGGGCGAGACTTCCGCGAGGTCAGCGGCGCTCAAATCCGCTAACTCCATTCCGTCGGCCTCGCAGCGGCGTACGCAGGCACCGGCGATTTCGTGCGCCTCGGAAAACGGCACCCGCTGGCGTACCAGCCAGTCGGCAATGTCGGTGGCCAGCGAGAAGCCTTTCGGCGCCAGTTCGGCGAGCCGATCGGGATGGAAGTTCAGCGTGGAGATCATGCCGGCTATTGCCGGAAGCAGGATCAGCAAGTGGTCAAAGGAATCGAAGACCGGCTCCTTGTCTTCTTGCAGATCCCGGTTGTATGCCAGCGGCAAACCTTTCAGAGTCGCCAGCAGTCCGCTCAGGTTTCCGATCAACCGTCCGGCCTTGCCGCGTGTCAGCTCGGCCACATCGGGGTTCTTCTTCTGCGGCATGATGCTGGAGCCGGTAGACCATTCATCGGCCAGGGACGCGTATCCGAACTCTTGTGTCACCCAAATGATCACGTCCTCGCTCAGCCGAGACAGATCGACCGCGATCTGGGCACAGATGTAGGTCGCCTCCGCCACGAGATCGCGTGAGGATGTGCCGTCGATGGAGTTGGCCACGCTGGTTTCGAATCCGAGCTCAATCGCCACAGCTTCCGGATCGAGCCCAAGCGAGGTCCCTGCCAAGGCGGCCGACCCGTACGGACTAACGGCGAGCCGGCGATCAAGATCACGGATTCGATCGGAGTTTCGCAGCAGTGGCCAGGCGTGGGCAAGCAGGTGGTGGGAGAGCAGCACCGGCTGCGCATGTTGAAGGTGGGTACGGCCCGGCATGGGAACACCAAGATGATCACGTGCCTGCCGTTGCAATGCGCCGACAACGTCGGAAAGCCGCGCTGCCACCTCCCGCAGCGCATCACGCAGATACATCCTGATCAACGTCGCAATCTGATCATTCCGCGACCGGCCAGCCCGCAATCGGCCGCCAACTTCGGCGCCGACCAGCTCCACAAGCCGACGTTCCAGCGCGCCATGCACATCCTCGTCGCCTTCGGCGGGCCGGAAGGCTCCCGAGGCGACCTCGGACGCCAGCCCATCGAGTCCGTTGATCATCGTGGCGAGCTCGCCGTCGGTCAGCAATCCGGCCTTGTGCAGTGCCCTGGCATGAGCCCGTGACCCGGCGATGTCGTAGGGTGCGAGCCTCCAGTCGAAGTGCGTGGAGCGGCTCAGGGTCGCCATGGCCTCAGCTGGATTGCCCGAGAACCGGCCTCCCCAGAGCCGCCCGCTGTGATCGCCTTGGGATGAGTCCAATCCAGTGATCAAGACAGCCCGGCGTCCCGGCGCGCCGCAAGCGTGCTGGACATCCCATAGAGCGATATGAACCCCCGTGCCTGGGACTGATCGAACCTGTCACCCTCGTCGTAGGTGGCGAGGCTGAAGTCATACAGGCTGGTCTCGCTGCGGCGCCCGGTGACAGTAGCCTTTCCGGCGTGCAAGATCATCCGAATGTCGCCGCTGACCGGCTGCTGTGCTTCGTCGACGAAGGAGTCGAGCGCCCGCTTCAGCGGTGCATACCACTGGCCGTCGTAGACCAGCTCAGACCAGCGTTGATCGATGCCGCGCTTGTACCGCGCAAGTTCGCGCTCAATGGTCACGTTCTCCAACTCCATGTGCGCTGTGATCAACGCGATCGCACCCGGCGCCTCGTACACCTCCCGACTCTTGATCCCCACCAGCCGGTCCTCCACCATGTCGAGCCGACCGACCCCTTGAGCACCGGCGCGCTCGTTGAGAATCTGGATGGCCTGCAACATGGAGACCTTCTCGCTGTCGATCGCAATCGGATTGCCGGCCTCGAACGTGATCGTGACCTCGTCGGGCTCTCGTGGAATGGCCGGGTCGTCCGTGTAGGCGTAGACATCCTCGATCGGTGCGTTCCAGATGTCCTCGAGGAAGCCGGTCTCCACCGCGCGGCCCCACACGTTCTGGTCGATCGAGTACGGGGAAGCCTTGCTTTGCTGGATCGGCAGCCCCTTGTCCTCTGCGTAGGCGATGGCCTTCTCTCGAGTCCAGGCATAGTCACGAACGGGGGCGATCACGGTCAGCTCCGGAGCCAGGTTGGCAATGCCAACCTCGAATCGCACTTGATCGTTGCCCTTGCCGGTGCAGCCGTGCGAGACGATCGTCGCACCGTGTGATCGGGCCGCATCGACAAGATGCCGTGCGATGAGGGGACGGGACAAGGCGCTGACCAGCGGGTAACGATCCATATACAGGGCGTTCGCCCGCAATGCCGGACGGCAGAATTGCTCGGCGAATTCGTCTTTGGCGTCAACCACGACAGCCTCGACCGCCCCGCAGTCCAGGGCGCGCTTGCGAATGACATCCATGTCCTCGCCACCCTGGCCGACATCGACGGCGACGGCCACCACCTCCCGGCCGGTCTCCTCGGCCAGCCAGCCGATGCACACGCTGGTGTCGAGGCCGCCGGAGTACGCCAGCACGATCCGATCGCTCATGTCACTTTCCTCTTACTGTGGTTGGGATGGGGAGCTATTGAGCCGTTGGCGGGCTTGCCGGTTCGGCTCATGATCAAAAACTGTTCTGCGATCTCACTGCCACCGGTAGGGCCGCGGGTAATCAGCAAGATCGTGTCGTCGCCTGCGATGGTGCCGAGAATCGATTCCCAGCCGACCCGATCAATCGCACCGGCGAAGTACTGAGCGGCGCCAGGAGGGGTGCGAAGCACGACGAGGTTTGCGGACGCTTCAGCCGATACCAAGACTTCCGCACACAGCCGAGCCAGCCGCCCCTCGAAGCTGGCGAATTCGCCGACGTGCGGTTTCCGGTCGCCACCCTCGGCCGGGACCGCGTAAACCAGATGCCCGCTCGAATTGCGTATTCGGAGGGCCCCGATTTCGACAAGATCACGGGACAGAGTGCCCTGGTTGACCTGGACTTCATCGTCGGCCAGCAGCTGGGCTAACTCGTTTTGAGAGCGCACCTCATGCTGCTCCAACAGCGTCACGATCTTGGCATGCCGGGCGGTCTTTGTCAGGGGTGCACGTGCATATGTAGACATCAGCCAACCGCGCTTGCTTGCTCGTCGAGGAAGGCCAGCAGCGCCTTCTGAACGTGTCTGCGGTTCTCAGCCTCGTCCCAGACCACTGACTGCGGCCCGTCGATCACCGCACTCTCGATCTCCTTGCCGCGATAGGCCGGCAGACAATGCAGCACGATGGCGTCCCGATCAGCAAGTGCCAGCAGGGCCTGGGTCACCGCGTACGGACCGAAGAGCGACTCGCGGTCGCTCCGGGAGCCTTCCTGACCCATCGATGTCCATGTGTCCGTGGCGACAACGTCCGCATCGGCTACCGCTTCCTTCGCTTCCCGATGCACCTGCACGCTGCCTCTGGAGCTGCTCGCCAGTTCTTGAGCCCGGTCGACGACAGCAGGGTCTGGTTGGAAGCCTGGCGGAGCCCCAATCCGGACATGCATTCCCGCGAGAGCGCCGCCAAGGAGATACGAATGAGCCATGTTGTTGGCGCCGTCCCCGAGATAGGCCAGCGTGAGGCCCGCTAACTGCTGTTTGCGCTCTCGTATGGTCTGCAAGTCTGCAAGCACCTGACAGGGATGGTACTGATCGGTGAGCCCGTTGATCACTGGCACCCCTGCGTGATCGGCCATTTCCTGCAGCCGTTCTTGACCGGAGGTGCGCCAGACGATTGCCGCAACGTGCCGCCCGAGCACTCGCGCAGTGTCCCTGATCGATTCGCCGCGGCCTAGCTGCGACAGCGCCGTATCCATGATCATCGGATGACCGCCGAGCTCCACAATCGCGATCTCAAATGAGATCCGGGTGCGTGTGGAGTGCTTGTCGAATAGCACAGCGACCGTACGTGGTCCGGCAAAGGAACGCAGACGAAAGGGCTCCGCCTTGAGTGTGTCGGCCAAATCCAAGATCGCCAGCTGCTCCGCCGCGCTGAGATCATCGTCAATCAAAAAGTGCCTCATAACGCCTCCACCGTTACCTGATCGAGAAGAGACGGCAGCACATTGATGAAGCTCTCAAGCTCAGGGGCGCCGATGATCAACGCAGGTGCCAGACGAAGTACGTCGGGACATGGCGCGTTGATCACGAACCCCGCCGCCAGCGCAACATCGACCACAGCCGCCGCGATTGGCTCGGTCAAGATCACAGCCTGCAGCAGACCGCGGCCGCGTACACCGCTGATCAACGGGTGGTCCAGCTCCATGATCTTCGCGGCAAGATGGTCACCCAGTGCCTTTGCCTGATCGAGAAGTCCATCCCGCTCAATCACCGCGATCACGGCGAGCCCGGCAATAGCGGCGACGGGGTTGCCGCCAAAGGTGCTGCCGTGACTGCCGGGACCGAGCAGCCGGGAGACTGGCCCATTGGCAATGCAGGCGCCGACAGGGAAACCATTTCCCAGCCCTTTGGCGACTGTAACGATGTCTGCGGTAACGCCTTCGTCAGTGTGGACGAGCCAGCTGCCACAGCGGCCCATCCCGGTCTGCACCTCATCCATCCACAGCAAGGCTCCGCGCTCATCGCAGATCTCCCTGGCCCGCGCGAGATAACCGTCGGGCGGGACGACAACGCCGTTTTCACCCTGGATCGGCTCCAGCACCACTGCCGCCACCGTTTCGTCGACGACCGAGGCTAGAGCCTCAGGATCGCCGTACGGCACGAAGATCACCTCGCTCGGCAGCGGCTCGAACGGCAAGCGGTACTTCGGATTGTGAGTAAGCGCAAGCGCGCCCATGGAACGTCCGTGAAATGCGCCTTCGGTCGAGATGATCGTGCGGCGGCCGGTCAGCCGAGTGATCTTGAATGCTGCCTCGTTCGCTTCGGTTCCGGAGTTGGTGAAGAACACCCGGGCCTCATCGGCACCAGTCATGCGGCTCAGTCGCTCGGCCAGAGCAACCTGTGCTGGCGTAGCGAAGAAGTTCGAGACGTGGCCAAGCGTGGCGATCTGTCCGGTCACCGCCGATAGCACGGTTGGGTGGGCATGGCCGAGTGCATTGACCGCCAGACCGGCGAGCAGATCCAGATAGCGCCGCCTTTCGGCATCCCAGAGGTAGCAGCCTTCACCGCGTACGAAGACCCGCTTCGGCGGACCGAAGGTGTTCATTACCGACTCGGCGTATGCGTCGACCACCGCCGTTGAGGATGCCGGGCCGGACAGCTCGTGGCTCAAGATCATTGAGTCAGTGGTCATGCCGGCACTCCCTGGCCCGGCGGTTCCAGCGTCGTCCAGCCGAACTCGCCATTCTGGTACTCGTCTGCAGGAATGCCTTCGTCGCGTGAGAACACCCGGCTGCCAAGCCGGACAAGCCCGTCCTGGGTGACCATGGTCCCAATGCCGACATTGGTAAAGATCTCCAAAAGCAGCGCATGGGCGACCCGGCCGTCGACCACGGTCGCTCGGGTAAGGCCACCTTCGACCGCCCGTAGACAGGCCTCCATTTTGGGAACCATCCCGGACTCGAGCGTGGGCAGCAAGCCGTGCAGTTCACTTGCTGAGAGCTCGGTGATCACTTCGGTGCTGTTCGGCCAGTCTCGATACAGGCCCTCGACGTCGGTCAGCACGACTAGTCGCTCGGCCTCCAGTGCCACGGCGAGTGCAGCAGCGGCGGTATCGGCATTGACGTTGTGCACCACACCATTCGCATCAGGTGCGATGCTGGCCACTACCGGGACGCTGCCCGAGCTGATCAAGCCTTCGACGGCTTCGGTACGCACCGAGACAACGTCGCCGACCAGGCCAAGATCGACTTCTTCCCCGTCGATCATGGTCCCACGTCGCTCTGCGGTGAACAGCCCACCATCCTCACCGGAGAGGCCGACTGCCACGGTGCTGTGGGTATTGATCAGTCCGACCAAGTCTCTTCCGACCTGACCGACCAGCACCATACGTACCACTTCCATCGCCTCCGGGCTGGTGACTCGCAAGCCGCCCCGGAACTCAGAGACGATTCCAAGCCTGGACAGCATCGTCGAAATTTGCGGCCCGCCACCGTGCACGACAACGGGATGAATACCGCACCGCTTCATGAACACGATGTCCTGCGCGAACGCCCGCTTCAGCTCGTCATCGATCATGGCGTTCCCGCCATACTTGATCACCACAATCTTGCCGGCATAGGTCTCAAGCCACGGCAGGGTTTCGGTGAGGATGGAGGCCTTCTCGACCAGGGAAAGCGGGCGGGTTTCGGTCTGCGGGTATGGGGAGCTCATGTGGAGTACTCCGCGTTCTCTTTCACATAGTCATAGGTGAGATCGTTCGTCCAAATCGTGGCCGAGTGCCTGCCATTGCGCAGGTCCACCTGAACTCGAACGTCACGCGCGCTCAGATCGACCAGTTCACGTGGATCGCCAATGGAGCCTCCGCGGCACACCTGTACGCCGTTGAACCAGACATCAATCCGGTCTGGCTCGAACTCCGCGTTCGTGGTGCCTAGGGCGGCCAAAACTCGGCCCCAGTTGGGATCCTGCCCGAAGACGGCGCACTTGAAGAGATTGCTACCAGCGATCGCCCGCCCGACATGCACCGCGTCGTCCTCGGAGGCCGCGTGGTCTACCTGGATGGCGATCGTGTGCGCAGCTCCCTCGGCATCGGCCAGCAGCTGCAACGCAAGATCACGACAGGTCTCGTCAAGGGCGGCTTGGAAATCACCCGGCGTAGGGCGTACGCCGGAGGCACCACTGCTCATCAAGATCACGGTGTCGTTGGTCGACATGCAGCCATCACTGTCGATCCGTTCGAAGCTGCGCCGGCACGCATCGCTGAGTTGATCATGGAGCTGTTCACCATCGACAACAGCGTCGGTAGTCAGCACAACCAGCATGGTGGCTAAACCCGGTGCCAGCATGCCCGCACCCTTGGCCATACCACCCATCGACCAACCTTCATCGGCATAGCTCGCCTGTTTGGGTACCGAGTCGGTCGTCATGATCGCCTCGGCTGCCGCCTGCCCGCCGTTACGGCTCAGCAGCGGAACAAGATCACCGATAGCCGGTCTCAGCTTCTCCATCGGCAGCCGCACCCCAATCAGGCCTGTCGAACACACCGCGACATCGATCGCACCGATGTCGGCAGCCTGCGCTGCCTCCGCGGCGTCCTGGGCCTGTCGCAGGGCATCCGCGACGTGCTCGGCCGTGTGGTGTGTATCGACGAAACCTTCCGGTCCGGTACAGGCATTGGCACCTCCGGAGTTCAAGATCACCGCCTGCAGCCGACCATCGGCTAGCACCTGCTGTGACCAGAGCACCGGCGCTGCCTTGACGCGATTGGCGGTGAAGACGCCGGCGGCCGCATAGTCCGGACCAGTGTTGACTACCAGCGCCAGATCCTTGCTGCCATTGCTCTTCAGACCTGCCGCGGCGCCGCAGGCAAGGAAACCAGACGCGGTCGTGACGCTCACGGTGCCACCCCAATGGTCGTAAGACCCGTCGTCTCGGGCAGACCGAGCGCAAGATTCATGCATTGCACAGCCGCACCCGCTGTGCCTTTGGCGAGGTTGTCCAACGCGGCAACAGCAACGAGCCGTCCAACTTCATGATCAACTGTGACCTGGACCTGAACGGCGTTCGATCCGAGCACAGACTTGGTCTGCGGCCATTGACCAGCCGGCAGCAACTGCACAAATGGCTCGTCGGCGTACGTCTCGGTGTAGGCGGCGTAGACCTGATCATGGGTGATTTCATGATCCGCCAGCCGAGCAGTACATGTCGCCAGGATTCCCCGAGACATCGGCACTAGCACAGGCGTGAATGAGACCGATGGCTCTGATGCACCGCATGCCGCGAAGTTCTGCAACAGCTCGGGAATATGGCGATGGACACCGCCGACGCTGTAGGCACTTGCCGACCCCATCAATTCGGCCCCCAGCAGATGAGGCTTGAGCGATCGACCGGCACCCGAGGGACCACTGGCCGCGACGATGACGACATCGCGAGCCGCCGTCAGGTTGTGAGTGATAGCCGGCAGTAATGCCAAAGTCGCCGCTGTGGGATAGCACCCGGGTACAGCGATGGCACGTGCACCGGACAACTTGTCACGTTGTCCTGGGAGCTCCGGCAATCCATACGGCCACGTCCCTGCATGAGGTGACTCGTAGAACTGCTGCCAAGCCTCAGCCTGCTCCAACCGAAAGTCGGCTCCGCAGTCGATCACCACGGTGTCCGCAAGCACCTGCGCAGCTATTTCGCCGGAAGCGCCATGCGGCAGCGCCAGAAACACCACATCATGATCAGCAAGTACCTTCTGGGAGGTCTCTTCGACCAGCCGATCGAGCAACGGAAGGTGAGGGTGATGCTCGCCGAGGAATGTGCCGGCATTGGTGTTGGCGGTGACTGCGCCGATCTCAATGCTGGGATGGGCAAGCAGCAGGCGGAGCAACTCTCCCCCTGCATAACCGGTGGCACCTGCCACCGCCGCCCGTACAGTCATTCGCATGAGTATGCCACTACCGACAAACTAATGCACTTTCGTCTCATGACTCGGAGCCGAAGCGGCGATCAGACAGCGGCCCCCAGCGAGCCGAGCAACCTAATCGCGCAGTCGGAACGCCAATCGCGTCTGCCACTTGTTCATGTCCGGTACCTCCGCAGGATCGCTGAGGTATTCCTCGAGGCGGCAACCCCACTTGCTGCCGTCGGCGTCCCATTTCACATCGCGCTCGGTCGCCCAGTCCAGTAGGTCTCGCGTCGCGTCTACCAGAGTGTCCGGATGCCCGCTGTGCACAACTGTTGCATAGCGGCCGGCAGGCAGTACACCAGTGCGGACCTGCCCATCACCCTCGGTGCGAGACGCAATCGCAACTCCGGTTTCGAGCTCAAGCTCGGCATCCATATCGACGACGAGGTATCTCCAGAAGGGTGGACCGGCAGGCTTAATGCCCCGAGTAGCCAGCCAGTCGAAGACCTGGCCAGTCAGTGGCGGCACGACCGAACCCAGTTCCTCCATTCGCACTTTCACCGGGATCGCCGCGTAGAGCTGGTCCGTTCTGGTTTCCACTGCTGGACTTTCAGCCATACCTAACTCCTGCCCAATGGAGCCCTCATTTGGACGGTTAGACCTCACTCGGTCGCTGAACTCATCGGCCACTGCGGCGCAGCTTTGCTTACACGGTCCTCTGGACTGCTGCCGTCCGCTCGGCCGCGACGGCAACCGCAGCATCTCGGGCAGCCGCCGCCTCGGCGTCGGTGAGCGTACGGTCCGGCGCTCGAAACCGCAGAGCGTAGGCCAACGACTTTTTGCCCTTACCGATTTGCGGGCCGGTGTAGACGTCGAACAACCAGACCGACTCCAGCAATGGCCCCGCTCCGGCCCGCAAGGCACGCTCCACGGCGGCCGCCGGCATATCTTCATCGACGATCAAGGCGACGTCCTCTTTGGCCATAGGGAATGCCGAGATCATCGGGATATCACCGGTTGCCGGCGCCGCGGCGATCAACGCATCAAGATCGATTTCTGCGGCGGCGGTCCGGGCCGGTAGGCCGAATGCTGCACAGACATCCGGATGGAGTTCGCCGGCGTAACCGATTCCATCGCCGTTGGGCAGCAGGAATTCCGAACACCGTCCGGGATGCCATGGGGCATACTCCGCCGCCAGGCGCTCCAGGTGCAGTCCGATCGCAGCTGCGGCTGCCTCCACGAACGCAATGGCCTGCTGCCAGCTCGCCGGGATTCCATGCCCTTCCCAGCTGTCTGGCTGCCAGTGACCGGTGAGTGCTACTGCCAGGTGGCGGGGTTGCTGGCCCAGGGCATGATCGATTGCGGCAAGCTCCTCAGCCGACGGCCGCTGCGTCACCGGCGGTCTCGGTGCTGCCAGCAGCGGATCGTTCGCGAAGAACACCGAACCCGCCTCGAAGAGCGCAAGATCATCGTTGCCGCGGCTGAGGTTGCGGCCGACTGCACCGAACAGGCCAGGCAGCAGCGAAGTGCGCAGATATGGACTGGTTTCCGACAAGGGATTGACGATCTTGTTCAACCGACGCCGGCGGTCGTCGACCGACACGCCCATCGCATCAAGATCGGCCACGGACGTAAACGGGAAGCTCAGTACTTCCACGTAACCGCGAGCGGCAAGTGCGGCGTTGATCGCTCGGCGTGCTCGCTGGCTTCGGGTGAGCCCGCGGCCGACCGGCGCTGTCGGCACAACCGGCTCAATGGTGTCGAAGCCAATTAGCCGGCCAACTTCTTCGACGTAGTCGTACGGATCCGTCAGGTCGGGCCGCCAGCTCGGTGGAGTGATCGTCAAGCGGTCTCCATGATCGGTGACGGTTGCGCCGATGGACTGCAGAAGGCGTACCACAGATGAATGATCAACATCAGTGCCCAGAATTCGCGTCGGCAGTGTGTCATCGATCGTGGTGCTCGGTCGCCCGGGGACCGTGCCGCGCACCGTCTCCTTCGCGAGCAAGGTGCCGCCGGCATGCTCGACCAGGAGTTCAGCGACGCGGTGCGCGGCTGCATAGCTGGCCTGGGGATCAACACCTCGTTCGAACCGCCGGGACGCCTCAGACGACAGCTTGTGGCGGCGAGATGTGCGAGCAATTGTCATCGCATCGAAGTGGGCTGCCTCGATAACGACATTGCGCGTGCCTTCGGAGAGTTCGGTCGTGGCTCCGCCCATGACACCGGCGAGGCCGATGGGCCCCGAGGCATCGGTGATCAACAGATCGTCTGGGTGCAGCGGGCGTACCACGTCATCCAGAGTGGTCAGCTTCTCGCCTTCGGCCGCCTTGCGTACCACGATGGCACCGTCGAGGAGCTCCGCATCGTAGGCATGAATGGGCTGACCGGTCTCCAACATCACATAGTTGGTGATGTCCACCGCCAAAGAGATGGAGCGCATTCCCGCCAACTGAACGCGACGGGCAAGCCAGCGTGGGCTGGTCCGACGGGGATCGATTCCCTCGACGGTGAGTGCCACGAAAAGTGGGCAGGCGTCCGACTGCAGCTCAACCGGGTAACCGCTCGTGGTCTCGGCCGGAACGACACGATCGACCGGATCAGTGAAGGCCACACCCTCGGCTTCTGCCGACTCCCGAGCGATGCCGCGAACGGACAGGCAGTAGCCCCGGTCCGGGGTCACCGCTATGTCGAGCACGTCGTCGCGTAAATGGAGCAGGGGTGCGGCATCGCTGCCCGGATCCAGATCCGGCTGGTCGAGCACCAGAATCCCGGTGTGATCATCACCGAGACCTAGCTCTTTCGCGGAGCAGATCATGCCGTCGGAGACGTGGCCGTAGGTCTTGCGGGCGGAGATCCCGAAGCCGCCAGGCAGCATGGTGCCAGGCAGCGCGACGACGACGAAGTCACCAGCCTCGAAATTGTGGGCCCCGCACACCACACTGCGCGAACCAGAACTGTCATTGTGGACACCAACATCAACCTGGCACCAGCGGATCGACTTGCCATTGGAGTGGACCTCGACCTCGTACGCCAACACCTTGCCGATCACCAACGGACCCGTGACATCCGACCCGACTTGGTCGACGGTCTCGACTTCGAGCCCAGCCCTGATCAGCCCTTCGGCGAGAGTACGACCGTCAAGATCATCAGGCAGCGCGGCGTACTCGCGCAGCCAGCTCAGCGGCGCCCTCATCGTGCGGTTCCCAAGAGTGCCCGGCTGAAACGCACATCGCCTTCGATCATGTCGCGCATGTCCTCGGAGTTGTTGCGGAACATCAGCGTGCGATCAACGCCCATTCCGAAGGCGAAGCCAGAGTAGACATCAGTGTCCACGCCACAGGCCTGGAGCACCCGCGGATTGACGACGCCGCAACCACCCCACTCGATCCAGCCCTCGCTTTTGCAGGTGCGACATGGATTCTCCGGATCGCCAACTGAGGCACCGTGGCAGACGAAGCATTGCAAGTCGACCTCTGCCGACGGTTCAGTGAACGGGAAGTAGTGAGGTCGGAAACGAGTCCGCGTCTCACCGAACATGGAACGTGCAAAATGATCAAGGGTGCCACGCAGGTGACCGAGTGTGATGCCTTTGTCTACAGCCAGTCCCTCGATCTGGTGGAAGACGGGCAGGTGTGTGGCGTCGTACTCGTCGGACCGGTAGACCCTGCCGGGGCAGACAACGTAGACCGGCAAGTCGCGGGTGAGAAGTGCCCGGATCTGCACCGGCGATGTGTGAGTACGCAGCACGATGCCGCCGTCCTCCGGTTCGACAAACAACGTGTCCTGCATAGTCCGGGCCGGATGATCAGGGATGAAGTTCAGCGCGTCGAAGTTCATCCACTCGGCCTCTAGCTCCGGACCCTCGGCCACTTCCCAGCCCATGGCAATGAAGACATCGACCATGAGATCCATCAATGCCGTGATCGGATGAACCGCGCCAAAAGGCTGCGTCTGGACCGGAAGGGTTACATCGACGCGCTCCTCAACCAGGATCCGGGCTACTTCGGCGGCCTTCAGCTGATCTTCGCGTGCTTTGAGCGCCTGGTTGATCGTGCCGCGGGCCCGCCCGACACGTACACCTGCGTCCTTCCGCGCCTGCGGAGGCAACGCACCGATCTCCTTATTAGCGAGCGCTATGGGCGAACGGTCACCCGCATGCGCTAACCGGGCTTGCTTGAGCTCGGCCACCGAGGTCGCTGCCGTAAACGCTGCCAGAGCCTCCGCGACCATCGCGTCAATGCTTTCGGCGTTCAGCGGTGTGACCTGAACAGGGTCATAGCTGGTGTTCGGCCCGGACATGGCTCCCCTCGGGGACGTACTGTGACGCACGGTGCGCCTGTGACAGTCTAGGAATGATGCTCATGCGCTGCCACGCGGTTTACTCACTGGACCAGCGGCCGACTTGTCAGCGCGTTGGGCGGTGGCGGAGGCGTAAAGAAAGATCGCCGCGGCGGTGGAGAGATTGAGGCTCTCGGCACGTCCGTAGAGCGGCAAGGCAACCTGCCTGTCAAACAACCCTTGGTGTTCGACTGGCAATCCCCACGCCTCATTGCCCATCACCCACATGGTGGGTCGGGCCAGCTCGCCTGACCCGGCCAGGTCGTTGATCTTGTGCGGTGCCGCCGGGTCCGCGCCAAACACCTGGAGGCCGGCCTCATGGGCCAAGGTGACTGCCTCGGCAAGATCAACACCGATAGCAAGTGGTAGATGAAAAAGGCTGCCTGTAGTGGCACGTACGGTCTTGGCGTTATAGACGTCGACCGAGTCACGACTGACGAGCACCGCATTCGCCCCGAATGCGTCGGCACATCTGATCACCGTCCCAAGGTTGCCTGGATCGCGGACTTGATCACAGAGCACCGCGAGCCGAGGCGCGTCGGCGAGCGCCTCTTCCGCTGAAACATCGATCATGTGACAGACCGCGACAACTCCTTGCGGAGTCACCGTGTCGGCCAACTCGTGAACGGCGCGAGCGGGCGCAACGGCAATCTGCGCTCCGGCGGCGGAGGCAGTCTCGAGCAGCTCATGATGACGGTCAATGCTGTCGTCGGCGACGATCAGTTCGATGACCGTGCCGGGCCGGCCCAGTGCCTCGGACACTGCCTGGGGACCCTCGACAAGGAAACGCCGCGCGCTCTGGCGGTCTTTTCGTCGCAACAGTCGCCGGGCTGCGCGCAGCGTCGCTTGGGGAGCTGCGGGCAGCTCAGACAGTCGGATCTCAGGCGGCCGTCGCGTCGGCGGCAGGCGCATTCGCCTTGGCCACCTCAACCAGGGCTTTGAACGCGGCAGGGTCGGTCACAGCAAGATCGGCGAGAATCTTGCGATCGACCTCAATTCCGGCAGCCTTGAGGCCGGAGATAAAGCGGTTGTAGGTCATGCCTTCAGCACGGGCGGCGGCATTGATCCGCTGGATCCACAACTTGCGGAAGTCACCCTTGCGCGCGCGGCGATCACGATAGGCATATACCAGCGAATGCGTGACCTGTTCCTTGGCTTTCCGGTACAGCCGAGAACGCTGCCCGCGGTAGCCGGACGCTTGTCCGAGAACTTCACGACGCTTCTTGTGTGCATTGACGGAGCGCTTGACGCGTGCCATCGCAGTTACTCCTTAGATTCCTTGGGCGTGCACCTGCACGCCTCGCGGGTTCAAGGGGTCGTCACCCTTGATCTGCTTATCGCTTCGGGCTCTCAGGACCTTTTGCCGAGCAGCTTCTTGGCCTTGGCGGCATCACCGGGCGCCAGCACCTTGTCACCATCCAGCCGGCGGGTGCGAGTGCTGGGCTTGTGCTCATTCAGGTGCATCTTGCCTGCCTGACGATGCATGAGCTTGCCCGTGCCGGTGACCCTGAACCGCTTCTTGGCCCCTGAGTGCGACTTCATCTTCGGCATGTTTGATCCATTTCTTTTACGTAGTGCTGTGATAGGGCGCTGCCATACGCAGGCACTAGCCCAGGTCCATATCGGGATCGAGGTTGTCCGCTGGTCCTCGACGCTTCTTCGTTGCAGGCTGAGCGGCAGCCTGTGCCCGTCGATCGGCCTGCTCGGTTCGCTCCGCCTCCGCGTCGGCGAGCCGCGCCGCAGCGCGGCGGTCCCGCTCGGCCTTGACCTCGGCCCGGGCCTCGGTCTTCTTCTTGAGCGGACCAAGAACCATGAGCATGTTCCGGCCGTCCTGTTTGGGGGCGGACTCGACGAAGCCGTACTCGTCAACGTCGGACGCCAGCTTCTTCAATAGGTTGTAGCCAAGCTCGGGCCGCGACTGCTCACGTCCCCGGAACATGATCGTGATCTTGACCTTGTCCCCCGCTTTCAGGAAGCGTACGACGTGACCCTTCTTGGTCTCGTAGTCGTGGGTGTCGATCTTGGGCCGAAGCTTCATTTCCTTGATCACTGTGTTGGTCTGATGACGTCGGCTCTCGCGCGCCTTCTGGGCGTTCTCGTACTTGAACTTGCCATAGTCCATGAGCTTGGCAACTGGCGGCCGCGCCATTGGGGCGACCTCCACCAGATCCAGCTCTGCCTCTCGGGCAAGGCGCAAGGCATCCTCTATGCGTACGATGCCGACCTGCTCCCCGGCCGGTCCGACAAGCCGGACCTCGGGAACGCGAATTCGGTCGTTGATTCGCGGTTCGGTGCTGATATGTCCTCCATGTGGTTGTAGGTGGTTGACCAACCAGGAGGCAACGAATCCGTGCGCGGCGACCCAAACGACGAAGGGTCTCCGCGTACGCGAAGACCCCGAACACCCACGAGGACGTCGCCCAACGAAGTCCTCGCAGACCGACCCGACAACTATCGTTGGCCGACGCTGTTCGGGTGGGAGATCAGGTCTCCACTTGCGGATTCAGTGCGCAACTGAATCGGTCGCAGTCAAGATATCACCGTGGGCCAGATTGGCCACATGTTCGCCATCTCGACTCGACATAAAAACGCGTGGCGGAAATCGGATATTCCTAATTGAGCTTGAGGCCAGCCGATGCTCAGTCGGGTACGGGAATGATCCAGCCGAACTGGCCATCGGGCAGCTCAACGAGCCGATGACCGGCCGCCAATTCCGCAAGCACCTCGCCTTCGAGTACCAGCGGGTGCGGACCGGCCACGTCAATGAGTACGACAGTCAACTCCTCGCTCGCCGCCGCCTGCGCCGCGACGTCGATCGTTACCGGTACCGGCCGCGCCTCGGACTGCCAACTCTGCAGTGAATCCAGCCCTGTGAAAGCCAGCAGCGCGCGCCGGCCGTCCCGCACCTGGAGTATCACCAGCGACATCTCCGCCTCCTTGTCCGAGGCCAGTCCCGCGACCGTCTCACCGAGACGAGTTGTCGTAGCGACGACTGGAACGAGGAGCCGATCACCGCAGAGCGCAGCAACGGCACGTAAGTATGCCGTCGGAGTGGCTTCGGTTGCCGCAGCAGCGATGAGGCGTCGGGTATCGGCCGACGCGGCCCCGGTGTCGCCGGGAAATCCAGAGGTGGTCAGCCGCCGTTGGTGATCCACGCCTCCACCTCTATCTCGAACTCTGTCAGGGGGAGCCGGGTGCTCTCCCCCATCGCCACCACCTGGACTGCGTGGCACATTGGGAGAATGCCTGCTGTTGACACCGTACTAAGTCCGGCAGCTTTCTGACTAGGCGGGATACCCCGTAAACCTGTTCTGACTAGGCAAAGTACTGTCCGACGCTACCCGTCGTTACTCACCAGTTCTCAATGAGTGACGGACGCGAGACGGACGAGCAAATGATCAAGTAAGCGGCCCTAGTCGGTGCTGGAACACCGACCGGGCCAGGAATCCCACTTGCTAAGGAAGCGAGATCCCAATGCCCAAAATAGTCCTTGCCCGCGGCGATATCAGCCCGACCGACGAGCTCCTCATCGTGTTGAGCGAACCCGACAATGAACCCGCCGCCGTACTCATCCACTGGCCGCCAGCGGCCTCCGTGGCATCGCCTGCAGCCTTCCCGACCACGGCGAGCAAGATCACCGCCATCGTCGCCAGTGCTGCCGTACGGCTCGCACAGCACAAAGCGCGGCGACTGTAATACTGAAGATACGGAAACCCCTGGTGCCTTCGTCACGGTCAGCACCAGGGGTTTTGTCTTGCTCAGATGTTGATCACCAAGCCCTTCATGGAAGCACCGACCTGGTAAGAGGATGGTGCTGGAGGTGGCTACCGTGTTCACGATTCGCAACATCGGTGGAGTGGCGCTGTTTCTCTTCGGCACGACGTACCTGTGGCTGACGCCAATGTTCGCAGGCAAGGGAGTTTCGACCAGAGGCGTCTTGTGGTCGATAACTCAAGTCCTCGCTTTTGCAGCCCTGCTCGGCTTCACCATCGCCACATGGGGCCTATTCAAAAGGTCATCCTGGTGGGACGGCCTTGCGATCACCTCGGCAATTGTCGGGCTCGTTGTGCTCATTCCGTATTGGATCGCCGCGCACAACAGCGGTGAGGCGACGCCATGGTTCAACGTCCTTATCCATGCAATCGGCGCCGTCGGCGTACTGGTGCTGCTCATAGTGCCGACGCTGGCCAGCTGGGTTGACGGCCACGTTATGGCGGGCAAGTGAGGTAGAGGGAAACCCCGGTGCAGACTCCGGGGCTTTCGCATTCCTTTGCGTGTTGGCCCCTTTAGCTGCGGCTCAGCCCCATCCGCTGCTGCTGATGCTCGCGACAGTCCTTGCAAACACAGCCCGCCACATAGGCAGCGTTGGTGCCGTACCGAAGGTCGGGGGGCGGGTTTCTGTCAGCGCATCCTCGAGTGCCGCAGACCACTTGCATCGGTCCTGGCCAACCCCCAAACCTGATTAGGCGTCAGTCCCAAGTCGCGAAGCAAACTCCGGAACGGTTTGCCGGCATAGATGCCGCCCAGGAGTTGCTGACGCAAGTCGACCGAAAGCCGCTGCTGCGCCCTGGCTCTCCCAAATGATCTCTGCGTCTCGGCGTGCGCACCCCGGCAGAGTGGGCAGCGGCAGCCGGTGTGCCAGCCAGCAGATGTGCCATGGCCCCCTGTGGTCACCGCCCGTACCCTAGCGGCGCGCCTAACCGTTCGCCAGGTCAAACATGCGATAAGCTGCAGCTCCCAACGAGCCCCACAGTAGTGCTTCGAATGTGCGAGCATCGCCGTTCATGAGCGAAACGCTGGGTCAACGCGTGTCAACAGCGACAGATCGTCGGCCTTGTCCTAATTTGGACCAGACATTCGCCACATTCGACGCCATGGAGATCAGATGGCCAAAGTTCTCACCGCGGGCGGAAGAGGAACCTCCCTCCCGGTTGTACCCGTTTATTTTTCGAGAGATTATGTCCGGCGCGGCTTCCTTTGTAAGGATAAGAGATACTCGCAGGGGGCCGTGGCGTCATTATACGTACACATAAATTTCTCTGGAAAGAAACGCACCTAGACCTCCGCTTACCGGACGGTAAGTACTTACTTGAAGTGCCCATCGATTACATCAGCTACGATTGACTCCGCGACGCGGCCATCGCGTGAAACCACCGTTTTGCTGCTCCTTTGGGCAAGTTAAGTTGAGGTAACCGGCAGGCCGAGAATGCACGCTAATAGATATCTAGCTAACCAAGGGTGCCGGGGGCGCCACGTTAGTGAAGACGAGAGCCCTAGATGCGGACTTGGCATTTAACCGCACTTCTGTCCGCTCACCGTTCCCCTTTTCGGGATTTCATTCCTCGCTCGTAGCCGATTCGTGTCCAGCGTTCTAGCTCGGTATAGTCCAGCGGTTTACCGTTGCCGCCACCGGCAAGAATGAGCATGCCCGCCGCCAACAGCTCGTGCCCGACACGGGTTGCTGGTGATGCATACCACGACCCGGCCTCAATGCCGGCAGCTTCAGCGAGGATGTCGTTGCGGCCGTTAGCCATCTCGCGTAGCTCAGCTATCGACTCGGCCAGGTTGCATTGTTCGGCGGCGTAGCGCATGGCGGTGCCGTGGAGAGCGACGGAAAGGAGCTGGTCCTTGGTGGACATACTCCAGCGTATCGAACAGTAGTTCGATACTGCTAGAGCTACCCGGCGACCTGCGTACGCGGCCGAAATTCTTTGTTGATCTGTCGAACAAGCGCCTTGTGCTTCTCGACCTCGCGTGGCTGCAGATCACGCAAGCTCTCATATGGCTCGGCGGCATCCGGCTCACGAGCAATGAGCTGCGCGGCGGCGAGCATGTCAGCGATGACTTTCTGCCACGCTTCGAATGCCTGGACAACCTCGTCGGAGCCGTACGCCCTAACCGCGGCCACAACGTCAGCCTGCTTGTCGAGGTCAGGCAGCGGCCGATCTGGGTTAGGCCGGTACATGGGGTTCACTCCGGCCGTGAAACCGGACGTACATGAGGTGGGCGTGGGCTCGATCCACCACAACAGCCGCAGACAGCCTCGGTGTGGCCGCTAGCTCCCGGTAAACCGGGTCGCCATGGCTGAACCGGAAACACAAAGTCCCCTCCGCGTCGGGGACGCCCCGGGCAACACGGCGGCGGCCGACATACGCCCACACCTGCGGAGCCCAACCCCAATCGCCGGTAGCTTCCGCCTCCGCTAACTCATCGATGCCGTCGGCCCACACCTGCCCCGCGTAGCTGCGGGTCTCAACCGGCCACACAGTCAAGGTGTGTTCCGCAGCATCGACCGCCACAGCAACCGGAGCCACCACCGGATCTGGCTGCATCACCAGTCTTCCTCCGCGTCACGGATGTTGTGCATGACCAGCTCATCCGGGTCGCCGAATGCCGACTCGACCACCGACTGGCGACGCGGCGCCGTGTCATGAGCAGCCTGCAACATCGCAGCCGCAGGCAACACACCATCAGGAATCGAATGCGCCGGCACACCAGGACGCAGCCGAGCCAGCCGCTCCCCCCCAACTTGGCGAAACGCTGCTCCTCCATCTGGTGATGCCGGGCCAACGACTCCCGCTTCTCAGCGATAAGCCGCCTCGCCTCGGAACGGGCAATCGACGCACGGCCAAGGTCATCCAAATGGATGGCAATACCCTTAACCGCCAAATCTGCAGCCCAACCAGCCGTAGACGGCTCCAAATCGAGCGACAAAACACTTAACGGAATTAGCATCTCCGGCACTCGCACAAAATCGCTACTCATTCTTTGTCCCCTTTCCCTCGTTTTTCCACATCCAACAAACGCATGCCCTCAGGCTGACAAACGCGACACCACTTCCTCGGACGGCCGCGACCCACATATTGGGTGTCGAACTCTTTCCCGCAAGCCTGACAAGTCCGAAGCATTCAGATATCACCTGCCACAACCCCATTATCCCAATAAATGCGGAAAATCCGCAGCGCAAAACAGCCGCCGTCTAAATAGCGGACAACCCGAGAAAATAAGAGCAACTAGGCCGGTTAAGCAGCCAATTTACGACGCCTCATCGGTTGAGAACCGGGCGATCCAATCCGCATACCAACTCCCCATAGCCTCGCTATGGACCGGCTGCGAACGTCGCACCCGCAACTTCAAACGACCACGAACCTTCACAACCTGGTAGCCCTTAGGTTCACATTGGAAGCAATAACGCCTCGGACGACCAATGTGAAGCTCGTACCCAAACTGCTCCTCACACCACCCACAAACCGCGGTCCGGAACACATAGAAAGCCTATCCAACTAAGTGCACCGGGACGTTCAATGCGGGGAGAGAGATTGCTGACTGGCCGGTCACGGGACGGCGCTCAGAAAAAAACCAGCCTTGGAAATCTTTTCGAGGTAGATAGATCGGGCCCTGACTGGCAACGGTCAGCCGACACCCCGGAAAAACTCGCAGCCTAGCGGCTCAGCGTAGTGAAATTGGGTGCTCGGTGCGTCACGTTTTAGAGCCTCCGACGGACTGGCCTTGCATAGCAGCCATCCGGCGTGCCGCTTCCTCAATACCCTTCTTCACGTCGTCAATGGTCATGCACGGAGTCAGCATGATCTTGACGTTCGCGCGCTGATAGAGGGGCTCACTGATCACCGGAATGTCCGACGGGTCCGCCAAGTCGAAGACCGCAATGATCGCCCGCTGTCCGTCCTCAACGAAGCTGTAGAGGGCTTCTGGTTGGAGGGCTTCTTGGAGCTGATCGAGTGCCTCTGCTGCCGCGCCGCTACGGAAGACTTCGTTAGCAGCTTCAGTGTCGAGGACAGCTTTAAGCAACATACGCATGACAACCTCCAGATGAGTCGGGCCGCGGGGTCCGCCTACAGGGGGCTGAGGTGCGGGTTAAGGCGTCCCGAGCGACCGACACACGCGGGCAGTGGGTTCAACGCTGATGCTAGTGAAGCCACAATGCCCAGGGATTATGAGGGCTCGTTGCCGTGGCCGCGGGCCGTGGTGTTGCCTCAGTTGGCCATATGGTTAGGCCGCCTCGCGCTGTAACTTCTTGCCCGGCTGCACGGTGGTATCGCGTCCACCGAACACACCGAAGCGTTGGAATCTGCCAACCTCGGCGCATGGCTGAAGGACGACGCAGCCAGCGCACATGGCTGCCGCCTGTTGCCGCTCAGCCGGATCCTCGCTCAGCCACAGGTACGAGGTTTTGATAGTCGCCGCATCGTGGGCGGCTGCCGCGGGCGGCAGCAGTAAACAAGGCTCGCTGCCCTTATGCGTGTGGTGGTCATGACGCTGTCTTCATGAAGCACGGCCCACAGGTGCCGCAGTGCAGCGAATCGGGCTGACTGGTACAACCACTCATGACCTTCGACACCACTACGCCAGCGTCTTGCTTGCTGCCGGCGAGAGTGTCGTTGCCGTTGCCGAGCGTCTTGGCGACACTCCACAGATGGTGCTCAGGGTCTATGGGCACATCATGCCTGACAGTGAGGACCGGACACGCCGCGCGATTGACCAGGCGTGGTCGGGTGACGGACGAGGGACGGACGGGGGTGATCACCGACAGAGATCGGTCCTAGTCAGCAACTAGTCTGGATTGCATGCCTGCTGTTGACACCGTACTGCTGCCTCTTTGCGTTGGACTTTCGTTGCTCGGCGTGATCGCCACCGGGATCGCTTGGCGACGAGGGAACAAAGGCCGGGTCATCCAGGGCATCGGCTTGGCACTGGCCCCGATTGCGTTGTACTTCAGCGGGCTTCTGAGGTTGCTGTGGAATGCCGCCGTCGCGCTCGGCACGTGGGCGTCCAAGATCATTCTTTCGCCCAGCGTCTGGTTCGGCCTGTCCTTGTTGGGTCTATGCATCGTGCTATGGGTGGTTGGTGGCGTTATTGGCCGTCGCTCGGCTGCCAAGGCCAAGGAAGTGAGTAAGCAGCCGACGGCCAGTGCATTGCCCGCCAAGAAAGGTGCGGCCAAGTCGGGTCGGAGCCAGCCTCCGATCGATGAGGAGATGGCCGAGATCGAGGCACTCCTGAAGTCCCGCGGCATCGAGTAGAAGTCGGCGTTAGCGAGCTGCCAAAAAGCGGCGGTGGCGTACGCGTAGTTCGTTCACTGCCCCTGTCGCATGAGGCCCGTCTACCGCCTGAATACCCATCAGCTGGCGCTTGTCAGCGTCCAAATCGGCCTCGAAAGACCGGCCGTCAGCAGGCTTGAGTAGCAGTTGAGCCCAGGGATCACCTGGCCGCAAGATGATCTTGTGAACGCGCTCCCATGGCACCAGGTGTACCCGCAGAGCGTTGCGAATCCGGAGGCCGGAGTCGTCCGCGCGAACGTAGCTGCTTGCCAAAATCGCCATGACTGCGATTGGGAACGCCAAAATGACAAGCAGCGCCAACCGATGCGTCAGGGGAAACAGTGCTCGGATATCGGCCGGCAGCAAGAGCCAGCCGATGACGGCTATGACACACAGTGCCATGCTCGCGATGATCGCGATCATCCGCACGCGACGAGGGCGCGCTATGTAGACGTTGTGATCGAGTTCTTGATCAGCCACCGCTAACGACGCTAGATGCGGCAGGCCGCGATGTCGGTTACCAGAATGGCTCGCGCTCCCAGAGCCCACAGGTCGTCCATGATCTGCTGTGCATCGGTTCGCGGCACCATTGCCCGAACTGCCCGCCACCCTTCTTTCGCCAATGGGGATACTGTCGGTGACTCCAGCCCGGGAGTGATCGCGCAAGCCTCCTCGACCAGGGCGTCGCTGACGTCGTAATCCATCATGACGTAGTTGCGGGCAACCAAGACTCCGTTCAGCCGCCGCTCGAGCTGATCCAGGCCCGAGGGTGGCTCCGCGCCGGCCCGCCGGATCAAGATCGCTTCCGAGTCCAGAATCGAATCGCCGAAGAGCTCCAATCCCGCCTCTCGCAAAGTCGTGCCGGTCTCCACCACATCAGCGATGACATCGGCGACGCCGAGGCGGATCGCGGTTTCGACAGCCCCATCCAGACCGATCAGTCGAGTGGTAATACCAAGATTGTCGAGGTAGGCCTCAACAAGCCCCGAATAGGACGTGGCCAGCCGAAGATCATGTAGTTGGTCCACCGACATGTGGCTGCCCTGTGGCGCAGCAAATCGGAACTTGCTGCGGCCGAATCCGAGCGGCATCACCTCAATGGCGTGGGCCCGCGAATCGAGCAGCATGTCGCGACCGGTGATGCCGACGTCGAGAGTTCCTTCGCCAACGTAGACAGCGATGTCTCGCGGACGCAGGTAGAAGAACTCGACGCCATTAACTTCGTCGAGGAGTGCCAGTTCGGCGCCCGACCGTTGGGCGTACCCGGCCTCTTGCAACATCTCTGCCGCAGGCTCGGACAAAGCGCCCTTGTTGGGCACAGCCACCTTGATCAGCGGCTTCTCCATGCCGGGTAGGGTCGAATTCACGGCCCTCATCCTAGGTGTGGTCTCACAAGCGCCGGTAAATATCTTCGAGGTCAAGATCAAGGGCCAGCATCAGCACCTGGATGTGGTACAGCAGTTGGCTGATTTCCTCTGCCGCCTCGTCCTTGGACTGGTATTCCGCGGCCATCCAGACCTCGGCCGCCTCCTCGACGATCTTCTTACCGATCTCGTGTACGCCGGCCTCGACCCGGACCACCGTCGATGAGTTCGGATCATGACTGGCGACCTTTGCCGACAGTTCGGCAAAAAGGCTGTCGAAGGACTTCTCGGCGGTCACGGCGGTCAGCCTAGTGTCAAGACAGCTGTGCTTGAGGCTGACTCTTCCTTCACGCCGAAACCTACGTTCACGTAGGTTCCTGACGGTCTGCATAGGTTGCTACCTATGCAGACCGAGTGCAAGCTACGTGAACGTAGGTTTCGACTGAGCCAATCCAGGCAAAGGACCCAGCCGACCGAGCTCGGGAAGCTCAGCGGACCGAGCTCAGGAAAGCTCAGCCGACGGTTTCCACCGCAGGTGAGGCGACGCTAGGTGCAGCTTCGACCCGCTCTCGACGTTCGATGCGTAGCCATGAGATAAAGCCGACCACACAGAAGCCGCCGTAGATGATGTACATGATCGCCGATGGGTAGTACCCGGCGACCAGGAGCAGCGGCACGCCGACAGCGTCAACTGCGATCCAAATCAGCCAGAACTCAACCCAACCGCGCGCCATGCCGTATGTCGCCAAGATTGAGCCGGTCAGAATCCAGGCGTCAGCGAGCGGACCCCACGATCCCAGCGCCTTCAGCGTGAAGTAGAAGATCGCGGTGAGCGCCACAGCTCCCACAAGCAGCTGCAGCCGACCACTTGCGCCAGCCCACTTCGGGCGTACGCCGACACCCTCCTCGGCATGCGCCTTCCGGAACTGGTACCAGCGCACCCAGCCGTAGATGCTAACGATGATGAAGAAGATTTGGCGGCCGGCCTGGCCCCACAGGTCCAGCTTCTGGGGAGTGTCGAACGGGCCACCGATGGCCGTTCCGACGAAGACGGTGAACAACAAGACGTTGCCCACAATGCCGACGGGCCACGCGGCGACCTTGCGCCACATGCCCAGCAGCGCGCTTGCCAAACCGAACCCATTGCCGATGATCTCTCGCCACAGAATGACGCTCGAACCGACGTGGAGCTCGGCCTTCAGCAACCGCAGGAGTACTTCTTGGAGATCCATGTGATGCCTCCACTCATCCGGTCGCACGAATGCCGGGGTGGAGAGCACATCGTCCCGCTGTCTGCAGGACGGTGACGCACTCGCGTGAACCTCCCATCCGGACTTTCACCGTCGGTCGTGGAGTTTCACCACATCAACCCTCCACTGGAGGCGGAGGGGTCGCGGACTATCACCGCCGGTTCGGACTTACACCGACCCCGGTACACGCGCGAGTTATCAACTCGTCGCGCACACTCTACTCCGACTTGTCAGCGTCACCGGTTGCCAGGGCAGCCATGGACGCTGACAAGTCGGTGATCTAGAGCGTTACGCCGAGGAGCGCTTCGCAGGCGCGCGCCACCAGCGCAGGGGCTTCGACGTCGTCGCTGTCGATCGCCATGGATGCTCCCGCCCACGCATCCACAGCGGCCACCGCAGATGGTGCATCCAGATCCTGGGCAAGTGCGGCACGGATCTGGACCAGGACCTCGTCAGCATTCAGGCCCGCATCCAGCCGGACGGCCTCGCGCCATCGAGTCAAACGACTGTGAGCGGAAACCAGCAGCTCGTCGCTCCACTCCCAATCGTCGCGATAGTGGTGTCCAAGCAACGCAAGCCGGATCGCCATTGGGTCGACACCAGCCGCTCGCAGCGATGACACGAACACTAAGTTGCCCTTGGACTTCGACATCTTCTCGCCATCCAGGCCGACCATCCCGCTGTGCAAGTACGCCTGGGCAAACGGTTGGTCAGTGGCCACGCGGCCCTGGGCGGCGCACATCTCATGGTGCGGGAAGATCAAGTCGCTACCACCTGCTTGAACATGGAAGTTCGCCCCGAGCAGGTCCAAGGCGATGGCAGTGCACTCGATATGCCAGCCGGGTCGGCCGGCGCCGAACACGGATTGCCAACTCGGCTCGCCGGCCCGAGCCAGGCGCCAGACCAGGCAGTCCAACGGAGCCTTCTTGCCCAACCGATCCGGATCGCCGCCGCGCTCGGCGAAGAGGTCAATAGCTTGCTCCTCAGAAAGCCGGGAAAGCGAGCCGAACGCTGAGTCGCTCGCCTGTGCGAAATACAGATCCGGGAACTCCGTGTCCTCCACCGGATAGACCGCCTGACGGTGCTGTAACCGCTCGATCAGATCCACAGTCAGCGACATCGACTCCGCGGCGCCGACAAAGTGCCGCGGTGGCAACACATTGAGCGTGGCCATGTCCTCTGCGAAAAGCTGCGTCTGCTGCTCTGCCAGAACGGCCCAATCGATGCCGATTTCAGCTGCCCGTTCGAGTAGCGGGTCATCGATATCGGTCACGTTCTGGACGTAATTCACCTGGAGGCCGCGGTCACGCCATACGCGGTTGAGCAGATCAAAGGCGATGTAGGTGTTGGCGTGGCCGATGTGGGTGGCGTCGTACGGAGTGATTCCGCAGACGTACATGCGTGCGGTTCCGGTGTCGGGGCCAATCGGCACCAGCCGTTGAGCAGCGGTATCGAATGCGTGCAGTGGATGGGCAACCGGCGAAGGTGGAAGCGGAGGCACCGGACGGGAGCTCCAAGCCTGCATGCCGTCACACTATCCGGCCGCGCTACAGCTCTCTGTTGCAGCGGCGGGGCGCGAAAGCCGTTAGAACGGGGGCCACGGGATCGAGGGCCACTCACCACGCGGCCGCGGCATCCGCCGTCGGCTGAGCAAGAGGTCGGCGCGGCGTACCAAGGCTGCGATCTCCCGATCACTGAGAAGTGAGCCGAGCTGGTCCGGTGACTCATCGCGAGCCTTTCGAACGGCAGCCAGCTCGCGGCCGTTGAGTTCGGAGCCGGCCCAGCCCCACAACAAGGTCCGGAGTTTCTGATCGGTATGGAAACTTACTCCATGATCAACTCCGAACACCCTGCCGGCGCTGCCGAGGATGTGGCCGCCCTTGCGATCGGCATTGTTGATCAACACATCGAAGACGGCCAGCAACCGGAGCTCGGCCACATCGGCGTGAATGACCGATACCGGCCGATCATCTCCGTCAAAACCTTCCACCGAGGCGAACCAGCCCTGCTTCGGTACGTCCGAGCTCGGGACAAGATCAACAAGCTTGTTGGTGGCCGCCTCGTCGACGTCCACCCAGACCTGAAGCGATCCCGGCCCGAACGGTCCGTCGGCCATAACTGTGACCGGCACGCAGTCGAAGCCGCCAATCCGAGAGACCTCGTACGCCGCCACTTCCCGAAATCCCAGGGTGCGATGCGGGAAGTCCCATAGCGGCCGTTCTCCTTCCAGCGGCTTGTAGACGCATTCGATGGGCATGCCATCGGTCTCCAGCTCGGCTAGGAAGGTCGCGTTGGAGGCATGCAACAGCCGCCCGGTAATCCGCAGCTCAGAGTGCGTGAGCTGGGCCGTCAACGCAGGATGCGGTGTAGAAGGTGGCCGGGCATCGTCATCCTCAGTCAGCCAGGCAAGATCATCGATAGGCACTGCAGAAATCAGTCAAACAGTGGCCGGCGGTAGCCGTTCGCCCGAGGGCAGATGTGGCCCTGCGGATCGATCGGCTGCAGGCAGAACGGACAAGATGGTCGGCCCGCAGCAACGATCGCTTGCGCTCTGGCAACAAAGTCCCGCGCATACGACGCGGTGATCTTGACGACGAAGACCTCGTCGGCTTCGATTTCGTCGGGATCGTCGGGGGTCGAGTCCGGCGCCTCAGCAGGTTGTTCCTCATCATCGACATCGACATTGGAGAACAACTCGATGACGATGCGATCGATGCTGGGATCCCAGGCGATCGTCATAGTGCCGACGCGGAACTCCTCGTTGATCGGAGCGTCCAGCGGATCGGTGTCACGCGCTGTGGACGAGGCGGGCGGGACGGCTACCTGACCGGAGCTTCTTCTCTGCACCTCGTCGAGTACGTGGTCCAGGTGCTCAGCCAACACGGAAACCTGCTGCTTCTCACACACCACGCTGGTCAAGCGATTGCCCTCCCGCGCCTGCAGGAAGAATGTCCGCTCGCCGGGCTGACCAACAGTCCCTGCCACGAACCGATCGGGCGCGTCGTAGCGGTGCACCAGAATCGCCATGGGTTACAGGGTAAGTCAGCCGCGCAATGCGCTGCGAAAGATTCTCATCTGGCTGCGTCCCCACTCCGGACGCTCAATCGGCGACCTCCGATGCGCCCAATCCGCCTCCCACCGCCGCGTCATCTGGAGGCTTGGACCGGCGGCTGCGCCCTTTCTTGGGTGGCGCAGACAAGAAGGCGGCCAAATCGACGGTCGTGGAGTTCGCGGTGATCAAGTACGGACGGGCGGCGGTGTACCGCACGATCGAGATCGACGCCGGGTCGACAACAATCCGCTGAAAACTATCCAGATGCATGCCGAGCGCGTCGGCCAAGACAGCCTTGATGATGTCGCCGTGCGATACCGCCGCCCAGACGGCATGAGGCCCGTGTTCGGCCTCCAGGCGGGCGTCCCACTCGCGTACGGCGCTGATCGCTCGTGCCGACATCTCCGACATTGATTCACCGCCGGGGAACCGGACAGCCGAGGGTTGATGCTGGACGGCGTTCCAGAGCTTCTCTTTGCTGAGTTCCCGCAGCGGCCTGCCGGTCCATTCCCCGTACGCGCACTCGACCAAGCCTTGGTCAACAGTCATCATGCAGCCGTCGGACTGCGATGACATCACCGCTTGCGCCGTTTGCCGGCAGCGGCGAAGTGGGGAGGTGACAATGGCCCGCAAATGTACGCCTGATAGGCGGCCGGCGAGGTCGGCTACCTGCTGGACGCCAGTCTCGTCCAGCCCGATGCCCGACGTCCGTCCGACAAGAACCCCTGCGGTGTTTGCAGAGGTTCGACCGTGGCGGATCAGCAGGAGCGTCGTCATGGGGCTGTGTTGGATTCGCGCTCTGACAAGCTGTTCGCAGGTTCCGACTCCTTCGTCGCTTGCCCTGCAGCAGCCACCCAGTGCCCGTGCTGTCGAAGGGCAAGCTCCTGCAGTCGTCGGAGCGAACAGCTAGTCATAGCGCTGAGGCTACAGAGGTAGGGAACGGTAACGGCCGCGTACGTAACACAGCAGATCGTCGGCTGGATCCGATTGGATCTCCACACGCTCGATCACGGCCCGCAGCAGTACACCCCAGCCAGCATGATCAGGATCCGGCTTGATCCGCGCGCCGATCCAGCCCAGAGAACCCTCCAGCACAGGGCCCCAGTCGCTGTTCTGCCAGGCGGCAAGACCGAATGGGCCACCAGGTGCTGGCGCCGTGCCGGCGAATGCATCGGCCAGGCCGCGTTGTTTCCAGCTCAGCAGGTTGATGGTCAGCGTTGCCGCGTGGGCCAGGACATCGGCTAGCGGGGATTCCTCGTCAATCAGGCCGATTGCCTCAGCTGGATCACCATCGGCAACCAAAAATGAGGAGAGCGTCCATCCAGCCCTCGTCCCGTTGGCGGCTGCTGCCCAGATGCTAACCGGTGATGCCATCCGGCCGCGGAAACGGCGGAGCGGATCCCGGTCTTGCTCGCCCACCGAGAACGGGTGGCTGTGGTGGATGGTCACCTCACTAGTTGTACACCGGGTGGTTGGGCCCACCTGGGCGAATGTGGTGTGGATCACGGCCCCGGTCGCGCATCCCGGTGGGTTGCGTTATCGGAACCCTTTACGGTGGATCGGTGCACCCGCTCAGGCGGGAGGAATTGAGCGAGGAGCGGTTTGGTGGGCTGGCTGGAAGCACTGGTGCTTGGCATCGTGCAGGGTCTGACGGAGTTTCTGCCCATTTCCTCCAGCGCTCATCAGTCGATCGTCGGACAGTTTTTCGGCGGCCAGGACCCCGGTTCAGCTTTCACCGCGATCACCCAGCTCGGCACCGAGAGTGCCGTGATCATCTACTTCCGCAAAGACATCTGGTTGATCATCAAAAGCTGGATGCTGGCGCTGCTCGGCAAGATCCCGCGCGACGATCCAGAGGCAAGACTGGGTTGGCTGGTCATCATTGGCTCAATACCGATTGTGGTGCTCGGGCTGCTATTTCAGGATGCCATTGATCATGGACTGCGGAACCTCTGGACGACTGCGGCAATGCTGGCCGGCTTCGGCATCATCATCGGTGTAATCGATCAAGTGGCCGCCAATTCACGTCCCCTGGAGTCCATGACCTGGCGAAACGGCCTGTTTCTCGGACTCGTACAGTCGCTGGCCTTGATTCCAGGGGTTTCCCGATCTGGTGCGACGATCGCCGGCGGATTGGCGCTGGGGTACCAACGAGTGGCGGCCGCCAAATTCTCATTCCTTTTGGCCATACCGGCCGTCGTCGGCTCAGGGCTGTTCAAGCTGGCCGACGTCTCCTCCGACCCGATACCGCCGGCTTGGGGACCGATCGCACTGGCCACCGCGATCTCTTTCGCCATCGGCTACGCGGTGATCGCCTGGCTGTTGCGTTACGTGAGCACGCACACATTCATGCCCTTCGTGATCTATCGGATCGCACTCGCTGTGCTGGTGGTCATCTTGCTGATCACTGGGGTGCTGACCCCATTACCCCCCAGCAGTATCAGTCAGCCGGGTTGATCAACTATGTTCCAACTCCGGAGCGTTCCAGGGCCTCGGCTGCCACGGTCAGCGCATTGAGCTTCTCCTCGACCGAGCCGCCATTCGGGATGACGGCACAGGTTGTCACGCCCGACGACGCCAAGAGCTGAAACCCGTCGGCAATCCGATCCCGATCACCGAGCAACGACGTCTGATCGATGAAGTCGAAGGGAACTGCCGCCATGGCGTCTCGATGTCGCCGACTCAGGAACAGATCCTGCACCATTGTTGCGGTTTCACCGAAGCCCATTCGCACGGCCAGCGCGTTGTAGAAATTTTCTTTTCGGCTGCCCATGCCGCCGAGATATAACGCCGCGTACCCACGGACCTGATCGGCGCAGCTGCGCGGATCGGCACCGACGACCAACGGCACGCTTGGAACGACATCAAAACCGTCCAGGGTCTTGCCGACCCGGTTCCGGCCGGATCGCACCCGATCCAACAGCTCCGGCGCGAAGTTCGGAGCGTAGAAGATGGCCAGCAAGCCGTCTGCCAGCTCACCGGCAAGTTCGAGATTCTTCGGACCAATGGCCGCGAGGTACACCGGAATGTGTTCGCTGATGGGAGCGATGGTGAGTTTGAGCGCCTTGCCGGCGCCATCTGGCAGCGGTACTTGGTAGTGCTCGCCGTGGAAAGTCACCGTTGACCGCGACAAGGCGCTGTTGATCACCGCAAGATACTCGCGAGTTCGGCTCAGCGGCTTGTCGAACCGTACGCCATGCCAACCTTCGGAGACCTGCGGCCCTGAGACTCCGAGACCGAGCCGAAAGCGCCCTCCGGTCAGCACATCAAGGCTGGCGGCGGTCATTGCCGTCATAGCGGGTGTCCGAGCTGGGATCTGCATAACCGCGGAGCCCACATCGATGGTCGAAGTCTGAGCGGCAAGCCAGGCCAGCAGTGTCGGACTGTCGGAGCCGCACGCCTCGGCCGCCCAGACAATGGCGAAGCCGAGCGCCTCCGCATGTTGAGTCAGCCGCAGCTGCCCATGCGGATCATCCGATCCGACCAGATAGCCCAGATTGAGCCCAAGGCGCATGACAGACACGCTAATGCTGTGTTCGATTGCTCCGCTCGCTCACGCTCGCTCCGCGCGGATCGCGCCTGTCAGCCGCCTACTTCGTCCTCGCTCGGCGACGAAAAGCATGTCCCCTCTCTCCTCTTTACATTGCGCGCTCCGCGCGCTGAGGCTGGCGCTCGGTAGCCGCTGTCTTCCTCACTCGCTCCCATGTGAACATGTCGTGACTGCCTGCAAGGGGCTCGCTCGCTCGTCCAGACAGCGGCGCCCCAGCCTGGTCAGCACGGCGGCGCGCGATCCGTTGGGCCGTTAGGGTCTCCACATGGAAGTTCGGCAGGTCGGGTGCAGCGGGCTGCGGGTGTCGCGGCTCGGTCTCGGCACGATGACCTGGGGCCGTGACACATCTGCGGAGAACGCGCTTGCGCTGCTCGACATGTTCTGCGAGGCCGGCGGCACGTTGATCGACACAGCCGCCGCGTACGCAGCCGGTGACGCCGAGCGGATTGTTGGCCGACTGGTGCGCGAAATCGGGAACCGGGACGAGGTCGTGATAGCGACGAAAGCCGGCTTTGTGATCAGGAATGGCAAGCGCATTGTCGACACATCTCGGAGGGCTCTGCTTCGTGATCTTGAGGGATCGCTGCGGAGGTTGCAGAGCGACTACATCGATATCTGGCAGATCCATGCGTGGGGTGAAGCTCCTCTTGAGGAGTCGCTGGAAGCGATCGATCATGCCGTCTCGACCGGAAGAGTCCGCTACGCCGGGATATCGAACTTTGTGGGCTGGCAAACCGCGCAAGCGGCCACTTGGCAAAAGGCGTTTCCGGGCCGCACGCCGCTGATCAGTGCCCAGGTCGAATACTCCTTGCTCGCTCGTCGAGCCGAGGTCGAGGTACTTCCAGCCGTTCGGGCTTTCGGCATGGGTTTCTTTCCGTGGTCACCGCTGGGACGTGGGGTGTTGACCGGGCAGTATCGCAATGGCACGCCCCGTGGGTCGCGGGCGGCAACCGATCATTTCGCCTGGTTTGTGGAGCCTTATCTAGAAACGCGCAGTCGTGGCGTAGTGGAAGCAGTCGCTCGAGCCGCAGACGGGTTGGATCTCACACCATTGCAGGTCGCACTGCTGTGGGTACGTGACGCGCCCGGAGTCACTGCTCCCCTGCTCGGCGCTAGGACGGCTGGCCAGCTGACTCCCGCACTTGCTGTCGAAACCCAGACACTGCCACCGGAGATCGCCTCGGCGCTTGATGACGTCTCGGGTGGGCCGAATGCTGCTCGAATGTGATTTCCCGGCTTAACGCGCCTATGACTGAGTACTACGAACGCGAATGATCTTGCGACGGATCCACGCGTCTCGTGTGCCATCTCGATAGCGACGCAACCGGGCAAGTTCCCAGCCGCCATACTCGGCATGATCAGTCAACAATTGGCGAACGGCGTTACCCGAGAGGTGGCGGCCCAGCCGGACCCGCTCAACCTGATATTCGACACGACCCACAGCCATAGGCGGCCAGCATAGTGGGCCTTCAGGCGTGACCAAGTAGCCGATCCAAGACTCGTGCGCCGAACTCCAACGAAACTGTTGGTACTCGCTCATCGACGCCGTGAAACATGCTCATGAAGTCCAAGTCAGGCGGCAGGCGTAACGGCGTGAAGCCGAAGCACCTAATGCCGGCGCGGTGCCAAGCTTTCCCGTCGGTACCTGCGGTCGAGAGGAATGGCACGGCCCGAGCACCCGGATCCTCAGCTACCAAGGATGCTTGCATTGCCTCGACCAGCTCTCCAGAGAACTGTGTCTCCACCGACGGTTGATGATTAACCACCTCGTAACGAATCTTGTCACCGATCAGCTCATTGATGGTGGCGTAGAACTCACCCTCACCGCCTGGCACGAATCGGCCATCGATAGCAGCTGTGGCCTTGCTGGGGATCACATTGTGCTTGTAGCCGGCCGAAAGCATTGTCGGATTGGCGGTATTGGAGATCGAGGCTCCGATCGCTCGCGCGATCATGCCCAGTCGAGGAAGACTCTCATCCAGGCGATCTGGAGCAAGATCGATTTGGAACGCTTCGGCAATTGCGTCGAGGAAGGCGCGTTGTGGATCGGTGATCCTTCGCGGCCACTCGTACGCGCCGATCTTGGCAACTGCCGCACTGAGGTCAGTGATCGCATTATCGGGGTGGTGCAGCGAGCCATGCCCTGCCCGTCCTTCGGCAATCAAGTTGATCCAAGCCATGCCCTTTTCGGCGGTTTGTATGGGATAGAGCCGAAGATCATCGCGGACGGTGAGCGAGAAGCCGCCGACCTCTCCGATCGCCTCCTGGCAGCCTTCCAGAAACTCGCGATGCTCCTCGACGATCCAGCGAGCGCCTAGTCCGCTGCCAGCCTCTTCGTCCGCGGTGAAGATCAACTGGATTGGCCGTCGAGGTGCTGCGTCGGCTCGAACCCTGGCGCGTACGACGCTGAGCACCATGGCGTCGAAGTGCTTCATGTCAACCGCGCCGCGGCCCCACACGCAACCATCGACGATCTCGCCGGAGAACGGAGGTACAGACCAATCGGCCGCATTGGCCGGCACCACGTCGAGATGGCCGTGGATCAGCAACGGCGACCGGGCGGTGTCTACGCCCTCCGGTTCCCAGCGCGCCACAACCGACGCGCGTCCCCGCTCGGGCTCCAACACTTGGCTCGAGATGCCGACTTCATCGAGGAGTTCAGCGACGCGTTCGGCGGCATCCCGCTCACCTGGACCTGGGTCGGACCCGAAGTTCGATGTGTCGATCCGAATGAGCTGTTGGCATAGCTCAACAACTTCGGCTTCTGGCCGGTACTCGTCGCTCACCAGTTCATCTTGGCTGATGGGCTTCGCTGATGCGCTCGGCCCCCGCAAGACTCTTCGGCGCGACGGCGCAAATTGCTATAGTTCGTGGGCGCCCCGCGAGGAGCAGCCACAGGTCCGGGTGGCGGAATAGGTAGACGCGCTAGCTTGAGGTGCTAGTGCCCGTAACAGGGCATGGGGGTTCAAGTCCCCCCTCGGACACGTTCACTAGCCCTACGCACGGGCCGGATCGTCACACTGACTGTTTTCGCCTCCGCGTCGTAGGTCATTTCCAGCCGGAGGGCCTCGTACAGCTGCGCGAGGAGCGCCGGATCGGCCTGGTTGAGCAGAGGCGCGATCTCGCCCAACGACTTGATCAGCGCATATATGTCCTCTGAGGACATGGCATCCGGTGCGGCGGTATGTTGCAGCTCGACCTGGGCTCCTTCGCGTTGCGCCTGTGTCTCATTTATCGCCTCGACGAGTGCAGCAGGATCGACACCCGCAGCGATCGCCGCCTGAAGCCTGCGCACTCGAGCTTCGGCATCGTGGAGACGCTGTTGTGCGGCGTTCCTGCCGCGATCAATGCTCTGGGAAGCTGTAAGGCTGGCGACGGTCGTGTCAAGGTTGTCTTCGTTGAACAACTGTGCGAGCCACTCGTTGAGCGGGCCGACGAGAGCGGCCTCGGGCAGGTAGACGTTCTTGGGATGGTGGGCTAGGGCAGGAGCGCCCGGAACGATGCTTCGCGCTGCACAGCGATAGTAGGTGCGTGTCTGGCGCGTGGATCCTTCCATACGTCGCAGGCAGAAGCCGCATCTGATCCGGCCGCGGAAGAGGTAGGGCTGCTTGGTCGGCCTCGGTCCGCGTTCCAGCTTCTGTGGGCCCGAGGCGCCGCGGAAGCGACGCAGCAACTGAACATCGACGAAGTCGTGCACCGTGATGATGGCGGGATGTGCGGGCTCTCGCGAACGTACGATGTGGTCGGGGTTGGCCCGACGAAACCGCACGATGTGTCCGGCGCCCACGTCATCGGGGTCGATCAGCCTTTCGTGCTTGGTCCAGCGCCCGAAGACTGCATAGCCCGTGTACCGCGGGTTCTCGAGGATCGAGCGCACTGTGCTGCCTTGCCACCCATCGGCGATTCGATGGCGGTTCTGGGCGGGATTGCTGGCCGACGGGCACGGAATCGCATCACCGTTCAGCCTGCTCGCGATCGCGCGGTCACCGAGGCCGTCGAGGTATTCCGCGAAGATCCGGCGAACAACCTCTGCCGCCGGATCGTCGACGACAAGTACCCGCAGCCGATAGCCTTCCGCGGCCTTTCTGGGGTTGGGATGCGGGCCGCCGTCGACCACCTTGTAGCCGTAGGGCGGGCGACCGCCTTGGTGGCGACCTTCGTGACGACTTGTGCGTCCATCGCAGCGCGCACGCGAGCCTGAACATGCTGGCGCTCGGACTCGCTCATTCCGCCGAGAACGCTCATCAGCATCTTGTGCGACGGATTACGGTTCTCGAACTTGCCGCCCAGCTCGGGGACCCAGAGGTCCAGACCGTACGCCTCGAAGCGCGGTGCAGTCAGTGAGAACTGGTTACCGAACCAGCAGCGGGTGCCTTCCCCTACCACCAAACCTGTCCAGCCACGGTCCCGGTTACGCAATTCGCTGAGCAGCCGAGAAGCGGCATTGCGACGCTCCCAGGGCACCGAGCGGGACTGGCCAATATCGAAGAACTCGGCGACGATGACACCGCCCAGAGGCCGCACGAACTTAGCCGCGTTGCTCAGTTGCCATGCCTTCGACGTCTCGGGATCCTGGTTGTCCTCGGTCGAGCAGCGGCCATAGAACGCCAAGGCACCGACCGTGGCATCTGGAGCGCCTTCGACCTCGATTCCAAGCAACGCATCGAACGCGGCCCACTCGCTCGCCTGGTCCACCACGGCCCCTACCCCGGTGTTAGGCGGCCCGCGTCGATCCTCGCGCACCGCGACCGTCCGACTCTGCCACATTGTGCAGCAGTCTGAGAAGCGCTCGGGCGGCCGGTGGGCTCAGCTGTGGAAGCCCCTCTGGCAGCAAGAGGGCGATCTGGCCGCCGACGTTCGAGGAGCATTGACTATGACCCTCCGTCACCTGTCGCGCTATTGTCGCAGACCAACCGCCGCTGAGAAGTTGCTCCTCCATCTCAGAGGCTGATCCTCCAGTGATATCAGGCCTGCTCATAGGCCGGTACCGCCCCTGAGAACCTCAAAGCCTCCCGAGAGCCCACCCACCTTCGATGGCCTGACGACACAGTAGCCGCACGCATCCGAGGGCCACCAGGTCAGCGGATCGCAAACCGCGCGATCTACGCGGACCGCCGGCATGACCGCCTCCAACGCCGCCAGCGATCCCATCGCTTCAGGTCCAACAGTGTTGGGGCGTGGCGCAGCCGCCATATACCGGCGACGGTTCGCAACACCTCCACCTGACGTTCTATGACGACCACCCCTCCGCTGCTCGACCATGCACGCGAGGAATTGACGAGCACCAAACGGACAGTGCTGCGGAGATCGTCGAGCACCGCCGCGAGCCCGTGGGAACACGTCAGTTCCACTCAGCACCCAAAGGCGACGCAAAGCGCTCAGCCGGTCACCGCTGCGTTGAGATTGCCTGCCGGCAGATAAGCAGATTTGTCGAGTGCTCCTGCTGCTTCGGCGCTCAGCACGGCGGCAGTGTCGTTGGCGACCTTTCCATGCCATCGACAGTCGGCCGGCGAGATGGACCGGCACTGAGGCTGGCGATTGGTCACCCGAGTCCGCCGTCCACCGTTGCGATTGGATTGGTGAGCAGTTTGGTAACCAGCCTCGTCGTCAGCCGATCGTCGCGTGAGGTAACGCTGAAGCCATTCGCGCATTCACTACACAGCGACAGAACGCTTCTCATCGATCCAGCTCGCAAGCAAGATCAACCCGCGGGGGGCTGAGAGACGGAGTTTGAGCATGGCAGACCGCCCTTATCAAAGAGGCCCCCGGCCTCAGCAAGGATCGTCGACAAGGCTAAGGACGCACTGCGCAAGCTCGCATCACTATGGCTTTCAGAGGGTCGCTAGCTCATCTGTGTGAAATCCCGGCGAGTATCTAGGGCTGGAAGCGGTAGCCCATGCCGGGCTCGGTGATGAGGTGGCGTGGTCGAGTTGGATCATCTTCGAGCTTGTGTCGGAGTGCCTTGACGTACTGACGTAGATAGTGGGCCTGCTCGACGTAAGTCGGTCCCCAGACTTCCTGAAGTAGTTGCCGTTGACTCACCAGCCGGCCCGGATGCCGGACCAGCGCCTGGAGCAGCTGCCACTCAGTCGGTGTGAGATGCACTTGCAGTGCCGGTCCATCCAGCGGCGTACGCTCTTCGAGCCAGCCAGTGCCGGCGCCGACACTGGCTGGGAGCGTTTGGCAGATCAGATGATCGTTGAAATTGACGGTCCACCGCCCGAGCTGCACCGGTTGTACGGGCTCTGCCTCGGTGGTGCGCCGAGTCACCGCTCGAATTCGGGCGAGGAGCTCTTCTACGCTGAAGGGTTTGGTGACGTAGTCATCGGCACCGGCGTCGAGGGCGTCCACCTTGGCTGCACTGTTCATCCGTCCGGAGAGGATCACGATGGGCACCTGAGTCCACGTGCGAAGCGAGCGGATGACATCCACGCCGTCGATATCGGGTAGGCCGAGATCGAGGATGACCAGATCTGGGTGAGCGTCGGACGCGGCCTGGATAGCTCCGCAACCGGTTCCGGCAGTGACCACGTCGTATTGCCGCGCGTGCAGGTTGATCCGCAAGGCGCGCAAGATCTGCGGCTCGTCGTCGACTACGAGAACGCGCGTCATGGTCGCTCGCTCGCCGTTTCCACTGGCTCGCCTGGAACGGCCTGGGGCGTTGGGGTGTCAACGGAGTCTGCCTCTGGACTTGGCCGAGTCACTGCGGGCAGCGAGATTGTCATAGTCAGCCCGCCGCCGGGTGTCTCTTCCGGTGTCAAAGTTCCTGACATCGCTTCAACGAGCCCGCGGGACAAGGCGAGACCCAGGCCGACGCCGCTGGTGTTATCTCGATCCCCGAGCCGTTGGAATGGCAGGAAGATCTGGCGCCAGTCGGTCTCGGGAACGCCTGGACCGCAGTCGATGACGCGGATCTCGACAGTTTCGCCATAGCTGCCGGCCCTAATCTGTGGAGGCGTGCCAGGGGGGCTGTGGCGAACAGCGTTTTGGACCAGGTTAGCGATCGCCCGCTCAAGCAACGCAGGGTCGGCCTGCACCTCTGGCGTGTCCTCCGGCACGAGAATAACGGCGCCGGCGGCAACCGGCCCCAGGCTACTGGCGGCGGCGGATATGACATCTGCGACGTCGATGGGCTGGATTGCGAGCGCCAGTGCGCCAGCTTGCAGGCGGCTCATGTCGAGCAGGTTCTCGACCAGGCCACTGAGCCGGTCTAACGACTCCTCGGCGGTAGCTAGCAGCTCAGACTGATCCTCCTCGCTCAGCGGCAGATCCGACATCCGAAGGGTTCCTACTGCCGCCTTCGCTGACGCCAGCGGGGTGCGGAGATCGTGGCTGACCGCACTCAGCAGCGCGGTCCGTAGCCGGTCGACCTCGGCAAGTGAGCCAGCGGTGGCGGCCACCTGCTCAAGACGCTCCTGGCGGAGCGCGACAGTTGCCTGCGCGGCGAAGGCCTCCAGGACTCGGCGGTCCTGGGCTTCGAGTGGGTGTCCGGACAAGACCAATGTGTAGGCGTCGTCAACATGCACTTCGGCGTCGCCTTCGCCTGGGGTGAGGCAGATTGGGCCGCCGACGCACGCGACGACAGTCCAGGCCTCGCTGGAGTGCTCCACATCTGGCCCCCCGAGAGCTTCCTGGCGCCGCTCGAGGAGGGTGACCGCGTCCAGAGCGAAGGTCTCGCGGACCTGCTCAAGGAGAGCCGGCAGCGGCTGTGAGCCCCGCAGCACACTGCCCGCCAAGGTGAATAGTGTGGCCGCTTCAGCTCGGGCCCGCGACGCCTCCCGTGTTCGGCGGGCGGCGACGTCGACGACCATACTGACTGACACAGCCACAACAAGGAAGGCAAACAGCGCGATGAGGTTCTCCCGTTCGGCGATGGTGAACCGCCGCACCGGCGGGGTGAAGTAGTAGTTCAACAACAGGAATCCGCCGATAGCCGCCGGCACTGCCGGGAGGAGCCCACCGACGAGCGCGACAGCAACCACCAGCAGCAGAAACGCCAAGATGTCGGTGGATAGGGAGACGTCGCCGTCAACTGCAAGCAGCAACCACGTGAGCAACGGCAAGCCAACGACGCACAGTATGAAACCGGCGGTGCGACGAGTAAGACTCAGTCCGCCCCACCGCGTCTGCCAGGGCCGGTAGCGCCCTTTTGCGATCCGCCAGGGGCGTGCGGTCTCTTCGTGGGTGACTAGGTGTACGTCGATCGATCCCGACTCGGCGGTCGTGGTGACGCCGACGCCCGGTGAGAATAGTTGAGCCCAGCGGCCTCTCCGGCTGGCTCCCAGTACCAGTTGGGTGGCGTTGACGCCGCGTGCAAAAGCCAAGAGCGCCGCCGGCACGTCGCTGCCGACGACCTGGTGGTAGGTGCCTCCAAGGTCTTCGACCAGCGCGCGTTGCTGGGCCAGGTGCTTGGGGTCTCCGCCGCTGAGGCCGTCACTGCGCGTCACGTGTACGGCGAGGAGGTCGGCGCCTTTGGTGCGGGCCGCGATGCGAGCGGCCCGGCGAATCAACGTGTCGCCCTCGGGCCCACCGGTCAGTGCGACGACCACCCGCTCGCGCGTCTCCCAGTGGGCGCCGATGTTGTGGTCCGCGCGGTACTTGTCGAGCTGCTCGTCCACTTTCCCGGCGACCCAGAGAAGCGCGAGCTCGCGTAGAGCGGTGAGATTCCCGACCCGGAAGTAGTTGGCCAACGCGGCATCGACCTTGTCCGGTGTGTACACGTTGCCGTGCACCAGCCGTCGGCGCAGCGCCTCCGGCGTCATGTCAACCAGCTCGATCTGCTCGGCTTGGCGTACTACGGCATCGGGCACGGTTTCGCGCTGGCGGATATCAGTTATCTCATAAACCACATCGTTGAGCGATTCCAGGTGTTGCACATTCACCGTCGTGATCACGGTGATCCCGGCGTCGAGGAGGCTCTCGATGTCCTGCCATCGCTTTTCGTGGCGCGAGCCTGGGGCGTTGGTGTGAGCAAGCTCGTCCACCAGGGCAACCTGGGGCCGGCGGGCCAGCACCGCAGCAAGATCCATTTCTTCCAGCGTGGCGTCCCGATACGTCACGGTGGCTCGGGGAACTACCTCAAGACCCTCAACCAGTTCCACAATGGGCCGGCGCCCGTGAGTTTCGACGAAGCCGATGACCACATCGGTGCCCCGGCTCAGGCGGCGGTGGCCCTCCTCGAGCATCTTGTAGGTTTTCCCGACCCCAGGGGCGGCGCCGAAGTAGACCCGAAGTTGTCCTGTCTGCATGGCACCTCCTTCCAAAAGAGCCCGTCAGGTTCGATAGGGGTAGCGGCTGTCGAGATCCAGATTGAGAGCGAGAACATTCACAGTTGGTTCACCAAGGAATCCGAGGGTCCGGGCACTGGTGTGTGCAGCCACGACCGAATCAAGCTCGGCAACACTTATACCCCGTGCCCTCGCTATACGTGCCGCCTGCAGCTGGGCGTACGCGGGGCTGATGTGGGGATCGAGCCCACTTCCGCTGGCTGTGACGGCGTCAGCTGGGACAGCAGGAACGGCTGGCGCGGTTCCCCGAACCGGCGTGATCACACCTTCGGAGTAATCCTGACCGTAGCGGGCACACTCGACCGTCACTCCCTCCCAAGTCGAGATAAACGGCTTGGCGGGGCAGGCCTGGTTGAGACTGACCGCCCGGGTGACCGGGCCGGTGAGCCCGTTGTCGTGAAAGACAGCGAGCACCGCGCCGACCCCGTCGTCGGTGCAGAACGGACGCCGCCCATCAACACCCTCCAGATTGCCGGCATCCTTGCTTCGGGCGCAGACCTGGCTGAGCAGGCTCTGGGTTCCGGCCGCCTCGTCCGACCCGGGGGCAGCGTTTGGGTCGGAAAGCGTGTCGACGATGTCCTCTGGTCCCAGGTTGGATGCCGAGGTCGATGTCGGGTCGTAGCCGTCACCGGCTGCGGATGGACGGGACTGGAAGTACTGCACGAGCGGCTTGCCATCTTTGTCGAGGAAGGCTTGGCCGATGATCCGGCTTCCCACGGGCGCATGGGAGTCTTGTCTGCTGAGCAGGGATCCGTCGGCGCGGCCATGCAAGCCTGGCAGTTGGGCCACCGCTGTTATGGCCAGGGGGTAGGCGAGGCCGAGCAGGACCGTTAAGACGAGTAGCGCGCGCAGGGCGGCGAGATGCTGGGCGAGCCAGGATGGGAGGCGCATCATGCGATCCCGGGGATGATCGAGATGAGCATGTCGATGATCTTGATTCCGATGAACGGGGCGATGATGCCGCCGATCCCGTAGACGAGCAGGTTACGCCGCAGCATCGCGCTTGCGCCGCCGGGGACGTACCGGACGCCGCGGAGGGCGAGCGGGACGAGTGCCACGATGATCAACGCGTTAAAGATCACAGCGGCGAGAATCGCTGTTTCCGGACTGTGCAGCTGCATGATGTTGAGCCGGTCCAGACTGGGGTAGACCGCGGCGAACATCGCGGGGATAATCGCAAAGTATTTCGCGATGTCGTTGGCGATGGAGAACGTGGTCAGCGCACCGCGTGTGATCAGCAGCTGTTTGCCGATCTCGACGATTTCAATGAGCTTGGTCGGGTCGGAGTCGAGGTCGACCATGTTCCCGGCTTCCTTGGCCGCCGAAGTGCCAGTGTTCATCGCGACACCCACATCGGCCTGTGCTAATGCGGGGGCGTCGTTGGTGCCGTCTCCGGTCATCGCGACCAGCTTGCCGCCTTGCTGCTCGGCCTTGATCAACGCGATCTTGTCCTCGGGTGTGGCTTCGGCTAGGAAGTCGTCCACACCGGCTTCGGCTGCGATGGCGCGGGCGGTCAGGGGGTTGTCACCGGTGATCATGACCGTGCGGATGCCCATCCGTCGCATCTCGTCGAAGCGTTCGCTCATGCCGGTCTTGACGACGTCTTTGAGGTAGATCACACCCAGGGCACGCGCGGGTTCATCATGCCGCTGCGCCGCAACCACCAGCGGCGTACCGCCGGCTGCGCTGATGCCGTCCACAATCGGACCTACACCGTCGGTCGGGGCGCCGCCGTTCTCCTGCACCCAAGCCAAAACGGCGGCCGTGGCACCCTTGCGGACCCGAAGCCCCCCGCCATCTAGTTCATGCGCGGGCAGGTCGACACCGGACATCCGGGTCTGGGCGCTGAACGGCACCCAGGTGGCAGTTGCTAGTTCTCCCGGCTGACGGGCCCGCAATCCGTAGCGCTCCTTGGCCAACACGACGACCGAGCGTCCCTCAGGGGTCTCGTCGGCGAGGCTGGATAGCTGCGCGGCGTCAGCCAGCTCGACCTCGTCGGCGTCGCCGACCGGGATGAATTCGCTCGCCTGCCGGTTGCCGAGCGTGATGGTGCCTGTCTTGTCTAGCAGCAGTGTGTTGACGTCGCCGGCTGCTTCAACAGCACGTCCTGACAGCGCCAGCACATTGCGCTGCACCAGCCGGTCCATGCCCGCGATGCCGATGGCCGACAAGAGCGCACCGATCGTGGTCGGGATCAGGCAGACCAGCAGCGAGACAAGGACGATCCCGGTGACCCCGTGCGCATTGAGGACTGCGCTGTCAGGTGCGGCAGCCTGGACCTGTTTGGAGTAGATCGCCAACGGCTGCAGGGTTGCCACGGCGAGCAGAAACAAGATCGTCAGCGCGGCAAGCAGGATATTCAGGGCAATCTCGTTGGGGGTTTTCTGCCGGTTCGCACCCTCGACGAGAGCAATCATCCGGTCGATGAAACTTTCGCCGGGCTGCTGGGTGATCCGGACCACGATTCGATCGGAGAGAACCTTCGTTCCGCCCGTGACAGCGGACCGGTCCCCGCCAGACTCCCGGACCACCGGCGCTGACTCTCCAGTGATCACCGACTCATCCACCATCGCGATCCCATCGACGACATCTCCATCGCCAGGAATAACCTGCCCCGCCTCGACGACGACCACATCTCCCTGCTGTAATGCGCTGGCCGGGACAGCTTCCTCTTCCACACTGACCCCATCCGGCGACCAGTCCAGCAGCCGACGGGCCGTAGTCTCCTGGCGCGCGCGGCGCAGTGTCGCCGCCTGCGCCTTGCCGCGACCCTCCGCGACCGCCTCCGCGAGATTCGCGAAGAGTACGGTTAGCCACAGCCACACCGTGATCGCCCACGCGAACACGCTGGGTTGGAGCACTGCGAGCACGGTCGTGAAGACGGAGCCGATCTCTACAACGAACATCACCGGATTGCGCCACAACGTCCGAGGATCGAGCTTGCGGAGCGCGTCGGGGAGGGATCGCCACAGCAGCCTCGGGTCGAGAAGCCCACCGCCGACGCGACGCGCAGGTGCAGTGGATCGCTGCCTTGCGGCGCCATCGGCGGCGGGGGGCGGTTCCGACGAGGGCAACACAGTGGAGCGATCGGAAGTCATCAGAGGCCTTCGGCGAGGGGGCCGAGGGCCAGCGCAGGCAGGAATGTGAGGGCGACCAGCACGATCGTAACCCCGGCGAGCATCCCCACGAACAGGGGTTGGTGGGTTCGCAAGGTCCCCGCAGTAACCGGGGATCCGCCCTGGTTGGCCAGTGAGCCGGCCAGACCCAGCACAAGCACGATGGGCAGGAACCGGCCGAACAACATCGCCAAACCGAGGGAGGTGTTGTACCAAGCGGTGTTGGCATTCAGCCCGGCAAAGGCGGAACCGTTGTTGTTCGACGCAGAGGTGTAGGCATACAGCACTTCAGACAGTCCATGGGGTCCGGTATTCAACATCGATTCCCGCGCTGACGACGAAGCCATGGCAGTCGCCGTTCCAACAAGCACGAGGATCGGAGTAACAAGAAAGTAGAGTGAGGCGAACTTGATCTCACGGGACCGAACCTTCTTGCCGACGTATTCCGGCGTACGCCCCACCATCAGTCCGGCGACAAACACCGTGATCACCGCCAGCACCAACATGCCGTACATGCCCGAGCCCGTTCCGCCAGGCGCCACCTCACCCAGCATCATGTTCACGATCGGCACCAAGCCGCCCAAAGCGGTGTATGAGTCATGGAAAGAATCCACTGAACCCGTTGATGTCAGCGTCGTCGCAGCGGCGAAGGTAGCCGATTGCGGAACGCCGAACCGTGTCTCTGTCCCTTCAGTAGCAGCGCCGACCGCATGCGGCACCGTCCCACCAGCCTGCAACTGGAAGTAGTTGACCGACGCGATGCTGATGACCGCCAAGATCACCATGACGGCCACGATCGCGTACCCCTGGCGAAGATCACCAACCATCCGACCGAAGACCCGCGGCAGACTGAACGAGACAGCCAGCAGCAAGAACACCTCGAGCCAGTTCGTCCACGACGTTGGATTCTCGAACGGATGCGAACTATTGGCGTTGTAGAAGCCGCCGCCGTTTGTTCCCAGCTCCTTGATGATCTCCTGGCTTGCCACCGGTCCGCCCGTGATGTGCTGGCTGTTTCCGGCCAAGGTCGTGACGTCAGTGCCCGGGGAAAGGTTCTGCACCATGCCAGCCGCGACAAACACGATTGCGCCAATCACCGCAATCGGCAGCAGTAGCCGAAAGCAGATGCGGGTGAGGTCAACCCAGAAGTTGCCCAGGCTGCCGTTGCTGGTGCGGGCGAAGCCGCGTATCAGGGCGAAGGAGATTGCGATGCCGACCGCCGCGGAGGCGAAGTTCTGCACCGCGAGTCCGGCCATCTGGGCCAGGTAGCCCATCGTGGACTCACCAGAGTAGGACTGCCAGTTGGTGTTGGTCACAAAACTCACTGCGGTGTTCCACGCCTGATCCGGTGCCACGTCGGGGAAACCGAGGCTGAGCCACAAATGCTGCTGCAACCTGAGAAGTCCGTAGAGGAACAGGATCGAGACCGCCGAAAACGCCAACACGCTACGCGCGTACACAGTCCAGGACTGCTCGCTCTTCGGATCCGCCCCAACAAGACGATATGCAAACCGCTCAGGCAACAGGTCTCGGGGCGAAGTGGCAATCGAATACAGCAGGTCGCCCAACGGTCGATGCACTACCACCAAAGCCACCGCGAGCGTAACGACGAAGAGGATCCCAGCAAGCGACTCAGACATCAGAACCGCTCCGGAAACAATAGTGCTGCGAGCAGGAACAAGGTCAACAACACCGCGACCGCTAGACCGACCGCATTCTCCGCGTTCACAGGCGCTGCCCAGCCCGGACTGCGAGGGTCAAGATCACGAACGCCAGCACCGTCAAGACGACGAAAACCACGTCAAGCACCCGCGCCTCCGACCGCTACGATTCCCATCCACACGGCTTCTATCCGACTACCGGGTCTGAAACTCGCCAAGGCATCTTCACGGGTCCTTTACGCGGAGCGGCTCAAATTCACGGTATTTCTACGCGCGCCACCGGCCGTATTCCGTGAGCAGAAGCTGTGCGGGGTGCTGGATCGCTGGGTTGTTGAATGTCTAGTCATGCGGCACCGCGGCATTAGATGAGCTGCCGGATACTATCGGCCTTGCCAACGATGTATCGCGGCTCGGCGCCGAGGTCGCTGATTGACGGTTTGCCGAAAAGGGACAGAGCCGCTGGAGCAGTTGGGTCCTTCGGCTCTTTCGGTCACCCGACATGAACGTAGGGTCTGCGGTCGCGGTCGGGTTCGGCACGGCGGATGACCTCGCGGGTGACCGGGGCGACTTCTCCGACACCCAAAAGCAGGAAGCGGATCAGATTCGCGGCGGGATTGCCTTCGGTCCATTCGAAGTAGATATGCGGCAGCCGGTCGGTGCGGTCCCGGACGGCGAACAGTAAAGCGGCGAGGGCGTTCGGGACGGTCGAGCTGCTCAGGGTGAGGACTCGATATCGGCCGTGTTGGGTTTCACCGGTGACCTGGAGATTGCTGGCGAATTCGGACGGGTCGGTAACGGTGATCTCGATGAAGATCACGTCGTTGGGGTCAGCTAGATCGTTGTCGCGGCTGACCTGGCGAAGCTTGTCGCTGTACTCGGCGCGATCACGGCTGTCGGGTTCGTTCGCCACGAACCTGATGGTCCGTCGCGCAGTGTCGCGGATGAAGATCTGGGCGGTTTTGTCAAAGCTGACGTCGGTGACGCGCAGCTCGAATGAGCGGGCGAACCGGGACGCCAAGGACACAGTGAGGATGGCAGCGATGAAGACTGTGGCGATCTTGACACCGTCGGGACGTTCCAGAATGTTCGCCCCCGTGGTGTAGATGAAGATCAGCGACACCACGGCGAATGCGACGGTGAGCCCAGTTTGCCGTGCCTTCCGGGCTGCTAGCGTGACGGCAACGGCTGCTGAGGTGATTAGAACGAGAACCCCGGTGGCGTACGCGCCGCCTTGGGCATCGACGTTGGCGCGGAAGATGATCGTGATGATGAAGGCGCCGCTGGTGAGGATCAGCACCAGCGGTCGTACGGCGCGGGCCCACTGGGGGGCCATTCCGTACCGCGGTAGATAGCGCGGGATCAGGTTCAACATGCCCGCCATTGCCGACGCTCCGGCGAACCACAAGATCGCAATCGTTGAGGCGTCGTAGATGCTGCCGAAGGTGCTGCCTAAGTTTTCATGGGCGAGGTATGCCAGTGCCCGGCCGTTCGCGGAGCCGCCGGGTTGGAACTCTGCCGGGGGGATGAGCAGCGTCGTGACGACACTGCTGGTGATCAAGAAGATGCTCATGATCACGGCGGCGGTGGTCAGCAGCCGTTTGGCTCCGCGGATGCGACCTGCCGGATGCGCAGGCGTGTCGTCCGGGTCGCCGCTGATGTGCGGCATGACTGCCACACCGGTCTCGAAGCCGGACAGGCCGAGCGCCAGCTTGGGGAAGACCAGCAGCGCGATGCCGACGACCACCCACGGGTTGCCATGCTGATAGACAAGGGCCGCGCGCCAGTCCGACCACAGGACGGGTTGCGCCATCACATGTCCGAAAGCGTCGGTGATCACCACAACGTTCAAACCGAGGTAGATAACCACCAAGATCACCGCGACACCAATGGCCTCCTTGAACCCACGGAGGAACACCGCACCGAGCAGCGCCAACAAGAACAACGTCACAGCCACCTGATGGCCGGCGAGGAACGGTTCGAGGTGCGGGTTCTCCACCAGATGAGCGGTTGCGTCGGCAGCAGACAGCGTCATGGTGATGATGAAATCGGTGGCGGCAAAGCCCAGCAGCACCAAGACGAAAATCTTGCCTTTCCAAAACGACAGCAGCCGCTCCAGCATGGCCAGCGACCCCTCCCCGTTCGGACTCTCCCGAGCCACTCGGCGGTAGACCGGCAGCGCGCCGAGAAGGGTCAGGGCCACCAGCACCACGGTGGCTATCGGGGAGATCACGCCGGCGGCCAGAGCAGCGATGCCCGGCTGATAGCCGAGGGTGGAAAAATAATCCACGCCGGTCAGGCACATCACCTGCCACCAATGGTGGGTCTTCTCGGTCTGGTGCGGGCTCGGATGCGGTGCCAGATGGGCTTGGCGCTCCTCGCGAACACCCTTCATCAACCACGACCGCAAGGAGCGAGGAGCCGCCCGCGCTTCCTCAGTCCTGGTCACCCTGCTCCTGTTACCGAAATGCCTTTGGAAACAGTCAACCGCGGGGCAGCCAGCCAGCAATCGCTCCTTAACGGAATTTTGACGCCCCTGGCCGAGGAGTTGGCGTGTAGAAGCTGCGTAAAAGAATCTGTTGGGTCGCGCCAGTTGATCGCAGACTTGAGCCGTGAGCATGATCATTCAGCAGCAGCGCGGGAGCCGGAGGGGTGGGTGGCATGGTGTTATCTGACTGGTTGACCCGACACCGCTCGGCTGTCTGGTTTGCGGCAGTTTTTCTCGGACCCTTGGTCGCCGCGCTGTTGACTCTGGCCCGTCCCCAACTGCACGAGAATCACGTGACCTTGATACTCGTACTTACCGTCGCTGTAGTTTCTGCGGCTGGGCTGCGACCGGCTGGCCTGGTTGCCGCAGGTACGACCGCCCTCGCCTACGACTACTTTTGGACCGAGCCCTACTACAGCCTCAGAATCTTCGACACCCAAGACATCCTGACTGTTCTACTGCTGGTCTTGGTCGGTGGTGCCATCGAGCAACTGAGCTGGTGGGCTGGCCGTCAGCATGCCGTTGCCGCTCGCCGGCTCGGCTACCTCAACGCCCTTCGGCGCGCTGCCGAACCCATCCCGCCGGAAACACACACAGCAACGCTCGAGGCGATCTCAGACACCATGATCACTGTCCTGGATGCCGACAGCTGTGACCTAGTGCTCGACGACCGTCTGCCCGCCACGGTGCTTCACGGCGACGGCAGCGTCACCCGAGCCGGCCAGACAATGGACGTCGACACAGATGGGCTACCCACCGATGACGTCATCGCGATCCCCGTGCCCAGCCCCGAGGACCATCCTGCCTACTTCGCCGTCACCGCATCCACCCATGTTGCCCGACCCCGGGCGGAGCAGCGACAGGTCGCCGCGCTGCTCGCTCACCTCGCAGCGCAGTCCCTGACGGCCGCTTGACCATGAATTGTGTTATGCCGGGTTCCCTTAAGGGGTTGCGGCCGGTGTGAGCGTTCTCCGCGAAGGAGCTAAGCGGCTGCTCGTGGGGCGGCCGATGCGAAGTAGTCAGCTGTCAGAAACCCTGCTGCCGAAGAAGCTGGCGATGCCGGTCTTCTGCAGCGATCCACTGTCCTCGGTGGCCTATGCCACCGAAGAGATTCTGCTCGTCCTGAGCCTGGGCGGGCTCGCATTTCTCCACCTGGCCTGGTACGTCGCAGCCGTCATCGTTGTCCTTCTCGCCGTCGTGATCGCCTCCTACCGGCAGACCTGCCGGGCATACCCGAACGGCGGCGGCGCCTACACGGTCGCCCGCGCCAACCTCGGGGAATCCGCTGGCCTTGCGGCTGCCAGTGCGCTGCTGGTCGACTACGTGCTCACTGTCGCCGTCTCTGTCGTCGCCGGAGTTGCAGCGATCACATCGGCCGTTCCAGAACTAGCCCCGCATGCGGTCTCGATGTCGGTTGGTTTTGTGGTGCTGCTCACTTTGATGAACCTGCGCGGTGTCAAGGAGTCCGGGACAGCGTTTGCGGTTCCCACCTACGGCTTTCTGCTCGGGATCTACATTATGTTCGCCGTCGCCGCCTACCGGCTGCTGTCCGGGGAGCACCTGCAGGCACCCACTGCCGGACTGCCCATCTACCCCGAGCATTCGTACATCGGCTTTGCTGTGATCTTTTTGGCAATGCGGGCATTTGCCTCCGGCTGCACCGCCCTGACAGGTGTGGAAGCGATCAGCAACGGCGTGCCGGCGTTCCAGAAGCCGAAAGCGAAGAATGCCGCCGACACCCTGGCCATCATGGGCTTCTTCTCGATCACCATGTTCGTCGGCATCACGGTGCTTGCGCTCATTCTCAATGTCCATGTGGCCGAGAGCCCTACCGACCTCGGGCTCCCCGCCGACACACCCACCCAAACCGCACTCGCTCAGATCGCTCAAACCGTCTTCGGGAGCGGTCCCCTCTTTTACTACCTACAGGCCGCCACGGCTGCCATCTTGATCTTGGCCGCCAACACCGCCTTCAATGGCTTTCCGCTATTGGCCTCACTGCTCGCTACCGACAAGTTCCTGCCCCGCCAGCTGCACAACCGCGGCGACCGCCTTGTCTACAGCAACGGCATCATCCTGCTTGCTCTGTTTGCGATTGCCCTGATCGTTGCCTTCAAGGCCAACGTCAGCTCAATCATCCAGCTGTACATCATCGGTGTCTTCGTCTCCTTCACCCTCTCCCAGCTCGGCATGGTCCGGCACTGGCAGCGGGAACTGACCGGCGGCACTTCGGGTAGCTCGCGGGTGAGGATCCGTCGCGCCCAAGCGATCAACGCCATTGGAGCCAGCTTCACCGCCGTCGTTTTGATCATCGTTTTGATCACGAAATTCAGCCACGGAGCCTGGATCGTGACTATCGCCATGCCGCTGCTCTTCGTCACCATGCAAGGCATCCGACGCCACTACGACCGGGTCGCCGCGGAAATCAGACCGACCCCGGCCGGCGTGGGTCTGCCCAGCCGCATTCATGCGATCGTCCCCGTCAGCCGGCTCGTCCTGCCGACCCTGCAAGCCCTCGCTTTCGCTCGCGCCACGCACCCCAGCACATTGACCGCGGTCACCGTTCAGGTCGACGATCATGAGACACAGGCGCTCGTTGATGAATGGCGCGCGCGGGAGATTCCAGTTGAGCTGAAAATTATCAACTCGCCCTACCGAGAGGTCACCACTCCGCTCCTCGACTACATCCGCGACATTCGCCGGGCTAGCCCTCGAGACGCGGTCTGCGTCTTCGTCCCTGAATACATCGTTGGCCACTGGTGGGAACATGTGCTGCACAACCAAAGCGCGCTACGCCTGAAAGCACGACTGCTCTTCACCCCGGGCGTCATGGTCGCCAGCGTCCCCTACCACCTGAACAACTCACACAACCACATCACCAGCAACGCACTGTCCTCTAGTGCCACCCATCAGCGAGAGGGGACCCGGCACCAGCGACGCCGTTCGCAAGATCAAACCGGCAGCATAATTCGATGATGATGTTCTGATACATGACGGCGGTTGCGAGGGTCCTAGGTTGCCGGTGGTCGCGTCGGCACAACCGCTGAGCTTGTCGCGCAGCTCTCGGTCTAGGTGAGCGCGTAAGGGTGCGCCGTCAACCTTCTCGCTCCGACGAGAGCAGCACGACTGATCAACTTGGAGTTGTAGGCCGCCGTCGCCTTGATCATCTCTGTCAGATGAGTCCCGCCCGTCGGGCGGTGCCTAACCCAGTCACCTTGATCGCTCGCCGATAACTCGCTGTTCTGAGTGGGCACTGTCTTGATGGTCAACCGCTCATGGGCGCTCGACCGGCTGGCTCAGAAACTTCTCTGAATCCTCAGCCGCCTCAGCCATACCCCCCTGCTGCTCCGTGAGGCTGCCGACTAACGCGCCATCTCGGCAACCATCTCAGCGTCCAGACGCGCGATTGAGGAGACGATGGCGTAGGTGCGGCGGACGGAGACGTCGAGTGCAGCCCCGCCTTACCAGCAAGCGCGAATGAGGCAACGACTCGCCGGACAGGCCCTAGTGGTGATCTGACGAATGTTTGGTCACCGCGGCTCGACATCATCGGCGATGCCGATACCTTTCCCGCATGACCAAGCTGATGCCCGGCGGAGCTAGCTGATGCTCCACGTACGCCTCATCACGCCAAGCGAGTTGACCCCCGAAGTGCTGAAATTCGCCGAGGCCAGCCCGGCCGTGACTCACCTCTGCGTCAACGAGCAGGCGGCCCGCAAACCAGCAGGAGATGTCGTCAGTTTCGACGTCGCCCGCGAAGGTGCGACCAGCGTCATTGAAGCCCTAAGAGGCTTCGGCTTGGAGCAAAAAGGCGCAATTGTCGTCGAGAACCTCGACATCAGCATCTCCGAGTCCGCGAGCAAGGCGGAAGAAGAAACCCCGGGCGAACCAGCAGACGCGGTGGTCTGGGAGCAGCTGGAACAGAGTGCAGGCGAAGAAACCCGCTTCTCCGTTACGTACCTCTGTTTCATGATCGTCGCGACCATGATCGCCAGCATCGGCGTCATGCTCGACCAGCCGATTCTCATTGTCGGCGCTATGGTGGTCGGACCCGAATTTGGCCCGCTCGTTGCCCTCTGTATCGGCATCGTGACCCGTCGCCGGCAGCCCGCGACTCGCGCGTTAGGCACCCTAGTCCTAGGCTTTGCTGTCGGAATGGCGGCGGCGGTGATCTTGACCTGGATCCTCACCGCCCTCGGACTTATCAACGAATCCATGCTGATAGCCGAACGGCCCTTGACGAGCTTCATCTGGAAGCCCGATGCACTCTCCTGGATTGTTGGCTTCCTCGCCGGAATCGCAGGCATGCTTGCGCTTACCTCCGCCAAGTCCGGCGCTTTGGTGGGCGTTCTCATCTCAGTAACAACGATCCCCGCCGCCGCCAACGCCGCCGTGGCGCTCGCCTATTGGGTACCGAGCGAGGCCATAGGCTCCGCGATTCAACTGGTGATCAACCTGTCCGCCATCGTCGTTGCCGGAACGCTCACCCTGCTCGTGCTCAGGACACGGGCCGAGCAACTCGCCCGGGCGGAGGCCAGCACCCCACAGCCCAATGGGGGTTTGGCTACGCCCGGTCGGTGATCCTCAAGGTTCCCCACGAACGCCGGAGCGCCGTAAGGCAGTCATTCACCTTGTCGCCCGCTCGTCAGAGGTCGCGAGTTGGACGGTCCCCAGAGTTGCCGTCGACGGTGATTTTCTGGCCGTCGTGCAGTCGGTTGGTGGCGTCGGCTACGCAGATCACAGCGGGGATCCCGTACTCGCGGGCGACGGTGGGTCCGTGCGCCATCGGTGAACCGGTCTCGGTGACCAGGCCGCCTGCGGTGAGAAACAAGGGGGTCCATCCCGGGTCGGTGGTGGCGGCGACGAGGATGTCTCCGGGCTCGATGCGCGCTGTCGCCGGGTCGTGGACGATCCGGGCGTTGCCGGTAGCGACGCCGCCTCACTCCGGGCGCATTTGTCAGCGTCCCGCTGGAAGCACTGCTGGGCGTCGCCTTCCTGCTCGTCCTGCCGGCGAAGGCGAGGCCAGTCGTCGCGACGCTTCTTGGACTAGCCCTGGGCTTACTGGCCCTTATGAAGACCCTCGATATGGGCTTCTTCGCAATCCTTGCTCGGCCGTTCGATCCGGTAATGGACTGGACGCTGTTCCAAGATGGCATGAGGTTCCTGGCGGGCGCCATCGGCCCATTCGCGGCGATCGGCTGCCTTGCGGCAGCCGTGGTTTTCAGCACGGCCCTGCTCATCTTGACAGCCGGCGCCGTTCGACGCTTGACGCGCCTCTTCATCCAGCACAACGCAGTTGCCAGCCGTGCAGTCGTTGTGATCGCTGTTCCCTGGCTCGCCTGCGCCGTTCTCGGCACCCAGGTCGTTCCCGGCGTACGCGTCGCGGCCGCGAGCACCGTGGTCTACCTCCAGCATCGTCCAGCGGCCACACGTCCGCATGATCGGGAGTCGTTCGCCGCCAACGCTGCAGCCGATTCCTTCGCGGACACGCCAGGCAAGGAACTGTTGCCGGGATTGCGCGGCAAGGATGTCGTTTTGACGTGGGTCGAGAGCTACGGGCGAAGTGCTATCGAGGATCCTGGGCTCGCGCCGCCTGTCACCGCCGTGCTCGACGCAGGCAATCGTCAGCTGCGGGCCGCCGGATTCGGGTCCAGGAGCGGCTTCCTCACCTCACCGACGACAGGCGGCGGCAGCTGGCTAGCGCACGGCACGTTGCTTTCGGGTCTGTGGATCGATAACCAGCAGCGCTACGACGACTTCGCTGCCAGCCACCGCCTGACCCTCACAAGCGCCTTCCGACGCGCGCACTGGCGCACCATCGGCGTCATGCCCGGTAACGACGGCCCATGGCCACAGAGCGAGTCCCTCGGTTACGACCGGATTTACGACGCCCAGGACATGGGGTATCACGGCCCCCGGTTCAGCTGGGCAACCATGCCCGACCAGTACACCTTCCTGCGGTTCGAGCACACCGAACACGCCCGAGGGAACCGCCCGCCGGTCATGGCAGAGATCACCCTGGTCTCAAGCCACGCGCCGTGGGAGCCGGTGCCGCGACTCATCAAGTGGGGAGACGTGGGTGATGGCTTCGACGGGATGGCCACGGCAGAGGACAAGCCAGAAGCCATCCTGACCAGAGATCCACGCACGGTCCGAAAGTATCTGGCTGATGATGCCGAGTGCGTGCCGCCGGCTGCGCCGTCTCGGCTGGGCAGCCAGCCGCGGCTGATAGAGCCGTTCGTTGAGCTCGTGGAGTCATGGCTGCGTACCGACCTCAGGTTGAAGGCCAGCGTCATCCACGAACGGTTGGTCGCCGACTATGGCTTCACCGGTCACTATCAGCGGGTCAAGATGTTCACCGCCGAGGCCCGGCCACGTATCGCGGCCGAGCTCGCCGAGCAGGATGAGAACCCGCTGACCGGGCTGCACCCGCCGATTCGAGGTGGTGCCCGGCGCTCAGGCCCAAGTCGATTGGGGCGATGAGGGTGACCTGCTGGCCCATGTGGGCATCGGCCAGGTCTATTCGTTTCACATGATCTTGTCGTACTCGCGGGATCCGTTTTGCTGCTTCACCACCGGCATGGATCTGTCCACCTTCTGGGACTCTCACCGGCGGGCGTTCGCCCATTTTGGCGGTGTGCCCGGCTCGATCGTCTATGACCGAACCAAGACGGTGATCCGCCGCCATGTCGCACCTGGTGTCGCGGTTCCGCTGCATCCAGAGGCCGCCGCGTTCGCCGGCCACTACGGCTTCGCGATTGATGTGCTAGCCGCCTACCGGCCCACCGGCAAGGGCCGGGTCGAACGGCAGGTCAACATCGTGCGGGACCATGTACTCGCCGGCCGCCGCTTCGACTCGATCGCCGATCTCGACGGCGCGTTCGGCGGCTGGCTGCCGATCCGCCGATCCCAGGTGCATCGCACCCATGGTCAGCTGATCGCAGTCCGCGCCGAAGCCGACCGGGCTGGGTTGCGACCCTTGCCCGCCGAGCCCTACCTGGTGGCCGAGAAGCATCTGCGGCGGATCGGCAAGGACTGCCTGATCTCCTTCGCGGCAGTCTGTACTCAGTTCCGGCTCGGCGGATCCGAGCCGGGCAGAAGGTACTAGTCCGGGTTGGGCCCGACACCATCACCATTCATAGCCTGACTCCCGGCTCGGATGGACAGACCATGCTGGCCGCTCACCCGCGCGCCAAGACCAGTGCGTCGTGGGTAATCGATGCTGACCACTGGGACGGTTTGCCCGATGGGCACACCCGTGCCACTAGCACAGATTCCGACAGCACACAGTCGTTCACGGCAGCTCCCGTCGCCGCTACCGAACCACTGTTCACGCTGCTGGCCCGCCGCGGAGTCAACCAGCCGGTGCCCAGCCGCCCGCTGTCGGTTTATGCCGATGCCGCTAAGGAGAACCGGTGAACCAGCTGACCACCGACCGCATCAAAGCCACCGCGGCAACGCTGGGCCTGAGCCCATCTTGCCGAGGCCATCACCGAGCTCATCCGGCGCGCCGAGGCCGACCAGATGGGCTATCTGAATTTTGTTGACCTCCTGCTGCAAGAAGAACTCGGCATCCGCGGAGGACGCCGATTTCAATATGCGCTGCGCGCCTCGGCGCTGCCCCACCAAAAAACCCTGGACCAGTTCAACTTCGCGTTTCAACCCGATCTAGACACCCGCAAGATCCACGACCTGGCCACCTTGCACTTCGTCCAGGCCCGATCCAACGTCGCCTTCCTTGGACCACCCGGAGTCGGCAAAACCATGCTCGCCGTCGCCGCCTGCCACGCCGGCTTCACCGTCTACTTCACCACTCTCGACGACCTCGTCCGGCGCCTCCGCGCCGCCGCCGAAACCACCAGCCGGTTCAACCGGCAACTCCAGGCCTACCTGCGGCCCTCCCTATTGATCGTCGACGAGGTCGGCTACCTACCCCTAGACCGAGCCGAAGCCAACAGGGTCTTCCAACTCGTCTCCCGCCGCTACGAACGCGGCTCCATGATCATCACCTCAAACAAGGGCTACGCCGAATGGGGCCAAGTCCTCGGCGACGACGTGCTCGCCACCGCCTTCCTCGACCGCTTCCTCCACCACTGCGACACCATCACCATCAACGGCCCCAGCTACCGCCTCAAAGACCGCACCAACCTACTCACCGGAGGCGAAACCATGCCATGATCAAACCCGCCGAAACCAACACGTGAAGTCGTACCCCGACCGACACGTGAGGTCGTACTCCGACACCGGGCAAGAAGTGCGTCTGGGGGACGGAAACCGGGCCAGTGTCGGCGACATGATCATCACCCGGGCCAACGACCGCCGCCTCCGACTCTCGGCCACCGACTGGGTCAAAAACGGCGACCGCTGGACCATCACCCACATCAGCCGGCGCGGTGACGTGACCGTCTGGCACAGCCGCAGCCACCTCAAGTGCCGACTCCCCGCCGACTACGTTCAAGCGTCGACTGGTCTCGGCTACGCCACCACCATCCACGCTGCCCAGGGCGTCTCCGCCGACACCATCCACGGCCTGCTCACCGGGCAGGAATCCCGACAGCAGCTCTACACCATGCTCACCCGCGGCCGGCACGCCAACCACCTCTACCTCCAAGTCGTCGGTGACGGCGACCCCCACAGCCTCATCCGACCCGACACCGTCTCACCGCGCACCCCAACCGAGACGCTGCAGCAGATCCTGGCCCGCGATGAAGCGCCGGTCTCCGCCAACACCATGCTGCGCAAGCTCAACAACCCAGCGGCCCGGCTTGCCTAGGCGATCCAGCGCTACACCGACAGCCTCCACGCGGCAGCCGAACAGCTCCTCGGACCCCAGACCGTCGAAGAGCTCGACCAAGCCGACCAATACATCCCAGGACTCACCGACGAACCCGCCTGGCCTACGCTGCGGGCTCACCTGATCGACCTCGCCGCCGAAAGTGGTGAGCACCCACTCCGCTACCTACAGGAAGCTGCCAGCGGACGCGACCTCAACACTGCCGGGGACATGGCCGCCGTCCTCTACTGGCGCCTCCCAGAGCTCACGTCGACCAACCCAGGTCCGCTGCCTTGGCTCCCAGGCATTCCACCCACGCTCCATGCCCATTCCGGCTGGGGTGCCTACCTGGCAAGGCGATCCCAACTGGTCTCCGACCTCGCCGACCAAGTTCACGACCACGCCTGCCAAGCCGCCGCCGAGCCAATCTGGGCACTACCGGGAAGCCGCCTCAACGCCGCCATCGTCGGCGACGTCGCCGTGTGGCGGGCCGCCAACGGCATCAATCCCCGAGACCCACGGCCAACCGGAGGAACCCCACTCGAAACACTTCCAGCGCTGTGGAAACAACGTCTCGACCGGCACATCGCCCTTTCCACCGATTCGTCACGCAGTGCGAGGGCCGACGAGCGACAGGCAGGACGCACCGCCCTGAGCAGGCAGCGCCCGTATCATCCAACACGGCCGAACGCTCCGTTTTCGCTCGGCCGCTAGCGACCGCAGTCAGGGTCATAACACCTTGGCAGACGGCTTTGTCTGGTCGGATCGGGCAGCTGACTGCCGATTCTGGCTTTTGAAATCAAGGCGGTTCGCTTCGCTGCGGGCCGCTGCGCGCGTGCTTGCATCGCTATCCATCGACTGCATCACTGTGTAGAACGAGTCGGACAGTCATCAGTCGAGAGTCGCGCACCTTCGGCAAGATCGGCATTCAATCAGTCAGCACCGCGATCGCCCGCGTTAACCGACCATCTACCGCTACGGATCAGAAGCCGGCTACCTCGTGGGCCTCGTACGGCGCCTCCAACTCAGCAACCTCGTCATCGGTCAGCTCCAGCTCGATCGCGGCGAGGGCATCGTCGAGCTGGTGCGGCTTAGTGGCGCCGACAATGGGAGAGGTCACCACGGGGTTGCGCGCAACCCACGCCAGCGCGACCTGGGCGCGGGAGACGCCGCGGCTCTCCGCGACCCGAGCAACAGCCTCCACGATCTGGGCGTCCGAGTCGCGGTAGAGCGTCTTACCGAACTCGTCGGTCTCGGATCGGTTGGTGGTGGCGTCCCACTCCCGGGTGAGCTTGCCGCGCGCTAGAGGGCTCCATGGGGTGACAGCGATGCCCTCGGCGGCGCACAGTGGCAGCATCTCCCGCTCCTCCTCCCGGTAGAGCAGGTTGTAGTGGTCCTGCATGCTCACAAAGCGGTGCCAGCCGTGCCGCTCCTGCAGATACAAGGCCTTGGCGAACTGCCAGGACCACATCGACGAGGCGCCCAGGTAGCGCACCTTGCCAGCCGCGACAACGTCGTGGAGTGCCTGCAGTGTCTCCTTGATCGGCGTGCTGGAGTCCCAGCGGTGGATGATGTAGAGGTCGATGTAGTCGGTGCCCAACCGGCGCAAGCTGTTGTCAATCTCTGCGAGGATCGCCTTACGCGACAGCCCTCTGCCGTTGGGGCCCGGACGCACTTGGCCGAAGACCTTGGTTGCGATGACCACCTCATCGCGACGGACCTTCTTGAGCAACACCGAGCCGAGGATTTCCTCGCTGGAGCCGTTGGAGTACACGTTCGCGGAGTCGAAGAAGTTGACCCCGGCGTCCAGCGCCTTGAGCAGGAACGGGGCGCTCTCATCCTCGGGGAGCGCCCACGGATGCCCGCCCCGCTCCGGGTCGCCATAACTCATGCACCCCAGGCAGAGCTTTGACACCTCGAGTCCGGTACTGCCCAGCTTCACATAGTCCATGCCTGGAGTCTTCTACAGCCGCTCGGCTCCACGAGCCGCAGCCCCTCCCGGCCAGACGCTACGACGACCCGGCGACAGTCAAGAGGCTGGGAAAACCGACCCTCCCCCAGGCCAAGCAGTCAATTTGCAGCCGCCGTTGGCAGGGATCGCCGCCTGACCCTTGCTGTCACCTACGCAGTAGTCCCTGAGGAGTCTAGGCTGCGGCCAGGTCGAGGCATGTGGTTAGTGTGCAAGTCCCCCCTCGGACACGTTTGTGCGGTCGCAAGGCATAGGCGACACCTCAGCTTCCCGGCCCCGTAGACGCCCCAATTGTTCTGCCACAACGACCGCAGCTGGTTGGCCATATATGCCTCGTCGAGTCCGACCTCAGTCAACGGCGTCTTGCTGCAGGCGTAATAGGTGGACGGCGCGATCGAGATCCCGGCCTGGGCCAGGACCGCACAGACCGGCTCGACGCCCAACCGCTCCCGTTGGGAGGCGATGTAGTCCACGATCATCGAAGTCGGCGGTCGAGTTCCGCCTGGGCGAAAACGCGGCCGAGGTCTTCAAGATCTCATTCGCCCGCTCCAGCTCGGCCACCCGCCGCCGCAATGCTCGGATGACGAAGAACCGCAAGAGCGAGCGCTAGAAAAAGTGCCACATCATGATTGGGACCGCCTGTAATGGCTATTGGGCGGGCCGGAGATACGCCTTCTTCCGCGGTTTCGACCTCCGCAGCACCCAAGGCCGCGGGGCCGGATCACCAGTAGTGAAACAAGGAGAGTACGTCCGACCGGCAGGGTTCCACCCGTAGAGGCTCCGTTTTCGATACGCTCGAAATTGCCTGCTCGTAGGGAGAAGAGAGCCCCGGTCCTGCTTACCGGGGCTCTCTATGACTCGGGGTTACCTGTTGCCTACCCGATCAGGTAGGGCTTAATCACCACGCTGCCCGCCTGGAGAGGCTTAGAGCTTTTTGCTGGCCTTGAGGCCGGCCAGGTTGGTAGCGGACTGGGCGATAAGCCTGGTGATGGCCTCGGCCACGTCGGGGTGTGGCGATGGTGGCGGCACTGGGCCAATCCACGGCGATGAAGGCCGGTGTGTCGGCGGTTCGGAGGAGGTGAACAGTTAGCCGGTCGGATCCGTTGATGGGGCCGGAGGCAAGGTCGGTACGGTTGTGCATTGGGTGAGCTCCAAGATGGGTGGGGGTTTCCTGGGACCTGGTCGGTGCGCCAACACCGGTCGGGGCCGCTCACGTGCTATCGGCTAGTTGATCTTGATATCGCCTCCCTTCCAGGCGGATGCTAAAACGGTTTTGTCATGCTGTGTCGGATTCCGGGTCCCATGCACGCCAGGAATTGACGAGCACCAAACGGACAGCGCCGTGGAGATCGACAGGCCCGGCCCTGGGCTTGAGTAGTTCCTCCGGCGAGGGGTAGTTGGGCGTACGGACCGGGCATGGACATTCCGCGCCGGTTAACGGCCCGGCTACCCCAGCTACCCACTCAAGGAGACCTCATCATGTCAGGCAAGACCGTCCCCGCGCAGGCCAGGCCCGATCCCATGCCCGTCGCCAGCCAGCGCCCCGGTCCGCCTTTTTTTGCCATTCTGATCGTCGCCGGCCTCATCGTGATCGGAGCTGGCCTGCGGTCGATTGCCAACATCGTCGGCCCGCTGTTCCTCGTCATCACTTTGGTGATCACCGTTGCACCACTCCGCGATCTGTTAGTGCGGCGCCGCTGGCCTTCGTGGCTGGCGAGCGTGGTCTCCCTGCTGACGATTTACGCGCTGTTGGCCCTCATCTTGGGATCGGTGGCATTCGCAATCGCCCGGCTGGTCGGGAAGCTGCCCGAATATGCGGACGCGTTTGACCGGATCTTCACATACCTGCTCAGCCTCAGCACTCGGCTTGGCTATGGGCAGGACCAACTCGAGCGACTGGCCTCCTCGGTTCAGCTCAGCAGTCTGGCGGGCCCGGCTCAGGCTTTGTTAAGCGGCGTCAGCGGTGGAATATCTCTACTCCTCCTTATCGTCACAGTGGTGATCTTCCTAGCCTTTGACGCTGGAAGCATGCCCGAGCGACTCGGGGTAATCCGCGAGACCCGTCCGCACATCGCCGAGGGACTATCAAACTTCGCGAGCAGGGTTCGAAAGTACTGGATCGTCACCACGGTATTCGGCTTCATCGTCGCCGTCCTAGACGTCATCGCCCTGGCGATCATCGGTGTTCCCCTATTTGTCACGTGGGGGGTATTGGCATTCGTCACAAACTACATTCCAAACATTGGCTTCATTCTTGGTGTAATTCCGCCGGCGCTCATCGCTCTGCTCGACGGCGGAGTGGGCAGCGCCGTTGCCGTGGTGGTCGTCTACACGGTCATCAATGTGGTCGTCCAGATCATCCTTCAGCCTCGGTTCACGGGGGACGCAGTTGGTATCAGCGCCACAGCGGCCTTTGTCTCGCTGATCTTCTGGGCGTACGTCCTCGGCACACTTGGCGCCTTGCTGGCAGTGCCAGCGACGTTGTTCCTCAAGTCAGTGCTGCTCGACAATTCGGTCCCGGCCAGCTGGGTCAACGCATTAGTCAGTTCCTCGCCGAACAAAGATAAGCCACGCGCCGTTCGTCGAATGGATCGGCAATCGGCGGCAGCTCCACCGGCGGTAGTCGTGCCGACGCAGCCGACGGCCGGTCGCCACGAGTGAGGCTATGCGGCGCGCCGGCTAGATCGCGGAAGACACTGCGGTCACTAGAGCCGTTTCCGGCCACTGACTGGTCTTCCGGTATCGGGTCCCGCGTCATCGGAGGCCACCGGCTGGACAGTCGGTTCTATGGACGTTGTCGGCCTGAAAGGTTGGCAGTCGCAGAGACCGCCACGCGTGGTGAGTGCACAACTGTGAGTATGTCGACCGAGCAGAGTGTGGTCGAAATCCGATAAGGGCATTGCGTCGGTCAACTGGCGCGCATTCTGTTAGCGACCCAACTGTGTCGAGCCAGTGCCAGACCCAGCGCGGGACATCTGGCCCAGAGTCAGCCATACATGCCGACCGCCAGAGCGCGCTTGTCGACCGTTGTTCGCTCGGCCGTAATGGCGGTTCGGTCTAATGCAGAAATTTCGACTCCCGATAAAGTTGTCTGCCGGGCCTGCGAGATACCCAGATGTCGATACGTAAAAACATCACCGCCCCCTGACGCCCAACTCGGCCGCCGCTTGGATGCGACGATTCCACCTACATAAATGAGGGCCAGAGGTACATGCTCGGTGCAAAACTGGTGGCGCCTCGCGGGTGTCCTGCTCCGCAAGTCGTTAAGGCCGAGTGAACACTCTGCCAAATCGTTGCGCTCGTCCACGCTCCACGCCGCTCGGCGACCTTTCGCCCGCGGGTCTTGGTGGTTCGAGCGATGGGCGGGCCGCGACGACGTCGAACTGCTGGGGCAGACTGCCGGCATGCGAACGGTGGGCGTGGAGGAGGAGCTGCTGCTCGTCGACGTACACACCGGAAAACCGCGCTCAGTTGCCAGCCAGGTCATCGCAGCGACCGACAAAGATAGTGGGCAGGGAGCCGGCGAAGGCGGAGTTGAGGCCGAGCTCCAGCGATACATGGTTGAAACTCAATCCTCGGCGGCGAGCGAGCTTGGCGACATCGAAGCAGAGCTGCGTCACTGGCGACGTGCGGTGGCCAGTTACGCGCGGGCAGCCGGCGCTGGCGTGGCAGCCATCGCCACCGCACCGGTAGCGGGGAGCGGTCTGATCTCCCCCGGGCCGCGCTACCAGCGAATGGCTGAGCGCTTCGGTCCGACCGCCCAGGAAGTGCTGACCTGCGGCAGTCACGTGCATGTCAGCGTCGAATCAGACGAGGAGGGCATCGCCGCCATCGACCGGATCCGACCGTGGCTACCAGTCATCCTCGCGATGAGCGCGAACTCGCCGTTTTACGACGGGCGCGACACCGGATATGCCAGCTATCGCTCTCAACTGTGGATCCGTTGGCCGACGGCGGGCCCACCGGACACATTTGGGACCGCGAAGGCATACCACGAGCTGGTGCGGTCGATGGTCGATTCCGGCGTGCTCCTCGACGAGGGAATGATCTACTTCGACGCACGCCTGTCACGGCGCTATCCCACCGTGGAGATCCGAGTCGCCGACGTGTGCGTCGATCTCGAAGACACACTCGTCATTGCGGCGCTGTGCCGAGCTCTCGTCGAGACGGCTGCAGCCGACGCGGAACGCGGTGATCCTGTGCCACAGACGCCCACGTCGTTGCTGCGTCTTGCGGTCTGGCGGGCGGGCCACGACGGTGTCAGCGGAGTGCTGGTAGACCCAGTATCACAACGGCCCCGGCCGTGGATCGACGTTGTGCGCGATCTGGTGACCCACGTCCGCGACTCCCTTGAGGCGTTCGGCGATCTCGAGCGCGTCGAGGTCGGAATCGACCGGCTGACACGGGTCGGCAGCGGTGCCACAGGTCAGCGCCGCACCTTTGCGAAAACCGGGCAACTCCTCGACGTCGTTGTCGAGGCGGTGCGACGGACCACAGAGCACTAAACTCCGACCGCGTACTGGTGTGGACCCTGTGCGACCTGCCGACGCTCCTTGATGGCCGCCCTAAGGGTCATGCGCACGACAGATTCGCCGTGTTCTTTGAGTAGTTGGTCAGCCTTCTTCTCACCGGCTTCCATCGGAACCGCATACTTGTCGAGCATGTTGATGGCGTCGGCAATCCTGACGCGTACGGGATCGTCCTCAGTCTTGTGGTGAAAGCCCGCCGTGTCGCTTCCTCGGTCGGCAATCGACAAGGGGTCGTGCGCGTGCACGTTATCGGCCACGAGCCCAGCTGGGCCTTGGTACGCGGTGGCAGGGATCACGACGGGCTCAGAATCATTACCGTTAGGTCGATTGCTGCCGCCTCGCAGCCTGGAGTGCCTCCAGGGGCTCATCGAACGACGTCGACCTGTAGTGAACCGGTTCTCAAAAGAGCGCTCGGAGATCAATCCTCTGGTCTGGCCGGTGATCTCTCCGCTCTCCGATTCACTGATGCACCGGAAGTGGGGCTTGGTGATTGGATCAGTCAGAGCGCGGCCGAGCTTGGTAGTGTCAAGGCTTCCGCGACCATCTTGGATACCTAACCGTTCTCGGGCTACTGCACCGACGTGCTCCGCGCAGATGGCGCCTCGCAAGACCTGACCTCGATACGACACGGCAAAGTGGTGGGTCGCTGGGAGATCACACCAACTGCAAAGTCGGGCCACTTCTTCCTCCTCCAGTTGTTGTCAGAGCGTTCGAGCCTCACTGATCTGTGTGGCTTTGACCAGCGAGCGAGTCTGCCGACAGAGGGGAAGAGTCGCAGCTCGCTGCTAATGCTGATTGTGGATCGACGGTAAGGGATTAGTTCGGGAAAGTTTCGCTTTATGGCGGCTTCCGCGTGTCGCCGAGCCCCTTACCCGCGGCGATTGCGGCCGGCGTCGATCGAGAGGCAGGCATTAGCTCCCGGGTGCTGCTATTTCTTCAGCCGCTTGACGACCTTCCGTCCGGCTTTGGCGGTGGCCTTCCGTGGCTTCGACTTCTTGATTTGGCTCCTGGCGTCCTCAACCTGGCGTCGTAACCCCTTTCGGCTCTGCTCAACAGGATGAGCCACCTCACGGGGAAGCATCAACCGGACCGCCATTCCAAACAGCCGGCGCGAGAGTCCCAGTAGTGGCAGGCCGGCGGGTAACAGAAGGATGGTTATGCAGAGGACGACCGCAACCAGTCCCAGAACGGCCGCAAGGATCCAGAGAAGTGCGCCAGCGATACCGCGCAGAATTCGCATCACGACCCACTCACTCCATCTACAAGATCAACAGGGCCCGACCGGCGAACACACACCGGTCGGGCCCAGGAGGTCAGGCTCAGTAGTCGGACTGACCCCGACTCTCAGTTCAACTAGCTCTTGAACGCGTCCTTCACCTTCTCTCCGGCCTGCTTCAGGCTTCCCTTCGCCTGCTCGGCTCGGCCCTTGGCCTCCAAATCCCTGTCATCTGTAGCGTCGCCGACTTTCGCCTTGCCCTTGCCCTTGAGTTCCTCGGCCTTGTTATCGGCCTTGTCGTCGATTCCCATCAGCGCCTCCTCAGCGATATCCCTGCTCGATGGTCAGCCGCAAGCTTCAAGCCGCTATTTCTTCATTACCCCTGGAGGGCCGGTGTTAACACGAGACCAGAGCTGGAGCCATGGCCGCTGGATCAGCGAAGCAACAGCAGACCAGCGGAGTCGACCTCGGCCTCGCTGCCAAGCAACCTGTGGCCACAATTACCCAGCGGCACCCTTGAAGGTCGTGAGGCTCAAGGGCGCCAGTGGGCGCAGAGAATCGGTCCACGTCGAACGCCCGACCCAACCATTCCTAGGTTCATAGCGACCTCGCGATGAGGATCTCCTGAATACCGTGCGCTTTCTGATCAAGGACAGTATTCGATCATGCAGATGCCCAGCCCTCGAGTCCACTGGATCTTGAGATTAGGTAAGCCCACCCACACGCGCGTTGCTAGCCCGGGTCGAGCAGTGATCAGGTTAACCGTGGATCGCCCGAACCCTCACAGGAGCGCCTTTGTGGTGTTGAACGATAGACCGGTCGATCATGCCCATCAGCCTTGATCGCCGCCAAGGGGCGATGATGATCGTTCTCGGGGCCATGATCAAAAAGTGGCTCAGCCTGAAGTTGCGCACTGATGATGATCAAGAAAAGCGAGGAGGCTTTATGCACCGAGCCGCAGGTCACCAGAGCGCCACGACGCCCAGAGAACTTTGTCGGCACGCCGGCTGGTCGTGCTCTGGCCCCGAACATGACTCCGTGGGCCGGTTTTCCAGAGCCCTCATTGGGTAAGCGGGGACTGCATACGGAAAACTGCATGTGTAACAACGTGTCGATGCAAGGAGGACTCAGAAAATATGTCCACGACTTCACGCGTGGCAGGGGCCGTCGCAGCCGGCTATGTACTGGGACGGTTCAAGAAACTAAGGATGGCGGTGCTGGTTGCTTCAGCTATGTCTAGCCCCAGGTTCCGAAACGCTGCCGCGGAGATGATCCAAAGCCGCATTCCTGGCGGCGCCATTGTGGGTGGGTTGACAAAGGAGGTTGGTGGCAAGCTCGTCGGTGTAGGCAAGACGGCTGCGACGTCTCTCGTGGCCTCGCGAATCGACGCTCTGAGCCAAAACCTTGCCGAGCGGAGCGAGACCCTTCGAAAAGGTGCCCCGGACGGCAAGGCGCCAAAGTCGGAAGACGAAGAGTCTTCAGAGGATCGTGAGGCTGAGGAACCCGAGGACGAGTACGAAGAGCAAGAAGACGAAGAAACCGAGCAACCCGAAGACGAGTACGAAGAACAAGAAGACGAAGAAACCGAACAACCCGAAGACGAGTACGAAGAACAAGAAGACGAAGAAACCGAACAACCCGAAGACGAGTACGAACAACAAGAAGACGAAGAAACCGAACAACCCGAAGACGAGTACGAACAACAAGAAGACGAAGACACCGAGCAGCCCGAAGATCAGGACGCGCAAGCGGACGACACATCCCCTGATGAGGAGCCCGAAGAACCAGTAACGCGGTCTCCGCGGCGCCGGCGGAGTGCTTCGCCAGCGGGTCGGAGGAGAGGCTGACATGGCTGCCAATACGCGAAACAACAGTGCCGGATCAAAGACAGCTGCCAGCGACGGTGATGAGTCCCTCGCTAACCAGCTTGGCTTGAATCGGCTCGGCGAGCAGCTGCAAGGCTTGGTATCGGCTATGGCTGACCATGGTGTCTCCGCGCTGGCCGACCGGCTGTCCGGCTCCGGATCTAGCGGCTCCGGATCTAGCGTCGTAGGCAAGACGGTCAAGAGGATGACCGAGGGCGACTCAGCACCCACGGCTGCACTCAAGGCTGGAGTGGAGAGCGTTAAGGACACCGGGGCGAAAGCGGTGTCCTCGGCCGCGGAAAAGGTGGGTGACGTGTTCAGCGGTGATTCGAAGGATAAGAAAGGCAAGAAGAACAAATTCATCAACATCGTCGAAGAGCTTGACCTTCCGGTTCCGCGCCCGGTGGCATATCGCGCCTGGACTGAATTTGAGAAATTTCCCAGTTTCATGAAGAAGGTCGAGAACGTCGAACAGCAGGAGGATACGACCGTCGAATGGAAAGCACAGATCTTCTGGTCGCATCGTTCTTGGACGGCGGACATCGTTGATCAGGTGCCAAATGAACGAATCGTTTGGCGCTCCAAGGGCGAAAAGGGCCATGTCGACGGTGCCGTGACATTCCACGAGCTGACGCCCGATCTGACGCGCATGCTCGTCAACCTCGAGTACTACCCCCAGGGACTTTTCGAGCGCACCGGCAACCTTTGGCGCGCTCAAGGTCGGCGGGTTCGTTTGGAACTCAAGTTCTTCCGTCGTTATCTGACCAGCGAAGTCCTGCTGCGCCAAGACGAAGTCGAGGGGTGGTCTGGCGAGATTCACGACGGCGAGGTAACCGAGGAATCCTCCAGGTCCGAGGATGGCGGCTCCGACGATCAAGGCTCAGAGCAGAAACCATCCCGCGGCTCGGCGAGCGACGGCACATCTGGGGCGAACGCCAAGCGATCCAACACGACCGCATCTAAGGCGCCCGCGAAGAAGTCGGCCGCTGGAGCATCTTCGTCGAGCCAGTCTCGCCCCAATGCCAAGAAGTCGACGCCTACCAAGTCCTCGTCCAGCAGGCCAGCGACGACTGCAAAGAGGTCGCAGTCCGGTTCGGCAGCATCAAACCGCGGAAGCAGTGCTCGGAAGACGACAAGCTCGTCTTCCCGAAGCAGGTCGTGATGACCCGTGGCGGACGCTGATCTACAGAGCACGAACCAGAGGCAGAGCGCTGACGACTCGCAGCGGAGCGCCCAAGACGCGCAGCAAAGAGCTCGGGTTCATGAGCTCGAACAGGAGCTCGAGCGTTATCGACAAGCATGCGAGGATACTCTCCAGCAGCTCGATTGGTGTATCGGTTACATGCATGGCTGCGGAAAGAAAGGGATAGCGAGATCACTTTCAAGGAATCGTGCATACATACGCACACATTTGTTGAGGAGGGCCGAACAGCCAGTGCCCAGTCAACAGCCTGACGAGAGGTAATTTGCATGACCGTCACGCAACGCGCATCCAACCGGTACCTAGAGCGCCCAGCCCCGAGCAGTCTTGCGGACGTCATTGACACGATCCTTGATAAGGGCCTGGTAATCGATATCTACGTCCGCGTCTCCCTTGTTGGAATTGAAATCCTGACGATTGACGCACGTATTGTCATTGCCAGTGTCGATACTTACTTACGTTTCGCCGAGGCCGTCAACCGGCTAGATCTGACGGAGACTGAGACGCAGGGAATTCCGGAGTTGATGGAGGATATTACTCGCGGAGGTTCCAAGCGCAAGACCGAAGGCGCGCTCGAGGCTGTGAAAGAGAAGGTCGCAGACGTATTCAGCCGTGACGAGGATGAAGAGGACTACGAGGACGAGGATGAGGACAGGTCTCGTCACAGTGGTCGCCGGCAAGCGCAGCCAGCTAAGAAGAGTCCGTCGAGGCCGCGTCGCGAGTCATAGCGGGAGCAGAGAATAATCATGGCGCTCCACGTGTACGGAGTGGTGGCGGCGACGACGCAGCTGCCGGGAGCCTTGCGTGGCCGGCGGCAGGCTCGTCTGCGGCTCGTCGTTCACGATGATCTTGCAGCGGTCGTAAGCGATGTTGACGCCAATGCCCGGGCTCGCCGCGATGATTTGCTCACGCACGCCCGTGTACTGGAAACTCTTGTGAAGGGCTCGACAGTCTTACCTATGCGGTTCGGCGTTATTGTCGAAACTGATCAAGGAGTGGCTGACAATGTACTCGCAGCAGGCGAAAGTGGTTTGACGTCGTTGCTGAATACTTTCGATGGCCTTGTACAACTAACGGTCAAGGCCAATCACGATGAGGAGTTAGCGCTGAAGGATCTGCTCCGGGAACGTCCGGATATCCGTAGCATGCGCGGCCGGACCACCGGCCCGTCCCCCTCCTACCACTCGCAGCTCCAGCTGGGCGAAGCAGTAGCAGCTGGCCTGGAGGCACTCGCACGTGCTGACGCTGCAATGCTGAACGAGGGACTCAGCAGACTCGCTGAACGAATTGTGTGGCAGGACGCGAGTGGGAGGAACCAGGTGCTCGACGCGGCGTTGTTGGTCAAGCGGGCAGCTCGCTCCAGGACGGACGAGGGAATCGCGCGACTCAGCAGAACAGTGCCGGCTCGCCTTCGGCTTCGCTACGTCGGTCCTCAACCTCCTTACTCCTTTGTTGACGCCGAGCTGGCAGGTGAGCCGGTATGGGCCTGATCACCGGTCTGCTCACCTGGCCGCTCGCCCCCGTGCGGGGCGTAGCGTGGATTGCTGAGCAGGTGAGACAAGAAGCTGAGCGGCAATGGATGGATCCATCGGCGCTGCACGAGGCCCTTGATGATGTGCAGGCCCGCCGGGAAGCCGGCCTGATCAGTGACGAGGAAGCCGATCGGCTCGAAGAGGAGTTGATCGAGAGGCTTCTCGAGTCCGAACAGCCGTACGGTTCAGGTGATTGACATGGCTGAGAACCAGGGAGGTGTTCAGTTCGCCCGCCGGGCGATGAATACGCTCGCAGACCTTGTCGGGTGTCCCGCCGAAGGGATCACCGGAATTCGACGTAATGACGATGGCTGGGTTGTCGAGGTGGAGGTCCTCGAGGTTGAGCGCGTTCCCGAAACGAGCGACGTACTTGCCAGCTACGAGGTCGAGATCGACAACGACGGGGAGATCATCGAATTCCATCGCCTTCGGCGCTATCTGCGCACCCAAACCGAAGGAGTGTAGGTGGGCAGCGACGGGACCGGGCCGCAGCGCATGCCGGCCGCCCGCGGAGCCCCTGAGCAACTCCAGACACATCCGCGCAGCGATAGCCTCGCGGACGTCTTGGAACGGGTTCTGGACAAAGGAATCGTTATTGCCGGCGACATCCAGATCCGCCTGCTCGATATAGAGCTTCTTACGATCAAACTTCGCCTCCTAGTCGCCTCGGTGGACAAAGCCCGTGAGATGGGCATCAACTGGTGGGAAAGCGATGAGTTCATAACCCGTCTGGATGACACTGATGAAAAGGGTGAATTGAGTGAGCTGAGCCGGCGATTGGAGGCATTGGAAGGCCGGATCAACGACTCGCCCCAGGTCGAGTCCAATCCAACCGCTGGAGAAAAGGAAGCAAGAGGTCGGGCCTAGATGGACGAGACGATCGTCCATGCGTACGGGATTATCTCAGCGGACGACGCGCCCAACCAATTTCCTCCAGGTATCGCTGATACGACTGTGTCCATCTTTGGCGTCGACCGCTTGGCAGCGGTCGTAAGTCTGCTTCCGGTGGAAGGCTTTGGGGCTGCGGACTGGGAACGGAATGCCACGAATGTGGTTTGGCTAGAGCGCGTCGCACGGCAGCACCATGCGGTGTTGCAGCACGTTGCGGCCACTACGGCAGTCGTGCCGCTACGTCTGCCGTCGCTCTACGGGAACCTCAAGTCATTAGCGGATACGCTGCGCTCGGCCGCTGAGCCGTTAGAGCGAGATTTGCGCCGTATCGAGGGAAAGGTGGAGTGGTCCGTAAAGGTCTACCGGAGCGCGGAGGCACAAAGCCCGGCGGTCAGCGCACCATCCAGCTCCGGTCGAGATTATCTACTCGCGCGCTCGCGTGATCTCAGCGCACGGAGCAGTGCTCAAGAACAGCTTCGAGCGCGAGTACGCGAGATACACGAAACCCTTGGTCAGATCTGCGCTGAATACCTGCGAAACCAGCCCCAGGATGCCGTCCTGTCCGGCCGTCGCGAACAAATGCTGCTGAACGGCGCCTACCTCGTTGGTAAGGCCGATCAAGCACGATTTTTGGAACTCGTTCAAGAGATTGCCGACGATTCTTCAACCAAAGGCTTGTCGGTGGAAGTGAGTGGCCCTTGGCCTGCGTACAACTTCACTGGTGAAGCCGAGACGGCCAGGGAGGCCCTTACATGAGCGACGCTCCACCAGAGAGGTGGTCCGACACCCAGGTCGCCCTAGTGGATCTGATTGATCGTGTCATCGGTGGGGGTGTCGTGCTCGCCGGCGATGTCGTTCTCGGCGTCGCGGGCGTCGACCTTGTATACCTAGGGCTTCGGCTCGTAGTCGCGCCGGCACATGAGGTCGAGCAGTCCATCGCTCTTGGGAGGCGTTCAGCGTGATGTTGCTTTACGCGGTCGTGCCCGCTGACGCGACCGCTCCGGAGACACGCGGGCTCGCTGGGCAACCGCTCGAGATTATCAGGGGCACGCTTGCAGCCGTCCTCGTCGAGGAGTCTTCCGAGCGTGTAAGTGCAACGGGTGACGAGTCTCGTGCCTTTGGCGAAATCCTTTGCGACCTGGCAACAACGACTTTTTTGCTGCCGATACGGTTCCCGACCATGCTGCCCACGCGATCAGCGGTTTTGGCAGAGCTTGAAGCCAACGAAGCCGCCTGGCGTGGGAGACTCACTGAACTCGACGGGTTATCTGAGGTGGTGATCCGCGCGGAGTGGCCAGAGGCCGACCAGGAACTGGATTCTGTATCCCCTAGCCCGGGTACCACGTATCTGATGAACCGGGCAGCGGTTATCCACCGACGGGAGGCTTCCGTTGCGGAGATCAGCGAACTGGTGCGCCCCTGGGCTCGGGAAATAAAGGTGTTGCCCTCGCAGCAAGGAGTTCGGATCGCCTGTCTAGTGCCTCATGCCGACGTACCGCAGCTGAAAGACGCGGTCTCCATATGGCAGCAGGCAGCCAACGACAGACAGGCAGTGGTCAGCGGGCCTTGGCCAGTCTTCACCTTTGTAGTTGATCAAGAGGCTGGAAGCAGATGAGCGCTTCCGATGACAGCACGTTTCCGCTTGATCAGGTGGCAGAGAGCACTCTCAATTCTCTGACCCGCCGGGTCGAGGCTAATCCTGAAACCGTCGAGCGCGGCCTGGTGCAGCTGGTACTTACGTTGGTTGAGCTTCTCCGTCAACTGATGGAAAGACAGGCCGTACGCCGGCTCGATGCGGGCGCGATGACTCCCGAGGAAACCGAACGCGTCGGGCGTACACTCATGCTCCTCGAGAACCGCATGGCTGAGCTTCGTGATTATTTCGGGCTCACACAAGATGATCTGAATATCGACCTGGGGCCACTGGGGAAGCTGTTGTAAAGTGCTTCGGCCAGCCTGCAAGCTTGCGTGGTATGAAAGACCCGAATTGGGTAAGTCTTCTAGGCAGCTGTCGCATGGGGCGACGAGCTGCAGCTAGGAGGACACATGGAGATCATCGGAGTGATTGTCGCGGGCATCATTATTGGCCTTCTCGGCAAGTTTGTTGCTCCGAGTAGTCGGGACAACATCCCGCTCTGGCTCACCATCTTGTGCGGCATCGCTGGTGTCATCATCGGCTGGTACATTTATACGGCGTTCGGTGGCAATGGCAGCCCAGGCATCGATTGGACCCGCTGGCTCATTGCGATTGCCGTTGCGGCTGTCTTGGTAATTATCGCCTCTACGGTGACGGCGAAGACGAAGAGTGGGCGGAAACTGCGGGCATAATTCCCGCATCTCTTGCTACGACGCCCCACTTCGCGCTCACACCCTAGATGTGTGGACGGTGCAGGCCTAGAAGTGGGGCGTCACCTTGAAACTGTTGAATTGCGTCCTAGCGAAGCCACCAGGTCGGGCTTGGTAAGCTTCTTGGCGTTTCGACAAGGGCGCGAACGGCTAAATAGGGAAATAACCGAACCGAGATTAAGGAGTCCCACGTGCGAGTCAAGAAGCGTGTGAAGAAAGGCATTAAGAAAGGCGTGAAGAGCGTCAAATCATCGCCAGAGGTCTACCTCACCGGCGCCGGGCTGGTGGTGGGGGGCGCCGCAGTGGTCCTCCTCGCTACCACGAAGAGCGGCCAGGAGCTACTCGCTCGCACCGCTCAGCTAGTCCTCCAACCAGCAGCGGAAGAGGAGGAGGCCCAAGAGGCGGACGTGCAGGATGACGCAGAAAGTAAACCGCCCGAGGGCGCCGACGTCGAGGACGATGCAGAAGAGGACTCTAACGGTGACGAGGAGTCCGAGGTCACAGATCTGAAGTCGCGTAGTGAGCGATCGTCTAGCGCCAGGAAGAGACCTGCGCCGCGGAAAGCTGGCAGCGCTTAGCACTCGCAGTCGAACGTTCCCCGCTCGAGCATCGCTCTGAGCGGGGAACGCAACTTTCCCTCCGCAATCCGTCGATCATCGGCCGAAGCGCGTTGCTGCTTAGTCAGTCCAGAACGCGGGTGGTGCTTCCGATTTCCTAAGGCGGTGGCTGCTGGTTCATAGTTGACAATCTCATCGTCGAGGAAACGTCCTGGCCAGCTTCGGAATCCAGTGTAATACCGTTGTTATTCAATCAAGATCCAGTTTCGCAGACTTTAGCTAAATGGCCTGATCACTGGAGTGGTAGTTGCCAGCAAGTTTGCCGGCTTTTGGTCCGGGTAGTGGATGAAGCGTAATGGCATGACTAGATCAAGGACCGTCTTGTCGGGCCACGATTAGGGAGGATGTTATGACGACAAAGGTTGACAAATCTGTGTTGGTAAGTGTCCCATGTAAGCACTGCATACAACCAATGGACGCAGTTTGAGGACTTCCCGCAGTTTATGGCCGGTGTGGAAAGCGTAAACCAGCTCAGCGAGGATCGGCTGGAGTGGGTTGCCGAGATCGCCGGCGTACGCCGTCAATGGCAAGCGAAGATCTTGGAACAGGTTCCTGACCAAAAGGTTGCGTGGGCAGCCACTGAAGGCGCCACGAACGCCGGCGCCGTCACGTTTGAAGACGTCGGTGGTGGTCAGACCCGAGTCAATCTCTCCCTGGAGTATGAGCCCGAGGGTCTGATCGAGAATGTAGGCGACAAGGCCAATATCGTAGAAAACCGGGCAGAGGGCGATCTCGAGCGGTTCAAGCAGTTCATTGAGTCGGAACGCTCCGAGACTGGTGCGTGGCGGGGTTCGGTCAATGAGGGTGCCGATGTCGGCACACCAAACGTCGATGACGCGGCCGTATCGCGCGGTGACAGCGGTAAGGCGGAGGAATAAGGCGTCAAGAGTTGACGCGCCACGGGCCGGGTGACGCGTTGATGGGAACGTTGCCCATTGCCCGATCGGTCCCTCGCACGACTAGTGTCCTGTTCCCACTCCAGCCTTCGACCGTCTTATGTTTGCCGACGCTGAAGGCGTTGCCCGGGGTGACCTGCCGTGACGCACTCCTGTCGTTCCAGGCTTGCCGTGACTGTAAAGGCTTAAGGGAAAGTAGCCGAACGCTAGCTGGGCCATACACGGCCATGCACTGATCCAATGAATCTAGGTGTCTCGACCCAGCTCCGGCGGGTAGAAAGTGTCTAAGTAGCCAGCTATGACAGATCTGGCTTCCAACGCCCGATCAAGGGACCGGACGAGAGTTTGATTTCATGACCGTCACCCAGCGTGGACCCAGTAACCGATACCTAGACCGTCCCTCGCCTAGCAGCCTCGCCGATGTCATCGACACGATCTTGGACAAGGGCTTGGTGATCGACATCTATATTCGTGTTTCGCTAGTCGGCATCGAGCTGCTGACCATAGATGCGCGGATCGTCATCGCCAGTGTCGACACCTACCTGCGTTTCGCCGAAGCCGTGAACCGACTTGATCTGACCGAGAATGAGACAACGCTAACGGAGCTGCTGAACGGTTCTTAGTCGCGCACTCTTACTTGATCTTGGTTCATGAGGTGAGTCCACCGGGTCCCTTCTATTCTGGGTCAGCTGCACCGTCGTGTTGTGACCTGGACTCTGTCGTCTGATCCTGAAACGGAAGGGTATGGAGGTGAGCGTCAGCAGCGGACATCAGTCGGCGCTATTGCTGTCGTGGCTGGGTTCAAGAGCTTCGGAGCCGGCTGTCCGGCTTCGGTAAACCTGTGGTTAAGGAGTTCAGCATGCGAGTCAAGAAGCGGGTCAAGAAAGGCGTCAAGAGAGGCATCAAGAAGGTCAAATCCGCACCGCCCGAGGCCTACCTCGCCGGCACGGGCGTGTTAGTCGGAGGCGCCGCAGTTCTGCTCCTCGCTAGCACCAAGAAGGGCCAAGAACTGCTCGTACGCACCGCTCAGCTAGCCCTTCGACCAGAAGCCGACGAACAAGACTCCCGAGAATCCGACCTCGACGAAGCCGACGAACAAGACTCCCAAGACTCCGACGTCGACGAAGCCGACGAACAAGAGCCCCAAGACTCCGACCTCGACGAAGCCGAC
>Ga0111539_10000159_pt1 | contig 76817 bp, 68 predicted proteins | sample RhiMethybrSRZTD1_FD_79667 | JGI IMG/M metagenome (GOLD analysis project Ga0111539, IMG submission 79667) | Populus rhizosphere microbial communities from Tennessee, USA - Rhizosphere MetaG P. TD hybrid SRZTD1 (version 2) (version 2) | ecosystem: Host-associated > Plants > Roots > Rhizosphere >...
AAAGCCAGTGGAGACGCGGCAGCTCCTTGAGTTGCTGAAGCACGCCCGCCCGCCTCGCGATTTAGTTGATTAGGCGACGACGGACGGATGCTTCGGTGACACCGAAACCGGCCATCAATGGAGAGCGACGCGCTTCAATTCGCAACGGTAGGGCTCTTGAACTGGCTGCGGCGCGAGTACAAGCTGACGCACAGTGAAGCCGCCATTGTGGTGGGAACTGCGATGAGGTACGACATCGCGGAAGTCGTCGGTCCTCAGATGCACATCGTCGCGAAGATCCGCAAAGATGTGCTCGCGAGACTCAAGTAGGTGAGTTGCTGTCGCGTGACCAGACGCGCATCGTGACCCGTTACTCTGATGCCAAAGTCGCGTGCGAATGACCTGGCGGAGAGTGGGATTCGGACTCTTGCTCCCCTCCAGGCCTTCGATCTGTAGCGGCGGCACCACTTTGCCGGCATTGAGGCCGACTTGCTCCTGGCAGCTGCGGGGGGCGGCTGCGGCTCGTGGCGCTGATTGACCAGACGTCGGTGATCCAGCGAATCTTGCGACACCTCGGGCTCCCCACCGACGTCCCCGAGCCGCGCCCCGCACGGCCACCGCCGTGCACCGTTGACCCGATCGAGGATCAGTCGCAGGATGCCCCCGAATTCGACGCCGCCTGGTGAGGGCATGGCGTCCCACTGGGAGGGGTGTCGGCTCGGTGCTTTGCCGCGCTTCCTCGCCGATCATTTTCCCTTGCCATCTCTTGCCAGCCTGCCCAAGACCGAAGCCGACGACGGTCTCATCTGCGCTGTCGAAGGGGGGAAGGGGTTGAGCAGAGTCCGAGAAGGAGCGTTGCTAACCGCCAGACGGCCCTAATGCTTCCTATCGTCCGGAGGAACGGCCGCCGCTCGAATGACCGCAGCCGCCAGGCGAGAGCGCGCGAGCCGCGCCGGCAAGGCGTCGGCTCGGGCCCGCCGGAACGCGAAGAAAACCGGCGCGAAGTAGCCCCGAAGCCATGGCAGATGGTGCTTGGCAGAGACGCTCGACAGCTCGACCTCCGCGCGCACGTGCCTGCCGGGACTAGCGCGTTAGCGTCGCGGCGCGGTCGCTACATACAGATCGCGCCCGCCCTGCCCTCCGGGCCTGTCGGAGTCGAAGTAAAGGGTGCGGCCGTCCTTCGCCAGAGCTGGGGCGCCGTCGTCCTCCGGAACGTTGATCGGCGTGCCCAGGTTGACCGGGGTGGCCCAATCCGCGTCGAGGCGCGGGCGGATCGCGCTCCAGAGGTCCTTCTTGCCGAGGCTGCCGGGGCGATTCGAGGTGAAGAGCAGCTCGAGCCCGTCGCTGCGAAGCGCCGTCCGCGTGTCGCGCGCCTTCGAGCTGACCGAGGCGACCAGTGTCGCGGCGCCGAACGCGGAAGCGTCGGTGCCGCGGACTTCGTAAATATCCCAATCGCCGAAGCCCGCCGCAACCGCCGCGGGACGGTTGAAGCTGCAGAAGATGAGCGTCTTCTCCCCCGAGGGGGTCTCGAAGTAGGTTGGGCCGTCGTCGTCCTGTGGGGAGGTGATAGTGCAGCCGAGATTGACCGGCGCCTCCCAGGCGAAGTCGTCGTGTGGATCCGCGCGGCGCGCCGACCATATGTCGGTGCCGCCACAGCCGCCTGGACGATCGCTGCCGAAGAAGATTAGCCGGCCGTCGTTCGAGAACGTAACCGCATTGTCGTCGCCGGCGCTGCTCAGCGCGTCGACTTTGCGCGGCGGCCCCCACGCCTCGCGGAGTGATCGACGCTGGATAACGTACAGGTCCGAGTGCTCATCGGTCCCGACCGATCCGGGACGATCGGAACCGAAGAAGAGGCTGAGCCCATCGGGCGACACGCTCGGCCGTTGCTCGTTAGCCGAGGTGTTCACTACGGCCCCGAGGTTGCTACCAGATGCTCGAAAAACCGAGTGACGCCGCCTTTATCTCGGCTCACGGATGCCCACGACATCGACCCTTGAAGCAGTCTCGCCGCCCCTGAAATGGGCTGGCGGGAAGCACTGGCAACTGCCCCACATCCGCCCGCTTTGGGAGCAGCACTGGGGCAAGCGCTTGGTCGAGCCATTCTGTGGCGGGCTGGCAATCGCGTTGGGTCTGCGGCCCGTGCGCGCACTGCTCAACGATGCCAACCCGCACCTCATCAACTTCTACAAGCAATTGAAACGCGGATTCACCATTGAGATTGAGATGGTGAACGATGAGGACCGCTACTACGCCGCGCGCGACCGCTTCAATGCTCTGCTCTCCACTGGGCAGCAGAACACGAGCGAGGCGAGCCAGCTCTTTTACTACCTGAACCGCACCGGCTACAACGGCCTCTGTCGATTCAACAGCAAGGGCGAATTCAACGTGCCATTCGGTCGATACAAGACGATCGGCTACACACGTGACTTCACCAAATATCGAGCAGCCTTCAAGGGTTGGACCTTTCAGGCGCTGGACGTGGAAAGTGTGCCGTTAGACGCGCACGACTTCGTCTACGCAGACCCTCCCTACGATGTCGAATTCACCGACTACTCACAAGGAGGATTCTCTTGGGACGATCAAGTCCGAACGGCTCGATATCTCGCCCAACACGCCGGACCTGTGATTCTCGTGAATCAGGCAACGCCACGAATCAAAGAGCTTTACAGCGAGTTTTGCTTTGAGGTCCGCACGGCTTCCGGCGCCGAGGCGCATTAGCTGCACAGGAGACCGAACGCCCGCAATTGGAAGTGATCGCGCTCCGCAACGTTACGAAGCGCTGAAGGAGACTCAATCACATGGCCGCTCTCGCTACCCAAACCGGACGCGTCTACGAGAGCATGTTCGATGCTGCTTTCAGGCTCGGAGGCTACTCGACGTCACGTCAGACGCTCCTGGAACGCGATGGCGTGCGGACGGCTGTCTCCCTCAAGTGGCAGCAAGGCAAAGGCAGTGCCGAGGACAAGGTGCCGTGGGAGGTCATCTGCCTCGTGAAGGCGATCAGGGAAGGAGCCGTTGAGCGTGCCTACATCGTGATCGGCGGAAACGGGTGGCGCGCGAAACGGAAAGCGTTCTACACCAGCGGCGGGCTCACGGCGTGTATCAGCGGCTGCGAGCGAGTGACTGTTTGCGGTTTTGAAGACTTCGTGGCTTTGGCAAACAACGGCCGCCTGTAGCGCCGCGTGATCACCTTACGAACGGCAAGCACCAGGAGCACACGTTGGTCGACGAAAAGCCCCAGAGCACTCAACTGGTCGAATATGTCGAAACCGGAGGGCTTCGCTGGGGGCAGACCTTTGGGATCGGGATGAACGCGACGTGGCCATTTGCCAGAATTAACGTTTCGTCAGATCGCCTTCGGTTAAGTGTCAATGTTCTGGGGCTCTGGAAAGAGTCCTTCGCGTTCGAGCCGCTCGAAGTGCGACAGATTCGTCGGAAACGTTGGCTCTTTAGCGTAGGCGTTATCGTTGAACACGAGAAGAAAGAGTATCCACGGTTCATTCTTTTCTGGACCTTCCGGTACAAGATTCTCCGTGGTGAGCTTCGGAGCCGCGGTTACACGGTCACCGAGACATGAGCTTGAAACGATCCCGTCTCATTATTGGGCTGCTCTAGCAGCCCGTGGTGAAACTGGCCTTAGCGGTCCCCCGGCATTGGGCTGCTGTGCTTCCTTTCTAGGTTAGGGCGGTGGCCTGAAACCGCAAACGCTAAGAAGCACCCGGCGGCTAGAGCCACAGCGGCCCCGACGCGCAGGAGCGCGGTTCCCTGCATCGTCTCCCATTCAAGGACCGCTCGCGCGCGGTCAGGCCCAAGGACCGTCGCGGCGAGTGCTTGCATACACATCACGGCTCCCAACGCGCGCAGACTCTTTGGCGCACGCGAGGCCGGGGCATAAAGGATCACCACGAGTCCCATCGCAAGGCGAACAACACCGGCTGCATAAAGTCCAACAGGCGTCGCGAAGTAGAGCCGTCGAGCCGTCGTCCCGCTATCGGGAGAAATGAGGCCCACTATGCCGACGATGATGGTGAAGACAGCGACGAGCAACGCGGCAAATCTCACGTCTTTTCCTTCGGACCATTCTTTGAGTCGGCGCCTAGCACGTCCGTGGTGACCGCTGGATTAAGGATCGGCACGCTTGATCACGCGTACTACACTGTCGCCGATCCCGGAACGGGTGGCGATGGCGATGAGCGGCCACAAGACGCGGTCGGTCTTCGATCGCTATGACATCGTCAGCCCGACGGATTTGAAAGCGGCGGCGGTGAGACTCGATGAAGCAGCGACAAACACAAAACCAGGCGGAGGAACTTTGTCCGGAAGGTTTGTTCAAGACCGCACGTAAGCCGTCACAATCGCCCTGATAAAATTGCAACCGGCGTGAGAGATTTCTGAAACGCGTTTCTCAGCTGGATCCGCGGGAGCAGGCCAAGGCAGTCCCCGGGGGACCCCAGCGAAGAGTGAGTTTCATGGGTGTCCATAACCATCGCGAAGCGAAGGCCAACGCGTTGGCGCGCCGATTCGACGGGATCGCCGCGGCGGCCGGCTGTGATGTACCAACGTCAGTGTTGGCGTCCCTCGTGCGACTATTCGGCGAAGCCCTCACAGGCACGAATGGCACGCGGCCCAATTATGAGTTCACCCGATGTGGTGCTCTCGATCATGTGGCCGAGGGCAAGAAGCCTCGGTGCGTACTCAAGTGGGGACATGCCGGTCGCCATTTTGCTGTGACTGGTCAGAGGTGGGGCGAGGACAAACCCGCCGAACCCCAGGAGCAGCTGAACCTGTTGTGTTTCTTCGGTACTTGCAATGCCATCGCAACTCACGGGAAATTCTGCGACCGCCATTTCGGGGTGCCGAGCAGCGACCGCAACGGCTAGAGTCACAGGAACCAATCGTACAGGGTTCCACGCACGCTCCTAATCCTCGAGTCCGCCGTTGCTCGATTGGCGAGCAGGCCTAGAGATGATTCGGCGGGCTCAGAGCGGGACAACCACGAGCAGTAATTGCACGCCGCACTACGTGGCAGGGACAATCGCAGGGACAAAATCGACTCGCGGGAAGGTGAAGCGTTTTTCGAGTCGCCGCAAGTGATTGATTCTAAATGGTGCCGGAGGTGGGAATCGAACCCACACTCCCCGAAGGGAACGGGATTTTGAGTCCCGCGCGTCTGCCAGTTTCACCACTCCGGCCCGGAAGGAACGTTCAGTATAACGCGTCGCCTTGGCGAAGGCGGACCAACCCGTTGCATTTCATTTCCGACGATGGCATCGTCGTCGCTAGGGGGCGGGCGGAAACGTCTACGGACATTGACCACGCCCGGCCGCGTTGCAGAAGCGCCTGGGTCCGGATGGAATGGCCGGCCTGGGCGAACTCTTCATCGACGCCAGGAAGGAGTGGACGGCCGACGTGATTGGGATCGTGACGGACCGTTTCGAGCGGCGGCTTACAGACGAAACGTCAAAGCTGCGCCTGGACATCGCCGGGCTCCGACAGGACATGGCTGCGGGATTTGCGGCCTTGCGACAGGAGATGGCCGATCTGCGGTTTGAGCTTCTGAAGTGGACCTTCCTGTTCTGGGTTGGGCAGTTCTTCGCAGTGGCCGGGCTCGTGGCGGTGCTGATTCGGTTTCTGCGCCCCGGCGTGTGACACGGCTCTCGCACGCGTGGCCGTAGGCAGCTGGTCATCACGTTCTTCAACTCGGGCGAACCTTTCACAACCTCGTAATGGACTGGCTCAGTGTCCTCGCGATGCCGACGGATCAGATCATTCGCGAGCGCCTAGTCGGCACCGATGATGGCTCTGGCGTCCTGTGGGCCTCGACCCCCCTGCAGGTTCGAGAGCTCTCCGCGCTGGGCGCGATCGCGTGGGACGCGAATCCCGACCGCCCCGAGGAACCTCGCTATGAATGGGCCGGGTTCAATCTGCTGTGTAATGCGGCGCCGACGCCGTTCACGCTTGGCGCCGACGAGTTCCGGTCGGTTGACAGCTTTTACGAGGCTTTGAAGCTCCCTGAGGGCAGCGCCGAACGCCAGATCTGTGCGTCCGCTCCAGTTCAGGAAGCCAAGCGGCTCGGCCGGGGAATCCGTCAGTCCACATTCTCGTACCGCGGGCAGAGCGTACGCGTGGGCTCGCCGGAACACGAGGCGATCGTCGCCGCCGCGGTGAGCGCGAAAGTGTCACAGAATCCGGCTGTCCAGGTCGCGTTGCGAGGCACGGGCGCCGCGAAACTGGTGTTCCCGCTCACTCACAGTAACCGACCAGGCCCTGTCGCAAGGGTCACCCCGGTCGCGTTGATGATTGAGCGTTGGAAGCTACTTGAGTTGACGAATCGACGGACCTCGCGGGGCTGACACCTCGCCCGCTCGGCTCGCAGGTCAGCGGGCCTTTTGCCTTGCGCGCGAGCTGGCCGTGCTGGACTCCTATGACGGAGCACGCGAACGCCCCACCGATGACGAACCACTTCATCGTCAGGATGAATATTGCGGTGTATAGCGCCGCAAATGCGAAGAACTCTACGGCCGACTGGGTGAGAATTGTGCGACGCGCATACTCCATTCGTCCGGCGACACCTTCACCAGCGATCATTGCCCGGAAGAGGAAATAGTTGCGCAGATGCCGGACGTGAATCGTCAGTTGCATCAGGATAATCGCGCCCAGGGCGAACTCGTAGACGGGCACGGACATCGAGTCTGAGTTCCCGACAAGCCAGATCAGCTGGAGAGCCGGCCATGGAAGGAGCAGGGCGAACCAGAACCGCGGACTCACGCGTCTCAACGCATCAATGTCGGCCTGGTGAAACGGGTTCAGCTCGTAGCTGCCTTCGAAGGCGAAGTGCTGCCGCACGCCGTCGGATTGGTACATCCGCGCACAGGCGACCGTAAAGGAATGATCGCTGATGAACAGGATGGTGCACACCAGGATTCCTGGCCAGGGGCTCACGTAAAAGGCGTCCATCGCGATGATCGCTGCGGGCCGGCCGCGTGCTGCTACTGCTGCAGCGGGTGGTCTGTCGCTTGACAGTCGGAGAACACCGGAATATTCGGTGCGGCGAGGGGATGCACTCCCACCGTCTTCACGGCGGCATCGACGACAGCCAGGCGTTTGTTGACGAAGAGGACTTCGTAGGCCCACGCGCGGAGCGGCTTCATGTCCTCGAAACAGGTGAAGTTGTTGTAGTGAATGTTTGCGACCTCGAAGAACTGTTTCAGCCGGCGGACCGCGGCCGCCGATTTCTGACTGTCGATGCCGTGAAACTCCACCGCGATCTGATCGATTTGCTTCAGGAGGTCATCGGGCGCGGTGAGAAACGCCCCCCACTCTGCACCCTCGACATCGATTTTCAGAACCAGGTGCTTGCCGGCGTCGCCGTTCCTGGCCACCTGACTCTGCATGGTGTCGAACAGGCGGCCATCCGTCTTCGCCGCGGAGTCACCGACGCATTCTTCGTGGAAGATCGTCTTACCCGCAGCGCACACCGGTCGCTTCAGGTTGAAGCAGTCGTACTGATGAACCGGGACACCGCGTTTGGTCGAGACGTCACAGCCCCACTTGTCGTAGCCGCTGATACCGTACGAGTAGCCGGCCTGGACGTCCTTGAGCAGGTTTGAGCAGAGGAGATAGCCGCCGTCGTACTTCTCGCCGAATCGCGCCAGCTGACAGTTGGCTAATGGGACGGGTCGTAACAGTTGAAAGAGCGTCTCGCGCTCTTCCGGAGTGCCGGTTTTGCCAGACACCTGCGAGTAGAGAATCTGCTGCAGGCCCCACCTTCCACCGACGGCGGTTCCGGCCAGCAACAAGAGGACGATCAGCAACTTCCGCACAACGGGACGACGTCAGCAAGAGGCAGACCAGTGCTGGACGCGGTACGCTCGCCTAGGGACCGTTACAGTGGATTGGATGTGTCGCGCTTCTCTCGATTGCGAGTTTGTAATGGAGCGACCAATTCTGCGCGGATCCCTCTGATTCACGGCTTCCGCTTGAACACGAGCGGCAGCGACAGCGGCCCCTGCGTCCACGTCCCGGCGATCTCGTCGCTCTTGACGTCCCCTTCGAAGCCGCCGCTCACCATGGCGATCACCAGCTTCAGCCGTGAACCCTCTTCGGTGATTCTCGACACCGGGATCTCGAAGTTGTTCTGATCGACGCTCACGAGCTTGCCGGTCGCCCCGTCGGGGCCGTTGGCGAGCGTCAGCACCAGCCTGAGCATCGTGCCCTTGACGTCCAGGGCGCCCTCCCACGTGCCCAGAACCGCCTTGGAGACCGCCGCATTCTTGATGGGCGCCTCGAACTGCGGCTCGCCCTTCCACGTGAGCGTGAGCGGCACTGACACGCCGGCCTGACTGAACGCGCCGGTGATGGTCTTGCCATCCGCCGAGAGCTCTCCCTTGAAGCGGGGGTCGCCCATTCCGCCCTTGATCGCGAACTCGACGGTCGTGTTCTTGACTACGAGATCGGAGAGCGGAACCCCCTTCTGGCCCTGCGCCGGAACGCTGAACGTGCCGCGCCAGGCATCGGTACCCTGCCGCGCGAGATCGACTTCGACGCCCAGGCTCGCGCCCGCCTCCAGCGTGCCGACCCAGTGTCCCGATGGCGCGGCTGTCGACTGCCGGGCGACCGCATCATCAGAGGGTGCGAGCGCGAGAACGATCACCGTCACGAGGAGTTGCCTGCGAGTCATGCGTACCACCTTTCAATGCCGCTTTATAATCTCCCTCGGCGTGGGCACACTCAACATTCTCGTCATATACGATCGCTGGGAAGGATCCGACGAATCGAACGGCGTCGCGGGTGCTGAGAAGGCGCCCCTCATCCGCACGCTCGACAAGAAGGAAGTGGAGGACGAAGTCGCCGAAGCGCTCGTGAAGCTCGGTCACCAGGCCACGCTTCACGTGCTCGACGGATCGCTGAAGACCTTGCACGCGCTCGCCCGGATCGACTGCGACCTGGTGTTCAACCTCGCGGAGTCCTTCGCCGGCAACGATACCGCCGACTACTGCATTGCCGCCTACCTCGAGCTGATTGACAAACGCTTCACTGGCTCGGGCTCGCACGGTCTCCTCTACGCCCAGGACAAAGGCGTCGCCAAGAAGATCCTCGAGTTTCACGGGATACACACCCCCGTCTTCGCGCGCTCGTATCGCGGCCGGCTCGATTTCTCGCACGACCTCGAGTTCCCGGTCATCGTGAAGCCGGCCCGCGAGGACGGCTCGATCGGGATTGAGTTCAATGCCGTGGTGTCGTCGATCCGCGAGCTGATGGAGCGGATCGACTGGCTGCACGCCCACTTCGACTCACCGGTGCTGATCGAGGAGTACGTCGAGGGACGGGAAATGTACGTCGGTATTCTCGGCAACGAGAATCCCATTGCGCTGCCGGTCGTCGAGCTCGATCTCTCGAAATTGCCCGAAGGACGGCCCAAGATCGCGGGCGCCGAGGTGAAATGGGCGAAGGGAACCGGCGCCTATCGCGACACCAAGTCCATTGTCCCCGATGACCTGTCAGACGAGACCGTCAGCCAGCTGCAGACGACCGCGCTCGCCGCCTATCAGGCGCTCGAGTTGCGCGACTACGCCCGCATCGACATGCGCCTGCGGCCGGACGGCCGCGTCGCGGTGATCGAGGCCAATCCGAACCCGTGGCTCGCGTCGAAGGCGGAGTTCGCGATGGCCGGCCGCAAGGCGGGACGGACCTACTCACAGCTGGTCGAAGAGATCGTGGATCTCGCGCTGGCGCGGTATGGCTCGTAAAGGCAAAAGGAAAAAGGCAAAAGGCAAAACGTCAGAATTCTGCCTTCTGCCTTTTACCTTTTGCCTTGTTACCCATCCCTACGGCCTGAACTTCCCGTCGAACTTCCAGAGATAGATCGTGATCTCGTCGCCGGTGGCGGTCTTGAAGTGATCGACCGTGTCCGCCGGCCAGGTCGGACCCATGCTGAAGGCGTGGGAGACGATGCGTGTCCCGGGCTTCACTTGCTTGGTGATCACCGGCCGCAGCTGGGCGTTCGCGGACGCCAGCAAGTAGAGCGTCACGACCGTCGCTTCCGAGAAGTCCGCGTCGAGGACGTCCTGCTCCCGGAACTCCACGAGCTGCTCGACGCCGGCCGCTTTGGCGTTCGCCCGCGACTCCGTAATGCGATCGGGATTGATGTCGAGGCCGACCCCGCGCGCGCCGTATTTTTTCGCCGCTGCTATCGGAATCCTGCCGTCCCCACTGCCCAAGTCGTACACCACGTCGTCTTTGGTGACGCCGGCCACGGTCAACATGCGATCGACGACCTCTGCCGGGCTGGGAACGTAAGGAACCCTGACCTGGACAGCCCGGGCAGCCGGGGCCATCACCACCCCCATAGCCAGACAGCAGGTGATGGTGGAGAGCCGCATGGTTCGCAGGATACACCGGCAGGCCACGGCCGGTCGTGGCCTGCGAGCTCGGGCATTCGGCCCCAAATCGCTGCGCCGCCTCTACTTACGTGACTCCTCCGGACGCGGATCCACTTCAAGAACGTCTTCCAGGACGGATCGAGCTCAGCAATGGGAATTGTGCAAAAACGCTCCGAAAATCAACGGATACGATTGCCGGCTCGTTCGAAATCCGTTATACTTTTGGCTACTGCTCATTGGTACACACCTAACCTAGCCACCTTACTTCAGTGGGGGACACGTGACATTCCAGGTTGGTGACAAGGTCATTTACCCAAACCACGGACTCGGCGTCGTTCAGGGCATCGAAACAAAAACCATCCTCGGCACCACCTGCGGCTTCTACCATCTCAAGATGGTCGCCAACGAAACGACCGTGCTCGTTCCGGTGGACAACGTGGATGGGGTTGGTCTTCGGCGCGCGATCGGCGACGAAGAGATCGATCGGTTGTTTACCCTGCTCGGCGACGGCAAAATCGACAATCACCAGAACTGGAAAGGACGTTTCAAGGACAACTCAGACAGGATGCGGACCGGATCCATCTACGATGTGGTCGAGGTCCTCAAGAGCCTGACTTTCCTCGCGCGTTCGAAGAATCTCTCGTTCCGGGAGAAGCGGATGCTGGATCGGGCGAAGTTCCTGGTCATTTCCGAGATCTCCGAAGTGGCCCACGAGAAGACCGCGCAGATCGAGGAAAAAGTCGATCGGGCTCTCGAACGTTGTTTTACGATGAAGAATCGGTCGATCGCCCGCGCAAAGGCCGCGAAAGCCGTCCCGGTCCCGACCACGCGGGTGACGATTCGCCGGACGGCCCGGGCATCCTAGCCGCCGCGTCCGAGAGAGTCCTGTGCAGATACGAGCCGGAGCCTGTTGGCTCCGGCTCTTTTTTTGAGATCCGCAGGTGACCGCCGCCGTTCGATCGATCGTGACCTACGTGGCGATGTCGCTCTACGTGCTCGTGATCGGCCCCCCCGTGCTGCTGCTTGCCCTCCTTTTCCGCCGCCCGGGGCTTCTCTATGCGGCCGGAGAAATCGGCGTCAGGCTTGGTTTGTTCCTGAGCGGCATCAGGTACACCGTTTCCGGCGCCGAGCACATTCGCCGCCAGCCGGCCTCGGTCTATGCCGTCAATCACGCAAGCAACGTCGAGCCGCCTGTGCTGTTCCTCACGCTGAGTCCTCTGTTTCCACGGCTTCGGATTCTCTACAAGGCGGAGCTGCGGAAGTTACCGATCCTCACTCGCGCGTTCGATCTGGCGGGGTTCATCCCGCTCGAACGAGGGAATCGCGACCAGAGTATTCCGGCCATCGAGCGGGCAGCCGAGGCGCTCCGTGAGGGGAACTCGTTCCTCATTTTCCCGGAAGGGACGAGAAGCCGCACCGGGGAGCTGCTGCCGTTCAAGAAGGGCGGCTTCGTGATGGCCCTGAAGGCCCAGGCGCCGATCGTTCCGGTGGCCATCAAAGGGGCCCGGGCCGCCATGCGGAAGGGCAGCCCCTGGATCCAGCCGGTCACGATTCAGGTATCGTTTGGAGAGCCCATCGCGAGTGCCGGGATGGGCCTCGACGACCGGGATCAGCTGGTCGCGACCGTGAGAGCCGAAGTGGAACGTCTTCTTACATCCTGAGGACGGACGCTCACATGATCGAGTTATTGGCGGGACTCGGACGCACTCTCGGCTTTTCGTTTGCCGCGGGCATCAACCTCTACGCGACGGTCGCCATCCTCGGCCTGGCGTCCCGGTACGGCTGGGTCAGCCTGCCGGAGCAGTACCGCGTATTCGACAGCGACCTCATCATCGGCGTGGCGGTCACGCTCTACGTGGTTGAGTTCTTCGCCGACAAGATCCCTTGGGTGGACTCGATCTGGGACGCCATCCATACGGCGATCCGGCCAATCGGCGGCGCGGTGATCGCCGTGCAGACGCTCGGGGATGCCAGTCCCGCGATGGAGACCCTGGTCGGTCTCATGGGCGGCACCCTCGCGGCGAGCACACACTTCACGAAAGCGGGAACACGGGCCGTCGCGAATGCCAGTCCGGAGCCCTTCACGAACTGGATTCTCAGCTTTGCCGAGGATGTCTTCGTCGTGTCGCTGGGCTTCATCGCGCTGAAATATCCGTGGCTGGCAACCATTATCGTGCTCGTGGCGCTCGTGCTGATGGTGATGTTTGCAGCCTGGATCTTCCGGGCGGTCAAGCGCCGCTGGCGGCGTCCGGCCGTGGCCTGATCCCGGCTAATCTCCAATACTGAACACGAACGCCCACGGCTCGAACGGACGGCCGTTGGCGGCCACGATCCCCTCGAGCAACTCGACGTGCACCGTCTGGTGCGAAGCCAGCGCCGATGCAAACGTGATCGCGAGCGATCTCGTCGCATCGCTGTAGGTCGCCGTGAACCGTGGTATGACAGGCGCCGTGAGGCTCTGCGCGGAGCCGTAAGCGATGCGGATCCGCTCCGAGAAGGTTTCGGGGATCATCGGCATCGAGAACTGGAGCCGGACGGCGGTCGACGAAGCGACGCCGGCTTCATCGTTGATCGGATCGTTGAACACCACGATCGGCGACAGAATCGCGGACCGCCGGCGACGTCCAGGCAGGTCGGACGATGATGCCTGCGCGGCGCGGAGATCGGTCGCTTCAATCCACACGTCACGGCAATCGCGAGCCGCCCGGCAGGTTCGAGTCGTCCGTTGTGCCAGGCGGACTGTCCCTGTGACTTCCAGCCAGGCGCCCGTCCGCGCGTCGGAGGGGGACAACGGGTCGAGATCGAAGTCCCATCCGGCGGGACGAATGCCGCTGATCCAGACGGCGGAGTCCTCGGCGTTCAGCAGGAAGTCCCAACGGCTGCGATTCGGTGAGGGAAGCGACGCGATGCCGTCATTCGCCGGCACGCGACCGCGGAACCGGCCGGTCACGGTCACCGCCCGGTTGACATAAAGCTCCGGCGTGGCAGTGAGCGCCCGCAGCGATGTCGTCGCCCGCGACTGCCCGATCGCAGCGATCGGCCCGAGCAGGACGGTTGCGCTGATGAGACCGACAGGGATCGAAGTCCTGACCACGCCGCCTCCGGAAGGGGGACTGTCCCTTTCCGGAAGAGGGGGACTGTCCCCCTTCCCGGAAATGGGGACTGTCCCCCTTGTATCGGCGAGCGGGCGGGGAAAGTTAGTCCAGCTTCTTTTGCCCGACCTTTGCGAGGACGACGCCGAGCGCGAAGAAGAGCAGGCCGCCGGCGATGAGACCGCCCGTGCCGTCGTGCAGGGCCGAGCCGAAGAGCGCGAGTGCATCGCTGTCGTCGGCGGCGGGGATGATGCCGCGTCCGAACAGGACGGCGTAAAGAATCCCCGCGAGCGAGCCACCGGCGATGAGGCCGGAGCTGAACAGGGTGCCGGATCCAACCTCGGATTCCTCGACCTTCCCCGTTTTCTTCTCGACGTAGGCCCTCACCAGCCCGCCCGCAAAGATCGGCGCGGTGGTGGCGATCGGCAGGTATGACCCCACGGCGAAGGACAGCGAGTGAATGCCGCAGAGCTCCAGCGTGACCGAGATGAACACGCCGACGAGCACGAGGCCCCACGGCAGGTTCTGGCTGAGCAGACCGCGAATGATCGTGCTCATGAGCGTGGCCTGCGGTGCGGGCAGGGCGTCCGATCCGATCGTCATGACGTTGTGCAGGTACAGCGTCGTGTAGCCGATGATGAGCGCCGACACGAGCACTCCGATGATCAGGCCGTACTGCTGGTAAATCGGCGTGGCCCCGACGATGTAGCCGGTCTTCAAATCCTGCGACGTGGCGCCGGCATTGGCGGCCGCGATGCAGACGACCGCGCCGACACAGAGCGCGATCGGCGAATACGCATCCCCCGTCCATCCCAGCGCAACGAAGATCGTGCAGGTCAGGATCAGGGTTGCGATGGTCATGCCTGAAATCGGATTGGAGGATGAACCGATCAATCCGACGATGCGCGACGAGACCGTCACGAAGAAGAATCCGAAGATCACCACGAGGACCGAGGCCATGAAGTTGCCCTGGGTGGGCAGCCGCGGCGCGAGCGCAAGGAACAGGGCGAGAAGCAGCGTTCCAGCGAGCACGAGCGTCATGGGCATGTCCCGTTCGGTCCGGGCTCGTGCGCTTCCGCTCGCGGTCTTGGCGCTGAAGTCACGCACGCTGTCGCGGAACGACGACACGATGGTCGGGATCGTGCGCGCGAGGGTGATCAGGCCGGCCGCGAGCACTGCCCCGGCTCCCGTATAGCGGATGTAGGCGCTCCACAACTGGCCGGGGCTCATCTGACTAATCTGCAGGCCGTTGGCCGGAACGGGAGGAAAGGGGACCGTCAGGTAGTTGCCGAAGATGCTGAAGAGCGGCAGCAGCACGAGCCACGAGAGCACACCGCCGGCGAACATGACCCCGGCAATGCGCGGACCGATCACGTAGCCCACGCCCATGTACTCGGGGGAGATGTCGACGTTCAGGGTGGCGTTCGGAAGCACGCCGGTCCGGCTGATCGACTTGCCGACGGCGGTCGGGAAGATCTGGACGATCCAGGAGAGCGCCTTCCAGAAGGCGCCGACCCCGAGGCCCATGAACACCGTCTTGGCCAGCGCGCCGCCGCGCTCACCCGCGACAAGGACGTCCGCGCAGGCCGTGCCCTCGGGGTAGGGCAGCACGCCGTGTTCTTTCACGATGAGCGCGCGCCGCAGCGGCACCATCATCAGGACGCCCAGGATTCCTCCCGCAAAGGCGAGCATCGTGATCTGGAAGTAGTTGAAGTAGCCGGCGCCGCGCTCCCCGAAGAAGATCAGCGCGGGCACGGTGAAGACCACCCCGGCCGCCACCGACTCGCCCGCCGACCCGATCGTCTGGACGATGTTGTTCTCGAGAATCGTGGACCCGCCGAGTCGCTTGAGCACCGAAATCGCCAGCACCGCGATCGGGATCGACGCGCTGACCGTGAGGCCGGCCCGCAATCCGAGATAGACCGTGGAGGCCCCGAAGATCAATCCGAAGATCGCACCGAGCACGATCGCCTTGGCCGTGAATTCAGCCGGCGACTGGGTTGCCGGAACATAGGGTTGGAATGTCGCGCGGGTTTCTGGAGCAACGGTGGCAGTTCTAGGAGCGTGGGCCATAGTTGCGCGATTCTAGCTCAGGCTTCGCCCGCTCCGCGGGCGAAGTCGCGCTGAAGCCGGGTAGGAGCGGGGCCGGCGAAGGCGGAGATAGAATCGAAAGCTTGTGAAGAAGGAGAACAAAGCTCCGGCCGCGGCCTTCTCGCCGAAAGACGGGCTCGAGCCGGTCTCCGAGCTGACGACCAATCGGCTCTCGGTCTATCTGCGCTGCCTGAACGCGCTCGACGCCGACGGGGTCAAGACCATCTCGTCGCAGGCGCTGGCGGAGCAGTTTCACCTGAATGCTGCACAGATTCGGAAGGATCTCGCCAATTTCGGCGAATTTGGCGTGCGCGGGGTCGGCTACTACGTGAAGGAGCTGCGAACCCACCTCCGCCAGATCCTCGGCGTGGATCGGCGGATCAGGGTCGCGATCATGGGGGCCGGCAACCTGGGCCTGGCCCTCGCCGACTACGGCGGGTTCCGCGACGAGGGGTTCGAGATTGCGGCGTTGTTCGATTCGCAGCGCGAGAAGATCGGCCAGCACTCCCGCGGCGGGGTGCCGATCCTCGACGTCCGCACCTTCCGTCGCACCGTGAAACGTGAGCGGATCGCGATAGCGGTGATCGCGGTCCCTGCCGCTTCTGCGGCCGCCGTTCTGAAGGAGGTCGTCGACGCCGGCATCAAGGCCGTGCTCAACTTCTCCCCGGGGACGCTCAAGGTGCCTCCAGACGTCAAGGTGAAGAGTGTGGATCTGACGGTGTCGCTCGAGAGCCTTTCGTTCTTCCTCGCGCAGGGACAGGCCGATGGCGAGTAAAAAGCGCGCAGTGCTCTCCCACGTCGACGGGAGCGGACGGGTACGGATGGTCGACGTCGGCGCAAAGGCGGTCACGGCGCGCGAAGCGATCGCTACCGGACGCGTGACGATGGCGCCAGCGACGATTCGACAAATCCGGGCGGGGAACCTGAAGAAGGGCGATCCTCTGCAGACCGCTCGCCTGGCGGGAATAATGGCGGCCAAGCGGACCTCGGAGCTGATTCCGCTGTGCCATCCGCTGGCGATCACTTTCGCGGACGTCAGCCTGACGCCGGCGCGCGATGGCTACCGGATCGAGGCGACCGTTCGCACGGCAGGACAGACGGGAGTCGAAATGGAAGCGCTGACCGCGGTCTCGGTCGCTGCGCTGACTATCTACGACATGCTCAAGGCGATCGACAAGGCCATCGTGATTTCCGACATCCGGCTGAAAGAAAAGCGCGGCGGCCGGAGCGGTCACTATCGCGCGTGACGATCCTGGTCTCGATTTTCAGCGGCTTCCGCATGTGGACGATTCCGGGCGCCCATGTCGAGGCGTTGCGCCGTGAATTCCCGGCCGACACGATCCTGCATGCGGTCGACGACGAACAGACGCGCGAGCTGATCGAGGAAGCGGAGATCGCGTTTGCCGCCTTCGTCACACCCGACCAGCTGCGCGCCGCGCGGCGGTTGCGGTGGGTGCACTGTCCTGCCGCGGGTGTCAGCCACATGCTCTATCCGGAAATGGTCGAGAGCGGGGTCACGATCACCAACGGCCGGGGAACGTCCGCGGACACCATCGCCGAGCACGTGCTCGCCGTGGTGCTGGCGCTGTTCCGGCGTCTCCCGGTGGCGCACACGAGACAGACACAGCACGCCTGGGCGCAGGACGAAATCGCGTCGCCACCGGGCAACCGCACCATCGCCGGCAGCCAGGTGCTGATGGTCGGTCTCGGAAGAATTGGCGTTGCGACCGCGACACGTCTGACGGCCCTGGGCGCGACAGTGACGGGGATCAGACGGCGGCGCGACGCCGCCCCCGTGCCGGGCGTCGAATCCGTGCACCCGCCTGAAGCGCTGCACCAGCTTCTGCCCGACGCCGACGTCGTCGTGCTGGCGGCACCGCAGACGATGACCACAAAAGGGTTGATCGGTGAAGCGGAGCTCGCGCGAATGAAGCGCGATGCCGTCCTCGTGAACGTGAGCCGCGGTTCGCTGATCGATGAGGATGCGCTGGTGCAAGCGCTGCGATCCGGCGCGCTGGCAGGGGCGGCGCTGGACGTCTTTCGCCACGAGCCCCTCGGGTCGGACGACCCGATGTGGGACGTGCCGAACCTGCTGATCACGCCGCATGTGTCGGGCTTCCGGCGTGACCACTGGGATGCGGCGGTGGCGCTGTTCGTCGAGAACCGGCGGCGCCTTGCAGCAGGTGAGCCGCTGCTGAACGTGGTCGACAAGAAGGCAGGGTATTGAGGATCGCGGGCAGCGGACTGCGGATTCGGCTCGATATAATCCCGACGTGTCGACCCTCCCTCCGGCCGAGCCCGCTACCGACGTTCGCACCATCGCCGACCTTCCCTTTCACGCCATGGGCCGGTTCCAGAAACCGATGGCCATGGGCCGGGTGCGTGGCGGGGAGGTTCAGGGCATATCCAGCAAGGAGCTCTTCGAACAAGTGCGGGACCTGTCGCTGGGCCTGTCCGCGCTGGGAATGGGGCCGCGTGATCGGATTGCGATCGTGTCGGAGAGCCGGCCCGAATGGCTGCTGACCGACCTCGCCACCGTCTGCGCCGGTGCGGTGACCGTTCCGATTTACCCGACCCTGTCGGCGGCCCAGGCGCGCTACATCCTGCAGGACTCCGGGGCACGGATTGCGGTGGTCTCGACGCGCGCCCAACTGCAGAAGATCCAGGAAGTGCGGCATCAGCTTCCGGCGATCGAAGCGGTCATCCTCATCGACCACGATCCCGAGGAAGCGAGCCCGTCGGTGCTGTCGTTCGCCGACGTGATGCAGCGCGGCCACGCGCGCATGGTGGCCGAATGGGGCACGGCCCGGGAGTTCCGCGATGCGACACGACAGGTCCAGCCCGGGGACCTCGCCACGATCATTTACACCTCGGGTACGACCGGCGAGCCCAAGGGAGTGATGCTGACGCACGCGGCCCTGGTCGCGAATATGCGGGCCGGTGCCGACGCCCTCGACGTGCACCAGGAGGATGTGGCGCTGTCGTTCCTGCCGCTCAGTCACGCGTTCGAACGGATGGTCGGCTACATCTACCTGCTGCGCGGGGTCACCGTCGTCTTCGCCGAGTCGTTCGACACGATCGGGCGGGACGCGGCGCTGGTCAGGCCCACGGTATTCACCGGCGTGCCTCGCGTCTATGAAAAGATGCACGGGCGCATTCTCGAGAAGGGGCGGTCGGCATCGCCGGCGAAAGCAGCGCTCTTCCGCTGGGCGATGAACGTGGCGATGGCGCGGGGCCGCGCGATGCTCGCCGGACGGCGTCCATCGCCGCTGCTGTCGCTCCAGGCGGCCCTCGCGGACCGGCTCGTGTTTGCCAAGGTGAGGGACGGGGTGGGGGGGCGGCTGCGTTATCTCGTGTCCGGCAGCGCGCCACTGGGCGTGTCACTCGCCGAGTTCTTTCACGGCGTCGGCCTCCCGATCATCGAGGGCTACGGCCTGACCGAGACCGCGCCGATTCTGACGGTGAATCCACCCGACGCACCGCGCCGCGGCACGGTCGGCAAGCCTCTGCCCGAAGTCGAGCTCCGCATCGCCACCGACGGCGAGATTCTCGCCCGCGGTCCGAACCTGATGACCGGCTACTACAACAAGCCGGACGCCACAGCCGACGTCATCAAGGACGGCTGGTTCCATACCGGCGACATCGGCAGCATCGACGCCGACGGATACCTGAGCATCACCGATCGCAAGAAGGATCTGCTGGTGACATCGGGCGGCAAGAAGATCGCGCCACAGCCGATCGAGAACATCCTGAAGCAGAGCCCGCTCATCGCCGAAGCCGTGGTCCTGGGAGATCGGCGCAAGTACGCCGCGGTCCTGATCGTGCCGGAGTTCGCCGCGCTCGAGCGCCGGCTGCGCGATCTCGGACGTCCGCCGTCGCCGGCCAGCGGAGCGGCGGCCGAGCGTGCTCAGCTGGTGGAACGGCCTGACGTGCGCGCGCTCTACCAGGAGATCATCGACGGCATCAACCGGGAGCTGTCGCAGTTCGAACGAATCAAGCGGATCGCGATCCTGCCGCGCGAGTTCTCGATCGAGAACGGCGAGCTGACGCCGTCACTGAAGGTCCGCCGCAAGATCGTCGAGCAGAAATGGGCGCAGACGATTGAGGGGCTGTACGCGGAGGCGCAGTAGTCCTCAGCGATTGCGCGCGAGATATCCAACCAGGTGGTCCGTGATCTCGCGCGCATCGTCTTCCGCGCCATGAATGAACGTGGATTTGCGGCGGCGCAAGACCGGCAATCCTATCGCGTACAACCCGGGCGCATCGCTGACCACGCCTCCCTCGTGACGCAGCTCGCCTTTGTGGTCGACGACTGGCACGTGGAGCCAGCTGTAGTCGGGACGGAACCCGGTCGCCCAGATGATGGCGCGAATCTCTCCGGTAGCTAAGTCGAGATGCAGGCGCGACTTGTCCGGAGCGCGTGTCGGCTCGAAGCGCTCGGAAGGGCCGACGTCGAGGTCACCGGCGCAGTTGTCCGCCCAGGCGTCAAAGGTGTCGAGCAGCCGGTCCATCTTCAGGTCGGCGAGTGCGAACTGGTTACGCAGCCCTCCCGAGAACAGCGCGCGGCCGTCGCGCACGGCAGAGAGCCGTCCGACCAGCTCGACCCCGGATGCAGTCAGCGCGTTGAGGTCGAGCGTCACGCGTTCGGGAGTGCCGACCAGTTGCGGGGAGGGCAGCCCTCGCGCGCGCTTGAGGTCGTCGAGCTCGTCATAACGCTGGTTCCAGACGCCCGACGCGTCCATCCACCACAGGACGTCACGGCCCCGATACGTCCGTGGCAGCCGCACGTGTTCTCCGACTGAAAGGATGACCCGACGCCCGGAGCGCCGGATCTCGTCGGCGAGCTGCACACCGGTGGCAGAGGCGCCGACGACCAGCACCCCTCCGTCCGGCAGCTGACCGGGATTTCGATAGTCGAATGGCGTCAGGCTTTCGACCGATGGCGGCACGGCCTGCCGGAGAGCGGGCACGCTCGGCTGATTGCACGCACCGTTCGCCAGCACAGCCGCCCGGGACATGATGGTGCCCGCGTCGGTCACGACGTGATAGCCACCGTCCACCCCACGCACCGATGTGACGGTCGTGTGCGACCGAACGGGCGCCCCGGCGAGCGTCGCGTAGCGCGAGACGAACGCGACGACCTCGCCGGCGGCCATGAACCCGTCGGGCTCGAACCCGTCGTACGCGCATCCGGGGAGCCGGGTGAGCCAGTTGGGTGTGAGCAGACGCAGCGAGTCCCAACGTTCCCGACGCCAGGAGTTCGCCACCTCGCCGCGCTCGAGCACCACGTGATCGATCGAACGGCTGGTGAGGAACCGGCTGCAGGCCAGTCCGGCGTGCCCCGCCCCGATCACGACCGTGGTGACGCGTTCGATGATGCCACTCCGCGCCGGGACGCCCGCGCTACGCGACCTCGACGGTCACGTTGGTGGGATTGGTGATGACGTCGTAGACCGCCGACCGCTTCTGGGACTGCGCGACCAGCGCCTCGATGTCCTTCTTCGACGCGTCCGCGTCGATGTTGAAGGTCACCTTGATGTCGTCGTAGCCGTTCCGCACCTCGCTGTCGATCCCGAGGATGCCCTGGATATCCATCGAGCCTTCGACCCTGGCTTCGACGGATCGCAGCTGGATGCCGCGGTTCTGCGCGACGGCGGCCACGCCGGCGGTAAGGCAGCTGGCAAGCCCGACCAGCATGAATTCGACCGGGGTGATGCCGTGATCCTCCGAGGCGAAGATCTCCGGATGATCGGCGTCGAACGAGAACGAGGTCCGGTGCTTCTGCTCCTGGCCGAGGCCGTGAAACCCCTCGATCTTCGTTTCGCTGTGGGTGCCGTTCTGCCATTTGCAGCTGGCGCGCCACTTGAACCTGGCGGCCTCCGGCGCGCTCTTCAGCGCTTCGCGCGCCGCCAGCAGTGCCTCGACATTGACCCCGTTATTGACAGTCGTCTCAGCCATCGTGCGCCCCCCACGCGCAGGGTTCACCCCTGCACAGTTTTCAAAGCCCATTCACAAGAGGGCAAGGAGGTCAGGAGATTTTCGGTCTCAAGAACAAATTCTCCTGATCTCCTTACCTCCTATTAGATCGGAATTGCCGCCCGAAACCCGACACCAGCGAATTCGGGATCATACATCGGCGGGAATGCGTCCAATTGCCGTAGATATACGGCAGCCGAACGCTATCATTCGAACCATGACCTCTTCAGTCCCGAACGCGGCTGCCGGCTCGGTCGGCACGGTGGAGACGCGGTATCTCGATCTCCCGGTGCCGCTTGCGCTCGACTGCGGCCGGCAGCTCCATCCGATCCGGATTGCCTACGAGACATACGGGACGCTCTCGCCGGCCCGCGACAACGTGATCCTCGTCTGCCACGCGCTGAGCGGCGACGCGCACGCCGCCGGCTACTCGGCGACGCCGGTGGCCGCGGGCACCCGGGACGGGTTCCGCGCCGACGAGCGTGACGGCGCAGGAGCGCGCGGACTTGGCTGGTGGGACGGCATGATCGGCCCGGGTAAGGCCTTCGACACCGAGAAGTTCTTCGTCGTCAGCACGAATCTTCTCGGCGGCTGCCGCGGCACCACCGGCCCCTCCTCTCCGAATCCCGAGACCGGGCGGCCGTACGGCTCGGACTTCCCGGTGATCACCGTGGCCGACATGGTCCGCGCCGAGCGAGCGTTCCTGGAGCAGCTCGGCATCACCCGGCTCGCGGCCGTCGCCGGCGGTTCGCTCGGCGGCATGCAGGCGCTCGAGTGGGCCGTGCTCTACGGGAACGACGTCGACGCGATCATCCCGATCGCGAGCACTCATGCGCTGCAACCACAGGGCGTCGCGTGGAACGCGATTGCGCGCAACGCCATTACCTCCGATCCCGACTGGCAGGGCGGGCACTATTACGGCACCGGGCGGGCGCCCAATGCCGGAATGGGCGTGGCGCGGATGGTAGGGCACATCACGTATCTCTCGGCGCAGTCGCTCGGCGACAAGTTCGGGCGCCGGCTGCAGTTTGCCAAGGACATCCGGTACGAGTTGACTGCGCCGGAATTCGAGGTCGAGAGCTACCTGCGCTACCAGGCGGACTCATTCGTGAAGCGATTCGACGCGAACACCTATCTCTATACGTCGAGGGCGCTGACCTACTTCGACCTCGCGCGCCAGTACGGCAAGGGCCGCCTCGCCGACGCCCTCCGGAACGTGTCGGCGCGCACGCTCCTCATCGCCTTCAGCTCGGACTGGCTCTATCCGCCGTCCTGCTCCGAAGAGCTCGCGGCGGCGCTGCGCTCACTCGGCAAGGATGTCGAGCTTCATGTGATCGATGCGCCGTACGGGCACGACTGTTTTCTGCTCGAAGAGGCGCGCCAGGTTCCCATCATTCAGCAGTTCCTCGCGCGCGGCAGGCCTTGATCGGTGCCTAAACAGGAGGGCAAAGAGCTCAGGAGATTCCTGTTCAAAATTACTGGTGCACGCAGGAGAAACAGCGCTCAATGGAACAATCCCGCAACTTCGGCTTCGACACCCGCCAGGTTCATGCCGGGCAGCGTCCCGATCCCAACACCGGCGCGCGCGCCGTGCCGATTTACCAGACCACCAGCTACGTGTTCGAGGACCCGGAATCGGCGGCCGCCTATTTCAATCTGCAGGAGTTCGGCAACACCTACTCGCGGATCATGAATCCCACTGTCGCGGTGTTCGAGGAGCGCATGGCGAACCTCGAGGGCGGCTGCGGCGGGGTAGCGTTCGCGAGCGGAATCGCCGCCCAGGCTGCCGCGCTCTTCACGCTCCTGACGCCGGGCGACCATGTCGTGTCGTCGTCAGCGCTGTATGGCGGCACGGTCAACCAATTCAAGCACATGCTCCGCAAGATGTCGGTGGAGCTGACCTGGGTGGATCCCGACGACCTGCAGGCGTGGAAAGCAGCAGTCCGGCCGAACACCAAGGCGTTCTACGGCGAAACGATTGGCAATCCCGGCGGCAACGTGCTCGACATCGAAGCCGCCGCGCGGATCGCGCACGAGCACGACGTGCCGCTGATCGTCGACAACACCTTTGCCACGCCGTACCTCTGCCGCCCGATCGACTGGGGAGCGGACATCGTCGTGCACTCGGCGACCAAGTTCATCGGCGGTCACGGCACGAGCATCGGCGGGATCGTGGTCGACTCGGGGCAGTTCAACTGGTCGAACGGCAGGTTCCCGGTCGTATCGGAGCCGTCGCCCGCATATCACGGCTTGCAGTTCCACGAGACGTTCGGCACCTATGGATATTGCATGAAGCTGCGGGCAGAGACGCTGCGCGACCTGGGCGCGGCGATGAGCCCGTTCAACGCCTTCCTGTTTCTACAGGGACTGGAAACGCTGTCCCTGCGGATGGCGCGCCACGTCGAGAATGCGGCGGCGGTGGCGCGATTCCTCGAATCGCACGAGCTGGCGACGAACGTCACGTATCCGGGTCTGGCTTCCAGCCGCTACCGCGGTCTCGTGGACAAATACCTTCCGCGCGGGGCCGGCGCGGTGTTCTCGTTCGATTGTCGCGGCGGCCGGGCCGCCGGGCAGGATTTCATCCGTGGCGTAAGTCTGTGGTCACACCTCGCGAATGTCGGCGACGCCAAGAGCCTGATCATTCATCCGGCGAGCACGACCCATCGTCAGCTGAACGACGACGAGCTGCGCGCTGCCGGCGTCGGGCCGGGCACAATCCGGCTCTCGGTCGGAATCGAGGCGCTCGACGATCTGATCTGGGACCTCGAGCAAGGCTTCGCGCGTGCGCGGGCGGCGGCCCTTCGACCAGCTCAGGGCCGCACCGAGCGCCGTCGAGGGGCGGCCTCGTCCGAGGTGGCGCCGCAATGAGTCCGACATTCGATCTGAGCCGGTATCAGGACCCGCTGACGATCCAGCGTGTGATTCACGGCGCGAAGACCATCGCGGTGGTGGGCCTGTCGAGCAACGAGCTGCGCGCCAGCTATTTCGTCGGGTACTACCTGCGGCGACACGGCTATCACGTGATTCCGGTGAACCCTCGTGAAAGCGAGATCCTCGGCGAGAAGAGCTTCAGGAGCCTGACCGATGTGCCGGTCCCGATCGACATTGTCAATGTCTTCAGGGCACCGGATGCGCTGCCGGATATCGCGCGTGAGGCGGTCGCGATCAAGGCGAAGGCGCTATGGTGTCAGTTCACGGTCATCAACGAGGAAGGCGCGCGCATCGCGGAAGCGGGCGGTCTCACCGTGATCATGGACCGCTGTCTCAAGGTCGAGCATGCACGCTACGTCGGACGGATGCACTGGCTCGGGTTCAACACCCAGCGGATCACCTCAGTGCGTGGGGGATTACAGTAGCTGGGGACTAGAACACGAGCGCGTGCGGGATCGGCCACCAGCGCAGCTGCACTTTGCCGATGATGTACTTCTTCGGCACGAACCCCCAGTGGCGGCTGTCCGAGCTGTTGTTCCGGTGATCGCCCATCACGAAGTAGTAGCCCTGCGGCACGACCTGCGGGCCGTAATCGTCGTGACTCCGGAACTCGGTCGGAACGTAGTCGTCGTTGATCGGCACGTCGTTCCGGTAGACCCGGCCGTCGACGATCCTTATCTGGTCGCCCTCTTCAGCGATCACGCGCTTCACGAACGACTTGTCCGGGTTCAGCGGGTAATACAGCATCACGATGTCGCCGACCTGCGGAGTGCCGATGCGGTAGGCGAGCTTGTTCACAATCAGGCGGTCCTGATCCGCGAGCGTCGGCGCCATGCTCTGGCCCTCCACGCGCGCCACCTGGAATCCGAACGTCACAATCAACGTCGCGTAGACGGCCGCCGAGGCGAGCGTTTTCAGCCAGGCGAAGAGCTCCTCGCCGACGCGGCTGGCCACCGACGACTGGTGGCGGGAGACCGGCGCGACGATGGGGGCCTCCAACGCCGCTTCGGATGCGGGACGCTCGACCCCGGGCTCCTCGCGGAGCGCGCCTCCCATCGGCTCATCGCCGAGGGTGCCGAGCGCGCTGTCGGTCGCCGGCGCCAGGCTGTTTCGCTCTTCCTCCGGGCGGGTGGCAAGCAGCTGACGCCACGACGGTTCGGTGTAGGCCGGCACAGGAGCCACGTCGGGCGCCGCCACGTCGGTCGCGGGTGTGTCGCTGGCCACAAAGGTGTTCAGTGGCAGCGGTTCGGCGGGCACGAGAGGTTCGGGCGCCGGGAGCAGAACCGGATCGTCCGGGACCGACCGGGGAACGCGGGAGTCGTCGTTGTGGCTCATAGCTTCAGGTATTCGCGAAGCCGCTTCGTTTGCGATCGGCTGACCGGGATCTCGCTGCCCTTGGCGTCCTTCATCTTCAGGATGTAATTTCGGCTGAACCAGGGAACGATTTCCTTGATCTTGTTGATGTTGACCAGGTGCGATCTATGGACCCGCCAGAATACCGCAGGATCCAGCCGCGCCTGCAACTCATCCAGTGTCCGATAGTTGGACGTTCCTGACAAGCTGTTCGTTACAACCGTGATGACATCGTCCTCAACCGAGGCGTGGACTACCTCATCCGCCTGAATCAGCAGGAACCGGTCGGCGATCTTGACCGCGAGCTGTTCCCTGTGTTCCGTGCGCTGCGCCAGCAGCTGCAGGAGGCGATCCAGGTCCCCGTTCGCGGGTTTGGCGCTCCCGCGCTCGGATGCCAGCCGGCGGCGGACCCTGTCGACGGCCATGGTCAGGCGGGCAGCCTCCACCGGTTTCAGGACGTAGTCCACGGCGTTGACCTCGAAGGCATGAACGGCATGCTGGTCGAATGCGGTCACGAAGACCAGTTGCGTGTCCCCGCCAGCTTCGGCCACTCGCCGTGCGACCTCGAACCCGGAGAGCCCCGGCATCTGGACGTCGAGCATGACCAGGTCGGGGTTCTCCGCTTCGATCACCTGCAACGCTTCGACACCATTGGCGGCCTGGCCGACCACCTCGACGCCTCCGATCTCGCCGAGCAGGAAACACACCTCGTCGCGGGCAAGCTGCTCGTCGTCCACGACCACGGCTCGGATGGTGCCGGCGGCATCCATCATTACGCGGTCAGCCTCGCCGGCACCACCAGCTCCGGAATCACGATCCGCGCGCAGGTGCCCTGGCCGGGAACGCTGTCCAGTTGCAGCTGATAGTTGGCGCCGTAGATCACCTTGAGCCGCTCGTTGACGTTTCGCAATCCAATGCCGCCGGCCTGCACCCGTTCGGCATGCGCCGATCCCACACCCACGCCGTTGTCGATCACGTCGATGATGACTTGATCTTTCTCGCGAACGCTCCTGATCGTGATATGCCCCTCCCCAATCTTCGGGGAGAGCCCGTGCTTGATCGAGTTCTCGACCAGGGGCTGGAGCAGCATGCTGGGCACCACGATCTCGAGGCTGGCAGGATCGATCGCTTTCTCGACGTGGAGGCGCGGACCGAAGCGGATGCTCTCGATGTCGAGGTACTCGTCGATGGCTTCGAGCTCCTCACGGAGGGTGACGAAGTGTTCCTGGCTGCGAAGCAGGCGGCGGAGCAGCCCCGACAGCTTCACGATCAGCATCCGCGCCGTTTCCGGCTTCGATCGGATCAGGGACGAGATCGACGTCAGGGTGTTGAACAGGAAGTGGGGATTGATCTGGCTGGCGAGCGCCTCGACCCGGGCGGCCATCAGCAGCTTCTCCTGTTCCTGCAGCCGGTGTTCGATCCGGGCACTGTTCCAGATCTTGATCGGGACCGCCACGCACAGGACGGTGGCGAGAATCACCAGCGCCATCAGCCAGGAGTTGGGTGGCGCGTGATAGAAGATCCGTTCGGGGTCGTGGAACCGGCCGCCGAGAAACTGCCGGATGATCTCGAGCCCGATCGGCGCGGCCAGCAGGATCACCACCCAGTCGATCTGGAACCGGCGCACCAGCCGCCAGACGTTGCGGTGGAGATCGGTGAAGAACAGCGGCGAGAAGTGCCAGATCGCCTCCTTGGGGCAGATCTCCCGCAGGCCACCGCCGGCGAAGCCGCACCCGACCGCGAACGGCAGCGCAATCCACTCACCCGCGATGAACGGAGGCACACCGACCATCACTCCGACGATGGCGCCCGCATAGGGACCGGCCAGCAGGCCGGCCAGGAACGAGCCCGCCAGGGTCACGTCGGCGGCGTCGTAGTTGAGGAGCAGCCGTGACAGGACCCCGAACATCAGCGGGAGGCCGAGGCTGCTGGCGAAGATCAGGCGTTCGGGCCAGTCGCGCTTCTCGGTGAGCAGAATCCGTCGAAACCAGGGGAACCGCACCAGCATGGTTGCCAGCACCGCCACGATGGCGAGCTGGGCCATCAATGTCAGCAGGAACTGCTCAGGCGACAGCAGCCTGTTCTGATGGGGCATGTGAAGCTAAATATAGCATTCTGCGTGGGTTGACGGTCGGGCCGGGCGGCTGGTCCATTTCCCTTTGCGCGGCTCCTTGTTATGATCACCGGATGATCCGTCCGTTCCTGGTCGGCTTTGCGACCACCCTCAAGCACATTTTCCGGAAGCCCATCACCGTCAACTACCCGGACGAGAAGGTCCCGGTATTCCCGAAATGGCGCGGCAAGCAGGTGCTGATGCGGGACGAGAACGGGCTGGAGAAATGCGTGGCCTGCGGGCTCTGTGCGGTCGCCTGTCCGGCCGATGCCATCTATCTGGAGCCGGCGGAAAACGACGGCACCGTGCAGGCGGGCCCGCGCTACGCGAAGGTCTATCAGATCCACAAGACCCGGTGCATCTTCTGCGGCTACTGCGAGGAAGCGTGCCCGGTCTCGGCGATCTTCATGGGCAAGGACTACGAGCTCGCCGTCTACAGCAACAAGGACTTCATCTGGGACAAGCAGGATCTGCTCGTGCCGGCCTCCGCGTCGCCTGGGGCGTCGTCTCAGCCGGCGCAGTAGACGTTGAAGTTCGGGGCGCTCGGCGATATTCACGGAGACTTCGAGAGCACACGCCGCGTGATGACGCGGCATCCCGAGATCCCCTTCTGGTTGTGCGTCGGGGATGTGGCAGACAGCGAAGGCCGGTATGAGGGGTTGCCTTCGCCGCTTCACTGGATCAAGGGCAACAACGAGAATTTCGACGCCATCGACGCTGGCGTCTTTCCCGTCAACCTGAACTACCTGCCCAACGGGCGGGCCGCGGAGATCGGCGGCATTCGGGTCGCCGGACTCGGCGGAACGTTCGCGCCTTCGTGGTACGACAAGCCGGCATCGACGCTGCCGCACCCGCGCAAGGGTTCGGCGAAGGCGACCGAGCTGGCTGACAAACGGCGGCATTTCGTCAGGGAAGAAGTGGAGGCGTGCCGGCAGCTCGCGGGCGTCGATGTGCTGCTGACGCATGAGCCACCGCGACCCTATTTCGCCGGCACGGGCGCGCGGCGCAACGATGCAGGCAAGACCCCGGTGAACGAGATTCTCTCGACGATGCGACCGCGCCTTCATCTGTTCGGACATCATCACCGGTTCACCGAGCAGGAGCGTCAGGGCGTTCGTTCGATCGGCCTCGACCTCGTTGGCCAGTCGTATCTGCTGATTGACGCACGCACGCTCGAGTACGACCGACACCAATGACCAGATCCTCTTTCGCCGAAGCCCTTGCCAGCCGCGTCCTCGTGTGTGACGGCGCCATGGGCACGATGCTCTACGCCAAGGGCATCTTCTTCAATCGATCCTTCGACGAGCTCAACCTCACGCAGCCCGATTTCGTCGCGGAAGTGCATCAGGCCTACGTGCGGGCCGGAGCCGATGTGATCGAGACCAACACCTTCGGCGCGAACCGGGTCAGATTGACGCCCTTCGGGCTGGGCGATCAGGTCAAGGCCATCAACGCGCAAGGAGCGAAGATCGCGCGGCACGCTGCCCGCGACGAGGTGTTCGTGGCCGGCTCCATCGGTCCGCTCGGCATCCGCATCGAGCCGTGGGGAAAAACGGGCCTGGACGAGGCGGAAGACTATTTTCGCGAACAGGCCCAGGGGCTTCTCGAGGGAGGGGTGGATCTGTTGGTGCTCGAGACGTTCCACGACGTGAACGAGATCGCGGCGGCGATCCGCGCCGTCCGCAGCCTGTCCGAGCTTCCAATCGTCGCCCAGGTCACGACCGAGGAAGATGGCAACACGCTCGACGGTGCACCGCCCGAAGCGTTCGTGCCGCAGCTCGAAGCGCTCGGCGCGACGCTGATCGGCGTGAATTGCAGCGTCGGTCCCGCGGGCATGCTTGAAACGATCGAACGGATGGCCCGAGTGGCGCACGTGCCGCTCTCCGCACAGCCGAACGCCGGACGACCGCGCGAAATCGAAGGCCGCAACATCTACCTGTCGTCGCCGGAGTACATGGCGTCGTACGCGCGCCGGTTCGTCGCCAACGGCGTGCGCCTGGTTGGCGGGTGCTGCGGAACGACGCCCGAGCACGTGCGGCACATCAAGGCTGCGGTGCGGGCGCTGAACCTGGCCTCGCCGGCACCGGCGGCCGCGGCGCGGAAAGCCGGCGCGCCGGCGGCGACCGTCGCTCCGGTCACGCCGGTTGCGCGGACCGCGAAATCGCAGCTGGCCAACGCGCTGGCGCGGCGGGAATTCGTCGTTTCCGTGGAGCTGATTCCTCCGCGCGGGCATGACGCCGCGGTCATCGTTGAGCAGGCGCGCCAGCTGCGGATTCATGGCGTGGACTTCGTCAACATTCCCGACGGTCCACGGGCGACGGCACGCCTCAGCGCGCTCGCGGCGTCGCTGCTCGTGCAGCAGCAGGCCGGGATCGAGACGATTCTCCACTACGCCTGCCGCGACCGGAACCTGCTCGGGATGCAGTCGGATCTGCTCGGCGCCCACTCGATGGGCGTCCGCAACCTGCTGATCATCACCGGCGATCCGCCGCGTGTCGGCGACTATCCGGATGCGACGGCTGTTTACGATGTCGATTCGATCGGGTTGACCAACGTCATCGCCCGACTCAACCGCGGTCTGGACATCGGCGAGCAGCCGATCGGACAGCCGACCGCGTTTCACATCGGCGTGGCGCTGAATCCGGGTGCGTACGATCTGACGACCGAGCTGCGCCGCTTCGAATACAAGGTGCAGGCGGGCGCCGAGTTCGCAATCACGCAGCCTGTGTTCGACGCGAAGTCGTTCAATGACGTGCTGAAACAGATCGGCGGTACGCCGATTCCGATTCTCGCCGGGATCATGCCGCTCGAGAGCCTGCGACATGCGGAGTTCATGGCGAACGAAGTGCCGGGCGTCCACGTGCCGGACACCATCGTCGAACGTATGCGACATGCGGAGAGCGAAGGCCGGGCACAGGCCGAAGGTGTGTTGATTGCACGCGAAGTGGCGGCCGAGATCCGTCCGCTCGTGCAGGGATTACAGATCTCGACTGCCGCAGGTGCGGTGGACGCGGCCCTCCAGGTCATGGAGGCAGCGACCTTCTGACCGCAGACGAGGCCGTTTTCGGTGCTTGCCGACCTGTGCGGGTCGGGGTATAGTCGCCAACTGTTGTACCTAAAACCCTTGACGGTCTTCGACTTGCAGGCAGCTTTGATGGTCCGGACGTGGTACGTGCGGGCCGGAGAACAGATGAATGGCCTTATTCGACCGTAAAGCAGAGCGCGATGAAGACCTGGTTTCGGGAACGGACGCAGCATCCAGAGCGCTCTCGGTTGCCGCTGTCGAGAACGATTTTGTCGAAGGCGTTTACGACAAGCTGGCAAAGGTCTACGACCTCATCTTCGGTCCTACGCTGCATCCCGGCCGCCTGCAGGCCATCCAGCGGATGGGGATAACCGGCGCAGACCGCGTGCTCGAGGTCGGCGTCGGCACGGGCATCAACCTCTCCCTTTATCCCCGGGACGCCACGGTGACTGGAATCGACTTCTCGTCGTCCATGCTCGAGAAAGCCCGTGAGCGCGCCGCCAGGAAGGACGTGCCTCATTCGCTGCGGCTGCTCCAGATGGATGCAGCCGATCTCAAGTTTGCGGACGACTCTTTCGACATCGTCTACGCCCCGTACCTGATCAGCGTTGTCCCGGATCCGGTCAAGGTCGCCCAGGAGATGCGCCGGGTCTGCCGCCCCGGTGGCCGCATCGTCTTTCTCAACCACTTCCTCAGCCCGAACCTCGTTCTGTCCCGCGTCGAGCGGATGATTTCGCCGCTCACGATTCACATCGGATTCAAGTCGGACCTCGACCTGCCCGCGTTCCTCGCGCAGGCCGACCTGCAGCCGATTTCGATCGAGAAGGTGAATTTCCCCCGTATCTGGTCGCTGGTGACCGCCGTCAAGGCGCACTGATGCAGGGCCTGAAGGCCCTGCGCTACATTCACAATCGGGCGCACGAGGGCAGGGCCTTCAGGCCCTGCCGACGAGGCCGGCAATCATCCTCGCTGCGACTTGCGCTCCGTCGGTCGGAACGCGCTGTGGTGGCCCCGGCAATCCAGCCAATATCCGGAGCGCGGCATTCCAGGCACCCGTTTCGAACGCCTCCAACTCGAGATGCCGACATCGCAAGTACCGCGGCATCTCGCGCACCATCACGTCGTATTCCGCGAAACGTCCGCGCGAGGTGTACAGCATCGCCGAGTCGTTCGCGACACAGTCCGCGATGATGCCGTATCCCGGCTTCGTGATCACGACGTCCACGGCACGGACGAGATCTTCGTATCGAAAGCCCCGCCCGTACAGTTCTTCTTCCGTCACGACGTGCACACCGCGTGGCACCGTCACGCTCGCTGACCCGCGCGTCGTCAGGACGATGTCCCACTCCTCGAGGCAATCGAGCCGCGTGAGCGGCAGCTGGTGCAGGCCGTAACCGCCGAACGAGACCAGTGCGAGCGGACGATCGGGAGGCAAGGTGACGGCGCGCCTGATGCCGGGTGGGTCGAGATCTGCACGCCCATGCCTGGCCACGAATGGCAGGTCGATGATCGGGTCGATGGTCTCGAACCCGCCCGACAGCGGCAGCCTCCATCCGGCAGACGCCGTCGAATAGACACGACCGATCTCGGCAACCAGCGATTCGACACCGGGCTGTTCGGAATACTCGCGATAAATCCAATCCCACGTGAAGTTCGCGCACACAATCGCCGGCACTCCGGCGGCCGCGGACGCCGCGCACGCAAGCGGGGGAGCGTCCGAGATCACCAGCCGGCCGGAGTTGGCGCGGATGAGCGCAGCTTCCCGTGCGACGAGCTCGTCGAACCTGGCGACGAATGCGCGCGCCTGGCGCACGCTTTCGCCGACGTCCAGACGCAGGCTGTCAATCTGGACGACTCCGGTGTCCGTCTCACCGGCGAGGAACACTGACGCGCCGCAGGTGGTTCGTGTGAACAGCCATTCGGGCGCCGCCGTGCGGACCACGATCGGCAGCGCGGGTGTGAGCGCGTGCAGGGCGTTGATGATGGCGATCTGCCGGATGGCGTGACCGAACCCGTGGCCGGAAATGTAGAAGATGACGGACGGGGGCACTACTGGCGTTCGACGTCGTCAGATCGGTTCAGGGTTCCGGGGTTCCAGGTTCCAGGTTCGGTTCCGGGTTCAGGGTTCGGTTCCGGGTTCAGGGTTCGTTCCTGGATCACGGGTTTCGGGTTGATTGTTCGGGATCAACTCCCCAACCGCAGATCAATTCCCACCGCAGCACGTTCAACTGGACCCCGAACCTTGAACGTGGAACCTTGAACCTTGAACCTTGAACCTTGAACGTGGAACCTTGAACCTTGAACCTTGAACCGCACCGGAACCTGGCACCCGGAACCCGGAACCGATCTGACAACGTCATGTCAGGCGTGCGTGCTGGCCGGAATCGCGACTCGGAGAACTTCCTCCAGTGTCGACACGGGCACGAACGTGATGTCTTCCTTGACCTCCGCCGGAAGCTCGAGGAGATCCGGCCGGTTCATTTCCGGGAGAACGAACGTCTGGATTCCCAGACGCCGGGCGGCGAGCGCCTTTTCACGGATCCCCCCAACCGGCAGCACCAGGCCTGAGAGCGTGATCTCGCCGGTCATCGCAACGTCGGCTTCGACCGGGACGCCTTTCGCCGCCGACACGATCGCGGTCGCCATGGTCACGCCCGCCGACGGGCCGTCCTTCGGGATTGCGCCGGCGGGGACGTGGATGTGGAGGTCCTGCTTCGACAGGAAGTCGGTGGGAATGCCGAGCTCGCTGGCGCGCTGCCGGATGTGGCTGAGGGCGGCGCGGGCGGATTCCTGCATCACGTTGCCAAGCTGACCGGTCAGTATGAGGTTGCCGGTGCCCGGCATCAGCGACGCTTCGATGAAGAGCACGTCGCCGCCGGCTTCGGTCCACGCGACGCCGGTCGCCACACCCGCCCGAGAGGTCCGGAATGCGGTCTCCGACCGGAAGCGCGGCGGCCCGAGATAGGTCTCGAGATCGCGCGCATCGACGATTGCCGTGTAGTCCGGCTCCGAGGCGACACGGGCCGCGACCTTGCGGGCGATGGTGCCGACCTGGCGCTCCAGCGTTCGCACGCCTGCCTCGCGCGTGTACTCCGACACGGTCCGCCTCAGCGCATCGTCGGTTATCTGGATCTGGGCGGGCTGGAGACCGTTTTCTTCAACCTGCCGCGGCACGAGGTAGAGCCGGGCGATGTGGACCTTCTCCTCCTCGGTGTAGCCGCTCAGCGAGATGAGCTCCATGCGATCGAGCAGCGCAGGATGGATCGTGCCGAGCTGGTTCGCGGTGGCGATGAAAAGGACGCGCGAGAGGTCGATCGGGATCTCGACATAGTGATCCCGGAAGGCGTGGTTCTGCGACGGGTCGAGGACCTCGAGAAGCGCGGCCGCCGGATCACCCTGGATGCCGACGCTGACCTTGTCGATCTCGTCCAGCATCAGGACGGGATTCCCGGAGCCCGCGGTTTTCAGTCCTTGCACCAGGCGGCCCGGCATCGACCCGATGTAAGTCCTCCGGTGACCGCGGATCTCCGCCTCGTCGCGAACACCACCGAGCGAGATACGCACGAACTTCCGGTTCATTGCCCGGGCGATCGACTGTCCGAGTGACGTCTTGCCGACCCCCGGCGGACCGACGAAACAGAGAATCGGCCCGCGCATCCGGGCGACGATGTGCTGACTCTCAGGCCCGGGCGACGGACCGTTGCCGCCGCCGGCCGGGCTTTCGCCGGCGGCCGACGCGGCCAGCGTGGGCCGCGGGGTCGCCTCGACGGGTGGCACCGGCGTCGACGCTCTTGACGGATCGCGTTGCGATTGCCGCAGCTTCTGCACGGCGAGGTACTCGACGATTCGTTCCTTGACCTTGTCGAGATCGTAGTGGTCCTCATCGAGGACGCGGCGGGCTTCGACCGGATCGAGCCGATCATCGGTTGTCGTGGACCAGGGGATGTCGAGCACCCAGTCGAGATAGGTGCGGATCATCTGGTACTCGGGCGACGCGGGCGTCATCCGCTCGAGCCGATCGACCTCACGAAGCGCAGCTTCCGCGACCTGGCCCGGCAGCTGTGCGTCCATGACGCGCCGCCGGATTTCGGCGGCTTCACCCTCACCCTCGCCCTCGCCGAGTTCCGCCTGGATCGCCTTGAGCTGCTGGCGCAGCATGTATTGGCGCTGCGCGTCGGTCATCTCCTTCTCGGCCTTCGACTGAATCTGCCCCTTCAGCTCGAGGACCTCGATTTCGCGGGAGAGGGCCATCGACACCGCGTCCAGCTTCACCGTGAGGCTGTTCTCCTCGAGCAGCTTCTGCTTGTCCTCGGGACGCATGTCGAGCAGGCTGGCGAGGATGTAGACAATCCGGAGTGGATCGTCGAGTGATGAGACCAGCGTCTTGACTTCCGGGGAGAGGCCGGTGGCCAGGCTGAGCGCGCGATCGACGAGCTCCTGCAGCCGCCTGACGTGCGCTTCGATCTCGATCGTGCGCTCCGAAGTTTCCGGGAGCGGCTTCACGAGCGCGTTGAGGACGCCGCGGTCGTTGCTCAGGAACTCCGCGCGGGCGCGGACGATACCCTCGACCAGGACGCGCATGCCTCCCGGCGATTTCGCCATCTGCCGGATGACTCCGATCGTGCCGATCCGGTGCAGATCGTCGAGCGTCGGTTCCTCGGCTTCGTTCTCCTGCATCAGCAGCAGGACGAGACGGTCCCCGGCGAGCGCACGGTTGACGGCTTCGACGGAAATCGGACGGCTGACACCGAGCGGGGCAACGGTCAGCGGGAGGACGACCGCCTCACGCAACGGCACCACTGGGAGTTCGGATGGAAGGGCCGGAGTCTGTGGAGGCTCAGCCATGGCGAGTCACGCGCCGCGACGCGCGGCAGCACTTCCACAAGCTCAGCGTCGCCCCGAGCGGCGTCGAGGGGCAGTGAAACGTGGTTCGGGGGCGACTCCACAGCGAGCCACGTTGGCGGCGCGACATTTACGAATCATAGCATCGGGGTCTGACTCGTCGCGGGGTTGCAGTTCGTCCGCCTCCGCGCCGCTCGAGCAGACAACGCTACGGCGCGATCTCGCCGTAGCTTGCCGCTCGAGATCCAGGCGGCAAGCGGAGGCGGATTCGCGGAGCCTACGTCCGGCGAAAACGGGGCACGTATCACGTAACCGGGTGTGCGCGTCTGATCAATACACGCCGGGAAGCATTCGCCATCGCACGCGCCGTTGATATTCCCGATACTGCGGGCCGAACACGCGTATCAGCGCCCGTTCTTCGAACGGTATGGCGATTGCGAGGTATGACGTGCTGAACACGGCAAACGTCAGCCGGGTCATCGTCATGTGCGGAGCGGCGAAGACCAGCAGCATCCAGCCGAAATACAGCGGATGCCGGACGAACCCGTACAACCCGGTCGTGACGAGCGGCACGTGCTCTGCCCCCCCGGCGAGCTCAGGGTCCCCCTGAGCAACGGCGAATGGGTCGCCCGTACGGGTCGTCAGGAACGGGCGAACTCCGGCGAGGTCGAGCACGTCGAGGCGGGCCGAGCTTTTTGCCGTGAGCAGGATGGCCAGCAGCTGAACGGCATAACCAGTCAGGGCCGCGGGACCGCTGAGCTGATAGAGCTCACCGGGGACGGGGCGCCACGCCGCGGAGACCACGATGAAGAGGACGCTCGCGATCCAGGTGTAAATCGAACGCTCGATTGGAACAGAGACCATGCCCGCCAGACGGCTCTTCACGGCAGGCCTGGCGAATACGCTGTGGTGCAGCGCGAAAACCGCGAAGAGAATGCCATCGATCGCCACCGGTTTGACGACTCCGATGCTTTCAGCAGGCCGCCCGAAGGTGATCAGGTAGGAGTAGAGGAAGAAGAGCAGCGAACCTGCGAAGACCGCGGCGCCGCACCACGCAAAAGCCAGCGCGATGCCAGGGGCACGCGGGGACGCTGCCATGAGGGTGGGTATTATAGGCGCTATGTCCGGCAACGGCCGTCCACGCGTCGCGATCACCGGCATCGGAGTGGTGTCTCCCTACGGCGTCGGGCGGGACTGTTTCTGGCGGCATGTCAGCCGGGGCTGCAGCGCCACGCGCAGCATCGTCGACTTCGACCCCTCGCCGTTTCCCTGCACCGTCGCTGCGCCCGTGCCAGCGGTCACGATCGAAGAAGGAACAATTGTTTCCGAACGGGCAGGAGACGCGCCGCCTGCCGGTCGTGCCGATCCTCGCCGCTACTCGAAGGCCTCGCTGATCGCCGTGATTGCCGCGCGGGAGGCGTGGGCGGACGCCGGTCTGCGCCTGAATGAGCCAAACGCCGGTGTGCTCGTCGGCAGCGGCGCCGGCGGGATCGACGTCGCCGAACGGCAGTACGGCGAGTTTTTCGGCGATGGCTGGAAACGGGTCACGCCGTATGCGATCCCCGTGTCGATTGTGGGAATGGTTTCCAGCGAGATCTCGATCGCGCTCGAGCTGCACGGCATCAGCCACGTGATTTCGACCGGTTGTACCAGTTCCACCGATGCGATTGCCTATGCGGCCTCCCTCATCAGGGGCGGGGAAGCGGACGCCATCCTGACCGGCGGCGCGGATGCCTGCGTGACGCCGGGAATGATTTTCGGCTTCTCGAAGATGCGCGTGGTCGCGACGCGCTACAACGACCATCCCGAGGCGGCGTCGAGACCGTTCGATCGCGGTCGCGACGGATTCGTGCTGGGCGAAGGCGCCTGGATGCTGGTGCTCGAGCGCGAGGATCGCGCCCGCGCGCGCGGGGCCCGCGTCTATGCCACGATCGACGGTTACGGGTCGACCTGCGATGCCTATCACCGCGTGCAGATGAATCCCGACGGGGAACAGATCGTCCGCGCGATGCGGCTGGCGATCGAGCGTTCAGGGTATGCGGTCGAGGACATCGGCTATGTGAACTATCACGGCACGTCCACAGTGCTGAACGACGCGGTCGAAGCGCGCTGCGTCCGGGAGCTGCTCGGGGCTCGCGCCGATCGCGTGCCGGGATCCTCGACGAAGTCCATGATTGGGCATCCGCAGGGCGCGAGCGGCGCCTCCGGGATCGTGACGACGGTGCTCGCGCTGGCGAACGGCTATCTGCCTCCCACGATCAACCTGGAGGAGCCGGATCCGGGTTGCGATCTGGATCTGCTCCCGCGGGTCGGACGTCCCGCCACGCCGGTCGCCGCTCTCTGCAACTGCCTCGGGTTCGGATCGAAGAACAGCGCGATGGTGGTAGGCAGGGATTCAGGACGCTGATGAAACACTGGTTGGTGTCTTTTCCCTTCTGCCTTTTCCCTTCTCCCTTGTCGCCGACATGTTTTCGGCAAGGCGCCAGATTCCCGTGCCGACAGACGACGTGATCGTGGTCGGCGGCGGACCGGCCGGCTGTATCGCCGCGATTGTGCTCTCGCGCGCGGGGCTGCGGGTCCGGCTGCTCGACCGTGCGACCTTTCCTCGCGAGAAGCTGTGTGGCGACACGCTCAACCCCGGCGCGTTGCGCGTGCTCGAGCGGCTGGGCCTCCATCCGGCTGAAGACGGACTGCCGATTCGCGGCATGCTCGTCACCGGCCCGGGCGGCGCGCGAGCAAAGGGCTGCTATCCTGCCGGCGTGATCGGCCGTGCGATACGCCGCTCGGTTCTTGACGAGCGCCTGGTTCAGGCTGCGGCGGGTGCGGGCGTGACCATCGTCGAAGGCGCCCGGGTCGATTCGGTTGCAGGGAACGGCCGGCCGCAGATCATGACCGTTACCGCGGAGATTCGAGACAGCTCGTTTTCGATGGCGGCGCGGTTCGTCATTGCCGCAGACGGTCGCTCGTCGCGCATCGCGCACGGCCTGGCGCTGACCAGATACGCTCGCACACCGCGCCGCTGGGCCGTGGGCCGCTATTTCACGGATGTGGCGGGGCTGGCAGATTACGGAGAAATGCACATCCGCGCGGGACACTACATCGGCGTCGCGCCGCTGCCTGGCGGCCTCACGAATGTGTGCGTGGTCACCTGCGATCGTTCTGAACTTCGCGACCCCGTGTCGCTGATTGAGACTGCAATCGCCGGCGAGCCGGAGCTGGCCGATCGGTTTGTCCGCGGAAGGCCCGAAGGGCGTCCGGTGTCGCTCGGGCCGCTCGCTGTCGACTGTGACGTGCCCGGCGGCGTCGGGCTGCTCCTTGCCGGTGATGCCGCAGGATTTGTCGACCCGATGACGGGCGACGGTCTGCGCCTGGCGATTCGAGGCGCCGAGCTCGCAGCCGCAGCGTGCCTGGAAGCGCTCGATCGAGGCGATGTGGACTCGGCGCCGCAACGCCTCGCGATTCGACGTCGCCGTGAGCTGGGACGAAGATTGCGCTTCAACCGGGTGCTCCGCGCGCTCTCGGGATCGAAACGAGCGCTCCAGGGCGCGGCCGCCGCCACCCGCGTGTCGACCTGGCCGGTGCGGCAAGTGGTTCGCTATCTCGGAGACGCCTCCGCCGGATGATCCGTGCCGCGATCGTCATGCTCGTGGTCTTCGTGCCGATGATCGCCGAGGCGCAGCGATCGAAACGGAACGAGCGGAAGCTGCGGGCGCTTGGCGCGATCGAGCCGCCCGGGGACGTCTACCGGGTGATGCAGATCGCCTATCCGGCGTGTTTCGTGGCGATCGCGGGCGAGGCCCTGCTGCGTGATGTGCCGCTGGGCCTGTCGTTTACCGCCGGCTCGGTCGTGTTTGCCGCCGCAAAGGCTCTCAAGTACTGGGCGATCGTCACACTGGGCGACCGCTGGACGTTCAGAGTTCTGGTCCTGCCAGGGCAGCCGCTCGTGACAGCGGGACCCTATCGGCTGATGCGCCATCCGAATTACCTTGGAGTGGCAGGCGAGCTGGCTGGCGCGGCGCTGATGGCACACGCCCCCCTTGCCGGGGTTGCATCACTGGTCGGATTCGGCAGCCTGATGCTGGCCCGGATCCGGGTCGAAGAGCACGCGCTGGGAGGGCTGTGATCAGAGAAGACGAAGCTTCACCACCGCGGACCCAGCCGCCTCGCGAGGCGATGCTGCTCGATGCGCTGACGCTCCTGCTGGCCGCCGCGACCTTGTTCGTCGTCGTTGCGGGCCGTCAGCTGTTCATCGGAAGCCGTTCGACCACGCTGCCATCGGTTCTCTTCCTTCTCAGCGCGACCGTCATCGTTTTCGCAGGACGTCACGCGATCTTCCGACGTGCGGGTATTCTCTCGAGCTTTGCAATCTGGCGTGCCCGCCTCGGCGCGTATCCGGATGCGGCAGCGGCCGTCCGCGCGTTCATGGCGACTCGACCCGCTGTGTTCGTCGTCGCGCACTTTGCCGTGGTGACGATCGGGTTGGCGCCGAAGGCGAGCTTCACCCTGACGTCGAACCCGTTCGGCAATCTCCCTGCGCGGTTCGACGCCGGCTGGTACGGGTCGATCGCGCTCGATGGCTACGAATGGGACCGGCAGTTCGAGCGTCAGCGTAACTTCGCGTTCTTCCCGGCGCTGCCGATGCTGATGCGGCCGGTGGGCGCGCTGTTCGGCATGAACGCGCCCGGCCTGCCCCGCGAAAAGCGCATGGTCCGCGCGCTCTGGGCAGGCGTCGTGATCTCGCTGGCGGCGTTCCTGCTGGCGCTCGTCTACCTCGCGCGGCTCACCCGGCTCCTGGCAGGCGACGATGCGGCGGTAAGTGCGCCCCTGCTCCTCGCGACGTATCCATTTGCGGCGTTCTTCAACGCGCCCTACACCGAAGGACTGTTCCTGCTGGGATCGGTCGGCGCGTTCTACCACTTTCATCAGCGGCGCTGGCTGATGGCTTCGGTGTTCGGCCTGCTTGTGGGGTTCAGCCGGCCTAATGGGTGCCTGCTTTCCGTGCCGCTCGGTCTCATGGCGGCGCAAGCTCTGTGGCGGGACTGGCGCACCAGTCGCGAACAGCCGCCACTGCGAGCGATCGCGCAACACGTTCTCGTCGCGGCCATGCCCGGAGTCGCGATGCTCATCTTCACCGCCTTTCTCCGATGGCTGACAGGCTTCTGGTTCGCCTGGGCGCGGATCCAGGGCGCATGGGGCCGGGATCTGGGAACACGGCCGATCGCGCAGGGCTGGGAATGGATCACCACCGAGGGCTTCATGCAGGTGTCGCAGGGCGTGCCCTTCGACGTGCTGAACACTCTGGCGGTCGTGTTCGTGATTGTGTGGCTGATCCCTGTATTCCGGCGGCTCGGCACTGCATATGGTCTGTTCGTCTTGTTGAATCTGGTACCGCCCATCTTCGCCGGAGGTGCGCTGTCGATGGGCCGCATCTCGTCGACGCTGTTCCCAGTCTTCATAGTGCTCGCGGCCCAACTGCCGCGACAGACGGTTCCTGCCTGGGCCTCCGCGTTCGCGATGTTGCAAGGATTGGTCGCGGCGTTGTTCTTCACGTGGCGGGAGTTGTTCTGATTGCAACGTCAAATCCCAGGCTCCAAATCCCAACTTGAGGCTGCCAACGCACTCCCAAACGCCAAATCCCAAGCCAACTCCCAATTCAACTCCCAAACTCCAATTTGGCGTGGGATTTGGGAGTGGGTTGGAGCTTGGAGCTTGGGATCTTGACGATCGGGATCCCCAGAACACTTTGACGACTCTGTCCGTAAGCTGAGCGTCTAACGACCAGTGACCGTGAGCCGCGTTCTATAATCGCGACCAGGCCACTCCGTAGAACCCAGGACGACTATGCTCAGCTCGCGTCGCTTCCCGGGGCTCCTTCGCCCCACTGTTGCCTTCCTTCTATATATGTGTGCCTGGGCGACGTTTCCGCCGGCATACGCGCGGCAGGGGGCGTCGGCGGACGGGCAGAGCTTCGCAGCGGTTACGCGCCGAGCGATTGCCCGGGGCCGTGCCGCAGAGGCGGAGACGCTCGCGAAACAGCGGCCGGCCGGTGATCCGGCCGCGGCCGCCGTACTCGGGCAACTCGCGATGGTCCGCGGGCAATACGCGGAAGCCACTGCGATTCTCGAACCCGCCGCCTCTCGCGACCCGGGCGGGGAAGCCGCGCTTCAGCTCGGCCTGCTGAACCAGCAGCTCGGACGCTCACAGGTGGCCACGCGGCTCCTGACGCAGGTTCTCGACCGGGGAGCGGCGGGGACGGACGTTGAAAGCGTGTTCCGCGCGGCGCGCGCAGCCCAGGCACTTGGCCGGGCGCGTGACGCGAATACGCTGTATCGAGCGGCAGACGGCGCCTCGGCCGACCCCGCCGTCGATGCCGCCTGGGGTCTGCTCTTCCTCGAGAAGTACAACAAGCCCGAGGCCCTCCGTTCGCTGCAGGATGCGATCAAGGCCGAACCGGAATGGGCGCCCGCGCACGCCGGCCTTGGACGCGTGCTCGTGGACGAAAACCCGCCAGCGGCCGCCGCGTCCGCACGCCGCGCGCTCGAAATCGACAAGCAGCTCGCCGACGCGCACCTTCTGCTCGCCGAGCTCGATCTCAACAACGCGAAGTGGGACGACGCGCGCGCGAAGATTCAGACCGTCCTCGAGATCAATCCGTCACACCTCGAGGCCCGATCGTGGCTCGCGGCGATCGGCTACGTGCGCGACGATCCGGCGACATTCGACGCCGAGGTCAAGCGAGTGCTGGCCGTCAATCCTGCATACGGCGACGTGTACCGGATCGCGGCCGATCTCTCGGCGCGGAACTACCGGTTCGAGGAAGCGGTCGCACTGACCCGGAAAGCGATCGCGCTCGATCCCGGCAACACGCGCGCGTACGGGGATCTCGGAATGCATTTGATGCGCACCGGCGACGAGGCCGAAGCGCGCAAGGCTCTCGAGCGGTCGTTCAATGCGGATCCGTTCGACCAGGTCACCTACAACCTGCTGGCGCTGCTCGACACGCTCGACAAGTTCGTGGTCGAAAAGAGCGGCGATCTGATCTTCAAGTTCCATCCTGACGAAGCCCCGGTCATGCGGGAGTACGCGATTCCGCTGGCGCACGATGCGGTCAAAGCGCTCTCGGCGAAATACCAGATCGCGCCGAAGGGACCAATCCTCATCGAGGTCTTTCCCAACCACGACGACTTCGCCGTCCGAACGCTCGGCCTGCCGGGCATGATCGGCGCACTCGGCGCGTGTTTCGGGCGGGTCGTGACGATGGATTCGCCGAAGGCGCGGGATCCGGGAACGTTCTCGTGGCAGGCGACGCTCTGGCACGAGCTTGCCCACGTCATCACGCTCCAGCTGTCGAACCAGCGCGTTCCGCGATGGCTGACCGAGGGCATTTCCGTCTACGAGGAAGGCCAGGCCCGTCAGGAGTGGGGCCGTGAGATGGAGGTCCCGTTCGCGCTGGCGCTGCAGCGGAAGGAAACGCTCAAGCTCAAGGATCTGAACGCGGGCTTTACCCGTCCTGAGACGATCGCGCTCGCGTACTACCAGGCATCGCTCCTCGTCGATCACATCGTGACGACCCACGGTCAGGATGCACTGCGTCGGCTGCTGGCGGCGTATGGCGAAGGCCTCGAGGGCGAAGCTGCGCTCGCGAAGGGGCTTGGCTCGTCGACCGAGAAGCTGCAGGCGAGCTTCGATACCGCGATCCAGACCCGCTTCGCGGGACTGCTCGCGGCGCTGCGGGCGGCGCCATCCGGTGATGGCCCGAGCCTGCCGAAGCCCTCGGACAACATCGCGGACCTGAAGGCCGCGGCCGCGGCCGATCCGACGAGCTTCACGGCGCAACTCGCGCTGGGGCGCGCGCTTGCCGCCGCCGGGGACGCGGCGGCCTACGAGCCGCTCGAGAAGGCGGCCGCACTGATCCCGGTCGCGACCGGGGAGAACAGCCCCAACGCCATCATCGGGCGGCTCGCCGAGAAGCTCGGAGACACGCCCCGCGCGATCAAAGCCTATCGAGCCTTGATTGAGCACGACCACGCCGCCATCGAGCCGGCCCGGCGGCTCGCGGCCCTGACCGAGAAAGCCGGCGACCCGGCGCTGCTGCGGTTCGCGCTCGATCGTGTCGTGGCGCTCGATCCCTTCGACGCGACCGCGCACACGGGATTGGGGCGCCTCGCTCTGAAGGGCAAGGACGCCGCAACGGCCACCCGCGAGTTCAAGGTGGCGCTGCTGACCAACGTGCCCGATAAGGCGACCGCGCATTGCGATTTGGCGGAGGCGTATCTGATAGCCGGACGGCCCGTGGAGGCCAAGAAAGAGGCACTTGCAGCCCTCGAGATAGCGCCGACGTTCGAACGGGCGCAGGACTTGCTTCTGCGTGCCGTCGAGGGCAAATAACTGTGCGGATCGTCACGGCCGGGATTGGCGTGCTGGCGCTGGGAGCGCTGACCTTGCTCGACGCGCAGCCGGCCGCCGGTCCGGACGCGCGATTCGCCGGCCTTCAGTGGACCTTCGCCCGCATCCGCTACGACGCCTGGACGCTGCCCCCCGGCCGCCGCTACGACATCTACGACGAGCCGTGGACGATCGATTTTCCCGCCGCCGAACAGAACCTTTCCCGCAGGGTGCGCACGGTCACGTCGATCCAGGTCAACGAGCCGGTCGTCATCACGCTGGAAGATCCCGGTCTGTGGAACTACCCATGGATCTACATCGTCGAGCCCGGCAACCTGCGGTTGAAAGAGACCGAGGTGACGAATCTCCGGGAGTTCCTGCTGCGCGGCGGCACGCTCACCTTCGACGACTTCCACGGCCCGATCGAGTGGGACAACCTCGAAAAGGAACTGAAGCGGGTCTTTCCGGACCGGAAGATCGTGGATCTGCCGGCGAGCCATCCCATCTTCCGCTGCTTCTACCAGATCGACGCCTATCCCCAGACGCCGGGCCTGGGATCCTTCCTTCAGGGGCGCACCTGGGAGAAGGGTGGCTTCGAGGCGAAGCTCCGCGCGATCCAGGATGACAGCGGCCGCGCGATGGTGCTGATCAACTGGAACACCGACATGGGCGACGGCTGGGAATGGTCGAACGCGGCGGACTATCCGGGGTACGTCAAGTACACGGCGCAGGCCTACCGCATGGAAATCAACGAAATCGTCTATTCACTGACGCACTGATGCACATGCCGTCGTCTTCGTCCTCCGATATCGCGGCGGTCGCCGAGCGGGTGGCGGCGGGGCGTGAGCGCATTCTCACGGAGATCCGGAAGGTCATCGTCGGGCAGGACACCGTCATCGACGAAGTGCTGATGGCGCTCTTCACCGGCGGGCATTGCCTGATCACCGGCGTGCCGGGACTGGCCAAGACGCTGCTGATCAAGACCGTCGCGCAGATCCTCGATCTCTCATTCAAGCGGATCCAGTTCACGCCGGATCTGATGCCGGCCGACATCACCGGCACCGAGGTTCTCGACGAACAGAACGGGCATCGCTCGCTGCGGTTCGTGAAGGGACCGATCTTCGCGCAGATCATCCTCGCCGACGAGATCAACCGTACGCCGCCCAAGACGCAGGCGGCGCTGCTCGAAGCAATGCAGGAGTATCACGTCACGGCGGCGGGACGAACCTACGACCTGGAGCGGCCGTTCTTCGTGCTGGCCACGCAGAACCCGATCGAGCTCGAAGGCACCTATCCGTTGCCGGAGGCGCAGCTGGATCGCTTCATGTTCAACATCGTGATGACCTACCTCCCCGAGGACGAGGAGGTGCGGGTCGTGACCCAGACGACCGGTGCCGTGACGCACAAGCCGTCGCAGGTGCTGAGCGGCGCGGAGATCCTGGAGATTCAGCAGCTGGTCCGGCAGGTGATCGTCGCCGAGGACGTGGCGCGCTACGCGGTGCGGCTCGTCGATGCGTCCCGCCCGGGCCGTCAGAGCGATTACGATTTTGTGCGCGAATGGGTGAAGTGGGGGGCCGGACTGCGCGCGTCACAGTCGCTGATCCTCGCCGGCAAGGCGCGGGCGCTGCTCAACGGCCGCTACCACGTGTCGGTGCCCGACATCCGCGCGCTCGCGCGGCCGGTGCTGCGGCACCGCATCATCCCGAACTTCTACGCCGAGTCCGAACGGATCACGTCGGACACGCTCATCGACCGCCTCCTCGAGGCGGTGCCGACCCCCCGCAGCGGAATGTAGCCGTGGCCGCGCCCGCTCCCGCCCGCGATCTCCGCTTTCTCGACCCCGCGATTCTGGCGCGCCTGGGGACGATGGAGCTGAAGGCGCGGACGGTGGTCGAGGGTTTTCTGGCCGGGCTTCACCGGAGTCCCTACCGGGGATTCAGCGTCGAGTTCGCCGAATACCGGCAATACCTCCCCGGCGACGATCTCAACACGCTCGACTGGAAGATCTACGCACGCAGCGACCGTCATTACGTCAAGAAGTTCGAGGAGGAAACCAACCTCGAATGCCACGTGCTGCTCGACGTCAGCGCGTCGATGGCGTATCGGGGCTCCGCGCCGATGAGCAAGCTGGAATACGGCTCGGTGCTGGCCGGGGCACTCGCGTTCCTGATGCACCGGCAGCGGGACGCGACGGGCCTGATGGCGTTCGACGATCGGATCACGTTCAGGCTGCCGGCGGGGGCGCGCGCCGGTCATCTCCACTCGTTGCTGCTGGCACTGGAGCGGCTGGAGCCGGGACGGCGATCGAGCGCCGCGCGGCCGCTCCGGCAGCTGGCCGAGGCGCTGATCAAGCGCAGCCTGGTCGTGGTGATTTCCGATCTGCTGGAGGACTCCGAGCCGGTGATCCGGGGACTCCGACACTTGAAATCGCGTGGCTCGGAGGTGATCGTCTTCCAGCTCCTCGATCCGCACGAGCTGACGTTTCCATTCCAGGGGCCGGCCAGGTTCCGCGACGTCGAGAGCGACGAGGAGCTGCTCGCGGATCCCGCAACCGTCAGAAAGTCTTATCTGCGTCAGCTGGCAGGGCTGACGCTCACCTACGACCGCGGGCTGCGGGGTGCGGGGATCGACTACGTGCAGCTCGACACGTCGCAGCCATTGGACTTCGCGCTGGTCAGCTACCTCGCAGCGCGCCAGCGGCAGAAATAGCGAGAGGTCGTGTCTTTCCTTTACCCCGCGTTCCTGATCGGCGCGCTCGCGGTCGCCATTCCAATCGCGCTGCATCTCCTGCGGCGCGATGTGGCACCGGAGGTGCCGTTCACCGCCGTGCACCTGCTGCGACGCTCGCCGCTCGAGCAGACACGGCGCCGCCGTCTCAGGGATCTCCTGCTGCTCGTGGCCCGGGTCGCGGCGCTCGTGCTGCTGGCCATCGCGTTCGCCAGGCCCTACTTCACGGCATCAGCCGCCGGGCCTTCGCTGCACATCATCGCTATCGATCGCTCGTTCAGCATGAGCGCACCCGGACGATTCGAGCGCGCGAAGGCCGAAGCACGCAGCGCCATCGGGGGAATCGGACGCGGTCAGCGTATTGCGGTGATCGCGTTCGACGATCGCGCCACTATCGTTGCTGCGCCCGGTGCACCGGGCGAGGCGCGCGCCGCGATCGAGGCGCTGCGGCCCGCGTACGGTGGCACCCGGTTCGCACCGGTGTTCGATCGTGCCGTCGAATTGAGCGATCGCGACGACGCGCGGCTGCTCGTCATCAGCGACCTGCAACGGGCTGGTTGGGAGAACGAGGTCCCGGTCAGCGTTCCGGCAACGCTCGACGTCGATGTCCGCGATGTCGGCGCGTCGGGCGGGAATCTCGCGGTCACGAAGCTTCGACGCGACGGCGAGAACGTCCGGGTCGAGGTTCTCAACGGCGGAGCGTCACCGGTGTCCGGTGCGATCCGGCTGGCCGTGGACAATCGTCCGGCGGCGACGGCGCAGTTCACGGCTCCCGCGGGAGGCGCGGTCGATGTCCCGGTGGCATACCGTGCACCTGCACGGGGGATCCTGACTGCCGAAGTAGACGATCCCGCCGGTTTTGCCTACGACAACCGCCGTTTCCTGCTTCTCGACGCGACCGGCCGTCCCGAGGTCCTCATCGTCGGCGACAGCGTCAATCAGTCGGGATTCTATGCGACACGGGTACTGCAATCAGGCGGCGCCGACGCGGGAGTCGAGGTGCAGACGAGGACTGCCGCTGCGTTCGGCGGAATGTCCCCTGAAGATCTGTCGCAGCAATCGGTGGTGATCCTGCTGTCGACTCGCAACCTCGATCGGCGCGGACGCGAGAGTCTCGCGAATTTCGTCCGTCAGGGGGGCGGCCTCGTAATCGCGGCCTCGCCCGATGTCGATGCATCGATCGTCGCCACGACCCTGGCGTGGAAGGATTTCTCCGCGGTGGAACAGGCCGCCGGCGGCGCGGTCCTCGCGGCAACGGACCTGCGCCATCCGATCTTCCGGCCGTTCGGTGCGCTGGCAGCCAACCTGGGGCAGGTGCGCTTCACGCGGTCGTGGAAGGTCCGGCCCGATGGCTGGGAGGTGGCCGCGCGGATGACCGACGGTTCGCCGGCACTGCTCGAGCGGCGCGAAGGGACTGGCCGGGTCGTGCTGTTTGCCTCTGACATCGATCGGCGATGGAACGACTTCCCGCTGAACGCCGCTTTCGTCCCGTTCGTGATCGAGGCAGTCCGGCACGCGGCAGCGCTGACCGAGGTGCCGGGCGAGTACCTCGTCGCCGACGTGCCGCAGGACGGGCGCGCGGAGCCAGGCGTTCACACGCTCGGCGACGGACGGCGCGTCACGGTCAATGTGGATCCGCGCGAGAGCGTGACGCCGGCCGTGTCGCTGACAGAATTCAAGGCGAAGATTGGAACGACACCGGAGCCCGCACGGCCGCCGCAGGAGCGTCAGGCCCGGCAAGCGGAGGGCACGCAGAACCTGTGGCGGTATGGGCTCTTGCTGATGCTGGGGGCGCTGGTGGTGGAGTCGGTGGTTGGGAGAACGTAGGCCGGAGGGCCGATCGCCTGCAACAGGACCGCAATGAACGAACACGATGAGCTTCGGGCGCTGCTCGCAGGGATCAGGCGACGCTGGTTCGCCCTGACCGCGCTCGATTCGTCTGCCCGCGCCACGGTGCTCGCGGCGGTCCCCATCCTGCTCGGGGCAGCCATTGCCTGGGCCCTTGGGATCCGAGGCTCGGCCCTCGTCGGCTTGATGGCGGCCGGCACCATCACCGCGGCAGCCGGCGTAGTGCTGGTGTTCGTCCGGATGCCTTCCCGCCCGGACGACTGCCAGGTGGCCCGATTCGTCGAGGAGCGAACCGGCGAGCCAGATGCTGCAGCGGCACTGTCCGATACCCTCGTCAGCGCGGTTCAGGTCATCGAGTCCCCCGATCGGTACGAGAGCGGGTTCGCCGCACCACTGGTGAACCGCGCAGTACACGCGCTGCGCGACATCGAGCCGTCCGCGCTCATCCCACGCGAGGATCTACGCCGCGCCACGGTCAAGGCCACAGCCGGGGCGGCGCTGCTGCTCCTCGCCTTGACCCTGGCAGCTCCGCACCTGCTTCGCGCCGGCGCTACTGTCTGGGTGTCGTTGTTTCCGCAGACGATCCAAATCGACGTCGCAACCCGAGACGCTCGCGTGGCGGCGGGTCGTCCGCTTCGGATTGCGGCAAAGCTTCGCGGGCGAGGCACCGGCCTGCTGTCGCTGGCGCCGGCGCTGGTCGTGAGCGCGAACGGGCAGCAGCGCAGTGTGCCGATGGCGCCGTCCGCCGACGGCTTCAGCTACACCATCGAGTCCGTCGATCGCAGCTTCGAGTATCGGGTGGTCGCGGGCGCCTCCTCATCGCGCGCCTACTCGGTGACGGCGCTGTTCCCGCCACGAGTCAAGTCGATCGATCTCGTTTACGAATACCCCGCCTTTACCGGCTTGAAGCCGCGCGAGGAAAAGAACGGCGGCGACATCTACGCGCCCGAAGGAACGCGGGTGAAACTTCTGGTTCACGCCGACAAGCCACTGGCGTCGGGTGAGCTGGCGATGTCCGGTTCCAAGCCGGTCGCGATGCTTCCTGCTGGTACGTCCGCGTCCGCGGAGCTCGTGCTCGCTGAGGACGGTGGGTATCGGGTCCGCTTGTCGGATGCCGACGGCCTGGGAGCGACCGGGGAGGTCGAGTACTTCATTCGCGTGATGGATGACCGGCCGCCGACCGTGCAGATCGTCCGGCCCGCCGGTGACCAGGGGATCACACCGCTCCAGGAGATTGCGATCGAGGCGCGCGCAGACGACGACTATGGCATTGCGCAGCTGGACTTGGTGTATGCCGTCGGCGGACGGCCGGCGAAGACCGTGCCCTTCACGCGCATGTCGGGGACCGACGTCGCGCGCCTGGGCACGCACGTCCTGGCGGCGGAGGAACTGAAAGTCCAGCCAGGGGACGTGATCACCTACTACGCCCGTGCCCGCGACGTCGCGCGCGGTAAGCGCTCGACCGAAGCGCGGAGCGACATGTTCTTCCTCGAGGTCAAGCCCTTCACCGAGGAGTTCGTCGCGGCGCAAAGCCAGGCGATGGGCGGCGGCGCCGGATCGGCAACGCAGATCGACACCCTGATCGCCGCGCAGAAGGAGATCATCAACGCGACCTGGAACCTGGAACGCCGATCGACCGCGGGCCGGTCGGCCGACGACGTCAAGGCGGTGGGTGGCGCCCAGGCGGAGCTGAAAGCGCGCACCGAGCAGATGGCCGGCGGCCGCCGCGGCGGACGGGCCTTCTTCCCGCAGCAGATTGCGCCGCCGCGTGCCGGCGGTCGCTCCTCCTCAGGAGACCCGGTCGCGTCGGCGATTGAGGCGATGGGCCGCGCCGTCGAACAATTGAACGGCGCGCGGACGGCCGATGCCATTCCCCACGAGATGGAGGCGCTGCAGGGATTGCTCCGCGCGCAGGCGGAAATCAGGCGCCGGCAGGTCATGCAACAGTCGGCGAGCGCCGCCGGCCAGGGGGGCACCAGCCGCACCGATCGCGATCTCTCCGCGCTCTTCGATCGGGAGCTTCAGCGCCAGCAGAAGACGAATTACGAGACGCCGCAGCAGTCCACCGACACGCCGCAGCAGAACGAGAGCGATCTGCTGGACAAGATTCGGGAGCTTGCGCGGCGTCAGGAGGAACTGGCGCAACGGCAGCGAGACCTCGCTAAGGCGAATCCCGACGCCGATGAGTTGAAGCGTCAGCTCGAGCGGTTGAGCCGTGAGCAGGAGGAGCTGCGCCGGCTCGCGGAGCAGCTGCAGAAACAGGTTCAGGCCTCTGCTTCTGCGGCGGGACGCGGTCGCGGAAACTCGTCTCCGTCGGGCAGCGACATGCAGCGGGCGGCCGAGCAGATGCGCAACGCGGCGGCGGAGATGCAGCGGCAGAACGCGACGGGAGCGGCCGCGAGCGCCGAGCAGGCCGCTGAAGCCCTCAAGCGACTCGAGCGCCAGGTGCGAGGATCGAGCACCGACGCGCGCCAGCGCACCGCCGGCGAGCTTCGGCTCGAAGCGCAGCAGATCGCGGAGGGTCAGCGGCGTGCGGCCGCCGAGGCCGCCCGACTCGAGAAGGAGCGCTCCGGCGCGGACCGCGCCACCAGCGATGCACTGCGAAGGCTCGCCGCCGAGAAGGACAGGCTCGCCGATCGGATCGACCGGCTCCAGCAGGCGGCTCGCGAGGCGGAACGCGATGCGCCCGGGCCCGAGGGGGCGCCGTTCCGCGCCGCCGGCCAGCAACTGCAGGACCAGCAGGTCGGGGCCCGCATGCGCGAATCGGCGAAGGATCTGCGCGATCGTGCGTCGGGGAGCGCAGGACAGCGGCAGGGCGGCACGCCGAATCCGGGTGGCCCGGCCGCGCCTGCGTCGGCCGCGCAGCGGGAACAGCAGCTCACTCGATCGCTCGAAACCGTCGCGAATGCCCTCAACGGCGGAGGGCAGGAAGACGGGCGGAAGCTGGCCGAGCAGCTGGATCGCACGCGTGAAATGCGGGACCGCCTGAACTCGCTAGAGCAGCAGCTCCGGACTGCCGAGGCGCAGGCGGCGCGCGGGCGCGAAGGCAGCGGACAGCGCGATGGGTCGTCCGGTCGTTCAGGAAACGGGCGCGGCGGAGAACAACCGTCACAAGCCAGCGGCTCACGCGGCAGCGGCGGCGACGCCGTGCAGCGGGCCCGCGAAGAGTACCTTCGCGAACTGCAGCGATCGCGCGAGGCGCTCGGCCGCATGCGCGCAGAACAGCGAGGCGGGGGAGGTTCGACACCGGAACAGCACGAGTTCAGCCGATCCGCACCCGGCAACGAGGCGTTCAAGCAGGACTTCAGCAACTGGGAGTCGCTTCGCAAGGACGTCGACCTTGCACTCGAACAGTTCGACGCTTCAGCGTCGGCCCGGCTCGCGCCCAGGAATGCCGACCGATTGAGCGCCGGAGGCAGTGAGCGGATCCCGGATGCCTACCGCCCGATGGTGTCGCGATACTTCGAGGCGATCGCGAAAGTGAAGAAATGACGTGACCTTCGCCAACCCGCTCCCCTGGTGGGCGTTCACGCTCGTCGTCCTGGCCGCCGCGGCGCTCGCGTGGCTCGCGTACTGGCGGGTGCGGGTCACGACACGGCGCCGGGTCGGGCTCAGCGCCGTGCGTTTCCTCACGCTGCTCCTGATCGTCGTCTTGTTGATGCGGCCAGTCGCGCGCTCCAGCCAGAACGATCCAACCGCCGCGGTGGTGCCAGTCCTGGTCGACGTGTCGCGGAGCATGGCGATCGAAGACGCGGATGGTCTTCGCCGGATCGATCGCGCACGGCAGCTGCTGGAATCGCAGATCATGCCGGCGCTGGCCGGGCGGTTTCGCGTCGAGCTGCTCGCCTTTGGTGCAGGGATCACTCCCGCCACTGCGCAGTCCCTGACGGCCTCATCGCCTCGCAGCGATCTCACGAGCGCGCTGCAGGAAACGGCGGAACGCTTTCGGGGTCAGACCGTCGCCGGGATGGTGCTGCTGTCCGACGGCGGAGATACGAGCCCCATCGAGAGGCGAGGCGGAGACGTCGGCGTGCCGGTGTTTCCGATCGGTGTGGGAACGCTGACCGTGGGCCGGGATCGCGAGGTGCTGAGCGTCACCGCTGCCGAAGCGGTGCTGGACGACTCGCGGGTGGATCTTGCGGTCTCGGCCGTCAGCCACGGTCACGGGGTTGCGCCGATCGAGTTGCGCCTCCTCGAGAATGGACGGCCGGTCGAAGTCCGACGCGCCACCCCCGCCGGAGATGGCACCCCGGTCCGGGAAGTTTTTCACGTCGCAGCGAATCGCGATGCGCCGACCGTGTACAGCGTCGAGATTCCTGCCGCGGCCGGCGAGCTGGTGCCCGAGAACAACAGCCGCAGCGTGCTCGTGCAGCCGCCCTCGCGGCCGCGCCGCATCCTGCTCGTCCAGGGTGCACCGGGTTTCGAGCACAGCTTCCTCCAACGCGCCTGGAGCGGCGACCGCGGGCTCCAGGTGGATTCGATCGTGCGCAAGGGCAAGAACGAGCAGGGGGGAGACACGTTCTACATCCAGGCTGCTGCCGCGAGAAGTGCCTCCCTGGCCTCCGGCTACCCTGCGAAGCGGGAGGATCTGTTCGGTTACGACACCGTGGTGCTCGCCAACGTGGAAGGGGCCGCTCTAGGTGCCGATCAGCTCGAGGCCACCCGCGACTTCGTTGGAAAGCGAGGCGGCGGCCTTCTCGTCCTTGGCGCGCAGTCCTTCGTTCGCAACGGGCTGATCGATACTCCGCTCGAGGAGGCGCTGCCCCTGGATCTCTCGGATCGAGGCCGTGGCGTGTTGCAGGCGTCCGCTGGTTCCTCCCGCGGCGCGAACCGGGTGGAGCTGACAGCAGCGGGCGAGACGCACCCGATCATGCAGTTGACGGGCGACCTCGACGGGACCCGCAAGCGCTGGGAGGCTGTGCCCGCGCTCGCCTCGGTGTCGCCTCTGGGCGGACCCCGGCCCGGCGCAAACGTGCTGGCACTGACCAGCGGCCCGGGTGGCGCATCGCGCGCGCTCGTCGCGGTGCAGCGGTACGGCAATGGCCGCTCGATGGTGTTCACCGGCGAGGCGTCGTGGCGCTGGCGAATGCTCCTGCCCGCGACCGATCGCTCCTACGACACGTTCTGGCGGCAGGCGGTGAGGTGGCTGGCGTTGCCGGCGACCGATCCGGTCAGCCTGACGGCGCCTGCCACCGCATCCCCGGGCGAGCTCGTCACGTGGCGTATCTCGGCGCGCGGACCTGGATTCGACGCATTGCCGGGGGCCACCGTCGACCTGCGCGTCACGTCTCCTGATGGCCGTGTCGAGACGCTGCCTGCGGCTGCCGACACATCGGGCGGGGAGGGGCTGTTCGTGGCGAAGCAGCGAACCGACGGGCCCGGCATCTACCGGGCAGTCGGGGAAGTTCACGCCGGCGATCGAACCGCGACGACTGCGGCGGTTTCACTCCTCGTGGGCGGCGCTGACAGCGAGATGACCGACCCTCGCCTGAACCTCCGGGTGCTCGAACGGATCGCGAGAGCCTCCGACGGCAGGATGGTTCAGCCAGGCGAGATGACCGCGCTCGCCGACCAGCTTCGAGCGGCAGTGCCCGCAGCTGTGGTCGCAGCACGCCGGGATCTGTGGCACAACGGGTGGTCCTTCGCCGTGATCGTCGCGCTCCTCGCCCTGGAGTGGATGCTGCGGCGGCGATGGGGTCTGCGGTGACGCCGCGGATCGCGGACTACCGGATGCCGGCCGTGGGGCAGCTCGTGTGCCGGTCCGCGCTGGTGTCGCTGCTGATCGTGACCAACGTCACCCTGGCCGTCGGCGAGGAGCGCTACGCGATCATCGTCGCCGGGGCGAGCGGCGGTGCCGGTTACGCGCAGCAATTCGGCGGCTGGACGAAGACCCTGTCCCAGACCTTGGTCGAACGGCTTGGTTTCGACCCGTCGCACGTGACTACTCTCAGCGACACCCCGGAGGAGTCGGCTGCGGCGACGGCGGCGAATCTTCGTCGCGTCCTTGCCGACCGGCGATCGCAGCTGAAGCCGGACGATCTGTTGCTGCTGTTTCTGATCGGTCATGGCACGTTCGACGGCGTCGACGCCAAGTTCAACCTCGTTGGACCGGACCTGGAAGCGGCGGAGTGGGCGACGCTCTTGCGCGGCATGCCCGGCCGGCTGGTGATCGTCAACGGGGCGCCCGCGAGCTCCCCGTTCATCGAGCGGCTCGCGGGCCCGCGGCGAATCGTGATCTCGGCCACCGACTCGGTCGTCCAGCGGTTCGACACCGTCTTTCCCGAGTACTTCATCGCCGCATTCCAGGAGGAAGGCGCCGACATCGACAAGAACGGCCGGACTTCGTTGTGGGAGGCCTTCGCCTGGGCGGCTGGTGCGGTCCGCCGGTTCTATCAGGAACGGGGTCAGCTCGCTACGGAACGGCCGCTGCTCGACGACAACGGCGACGGCGTCGGCCGCGAGGCGTCGGTCCAGGGACTCGACGGCTCGGTGGCGAGCCGCACCTACCTCGCTCCCGCGCCGGCGGGCGCGGCGCCTACTGACGAACTGCTCGTCGAGCTTCTGCACCGGCGTGCGTCTCTGGTCGCAGAAGTCGAAGAGCTCCAGGTGAAGAAGGCCTTCATGTCCCCAGACGAGTACTCGCGGGAGTTCGAGCGCATCATGCTGGCGCTGGCGCGGGTGGGGCGGGAGATTCGACAGCGCAATCCGAGCTGAGGGAAATGATCAGTGAAGCGCCGCTCGCCTGGTGCGAGGGCATCGTCTGGCGGTGCCGGCGACCGCCGCGAGTTCAACCCTGTCCGGCGCGGGAGAGCCGAAAGGCGGCCATCTCCTCGCCGTTACGAACCAGCAGGACATCGCCGACCAGCACCGGGTGGTTCCAGGTTTTTCCCTCGATTGCCTTGAAGCGGGCCACCTCGGTGAATTGATCCGGCGTCGCGTTGACGAGCGCCAGTTCCCCATCCTCCGAAAGCACCAGCAGCAGATCTTGCTCTGCGAGCAGCAGCATCTGTCCGTTCCCGTAGCGGCCGCCCTTCCATTTGCGCTCACCGTCGCTGATGCCGATGCAGGACAGGATGCTGCCGTCGAACCCGAACGCATGTTCCTTGTGCACGACGAAGTCGTTGAAGTACGGCTTGAGCCCGCGTGAGGTCCAGCGTTCCTCGACGCTCCAACCGTTGCCGCCGCGCGTGACCCCGAGACGGCGCAGGGCCTGGCCGCCCATGGTGTCGGCGTGGTTGATCAGCAGATCGCGCGTGCCGATCAAGGCCGGCTGCACGATGCTTGCGCCTGCCTCCCAGGAGTGCTCCCAGAGCACTTTTCCGTCGGCGACGTTGAAGCTCGTCGTCCGGCGCCCCCGTAGCAGGACGATCTGCGGCACGCCATCGAGCACCACAAGCTGCGGCGAGCTGTACCCCGCACCGTCGCGTGGCCCCTGCCACCGCGGTTTTCCGGTGGCGAGGTCGTAGGCGACGAGAACACCAGACGCGGCGACGACGACGATATCGTTGACGACGAGCGGCGAGGACGTGAAGCCCCAGCCTGGTTGTTCAGCGCCGGTGTCCGAGGAGGAGTTGCGCGTCCATCTGCGCGCGCCGGTACCCGCATCCAGGGAGTTGACGATACCGGTCGCGCCATGCGTGTAGACGCTGCCGTTGTACACCGTTGGCGTTGCCCGCGGTCCGGGACCGCCGGGAAACTCCGAGAATCTCGCGGTGTCGCGGTGCCGCCACACGAGCTCGCCGCTGCTCAGCCGATAGCACGACACGACTTCGTCTTCGCCGTGCTGTTCCTGTGTGTAGATCAGATTGCCGTTCACGGCGAACGACGACCAGCCGGGACCGACCGGTCGGCGCCACAGTTCGACCGGCGGCTTCCGCGCCCAGTCAGTCTCGACGTGAACCCCGTTGATCACGCTGTCGCGGTTGGGCCCGCGGAACCCTGGCCACTCTGCTGCTGTGTGCGTGATCGGATCCGGCGCCGCTTTGGGCACATCCGGGGCGGCGGCCGCGGTTGGCGCCGGCTTTGGCTCGGCGGCCTTGACCTTCGCGTCGTTGGCCATGGGGGCGACGGGGGGCACAGGCGCAGGGTTCGGAGCCGGTGGCGGCGGCTGGTCGCGGAGGTGCGCCAGCAATCGCTCCTCGGCCGTTGGTGTCCATCGGAAGTGGATATCGGCATCACCCGTGCCGGTGACGCCGCCGGTGCGTAGCAGCGCAAACGATCCGCTGGCCGCGACGATGGCCAGGACGATCACGGGGCGCCCGCCGCCGAACGAGCGCGACACGACCGCGGCGGCCACCAGCGCGAGAGCGACGACCGGGATGACGAGGATGTAGAACAGCCGCCCCTGTCCTGCCGTCGCGATCGACGGGTCGAGGAACGGCCGGGTCGCGGCGATCGCCAGGATCATTACGACGATCGCGCCGAGACGCTCGATCCATGGCGCGCGGCTCGAGAACAGCCACCACAGGATGATGAGCACGCCGCCGGCGAGACCGCCAAGGAACATCGTCGGAGGGCCGGCGGGGCCGAAGAGCGGCATCAGCAACTTGAACGCGACGAGCAGCAGCGCCGCAACCACGCCTGGCCACAAGCGCAGTGGCTTCCGAGGCTTCAGTTCATCCATTTGCATGATGCTTCGGATCCCTGACCATGGTCGTAGACAATCTACAGCTTAGACGTAGATTGTCTACAGCTTGTTTCGGGCGCGGATCCCGGGTGGTGGTCAGGGGCAGGCGAAGAGGATTTCGCGGAGAACTGCAGTCATTCCTGGAAGCGGGTTATCAAGCTCTCCGGCGCTCCTCGCTCAGTTCCCAGTTGAAGTCGTAGAACACGCGCAGCTGATTGCCGTCCGGATCCGCGACCCTGAACTCCCGCAGGTTCCACGGTTTGTCCTCCACTGCCTCGAGAATCCTCGCCCCGGTATCTTTCCAGCGCTCGAATAATTCGTCGACTTCCTGTTTGCTGTTGAGATTCAGCCAGACAATCACCGGGCTTTGCGGCCCGTGCGCAGCGCGGAACGGCGCGTTGGTGAGAAACATTCGGCAATCCCCCTGCGAGATGCCGCCAATCCCGCCGTCATCATTGCCCCAGTCGAAGCTGAATCCGAGCACTTTCACGTAGTACTCCGCCGCTCTGTCGACGTTGCTCACCGGAATCTCGGGAACGGCTTGTGGAAAATGGGTCAGCATTGCCCCTCGCCTGTGTGGACTGCGGTGTCAGTACTCCTCGAAGAGCCTCTGAATCTGCTTCACGTCGCTCGTCTTCGTCAACGCCAGCCGCAGCAGCACCCGGGCCTTCTGCGGGTTCAGATCAAGCGACGCCACCAGCCCCAGCTTGTCATCGTCGAGCTCGACGTTGCGGCCAACGGTTCCTGTGACCACACGCGACGACCGCACGCAAACGACGCCCTTCTTGGCCGCCGCAGCAAGCGTGGTCACAGCCGCCTGGGTCATGTTGCCGTTCCCGACGCCGGCGATGACCACGCCCTTCGCGCCGGCGGCGACCGCGGCGTCGATGAGCGCACCGTCCATGTTCTCGTGGGCCATGACGATGTCCACGCGCGGCAGCGCCGTTACGCCATCGAGCGAGAACTCCGAGGTGACAGTGTTCTTGCCCACGGGACCGCGATAAAACTCGATGTTGCCGTACGCCACGGTGCCGATCAGTCCCCGCACTGGCGACAGGAAGGTCTGGACGGCGGTCGTGCTGGTCTTGGTGAGCGACGATGCACCGTGGATCCAGTCATTGATCACGACCAGCACACCGCGCCCTGCCGCGTCCTTGTGCGCGGCTACCGCGACGGCGTTGTAGAAGTTGAGCGGGCCGTCGGCCGAGAGCGCGGTCGATGGCCGCATCGCCGCCGTGAGCACGACCGGTTTTCGGGACTTGATCACCAGGTTCAGGAAGTAGGCCGTCTCTTCGATCGTGTCGGTGCCGTGCGTAATCACGACCCCGCCGACGTCGGGCATCGCCACGAGCTCGTTGACCCTTCGGGCCAGCTTCAGCCACACCTCGTCGTTCATGTCCTGCGAACCGATGTTCGAGATCTGCTCGCCGCGGAGTGTTGCCAGTTTTCGTGCCTGCGGCACCGCGGCCAGGAGCTGTTCGACGCCGACCTGACCGGACTTGTACCCGGCCTGCACGTCGGTCGCCGCGGCGCCGGCAATCGTCCCGCCGGTCGCGAGCACGACGACCTGCGGCGGCGGTGGCGCCTGGGCTGCCGCCCGGATCCCGCTCGAGGGAAGCGTCAACGCAGTTGCAGCAACAAGTGCGATCGGAGCCAGGCGAAACGATCGGCGCGACATGTCGATTCTCCTCTTCTCACGCCGCGGCTGTCCGCGGCATGCCAGGTCTCAGTAGATGGCTGCCAGCCACGGCAGCCCGACGCAGACGTACACCAGCAGGTTGAAGGCCGTGCTGATCGCTCCGAGCCGATACAGTTCGCCCTGGGACAGGTAGCCGCTGCCCGCGAAGAGCAGGTTGGCGCTGGATCCCTGGGGCGTGATCCCCGAAAAGAAATTCGTGGCAAAGAGCAGCAGGAATGCGAGCGGAGCGGCCGGCACTCCCAGCTTGACACCGACGTCGAGGAAGACGCCGAACAGTGCCAGGAGGTGTGCCGTCTGACTCACGAACAGGTAATGCAGCAGAACGTAGGCGATGGTCAGGACCAGGCCGGCGAGCAGCGCCGACCACCCGTTCATCGCTGCGGCCAGGCGCTTGCCGAGGAATCCCATGAACCCGAGCTCGTTCAGCTGGCTGCTCAGCGTGAACAGCACGGCGAACCAGATGAATGTCGCGAGGACATCACCCTCCCTGGCGATATCGGCGATCGTCAGGACCCCGGTCGCGAGCATGATCCCGAGGCCGAGAAACGCCACCGCCGTCGAATCGAGCGCGAGCGGCGATGCCAGCGCCCAGAGCGCCACCATCCCGGCAAACACCGCCGCCACAATCTTCTCGTGACGGCTCAAAGCCCCGAGCGTCGCCAGCGCTGCCTTCGCGGCGGCGGGAGCGGCGGGGGTCGCGGTGACCTCCGGTGGGATCAACCGGTAAAGCAGCAGCGGCAGCAGCACCATGGCCGTCAGGGTCGGCACAGACGAGGCGATCAGCCAGCTGCCGAAGGTGATGTCGACGCCGAAGGCGCGGGCGATCTCGGTGCCAAGAGGGTTGGCGGCCATGGCCGTGAGCCAGAGCGCCGACGACAGCGACAGGCTCGCAATCCCCGAGAACATCAGCAGGCTTCCGAGCCGCTGGCGTGACGGATCACCCGGGCGGGCTCCGGCCGCCTCCGCCAGCGAAAAGGTGAGCGGGTAGAGCACGCCTGAACGCGCCGTGTTGCTCGGAAACGCCGGCGCAATCACCGCATCGACGACGAACACGCTGTAGACGAGACCGAGCGTGGACCGTCCGAACACGCTGACCACCATGTGGCCGATGCGCTGCCCCAGTCCGCACTGGACGACCGCGCGCGCCACGAGGAATGCGACGACAATCAACAGGATGGTTCCGTTCGCGAATCCCGAGTACGCCTGTTCCGGCGCGAGCGTGCCCGTGAGCACGGCCGCCGCCAGCGCCAGAATCGACGACGTGAGAATCGGCAGCGCGTTGGCCACCACCGCGAAAATCGCGGCGGCGAAGAGCGCGAACAGACGCCAGGCCTGAGGGCTCAGGCCCGCAGGCACCGGGAAGAACCAGATGCCCAGCACGATCGCCAGCGTTGCCAGACGCGCCACTATCGTCCGGCTCATACCGGACGGCCCTGCCCTGTCATCGCCAGTGGATCGAAGACGTCACGGATCTGCTGTTCGGACAGCACCTTTCGCTCGCGGACGAGCTCGAGGATTCCGCGGCCGGTGCGCATCGCTTCGGCGGCCAGTTCAGTCGCCCGGTCGTAGCCAATCACCGGATTGAGCGCGGTTACCGTGCCGATGCTGAACTCGACGTAATGGCGGCAGACGTCCGGATTCGCCGTGATGCCCTCGACGCAATGCATCCGCAGGGTGTGCGCGGCATTGATGAACATCGTCTGGGCTTCGAAGATACAGGCAGCGATCACCGGCTCGAACACGTTCAGCTGCAATTGACCGGCCTCGGCCGCCATCGAGACGGTGAGGTCGCTGCCGATCACCCGGAAGCAGACCATGTTGACGACTTCGGGAATCACCGGGTTGACCTTGCCCGGCATGATTGAGGAGCCTGGTTGTCTCGGCGGAAGATTGATCTCCCGCAGACCGCACCGAGGTCCGGATGACAGCAGCCGGAGATCGTTACAGACCTTCGAGAGCTTGATGGCCAGGCTCTTCATGCATGAGGCGTAAAGCACGAAGGCCTGAGTGTCCTGGGTGGCCTCGATCAGATCTGGCGCGAGATGGATGGGAAGTCCGGTGATCCGGGCCAGGTGCTCCGTGCACTTTGCGGCGTACCCCGGAGGCGCATTCAGTCCGGTGCCGATCGCCGTCGCCCCCATGTTGATCTCGCACAGTACGCGCTGGACTGCGTTCAGGGCGCGCACCTCACCGGCAAGCGTCTCGCCAAACGCCGTGAACTCCTGGCCGAGCGTCATCGGCACGGCGTCCTGCAGCTGCGTGCGCCCCATCTTCAGGATGTTCGCGAACTCTGCGCCCTTCGCGCGGAACGCTGCGATCAGTTCCTCGACCGCGGCGACCAGCCGGACGTTGCCGAGCGCCATGCCGACGTGCAGAGCGGTCGGGTAGGCGTCGTTGGTGGATTGGGACGCGTTGACATGATCGTGAGGGTTGCAGAACTCGTACTCGCCCTTCTGGTGTCCCATGACCTCGAGCGCGCGGTTGGCGATCACCTCATTGGCGTTCATGTTCGTGGAAGTGCCGGCGCCACCCTGGAACACGTCGAGCCGGAATTGATCGTGCAGCTTGCCGTCGATCAGTTCCTGGCACGCGCTCTCGATGCCAGCCAGGATCTTCCGGTCGAAAACGTTGCAGTCGGAGTTGGCGCGCGCCGCCGCCATCTTCACCATCGCGAGGCCGCGGATCACGTCGGCGTAGAGCCGCAGCTCCACGCCGGAGATTCGGAAGTTCTCGAGGGCTCGCGCCGTCTGCACGCCGTAGTACGCGTCGGCGGGAATCGCTTTCTCCCCCAGGAGATCGTGTTCGGTGCGAGTGGAGGGTTGAGGCATATCGAAGCTCCTCGAGGGCCATCAAGGGTGATGGGTTCGTGACAGCAGCCGGGTGGCAGCCGGATATCGGGATGACATTCGAGGCATCTTCGATGCCACTCGAGCGTCGGAGCGGCGGCGCAGAGAACCCGCGCTAATGGTGAGATCGACGAGATGCTGGCCTCGCGACTCCCGGAAGATCTCGTGACAGCCTCCGAAATGCCAGAGGCTTCCTCGTGGGTATCGAGTTTTCCTGGAGGGGCGTCAGCTCCAGACTCTCGTCTTTCCCCTGCCGCGGAGCGCCAGTCCCGCACCGAGGCCGACGAGGAACCCCGCCACCTGTGCGCCGATGGTGAGGCCGCCATCGGCGGCGCCGGTTCCCATCGAGGCCAGTGCTGCGAGCAGCTGCAGCCCGAGCCAGACGCCGAGGAAGATGATGGCGGGCACTTCGATCAGGTCCCGATAAAAAACCAGGAAGACCGCGGTGAGTACCTGCGAACGCGGGTAGAGGGCGAAGTAGGCGCCCATGATCGCCGCCACCGCGCCGCTCGCGCCGATGAGCGGTGCGGCCGAGGACGGGTTGAGCGCCGCGTAAGCTGCCGCGGCGACCATCGCGCTGGCGAGATAGAAGCCGACAAACGAAAGGTGTCCCATCGCATCTTCGACGTTGTCGCCGAAGATCCAGAGATAGAGCATGTTCGCGGCGAACTGAATCCAGCCGTCGTGCAGGAACGCGCTGGTGAGGGCGCGGGGCCACTGAAAATTGGCCGGAATCACGCCGAGCGCATGCGCCAGCTCGTAGAGCTGGCCGCGATCCAGCTGAAGCTCGTAGAGGAAAACGAGCGTATTGAGGGCAATGAAGGCGATGGTTGCGACCGGCTTCCTGCGGGACGGGATGACGTCGCTGACGGGGAACATCCGCCGGCAGTATAGCGGCCCGCCCTTGACCGGCCGGGGGGGCCCAGCTACTCTGGGATCGATGAGGTCGTGGAGGATGCGGCGCTGGGCCCGCACGGTAGCGCTCCTGCTGCTGGTGGCATCAGCCCGCCTTCCGCATCTCGGCCAGGACGATCAGGCCTGCGCCGGCTTCGTCTCGGGCGGGTCGTCCCAGGATGCCTCGGCTTTCAGCGCCGGCTCGGACGCCGCCTCGCAACCGGAACACTGCGCCATCTGCCACTGGACGCGGCTGCTGCGATCGCCGCTGACAGTCGTCGGGATCACCACCACCAACGTCGGGCCCGCGACACTGGTCTTACGCGGCGCCCTTCCGCTTCACGTCGACCCGGTCAACGAACACCTTCCCGCACGCGCTCCTCCCGCACTGCTCTAACCGGTCGTTTTTCGCTGTAACGGCTCGTTTTCGCAGCAGTTCGCAGTCGGTTTCCGTTTTTCAGGGAGGACGCATGTCCCATCATTCGCTGGCACGGGGCGTGAGCTCCGTGGCCGCAATTTGCCTTTTGTTCGCGGGATCTGCCCGGGCACAGGCGCCGGCCCAGCCGCCGCAACCGGATCAGGCGGCGCAGCCGCAGGCGCAACTGCGCGAAGAGTTGCAGCGGCTGCGGGCGGAGTTCGAATCGATCCGGGATGCCTACGGCGCCCGCCTCCTGGCGCTCGAGGCCCGGGTTGCACAGCAGGCGGCCGAGCCAACGCCGGCTCCGGTTCCAGCGCTGCCGACTGAGGCTCCCCCCGTTCCGACGGCGCCGCCGGCAGCGGCTGCCCAGCCCGCCCAGGTGCCGACACCCGATGCGGCGGTCCCGGCCGGGGCGGCGGGGGCGGGAGGGCCACAGGGGGCGTTGCCCGTCTACGGCAATGCCAACGCGATGTCGAAGATCTTCAACCCCGATGTCGCAGTCATCGGTAACTTCACCGGCGCGGCGGGCAGGAACGAAACCGAGCCACGACCCGCGCTGCAGCTCGATGAGGCTGAAGTCAGTCTCCAGGCCGTCGTCGATCCATATGCCCGTGCCGACTTTTTTCTGGCCGCTTCGCCCGAAGGGCTCGAGATTGAGGAAGGCTTCCTGACATTTCCGACGCTGCCCGGCGGGCTCCTGATGAAAGTGGGGAAGCTCAAGGCGCAGTTCGGCAAGGTCAATACGCTTCACACTCACACCATGTCGTGGGTCGATCAGGCGCTCGTGGTGAAGAACCTGCTCGGCGGCGATGAAGGGCTCAACGACTCGGGCATCTCCATCTCGAAGCTGATTCCCAACTCCCTGCTGTTCCTGGAAGCGACGGGCGAGATTTATCAGGGGCAGAACGAACTTTTCACCAGTCACAAGCGCGGCAACCTGGCTTATGTCGGGCGGCTGCGCGGCTATCGCGACGTGACGGAGGGCACGAACGTCGACGTCGGAACTTCGTTTGCCTATGGTCACAACGCCGTAGGGGAGGACTTCACCACGCGGGTCATCGGGGTCGACGCGACCGTTCGCTACCGGCCGCTTCGGCGCGCGATCTACCGCCGTTTCATCGGCCGGACCGAACTGATGTGGAGCCGCCAGGGCCAGGAGGCCGGCGACATGGACGCCTTCGGCTTGTACGGGAGCGCCGATTACCAGTTCGCCCGGCGATGGTTTGCCGGTGCGCGGTACGACTGGTCGGAGCGCGCCTACGATTCGTCGCTCGTGGACAAGGGGCCGTCGCTGCTGCTGACCTACTGGCCGAGCGAGTTCAGCCAGATCCGCGGGCAGTACCGGCGCACGAAATATGCAGAGGGGCCCACTGCCAACGAGCTGCTGTTCCAGTTCCTGTTCTCGATTGGCGCGCACGGCGCTCATACGTTTTAAGGGGTCATCATCATCATGAAACGCATCTACTTCATCGCCGCGCTGCTGATGGCAGGGCTTTCGATGGCGGCGCCGCGGGCCGACGCCGCCGTCAACATCGTCACGACCACGACCGACCTCGCATCGATCGTCAGCGAGGTGGGCGGGGATAAGGTCAGCGTCGAAGCGCTGGCGCGCGGCTACCAGGATCCGCACTTCGTCGAGGCGAAGCCGAGCTTCGTGCTCAAGTTGAACCGCGCGGACCTGCTGGTAGTAGTGGGCCGGGAGCTCGAGATCGGCTGGCTGCCGGCGCTCATCACCCAGAGCCGAAACGCGAAGATTCAGCCGGGTGCGGACGGCTACTTCGACGCATCGCTGACGGCGAAGATCCTCGAGATTCCGACCGGCCAGATTACGCGCGCGATGGGTGACGTCCATCCGCTCGGCAACCCCCATTACTGGCTGGATCCCGAAAACGGCCGCCGGATCGCGAAAGCGCTGCAGGCCAAGCTGGCCCAGAAGGACCCGGCCAACGCGGCCTACTATGCACAGCGTGCCGCCGACTTCGACAAGCGGCTGGCCGAGGCGCAGCAGCGCTGGAAGACGATGATGGCGCCCTACAAGGGGGTCAAGATCGTCACCTATCACCGCTCCTGGGCGAACTTCGTTGACGCTTTCGGGATCGAGGTGATCGGATACGTCGAGCCGAAGCCGGGAATTCCGCCGACGCCGCAGCACACCCTCGACGTGATTCAGGCGATGCGCGCCCAGCAGGTGAAGTTGATCATCGTCGAGCCGTACTTCGACTTGAAGACGCCGAACTCCATCGCGTCACAGACCGGGGCAAAGGTCCTGGTCCTGCCGCCATCGGTTGGGGGCGTTGCCCAGGCGTCCGACTTCCTCAAGCTGTTCGACACGGATGTCTCGATGCTCGTTGACGCGATCAAGTCGAGTGGAGCGAAGTGATGGAGCTCTCAGTTCTCGAGTTCCTCGCCGCGCCATTCGTCGCCAGCCTCATCCTGACGGGCATTCACGCCTACCTCGGGGTCCATGTCGTCGAGCGTGGGGTCATCTTCGTCGACCTCTCGCTGGCGCAGATTGCGGCGCTCGGCGGCACCATCGCGCTGCTGATGCCGATCTCGGGCGGCGACCCGCACGCGCCGGTCGTTTACTGGATCAGCCTGGCGTTTACTTTCATCGGCGCGGCGATCTTTTCGATGATCCGCGTCAAGCGCGCGCGCATTCCCCAGGAGGCAGTAATCGGCATCTGCTATGCCGTCGCTTCGGCCGCATCCATTCTGGCGATGAGCAAGGCGACCTCCGAGTCCGAGCACCTCAAGGACATGCTGGTCGGGAATATCCTGGCGGTGTCCTGGCACGAAGTGATCAAGACGGCGGTGCTCTACGGCGTGATCGGCACCTTTCATTACGTATTCCGCCGCCAGTTCCTCGCCATCTCGCGAAGTCACGGGGATCCGGAATCCACGGGGCTGAACTATCGCCTGTGGGATTTCCTCTTTTACGCTTCGTTCGGTTTCGTCGTGACGTCGTCGGTGTCAATCGCCGGCGTGCTGCTGGTGTTCTGCTACCTGATCGTCCCCTCTGTCGCCGCGATGCTCTACGCGGACTCGATCGGCCGACGCCTGGCGATCGGCTGGACGATGGGGACCGTGGTGTCGGCGCTGGGGGTCTATCTGTCTCTGGTGCTGGATCTGCCGACCGGCGCAACGATCGTCTGCACCTTCGGCCTGGTGCTAGTGGCCATGGCGGCGCTCCGGCCGCTGATTGCGCCGCACCGGCTGGTCAACGGGATGGCGCAGACGGCGCGATCGGGGGCACCCCGGCGCGCGGAGTACTGAGTGCCTGAGGTTACAATCAGCCGCGCTCTCTTTGTTCGTTTTGAAGGTTTGAATCTACGAGGAATGATGAGAACTTGCGGCCGACACACGAGTGCCGGGCTGGCCTTGCTCGCCTTCACAGCCTTTCTCTGGCAGCCCTGGGCGCTGATCGCGCAGGGACCCGAACCCGCAAAGGCAAGGTACGCGCAGATCACTCAGGCCGACCTGAAAGAGTGGCTCTCCTACCTGTCGTCCGACACGCTGCAGGGCCGGCAGGTCTTCAGTGAAGGCTATGGTCTGGCGGCCGCCTACGTTGCCGAACACCTGCGCTCGTGGGGCGTCAAGCCCGGGGGCGACGAAGGGACCTATTTCGAGAACGTCAGGCTGCGTGGCTACCGGGTCAACCGCAATTCGTCAGTGACCGTCACCGGACCGGGCGGCGAGTCGCGGACTTTCAAGCACGGTGACCACGTGACGTTTCCCGCGAGTTCAGGCGGCAAACAGACGCTTACGTTCGACGGCGCCGAGTTCGTTGGTTATGGACAGCCCGGCGACTATCAGGGACGGGACGTCAGGAACAAGCTGATTGTCTGGGTCCCCAATCCGGCGGCAGGCGGATTCGGGCGCGGTCGGGGCGCCGTCGCCGGCATCAACACGTATGGCGCGAAGGCGGCGATCGGATTTACAGCGGCGCCGGTGCCGACGGCCGCCGAACAGGCACTCACGCAGGCGCAGGAAGCGCTGCAGAAGGCCACCGAAGCCGTCCAGCAGGCGCAGTTGCAGCTGCCCGGCCGTGGCGCGGCCGCGGCCGGACGGGGAGGTTTCGGCGGTCGCGGCCGGGCGGCGCTGCCACCGGCGGATCTGACATCCGTGCAGCGCCCGGACGCTCCCGTGCCGCCGCAGTTCACCGCGGATGAGACGTTCTTCGAGGCACTGTTTGCAGGATCGAACGCGAAATTTGCGGACATAACCGCGAAGGCCGCGAAGGGCCAGCCGCTGGCCCCGCTGACGCTCGCCACGAAAGTCACGATTACCATCGACAACAACTTCGAGGTGGTGTCCGAACAGCTCACCCGGAATGTCGTCGGGGTCGTGGAGGGCTCGGATCCGACACTCAAGAACACTTACGTGCTCTTCGGCGCACACCTCGATCACATCGGCTACAGCCAGACCGGCGGCGGGGGTCAGCCGACGCCTTCCGCGTGCCGGGCACGCAGCGAGGCATCACAGGCGATGGTGGCGCGAGCGGGGAAGACGATCCAGAACCAGGGCCGCCGGGGCGGGGGCGGCGGGCGTGGTGCGTCCACCGCGGCGCCCGCCAAGCCCTTCGACGAACGCGACATCATCAGCAATGGCGCCGACGACGACGGCTCGGGCTCGGTTGCGATGATGGGGATTGCGAAGGCATTTGCCGCCGGGCCGCGGCCGAAGCGATCGGTGGTGTTCATCTGGCACAGCGGCGAGGAAGCCGGCCTCTATGGCTCCCGCTACAGTGCCGACTACCCGGTAGTGCCGCTGGAGTCGATCCAGGCGCAGCTCAACATGGACATGGTCGGACGCGATGACTGCGACAACCTCGAAGCGGACTACAGCAACAGCGTGTTCGTGGTGGGCGCCGATCGGATCAGCACCGATCTGCACAACCTGATCGTGAAGACCAACGCCGGCATGTCAAAGCCACTGACGCTCGACTACGAGTTGAACGATCCGGGTGATCCGGAGAATGTCTACACCCGGAGCGATCACTACAGCTATGCGGCGAAGGGCATTCCGATAGTGTTCTTCACGACGGGTCTTCACCAGGACTACCACCGCGTGACCGACACCGTCGACAAGATCGTGTTCCCCAAGATGGCGCGGATCGCACAGCTGGTTTACGAGTCAGGGTTCTCGATTGCGAACACCGACCGGAAGCTCGAACGCGACAATAAGGGTCCGAGAGCGGGGCTCGGGGCGAAGGCAGAAGTGCTGGCCAAATAGGGCAAGGCAGAAGGCAGAAGGCAGAAGGCAGAAGGCAGAAGGCAGAAGGCAGAGAGCCATTAGGAAGGCCGAGGTTTTGTTTTTGCCTTTTACCTTCTGCCTTTTGCCTTTACAAGGTGCTTCCCTTGGTTTCCGGAATCGCCAGCAGCCCGGCGATCGTCAGCAGCGCGGCGCCGGTCAGGTAGTACCCGACGTACTGCAGTCCATAGGTGCGTGCCAGCCATGTCGCGACGTAGGGCGCAAGTGATGCCCCGAAGATGCCGGCCAGGTTGAACGTCAGGGAGCTGCCCGTGTAGCGCACGGCAGTTGGAAAGAGCTCCGACAGCATGGTGCCGAGCGGGCCGTAGGTCAATCCCATCAACGACAGCCCGATCGCCATCGTCAGGCCGGCGCCCACCGTTCCCGCGGTCAACAGTGGCGCCATGACCAGGCCGAACAAGGCGATGCCGATCGAGACGCCGAGCAGCGTGGCACGGCGCCCACGTTCCGCCAGGACCGCCGACAGCGGGATCGTCAGCGCGAAGCAGACGATTCCCACCAGCTGCAGCAGAAGAAACGTGTCCCGCCGATATCCGAGCGCCGTCGTTCCCCAGGACAAGGCGAATACGGTCATCAGGTAGAACAGCACGAAAGTGGCGAGGGACGCGAAGACGCCGACAACCAGCGTGGAGAGGTGGTTGCGAAACACGGCGAACATCGGCACGGTCACCCGTTCCCGGCGGTGCAGCGCGTCCTGGAAGACCGGCGTTTCGGTGATTGTCAGCCGGACGTAGAGCCCGACCACGACCAGAGCGGCACTGGCGAGAAAGGGAATCCGCCAGCCGAACGCGAAGAACTGTTCATCGCTGAGGGTTCGCGATAACAGGAGAAACACGCTGCCGGAGAAGAAGAACCCGAGAGGCGCCCCGAGCTGCGGAAACATTCCGTACCACGCGCGCTTGCCAGGCGGTGCGTTCTCGATCGCGAGCAGGACCGCCCCGCCCCATTCGCCGCCGAGGCCGAGGCCCTGGCCGAAACGGCACAGGGCCAGTAGCAGAGGTGCCGCCACGCCAATGGCCTCGTAGGTCGGCAGCAGGCCGATCATCACCGTCGATATCCCCATCGTGAGAAGGGCAGCGACCAGCGTCGTCTTGCGTCCGATCCGGTCACCAAAGTGTCCGAAGAGTGCTGATCCGAGCGGACGGGCGAGAAAGGCGATGGCGAATGTCGCGAGCGACGCCAGCGTCGCGGAGACAGGGTCGGATGCCGGGAAGAACAACCGGGGAAACACGAGCACGGCTGCGGTCGCGTAGATGTAGAAATCGAAGAACTCGATGGTGGTCCCGATCAGGCTGGCGAAGAGCACCTGCCCGGGTGTGTTGATCCGTTGCCCGCTTGATTCGACGCGCTGACTCATCCCCGTGTCACCCGCCTTCGCCGGCTTCGCCGGCTTCGGCGAGGCTCCTCGGCGACCATATAATCTCCTGATGCACTGTCGGAATTGCGGGACAGAGATCGCTGACAAAGCGATTGTCTGCTACCGCTGCGGCACTGCGACGACCGATCCGGTCCGCAAACCGGTGGCGGTCGCGCCCACGCGCAGCCCCCTGCTCTCGTTCGTCGTCGCCGTGCTGTTCGTCTTACTGGCACTTTACCTGGGTTATGCCGGTCGAACGTCGCCCACACCGGAGCGGTGGCAGACAGCGGCGGGCATTCTGGCCGGCGCTGCGCTTATGATCGTCGTTCTGCGGCTGCTCCGGCGGGGCCGCTAGCGCGAAACTGGCTCTACAAATCGCCGTTCCGGTCCACTAGACTGTTACCCCATGGCCGACGCCCGCCTTGAAGTGACCGATGCCCTCGGACGGCGCATCGTTCCTATTTCGAAGAGCCCCTTCGAAATCGGTCGCCGTGAGACCAACGATCTGCGGCTGGCGGGCAGCGAAGTCTCGCGCGATCACGCCGAAATCGCGATCGACGGCAATCGCTTCAGGCTGCAGGACCGGAATTCCCGTTACGGGACCTACGTGAACGGCGAACAGGTCACCGAACGCGTCCTCGTGCACGGCGACAAGGTCCGGCTCGGCAGGTCGGGCGGTGCCGAAATGGTGTTCCTGCTCGCCGACTCCCAGCCGCCAGTCGATCGGGCGACGACTACGGCCATCGGCGATCTGCGCCAGATCGCGGCGCTCCTGGAAGGCCTGCGCGCGCTCGGATCGGGCCGCGTGCTCGACGACGTGCTGTCGCTGGTGCTGGATTCGGCGATTGAGGTGAGCGGCGCCGAGCGTGGCTTCATCATGCTCGCTCTCGAGACGGCGGAACTCGAGTTCAAGATGGCGCGCGGCCGCGGCCATAGCACCCTGTCGGGCGGCAGCTTCGCGACCAGCCGGAAGATTCCGGAAGAGGTGTTCCGGACCGGCGAGCCGCGGCTGGTGGCCGATCTGCTCGACGGCGATCTCGCCAACGTCCACATGGGCACGGTCGCGCTCGGCATCCGTAATGTGCTGTGCGTTCCCCTGCGACTGGTCCGCTACGTGGACAAGGCCGAGAACGTCGGCGAGGAACGCCGCATTGGCGTGCTGTACCTGGACAGCAAGGAAAAGGGTTCACTACTCTCGGGCTCGACGCGGGCAGCGCTCGAGACCCTCGCCACCGAGGCCGCCGTCGCCATCGAGAACGCGCGTCTCTATCGCGAGACGATGGAGAAGGCGCGGATGGAGCAGGAGATGCGGATCGCCGCTGAGATCCAGCAGGCGCTGCTCCCGAAGGCGGCGCGCGCCGGGGCGTACTTCCGCGCCGCGGCCGCCTCGCTGCCGTGCCGTTCGATCGGCGGCGACTTCTACGACTACGTCGAAATGGGAAACGGGGCGCTGGGGTTTGCGCTCGGAGACGTGGCGGGCAAGGGGCCCCCCGCGGCGCTCCTGAGCGCGATGATGCAGGGGATCTTCGCCGCGCAGGCCGCCACCAACGACGAGCCATCGGAAACCATCGCCCGGGTGAACCTGGCGCTCTGCCGCCGCGGCATCGAATCGCGATTCGTGACGCTGATGTACGGCGTCCTCGATGCCGACGGCCAGATGGTCTACTGCAATGCCGGCCACAATCCGCCGCTCATCATCGGCAGCGGCGGGGTTCGGCGGCTCGAGCGGGGAGGGCCGATTGTCGGCCTGTTCGAGACGGCGACCTACGAGGAAGAACGACTGCGGCTGACGCCGGGCGACTGGCTGATCATCTTCAGCGACGGGATCTCCGAGGCGATGTCGGCCACTGGTGAGGAGTACGGCGAGTCCCGGATCATCGACTGCATTCAGCGGAACAAGACGCTCGAACCCACGCGGCTCCTCGACGCGCTGTTCAGCGACGTCCGGGAGTTCGCGCGCGGCGCCCCGCAGAGCGACGACATCACCGGGATGGTCCTGCGCTACGGCCCATCATGACCCTCGCCCGCGCCAGGCGATGGGCGATCGGGTTCTGGATCGTCATGACCGTGGTGGTGTGGAACGGTCTTTACGACCTCAGGATTACCCTCGGCGTCCGCGATCATCTCATGAAGCAGGCGCTTCACGATGCCGGCCGCGGTCCTGCCGTCACGATCACGGAAGACATGGACGCAACCGTGAAGGATGCGGTGCTGGTCGCCTCGCTGTGGGCGGGAATCATCCTTGCTGCAGGACTTGCGACCGTAGTCATGCTGAGCCGGGCGACGCGGACGGCGGCGTCCTGAACGACGGTGGGGCTTCCGGCTTGAGCCGGAAGGATGCGTGCGACGGTCGAAGGGTCGGCACATTCAGCGGCAGCCACGTCCTTCCGGCTGAAGCCGTCCCTCGACACAGCTCGGGACGGCCCTGAACTCGTCGAAGGGCCGGAAGCCACACAATCAACTCATGCCTCTGATCCACGACTGGAACCAGACTCCTGTCGCGCCCCGCTCGCCGGTCATGCTGGACGATGAGACGCTGCGGGACGGGTTGCAGTCGCCGTCGGTGCGCTGTCCGACCATCGACGAGAAGCTCCGGATTCTTCATCTCATCGACAAGCTGGGGATCGACACCGCGAACATCGGGCTTCCCGGGGCGGGGCCGCACGTGGTGACGGACGTGGAGCGGCTCGCGCGCGAGATCGCCGGGCAGCGGCTTCACGTCAAGGCGAACTGTGCGGCGCGGACGGTAATTGCCGATATCCGTCCGGTCGTCGAGATCGCGCAACGGGCGGGCCTCCCGATCGAGTGCTGCACGTTCATCGGGTCGAGCCCGATCCGTCATTACGCCGAAGGCTGGAGTCTCGACAACCTGCTGCGGCTCACCGAAGAGGCCATCGGATTTGCGGTGCGTGAGGGCTTGCCGGTGATGTACGTGACCGAGGACACGACCCGTGCGAGTCCCGGCACGCTCCGGCAGCTGTACTCGACGGCGATTCGGGCCGGGGCATCGCGTGTCTGTGTCGCCGATACCGTGGGGCACGCGATTCCGTCCGGAGCGGCCGCGGTCGTGCGCTTCATTGCCGAAGTGGTCGAGGAGTGCGGCGGCGGCATCGGGATCGACTGGCACGGCCATCGCGATCGCGACCTCGCCATCGCGAACTCGCTAGCCGCCATCGAGGCTGGCGCCACCAGGATTCATGGCGCGGCGATTGGGATTGGTGAGCGCGTCGGCAATACGCCGATGGATACGCTCCTCGTGAATCTCGTCCTGATGGGTTATATCGAGCGCGACCTCCGTGCGCTCGTCGAGTACTGCGAAACCGTATCGGCCGTTACCGGCGTACCCATTCCCGCCAACTATCCCGTTGTCGGCCGCGACGCTTTCCGCACGGCGACCGGGGTGCACGCGTCGGCGGTGATCAAAGCCTTCAGAAAAGGCGATCTCGACCTGGTCGACGCGGTCTATTCGGGCATCCCCGCGCGGATGGTGGGCCGGCGGCAGGAGATCGAGATCGGGCCGATGTCCGGGAAATCCAACGTGATTTTCTGGCTGGAGCAGCGCGGCCTGCCGGCCCCCGACGAAGTCGTCGATCGGATCCTCGAGACCGCGAAAGCTGCCGCGACCGTATTGACAGAGGACGAGATCAGGGCAGTTATCGCCCGCGCTCGCTGATCCGTCTCTCGATCGCGCGGAGCGACGTGAGCACGACGTCGCCCACCACCTGCAGGCTCGCGGCACTCACCTTGTCGAGCGTGTCGTCCGGCGTGTGCCATGCCGGGAATTCGAAGTCGATCAGGTCGACGGCGGGTACGCCGGCTTCGAGGAAGATCAAGTGGTCGTCCTCGACCGCCATTTCCTCGTTGACGAACTGGGGACGGCCAAGTCCGGCGGCAACTCCCCAGATGACGTCCGTGAGCCATGGGGTTGACTGCGACTCGCGCTTGATGCGCAGGTCGCGGTCGCCAATCATGTCTACCAGGACGAGGGCCTGAATCGTCCCGAGCGTTCCATCCTTGCGGGCCGCGTTGACGTAGAACCGGCTGCCGTAGCGGTTGTCGGGATCCTCCCACTCCGGGCGGACGGCTTCCTCGCCGTCGAGGAACAGCAGCTCGACTGGCGTGGCCAGGGGCGCGCGAGCGAGGGCACGCGCGAGCTCGATCAGGAATGCGCCGCTCGATCCCCCGTCGTTGGCGCCGACGAACTTCACGTTCTTGAACAGCTTGGTGTCGTAGTGGCCCGCGACGATGATCCGTTTCGCGGTATGGGGGCCGCCGACGACTGTCCTGAGATTCACCATCTTGATCAGGCCGGCCGGCGTACTCGCCTCGAAAGCCTGTTCATCGACCGTGAGCCCGAGCGCCGAGAGCTCCTTCGTGATGTAGTCGCGAGTCTTCGCAAGCGCCGGGCTGCCGGCGGGACGCGGGCCGAGCGCGACCATGGCGCGGACGTGGTCGAACGCCTTCTGGCCGTCGAACCGGGTCGTGGACTGCGCCGCGTCGAGACCCGCGCTCAGAACGAGAATGGCGGCCAGCGCTGAAATGGATCTGCCCGATCGGCTCATGGTGGATTGAAACTAACAGAGGGCCAGGAGTTCAGGAGATCGTAAGGGCTCTTTCCGAAGTGGCGGCGTTTACCGTCGTTTATCGCGGGACACGTAATCGCGCTGCGGCGACCCGATGTAGACCTGTCGCGGGCGCGCGATCTTCTGTTCGGAGTCGGTGAGCATTTCCTCCCATTGCGCCATCCAGCCCGCGGTCCTCGGGATGGCGAACAGCACGGGAAACATGTCGAGCGGGAAGCCCATCGCCTGATAGATCAGGCCGGAGTAGAAGTCGACGTTCGGGTAGAGGCGCCGCGTGACGAAGTAGTCGTCTTCGAGCGCGATGCGTTCGAGCTCCAGTGCCATCTCGAGCAGCGGGTTCTTGCCGGTGACCTCGAACACCAGGTCGGCCATCCGCTTGATGATCTTGGCGCGCGGGTCGTAGGACTTGTAGACGCGATGGCCGAATCCCATCAGCCGGCCTTCGCCTGCCTTGACCCGCTTGATGAACGCGGGAATGTTCTGCTTCGACCCGATCTCCTCGAGCATGCGCACCACCGCCTCGTTGGCGCCGCCGTGAAGCGGACCGTAGAGCGCGGAAGCGGCGCCGGCCAGCGCCGAGTAGGGATCCACGTGCGAGCTGCCGATGTTGCGCATCGCCGACGTGCTGCAGTTCTGTTCGTGATCGGCGTGCAGGATGAACAGCACGTCGAGCGCCCGTTCCAGGACGGGATGCGGCTTGTAGCGCAACTCCGTCATCCTGAACAGCATGTTGAGGAAGTTGCCGGTGTAACTGAGATCGTTGTCGGGCAGGTTGTAGGGCCGCCCGATGATGTGGCGGTACGCGAATGCCGCAATCCCGGGGACCTTGGCAATCATGCGCACCATCTGCAGCCGACGCATGCCCGTATCGCCGACGTTCTTTGCGTCCGGATAGAACGTCGACAGCGCCCCCATCGCGCTCAGGAACATCCCCATCGGATGCGCGTCGTAGCGGAACCCCTCGATGAACTTCTTGAGGTTCTCGTGCAGCATCGTGTGGTCGTTGATGTCGCGCGTCCAGGCATCGAGCTGCGACTCGGTCGGGAGCTCGCCGAAGAGAAGCAGGTACGAGGTTTCGAGAAAGTCGCTGTGCTCCGCCAGCTGTTCGATCGGATAGCCGCGGTAGAGCAGGATGCCCTTGTCGCCGTCGATGAACGTGATCCGGCTGCGGCACGCCGCCGTGTTCATGAACGCGGGATCGTAGGTCATCAAGCCGAAGTCGTCCGACGCCACCTTGATCTTCCGCAGGTCTGCCGCCCGGATCGTCCCATCCTGGATTGGCACTTCGTACTGCTTGCCGGTGCGGTTGTCGGTGATCGTCAGCGTATCGGCCATGAAATCAGGTCGTCCCGTCTTATTAGATCCGAGGGGCTTGCGCCCCTCGGACTCCCCTACGCCGTCGCTCACGGGGGCCCCGTGCCCCGCTCCGCTCCGGCGGGCGCGCCCGTGGCGCGCCCAGTCCGCATGGCGGATTAATCTTCGTTCTGGTCGCCGGACGGCGGTCCTGCTGGGTCGTCGTCCGGCACGCGGTAGTCCTCGGAGAGCCAACGCCCCAGGTCCGCCATCTTGCAGCGCTCGCTGCAGAATGGCCGCCAGCGCGCGTCCACAGGCTCCCGCCGGCAGTACACACAGACGGGCTCGCGGCGTGCCAAACCTGACTATTGAATCGTGAAGGGAGTCAGCCCGTCAACCGAGGAGCCTGCCGCGCCGTAGCGCGAAGCGCGAAGGCGGGGAAGTGATCAGATCTCGCGGACGTGGTGGCGGACGTCGCGTGCGGAGACCATGAAGATCACATCCTCCGCGACGTTGGTGGCGTGGTCGCCGATTCGCTCGAGGTGGCGCGAGATCAGGATCAGGTCCAGCGACGGCTCGATCGTGCTGGGATCCTGCAGCATGTAGGTGAGCAGCTCGCGGAATACCTGCGTCTTCAGCGCATCCAGGGCGTCGTCTTCGTCGAGCACCGCCTGCGCCAGGGCGACGTCGCGGCGGACATAGGCGTCGAGCGCGTCGCGCAGCATCCGCTGGGCGATGTCGGCCATGCGCGGGATGTCGATCAACTCCTTGACCGGCGAATGCCGCATGTAGCGCTTGACCGCTTCGGCGATGTTGATGGCGAGATCTCCGACCCGCTCGAGGTCGGTGTTGATCTTCACCGCCGACACGATCGCGCGAAGGTCCACTGCCATCGGCTGGTGCAGGGCCAGGAGCTTGAAGCAACGGGAATCGATTTCGATGTGCAGCTGATTGATGGGACCGTCGCCGGCGAGGACGCGGTCCACGACCGGGGCATTGCGTTCGACGAGCGCCTGGACGACCGAGCGCACGCGTTCTTCGGCCAGACCGCCCATTTCGAGCAGGCGAGTCTTGAGCTGCTGG
>Ga0111539_10000161_pt1 | contig 76584 bp, 75 predicted proteins | sample RhiMethybrSRZTD1_FD_79667 | JGI IMG/M metagenome (GOLD analysis project Ga0111539, IMG submission 79667) | Populus rhizosphere microbial communities from Tennessee, USA - Rhizosphere MetaG P. TD hybrid SRZTD1 (version 2) (version 2) | ecosystem: Host-associated > Plants > Roots > Rhizosphere >...
GCGCTGAATTGCGCCGGGCTGGCGGAGACGCTGCTCGAATCAGAGTTGTTCGGACACGTCAAAGGCAGCTTTACCGGGGCGTATCGGGACAAGGTCGGCTGCTTCGAGCAGGCTCACCAGGGGACCGTCTTCCTCGACGAGATCGGCGACATGGGGCCGAGGATGCAGGGGCTGCTGCTCCGTTTTCTCGAGACCGGAGAGATCCGGCCGGTGGGCTCCGACAGTCCCCCGATCCAAGTCGATGTGCGCATCATATCGGCGACCAACCGCGATCTCCACGAGTTGGTCAGGCAGGGCAAGTTCCGGGAGGACCTCTATTACCGCATTCATGTGATGCATCTCGAGGTGCCCCCGCTGCGGGAACGGGTCGAGGACATTCGGCCGCTGCTGCAATACATGGCCGAGAAACACGGCGTGGCGCTGACGTTTACCGAACAGACCATCCGCCTCCTCGAGAGCTACCGGTGGCCGGGCAATGTACGAGAACTCCAGAACGTGGTCGAGCAGCTCGGCTCGATCGCTCGTGACAGGCCACTCGATCTCGACGATCTTCCAGCCGCGATTCTCAGGCAGCGATGTGCGCCGACCGAGGTCCTTCACGACCGCCGTCACTCGAAGGTCAACGAACTGTACGAAGGCCTCGTGTCCGGCGGGTTGCGGTTCTGGGACGACGTCCATCGCTTGTTCATGGCGCGCGACATTACCCGCGCCGAGCTCCGCGAGCTGATTCGCCGTGGGCTGGTGGCCTCGTCTGGCAGCTACCGCGGTCTGCTGCGATTGTTCGGGATGGCCCAGACGGACTACAAGGCGCTCTTGAATGTCCTGGCGGCCCACGACATCCGACTCGACTCGCGTGGGCTTCGCGCTGCCGCGAGCGCAGAGACGCAGCCGGCGCGACGGGCCGGCAGTTGCTGAGAGCGGCGCACCAATCAACAACGCGTCTGCGAGACGTCAGACGTTTCGGCTGGTCACAGGCAGAGACGCGTGACGCGACAGCCGAATTCCTGCGGTCTCGCAACGCGGGCTCTTCGGTACAACCGTTGCCTGACACGGACCACACATGGCGGAACGCCGCAGAGGATCGCGCTACCGGCTCACCGAGCCGGGCATGGGACGTTTGTGCATCGTACAGGACGTCGAGATCAGCCAGCTTGACGAGGCGAGCGCCATCGTGACCGGTGGGAACATTCCGCCAGGCGAACGCCTCTTGCTCGACATTCCGGATGAACGAGAAGGGGCGCCGTGCACGCGGCTGGCGCTGGCCGTTGAACAGCTCGTACGCATTGGTGACGATGGCCTGCGGCGAGACGTGCGACTGAAGATTCTGTCGCGAAGCGGCGAGGCCGAGCGTTTCAATCCCTGTTTCGTGACCGTCGACGCGGCGACGCGTCCGGTGATCGGCGCCGTGATTCGTCGCGTGCCCATCCGAGTGATCGAAATCAGCGTATCGGGCTGTGTCTGGGAGACACCGGCGCGGCTGGATGTCGGCACAGTGGGTTTCGTCGAGGTGCAGGGCGGGCATGGCTGTCGATCGGAAGCAGTGCGGCTGCTGCGCTCGTCAAAACTGCCGGGTACGATCTGGCAGTACCAAGCCGCCGCAGAATTTCTGACGCTGGGACCTGTGTCAGTCGAATCGCTTCGCGGTGTTGCGACGATTATTGCCGCCCGTGTGCCTTGAATCCCGACGGATACCACATGCCGATCCCTTCAATCCAAGAACCTGTGTTGCTCGGCGACAGTCCAGCCATGGTGTGGCTGCGAGCGGCCGCCACTCGCGTCGCGTCCGGGCATGCCAAGGTGTTGATCACAGGTGAGAGCGGGGCGGGCAAGGACCTGGTCGCGCGTTTCATTCATGCAAAATCATCGCGTGCGACGCGGCCGTTCGTGGCCCTGAATTGCGCTGGCGTGTCGGAGACGCTGCTCGAGTCGGAGCTGTTCGGGCACGTCCGCGGCAGCTTCACTGGTGCGCACCGCGATAAGGTCGGTCTCTTTCAGCTGGCGCATCGTGGGACGGTGTTTCTGGACGAGGTCGGAGAGATGAGCCTGCGTATGCAGGCGCTGCTCCTCCGCTTTCTCGAAAATGGCGAAGTCAAACCGGTCGGATCCGAGCTGGTGTCGGCGAAGGTGGACGTGCGTGTCATCGCAGCCACCAACCGTAGCCTGCCCGATCTCGTGGCGCGGGGACTGTTCCGTGAAGACCTGATGTACCGGATCATGGTCGTCCACCTCGAGGTGCCTCCGCTCCGCAAGCGCAGGGAGGTCATCCGGACGCTCGTCGCGCACGTCATCGATCGGGATCAGTTGTCGCTGGCGATTGCCGACGAGGCGATGGCCGCGCTCGAGCGGTATCACTGGCCAGGCAACGTGCGTGAGCTCCAGAACGTCGTCGAACAGCTGGCGTGGCTTACCGGCGGGGACTCGATAGACGTGGAGGACCTCCCGCAGACACTGGTCGCGTCGTCGTGCGGATCGGTGGTTCCGGCTCGTGAACGTCGTAAGCGTGTCTCCGATCATTTGTACGAGGCGCTCGTGGCGCGATCGTGTTCGTTCTGGGAGCACGTGTATCCGATGTTCATCAATCGCGACATCACACGCGCCGACATCACCGCACTCGTCCGTCAGGCGCTGAGCGAAACCAGTGGCAACTACCGGGCCCTGCTCCGGCTGCTCGGTATGAGTCCCAACGACTACAAGCGGTTTCTCAATTTCCTGTCGACGCACGACTGCTCGGTGAATTTCCGCGATTTCCGATCCGGCCGCGTCTCAGGCGAGCGGCCGCCCGAACCCCCCTTCACCATTCCCGTCGGGCCTCCCCCCGCATCGCGACGCGACGAGCGACGCGCACGGCAGATGCCATGAGTTTCCTCGGTCCGTTGATCGCACGCGGCGCTCGACGATGCGTGCTCGTCAACGACCGTACCGGAATTGCCGTTGCGCATGACGTAGAGGCTGCGCTTGATTCGCGAAGCCGACGCAAGGGACTCCTCGGCCGCGACGGTTTGCAACACGATCAGGCGCTCGTCCTCGCGCCGTGCAACGCGATTCACACCTTCGGGATGCGCTTCGCGATTGATGCCGTCTTCGTTGCCAAAGATGGACGCGTGATGAAGATCGTCGAGCACCTCGCCGCGTGGCGCATCGCCGGCTCGCTGCGCGCGCTGGCGACCGTTGAACTGCCAGCGGGCCAGGCCAGGCGCGCCGGTCTGACGGAGGGTGACCGTCTCGTTGTCCACCGGGTGGCCGGCGCACGTATTGGCGCCCAACCCCGATAACCGTCTGGGTCCGGGTAGAACAACCGCGCTCGCGCGAACGCTCGCTTCGCGACTCCCCTAAAGGTTTTCCTGTAAAGCGGGCCGTGGATGACCGCTTTCGGCAAATCGATGACGACGGCAAAAGAGTTGCTCTTCGTGCCGCCGTGAGCAACCGCCGACGCGCGTCGCGCTTCATTTGTCTCGCTCCTGCCGATCTGACTGCCCGCGTCACTTTCGACGGTGTCATCGAGAGTTGGCAGAGCGACGAGGTCGTCCTCACCGCCGCGCACGGCGCGACTCGTGGCGACGAGTTCTTGATGCAGTGTCGGGATTCGTCTGGACGGCTCACGACATGGACCGTCGGCGTAATCGCGTGTGAGCCGCCGATCGGTGAGGCGGCGACGCGCTATCGCATGAGGCTGCATGCCTCGCCGGCGCGCCACGCGTACGAGCTCCCCGATGTGCCGAGGCCCTGAACGATTCTCCGAGCGGACGACAAACTAGTGACGATAGCGACTTTGACCAAGACGATGAGCATCCGCCTATGGGACGTGAGTGCGGGCGGATGTCTCCTGGAGTTCGCCGCGTTCATACCGGTTGGCACGGTAGGCGTCCTGACCGTGGAGCTCGATGGCCAGCGTCATCACGAATGGTTCCGCATCTGCCGCGTGCACGGCGACACGAGTCGCCGCAGCCGCTGCCTGGTTGGCGCCGAATTCCTGGCGCTGTCGCCGCCGCGCCGCGACTCGCTGCGTGCCGCCATTGCACGGATGCGGGGACGCCGGGCGTCGGCGGGAATCACGCTGTTGGCTGGACGATCGTCTGGCGATCCCGGGAAATCCACAACGCGGCGTCGCAGACGCGGTGAGTTCGCGGCCGCCGATTCGAATGTTCTTGTGCAAATCGCGGGGGATTCCGCTCCCGCGCTGTTTGCACACGAATTGGCAGAGCCGTTGCTCGACTCGCCACCACGGGCGCGCCATGGGTGCGTGAATCCCGAAAAGGAGTAGTGCATATGAAGAGCCTGATCGTCCGTCTCGTGCGAGACGACCAAGGGCAGGACTTGATCGAGTACGTGCTGATCGGCACGTTGGTCTCGATCGCGGTGGTACTTGGCGCGACAGCGCTCGGCACCAACCTGAATACTTGGTACAACAACATGGCTACGTGGGTGTCACAGCACAGCACTGTGTAAGGCCGATCCGGGTGCCAGGCCGCCGACTGTGCTCGTCGGCGTCTTTGGCACCCTCCTTTTTAACGAACAAGACGATGGCTCTTCTGCGTCAGTTGATCAGCGACGAAAGCGGACAGGACCTGGTGGAGTACGTCCTCCTGGGCGCGACTATGGCATTCGCCGGTCTGGTCGCGATGAACGCGTTCGGTCCGCTCATCAACGCCATCTACCTCGGTTGGCAGTCCACGACTTACAACCTGTGGTACCCGAACCCGCCGGCGCCCTGATGTCAACCAACCAACTCGTTTCGATCGTGGTGGTCGTGATTGGCGTCGTCGCCTGTGTGTTCGACGTGCGCACGAGACGGATTCCCAACCTCCTCACGTTTGGCGCGGCGGTGGCCGGCCTGTGCTTCCACGCGTTGACGTCAGGCAGCGAAGGCGCCAGCCTGGCGGCCAGCGGCTGGCTGGTGGGGCTGCTGATTCTTATTCCGTACTTCATGGCTGGCGGCATGGGCGGCGGCGACGTGAAGCTGCTCGCCGCGCTCGGTGCCTGGCTCGGTCCGTGGGAGACCTTCTGGCTGGCGATTTACGCCGGGCTCGCCGGCGGTGTCCTCGGCCTGTGCCTGGCCCTGTCGCATCGCTATCTCCGCACGGCGATCGCCAACCTGCGCTTGATGGTCGGCTATTGGCTGACGGTCGGGTTCCGTCCGGTTCCGGGGCTGACGCTGGACTCCTCGGCGTCGCCACGCCTTGCCTACGCAATTCCAATTCTTCTAGGAACGGTGCTGACGCTATGGCGATGACCTCTCGTCAATCGTGGCGATCGGAGCGCGGCGCCGAGCTGATCGAGTTCGCGATCGCGGTGCCGATCCTGTTGTTTCTCATCTCGGGCATCGTGGACTTCGGCATGATGTTTCGGACCTATGAAGCGGTGACGAACGCCGCGCGCGAAGGCGCCCGGGTCGGCGTGTTGCCAGGCTACGCGCCCGTTGACGTGCAGACACGCGTGGACGCGTACCTGAATGCCGCGGGACTGACCGGGCCGCACACGACCACCGTAGTGAACATGCCCGTAGCCACCGGGGCGGGGACGTTCACGGCCAGGTCGGTCACTGTCAACTACACCTATTCATTCGTCGTGCTCGGCGGGATTGGCCCGCTGTTTGGCGGCAGCTTCGGAAACATTCCGCTTGAGGCGGTCTCGGTGATGCGGACCGAAGCGCAAGCCGGTCCGTAAAGGGGAACTCATGAAGACGCAACATCGCACGCTCACGGTGATGCTGGTCGCGGTGGCCACCGCGGCACTCGGCAGCTACGGTGTGTATCGCGCCGTGCTGCAGATGCCCGTGCGCGAGGTCGAAGTCGCGAGCGTCCAGGTGGTCGTGGCCGCCCAGCCGCTGGCGATGGGTACGCGCCTCCATCCCAATCACCTGCGCGTCGTGGCCTGGCCGTCACGAAATCCTGTGTCGGGTGCGTTCGCCGATCCGAAGCAGCTCGTCGATCGAGGCTTGATCGTGCCGATCAACGAGAACGAGCCGATTACCGAAAGCAAGGTCGCCTCTCTCGAAGCCGGCGCCGGGCTGCCGCCGGTGATCCCCGAAGGCATGCGCGCGATCTCAGTGCGCGTGAACGAAGTGATTGGCGTCGCCGGCTTCGTCCTTCCCGGTACGACCGTGGACGTGCTCGTCACCGTGCGGCCGACCAATGGCCCGTCCGATGAACCGATGACCCGCACGGTCGTCAGCAGGGTCCGCGTCCTCACCGCCGGCACGAAGTACGACCAGGAGAAATCGAAGAGCGGCGAGCCGATTCCGACGTCGGTGGTCACGCTCGCCGTGCTGCCCGAAGACGCCGAGCGCGTCGCGCTGGCGTCGAACGAAGGCAGGATCACGTTGTCGCTCCGCAACCCGCTGGACATTGCGTCCACCGACACGAAGGGTGTGAAGCTCAACGGTCTGATGCGCGGCGCGGGCCCCGAGCCGATCGTCGATCCGGCCCGCAACAAGGTCATTGCGCGCAAGCCCGCCCCCACTCCGCCGCCACCTTCCTTCTACACCGTCGAGGCGATTCGCGCCGCGAAACGCAGCTCGGAGGTGGTGAAGTGAGACGGACGCTCTTCATCGTGGCACTTCTGCTGGTGCCCATGGCCGTCGTTGGCGCCCAGCAGCCACCCCCGGTGCCGCAGGTGTCCCTCACCGCAGGTCGATCGACAATCGTGACGACTGACTTCGACGTCACACGCATCGCGATCACGAACCCCGCCGTCGCCGATGCTGTGGTCGTTCAGCCGCGCGAGATCCTGATCGATGGCAAGTCGGCGGGAACGATCACGCTCATGGTCTGGGGCACGAGCAATCGCCTCCAGTACGACATCGTCGTCGAACAGCCGATCAGTTCGCTGGAGCAGCAGCTGCACCAGCTGTTCCCGGGCGAGGAGGTTACCGTCGTCTTCAACGCCGACGGCATCGTGCTCACCGGACGCGCGTCGAACACACAGGTCATGCTGCGGATCGGCGAAGTGGTCCGCGCGGCGTTGCCGAAAGCCAACGTGATCAACATGCTGCAGGTCCCGGGCGGGTCCGATGCCCAGCAGGTGATGCTGCAGGTCCGCATTGCGGAAGTGAATCGGAGAGCGCTGAGCGAGCTCGGCACGTCGCTGTTCACCGGTGCGACCGGAGCCGGCGACTGGATTGGCCGGAGCACGACCGGCCAGTTTCCCTCGGTCGGGTTCAAGGATCTGGAGCGGCTCGAGACGCCGACCTCGCTCGACCTGAAAGGGAAGCTGGAGTTCAGCGACTTCCTGAATATCTTTCTCTTCAACACGAACTGGAATGCCGGCGCGCTGGTGCGTGCGCTGAAGCAGACGGGCCACTTTCAGAGTCTGGCTGAACCGAACCTGATTGCCTACAACGGCCGCGAGGCGAGCTTCCTGGCCGGCGGCGAATTCCCGGTGCCCATCGTGACCGCGCTCGGTCAAGTCTCGATTCAGTTCAAGGAATTCGGCGTGCGCCTGAATTTCACGCCGACGATCGCCGGCGACCTCATTCGTCTCAAGGTGCGGCCGGAAGTCAGCGAGCTCGATTTCAACAACGGCATCACCATCGAAGGGTTTCGCATCCCCGCGCTGCAGACGCGCCGCGCCGAAACCGAAGTCGAGCTTCGCGACGGGCAGTCGTTTGCCGTCGCCGGGTTGATCGACAACACGGCGCAGCTCGATGACGCCGCGATCCCGATGCTCAGTCAAATCCCCATCATCGGGCATCTGTTCAAGAGCAAGGCGGACCGCAAGGAGCGCACCGAGCTGCTCGTGCTGATCACGCCGCGTCTCGTCCGGGCGCTCAATCCCGACGAGGTGCCACCGCTGCCGACGCTGCCGGGGCGCTTCCTGCCTCCGGGCGACGACGTCGGTGAGCGACTGGAGGGCGGCGGCGGAACGATCGACGGTCCGGCGGTGGAGGGGCAGGGCCGGCGCTGAGCGCCGTGCCGTGAAGGGTTGTCACATGCACGTATCTCTTCGCTACTCGGAACGCGGCGCCATCGCTCTGCACATCGCGGTGGTGATGGTCACGCTGATCGCGTTTCTCACGTTCGTCGTGGATTACGGCGTGATGTGGGTCGGCCGCCGCTCGGCACAGAACGCCGCTGACGCCGGAGCGCTGGCCGGAGCCGTCGCGATGGCATTCGACGCCAACGGATATACCGATCGAACGGCGACTGGGCCGGCGCGTCTTGCCGCCCGGCAGATGGCGCTGCGGAACACGATCTGGGGAATCCAGCCGAGCGTGAACATGGCCACCGATGTGTTCTTCACCGGGCAGCCGGCGGACATGTGTCCGGCTGACGGAGCCGGCAACACGCCGTGCATCCGCGTTGACGTCTATCGCACGCAAGCCCGTGGCAACCCGCTTCCCGCGATCTTCGGCCAGACCGTCGGCCTGATCACACAGGACGTTCGCGCGACGGCGACGGCGCGCGTGGCCGTCGCGGATGCGAGCGACTGCCTCAAGCCCTGGATCATTCCGGACAAGTGGACAGACATCCACGACGAGACGCCTCCGATCGAGAGCCCGCCGCGGTGGACGGAAGACGACAACTTCGAGACGAGAGATCGCAGAGACAACCCGCTCCCGGACCCCGACGTCTACGTCCGACCGACGTCGACCAGCCCCGGATCGGGCTTCACGGTCACCGCCGATCTAGGCACGCGGATCACGCTCAAATACGGAAACCCAAACGACGCCATCTCCCCTGGTGTGTTCAATCCCGTGCGCATTCCGAGATACGACGGCAGCAGCCAGGGTGGCGCCGACTATCAGGCCAACATCGCCGGCTGCGCCGGCATACCGGTCGAAATCGGCGACGTACTGGAGAGCGAGAACGGGAACATGATCGGCCCGACGAGACACGGGATCGAAGATCTCATCGCCCTGGATTCCGGCGCGCGGTGGGATACGGCAACCAATTCTGTCGTCAACAGCTGCGCGCAGGCGGCCTCGCCGTGCGCCCCGCGCAGTCCGCGCGTCGTCGCCGTTCCCGTCTATGACACCGCGACGTACGACACGACGAGGCGCCAGGGATTGCCGACGTTCACCGTCGTGAACATCCTCGGCTTCTTCATCGATCGCATGCAGGGGAACGACGTCGTCGGCTACCTGACGGAAGCGCCAGGGCTCGTGACGGGCACGACGGCAGCCATCGATCCGACCGCGTCCTTTCTCTCACAGATTCAGTTGATCAGGTAGGTGACCCCTTGATCCAGGTGGCGGTGCTCAGCAAGGACCCGCGGCTCGAAGAAGCGCTTCGCGCCGCTGGCTTCAGGGTAGGACGGGTTGACGAAGAGGTATTGGCCGTGCAGGGCGCAGCCGCTCCGGCGGCACTCGTCATCGACGTTCGCGGGCGGCACCAACTCCCGCGTGGGCTGACCGCGTATCGCAAGCAGCACGCCTCGACCGGTGTCATTCTCGTGGCGTCCACACTCGATCCGCGGCTGATGCTGGACGCGATGCGCGCTGGCGTCAACGAGTGCGTCCAGGAACCGCTGACGCCTGAAGGTCTCGACCAGGCCATCCGTCGAGTGATGCTCGATTCGACGCCGCATGCGACCGGACAGGTCTTTGCGTTCGTCGGCGCGAAGGGCGGCGTCGGCACCACGACGCTTGCCGTCAACATCGCCACCACGCTGGCGCGGTCCGACAGCGGCGCGGTGCTGCTCATCGATCTGCACCTCGGGCACGGCGATGCCGCGCTCTTTCTCGGTGTCGAGCCGCGCTTCTCGGTGATCGACGCGCTCGAACACGTTGACCGCCTGGACGAATCCTTGTTTCGCAGCCTGGTCGAGAAGACCAAGGCGGGCATCGATCTGCTCGGGTCGTCCGACCGGCTGACGACCACGGCCACGGACCCACAACGGTTGCGCATGGTGCTCGAGTTCGCGATGAGCAAGTACCGCTACATCCTGCTGGACGTCCCGCGATCGGACATGACGATGCTCGATGCGTTGGAGATCGTCTCGTCGGTCGTGGTCGTCACCACGCAGGAGTTGCCGTCGTTGCGCAGCGCCGGCCGTCTATCGCACATGCTGCGCACACGCTACGGAGCGCCGCGCGTGAAAGCGGTGATGAACCGCTTCGATCGGCGTGCCGACATTGCGCACGCCGATGTCGAACGGGTGATCGGCGATACGGTGAAGCATCTGATTCCGAGTGATTACCGCGTGGCGATCGAAGCGTTGAACCTGGGTCGGCCTGTCGCGCTCGACCACGGACAGCTGGCGGATTCCTTTCGTTCGTTGGCCGGCGATCTCGGCGGCCTGGTGAAACAGAAGAGCGCCCGCCCGACGGGCGTGCTGGGCCGCCTGGCGTTCCGCCGGGCATAGGTGAGGTTTCATGAGTAGTGCAGCCGTTTCCGCGCCGCGGCCGAGGATCGCCGACGAGCGATCCACGCGGTACTTGGAACTCAAAGGCCGCGTCCATCAGGAGCTGCTGAACCGGCTGAATCTGGACCGTCTCACCCAGATCTCGCGCACCGATGCCGAACCCGAGATCCGCAGCGTCATCGGCACAATCCTCGACCGGGAAAGCGCCGTCATGCCGCTCAGCCTGTTCGAGCGCGAAACGTTGTCGTCGGACGTGCTCGACGAGCTGTTCGGCCTTGGACCGCTGGAGCTGTTGCTCAAGGACCCGGCGATTTCCGACATCCTCGTCAACCGCGCAGATCAGGTGTACGTCGAGCGGGAAGGCCGACTCGAATCGACCGACATCGTCTTCCGCGACGACAAGCATCTGATGCAGATCATCGAGCGCATCGTCAGCGCCGTCGGCCGCCGCATCGACGAGTCGAGCCCGATGGTCGATGCGCGACTGCAAGATGGCTCGCGTGTCAACGTCATCATCCCGCCGCTCGCGCTCGATGGCCCGACGATGTCCATTCGCCGCTTCCGCACCGATCGTCTCGGCGCAGACGATCTGGTGGATCGGGAATCGCTGACCGGCCCGATGCTCGACTTCCTCAAGGGCGCAATCGGCGCCCGGCTCAACCTCATCGTCTCCGGCGGCACTGGCGCAGGAAAGACGACGATGCTGAACGTGCTGTCCAGTTTCGTGTCGGAGTCGGAACGGGTCGTCACCATCGAGGACGCCGCCGAGTTGACGCTGCGCCAGCGGCACGTCGTCCGTCTCGAGACGCGCCCGCCGAACATCGAAGGCAAGGGCGCGATCAAGCAGCGCCAGTTGGTGATCAACGCCCTGCGTATGCGGCCCGATCGCATCATCGTTGGCGAGGTGCGTGGCGAAGAGGCGCTGGACATGTTGCAGGCGATGAACACCGGCCACGACGGAAGCCTGACGACCATTCACGCCAACAGCCCGCGCGACGCGCTGTACCGGCTCGACACGATGATCGCGATGGCGAACCTGAACATCCCGGACCGCGCGGTCCGTCAGCAGGTCGCGTCGGCAGTCAATCTCGTGATTCAGGTGACCCGATTGAGCGACGGCTCGCGGCGGGTCACATCGATTGCCGAGATCACCGGCATGGAGCAGGACGTGATCGCGATGCAGGAGATCTTTACGTTCGAGCAGAGCGGCATCGACGGGGCCGGCAAAGTCATCGGCCGTTTCCGCGCTACCGGCATCCGGCCGAAATGCGCGGACCGGATCGCCGCGACCGGGCGCACCCTGCCGATGGCGATGTTCTCGCACATCCATCCGGTGAATGAGTCGCACGCGGAGCGGAGGTTCTGATGGGCGTCGTCGTTCTCTCGTTCTTCGTTCTTCTGGCCGGCATCCTCGGCGCCTATTGGTGGTTCGTCGTCAGGGAAGAGGCGCATGCGCAGCAGGCGTTCTGGCGACGGCTGAAGGTCTCGGCGCCGGGCGGACGAGTGCGCTCGGAGCTCCTGAAACGGGCACAGCAGTTGAGCGCGGTGCCTTCGCTCGATGCTGCGCTGGCGCGCGGCCGCAGCAATCTGCGTCCCGTCGAAGAATTGCTCGAGCAGTCGGGAACGCGCATGACGATGGGGGCGTTTCTGCTGCTGTCGGTCACCTGCGGTGCGGTGGCGGCGGCGATCACGCTTCGATTCACGGGGCAGGCGTTTCTCGCCGCTGGTGCGGCGGCGCTGATCGGGTTCATTCCGACCTCGGTGCTGCGATTCCAGCGGACGCGTCGCACCATCAAGTTCGAAGAGCAGTTCCCGGAGGCGCTCGCCCTGATCTCGCGAGCGCTGAAGGCGGGTCACACGTTTACAACCGGACTGGCGATGGTCGCCGAGGAGATGCCCGCGCCGATCGGACCGGTCTTCAAGCTGCTCTACGACCAGCAGAATTTCGGCATGGCGCTGCCGGATGCGCTCAAAGAGTTCGCGCGTCGCATCCCGCTGCTCGACGCACGGTTCTTCGTCACCGCCGTGCTGATTCAGCGGGAGTCCGGCGGCAACTTGTCGGAAATTCTCGACAACATCGCGTCGGTGATCCGCGATCGGTTCCGCGTCAAGCGGCAGATCCGTGTGGTCTCGGCACACGCGAAGATGACTGGCTTCGTGCTGGTTGGTGTTCCGCCCGCGCTGGCATTCATGTTGTTCCTGATCAATCCCGAGCACCTGAAGACCCTCACCACGTCGTCGCTCGGGATGAATCTGATCACGGCAGCCATCGTGCTGCAGGTCACAGGGACGCTGATTATTCGCAAGATGATTCGAATCGAGTACTGACCGATGCCGGGACTCACGATTGCGCTGATCATGCTGTTTGCGTCGCTGGCCCTGTTGGCCGGCAGCGCGACGTCGGCATTGCTCTCGAGAAACGCCCCTGGCCGGCGACGGCTGCTGGCGACGGAGGGGCCGAACACGACCGGTGTATTCGCGCCAGGCCGGCGTCTGTCCGACGCGCCGACGCCGCAACAGCAGCGGCTCATCGCCTTCATTCCGAAATCGCCGAAGGAGATGGGGCGTCTGCAGCGGCGGCTCGCGGGCGCAGGCCTGCATGGATTCACGCCCGTCGTGGTGTATCTCGTCAGTCAGTGGGTCGCCGCGGCCTTGGGCTTTGGCGCGGTGTTCGTCGTGGCCGGATTGCGAACCGGTTGGCTGTTCGGTCTCGCCGGCGCCCTGATCGGCTATCTCATTCCAGGCTACATCGTCGCCAGGCGAGTCAGGCAGCGGAGAAAACAGATCCAGAACGGTCTTCCCGATGCGCTCGACCTGTTGATCGTCAGTCTGGAAGCAGGTCTCGCACTCGACCAGGCGGTCCTGAAGTGTTCCGAGGAGCTGGCGATCGCCTACCCGGCGCTCTCGCACGAGCTCCAAATGGTCAATATCGAGACGCGCGCCGGAAAGCCGCGTATCGAGGCGTTGAAGAATTTCGCGAAGCGGACGCACGTCGACGACGTCCGCGCTCTGGTGGCGATGCTGGCCCAGACCGACCGGTTCGGCACCAGCGTCGCCCAGGCGCTGCGCACGCACGCCGAAGAGTCGCGCGTGAAACGCCGGCAACGCGCCGAGGAAGCTGCCGCGAAGCTGTCGGTGAAACTGATCTTTCCACTCGTGTTCTGTCTGCTACCCGCGTTCTTCGTCGTGGCGGTCGGTCCTGGGATCATCAAGTTCGCTGACCTGTTTAGCAACATGCAAATCGGAGGAGAACTGAACAAATGACTACGACCATTCTCGCCGTCGTCGGCGTCGTGACACTCGTGCTCTATATGCTGAAGCGCCGGGCGCGGCTGCGCGCTGAAGACGGCGACAGCAACTACTAAGAGTGGGCGTGGGCGTAACCGCCCACGCGCTACAGCATCGACTCAGGGATACGAGCTGAAGGTATGCAGAGAGTCGTCGTCTGTCTGGCCGTCGCGATCGCCGTAGCTGGATGCGCGGCCCGCAAAGACGTGCGAACGATCCGAACCACGTCTGCGGCTGGCGCAGAGGGGCGAGGGCATGATTCGCTCGACGCGTTCATCCAGACGGTGCGCGCGCGTTCCGAGCGTGCCCGCCCGCGGACCGCGAACGAGGAGGTGCGGACGCTCGAAGCCTCCGAGCCGTCGCTCGCTGACGCCTTGCGCGCGGTGACGGCCGCTCCCTCGGCCGCCACTCACCGTGCCGTGGCGGCGCACTACGTACGACTGGGTGTCTTCGATCTCGCGCACGAACATTTCAGCCATGCTGTTGCGCTCGATGCGAAGGACGTCGCATCGTGGGACGGACTGGCGCGGATCTGGCGCGACTGGGGGTTTCCGCACCTGGCGTTGGCCGACGCGTATCGCGCGCTCTACTACGCGCCGGATTCGCCGATCGTCCACAACACGCTTGGCACCGTCTTCCAGGCGCTCGGACGACGCGCCGACGCTCGGGCGCAGTACGAGAAGGCCCTGGCGATCGACTCCACTGCGGTCTACGCGCTGACGAACCTGTGTTACGGCTGGGTCCTCGACGGCGAGGCGGCGAAGGCGACCGATGCCTGCCGCGAGGCGCTGCGGCTGCAGCCGGATCTGGAGTCGGCGCGGAACAACCTGGCGCTCGCCTTTGGGTCCGCAGGAGATCTGCCGGCAGCCGTCGCCACGTTCGCCGAGGCCGGCGATCGCGCGCGCGCCGCCTACAACGAGGGCATTCTGCATCTGGCCCGGCGACGCTACCGCGACGCGCTCACCGCGTTCACTCAGGCGTTGACGTCGCGCCCGCAGTTCGGTGCCGCCGAAGCGCTTGCACGGCAGGCGCGGTCGCGCCTCCGGGAGGAATCCGGACAATGATGACGCGAGTACTGGCCGACGAGACCCGCGAAATTGCGGACCGCACCGGAAGCCTGCTGCCGAGTGCCCCCACGACGCTCGAAGGGACCGGACTGAACCTCGACCTGGTGATTCAGCTGGTCCTGAAACTCCTGCATTTTTCCGGCGAGCTCACCGGCATCGAGATCACCCGGCGCCTCGGCGTTGAATTCTCCGTCGTCGAGCCGGCGCTCGACTTCGTCAAGCGGCTGCACCAGTGTGAAATCGTCGGCGGCGCCAGCATCGGCGGGGCGTCGTTCCGCTATCGGATCACCGACTCGGGACGGCAGCGGGCGATGCTGTTTCTCGAGAACAACCAATACGTCGGCGTGGCGCCAGTGCCGCTGGCGCAATACGTGGCCTACCTCAAGGCCTACCGCGACGCGGTCCCCCGGACCATCGATCGCGCCCGCGTGCGTGAGGCCTTCTCGCATCTGGTCCTGAGCGAGCGCGTGCTCGATCAGGTGGGGCCCGCCATCGGATCGGCGCACTCGATGTTCGTGTATGGACCGCCCGGCAACGGCAAGACTGTGATCGCTCAGGCCATTCGCAACCTGCTCGACGGCGAGCTCGCCGTGCCGCATGCGATCGAAGTCGAGGGCAACATCGTCCGTCTGTTCGATCCGGTGAATCACGAGCGCCTCGAGGTCGAGGCCGAGAGTCAGAGCCTGTCGCGTACGGCGAGCCATGACCGCCGCTGGGTCCGCTGCCGGCGGCCGCTGGTCATGGTCGGCGGAGAGCTGACGCTCGAGTCGCTGGAACTGTCGTACTCGAAGACGACCGGGCTCTATACCGCTCCGATTCAGGCGATCGCCAATGGTGGCGTGCTCGTGATCGATGACTTCGGACGACAGCGATGCTCGGCGCGCGATCTGCTGAACCGCTGGATCGTGCCGCTCGAAAGCCGAGTGGATTTCCTGACCCTGAACAACGGCCAGAAATTCGAGCTGCCGTTTCTGCTGCTCGTGGTGTTCGCGACCAACATCCGGCCCTCAGAGCTCGTGGACGAGGCGTTCCTCCGCCGCATTCACTACAAAGTGTTTGCCGAGAGCCCCTCGGTTGCCGACTTCAAGCAGATCTTTTCGAAGTGCTGCGCCGATCGCGACATTCCCTACGACGACGCGGTCGTGGACGATCTGCTGCACCGCTACTACCGTCCGCGAAAGATCGCGTTGCGAGGCTGCCACCCGCGCGATCTGCTCGATCAGGCACTTGCGCAGGCGGCGTATCTCGGGGAGGAACGGCGGCTCACAGCCGACCTGCTGGACGCCGCGTGCGCCAGCTACTTCGTCGACGACACCGAACCCGCGCCGACCTTCGTGTGATGACGCGAGGACTGGCGCGGTTGGCGGCGGTGCTCGGTGTGTCAGCCGCGCTGGCGTCCGGCGTGCGACCCCACGCGCACCAGCTCGATCCAAGGATCCGTATCACCTCACCGCTCGGCCGGGCCGGGCTGCCCGGTACCATCCGAATCGTCGCTCGCGTGGACGGATGGACGCAGGAGCGTCCCATCCCCGTGAACTTCTATGTCGACAAGCTGTTCCTCTCGAGCGATACGGACGGTCCGCCGTACGACGCGCTGTGGACCGACGAGAACCCGTTCGAGAAGCGCGAGCTGATCGCGGAAGCCGAGCTGGCGTCCGGTGCGAAAGTGCGGGACGTTCTCGATCTGAAGCCGCTCGAAGTCGAGGAAGCGGCCGACGTCCGGAGCGTCGCCGTGGAAGCCACGGTCCTCGATGACAAGGGTCACTTCATCAAGGATCTCACCGCGGAAAACTTTGCCGTCCGCGAGAACGGCACCGAGCAGAAGCTGGATCTGGTCATGCAGAACCGCGATCCGGCGCTCTTCGCGCTGCTCGTCGATGCCAGCCAGAGCATGGCCATCCGGTCCGACGACGTGCGATCGGCTGCGGCGCGGTTGATTGCGCCGTTGGGCAAGGACGATCAGATCCTCGTTGCGCCGTTTTCGCGCACCATCACCTCGGTCACCGGTCCGACAACGGACCGGGCGACGGTGCTCGAGGCCATACGCGCGATTCGGCACAGCGGCGGAACGGCAATCCTCGACGCACTCGGTGAGGCCGCGCGGTCGCTCGCCACGTTGCCGCGACGCAAAGCGATCGTCCTCATCACTGACGGCTACGACGAGCACAGCGAGTCGAAGTTCGAGCAGACGACGGAGACACTCCGCAGCAATGGCATCACGACATATGTGATCGGGTTTGGCGGCATCGCCGGGATTTCGCTGAAAGGGGAAAAGCTGCTGGCCAGGCTGGCTGACGACACAGGAGGCCGCGCCTGGTTTCCTCGCGACGAGCGGCAGCTGCTCGCCGCCTATGACGCGATCGCCACGGAGGTGCAGCACAAATACCTGATCACCTACACACCCCAGGACCAGAACCGGGACGGTACGTGGCGCACGATTGACGTCTCGGTCCCCGGATCCACGTTCCGCGTGCGCGCCCGGAAGGGGTACACCGCTCCGGTCGCCCCACCGATACGCGCCTCACTCGAGTTCACCGGCGTCGGCACCGGCTCGGTCGCTCCCGTCATCACGCGCGACGACATCATCGTACTCGAAGACGGCGAGCCACAGGAGATCGATGTCTTCCAGGAGGCCGTGTTGCCGGTGACCTTCATGCTGGCGCTCGACTCGAGCGGGAGCATGAAACGGAGCGCGGCGCAGGCGCAGGAGGCCGCGCGCGAGTTCATCGCCGCGATGCGGCTGGAAGATCAGCTCGGGTTGATGCTGTTCGGAAACAAACCGAACGCCGTGCACGCACCGACCGAGCGCCGCGATGCGTCATTGAAGGCCATCGACGAATATGTGGCTGACGGTGGCACGGCGCTGTACGACGCGCTGTATGACAGCCTCGAGCAGCTGGCCTCTGTGAAGAATGGCCGGCGGGTCGTGGTGGTCGTCACTGACGGACGCGACGAGAACGCCGCGTCCGATGGGCCAGGCAGTCTTCGCACGTGGGACGAGGTGCTGGCCAAGCTGCAGCAGACGGAAGCCGCGGTGTACGCCGTCGGCATCGGCAGCCGCGTTGAACGCGACCGGCTACAGCAGCTTGCCGATCGCTCCGGCGGCGCCGCGTACTTTCCGACTGATGTGACGACGTTGGCCTCCGATTACCACCGGATCCTGGACGAGCTCCGTCGCCGCTACATCGTTGGTTACTTATCGACCAATCGCTCCCGCAACGGACGCTGGAGAGCTGTCGAGATTCGCGCGCGACAGAAGGACGTGGCGATCAGAAGTCGCGGCGGCTACTACGCACCGGCCCAGTAGCGCGGCCGCGAGCCGAGTGCGCCGACGCGGCGGCGGTACGACTCGTACTCGGGGAACGAATCGGCGAGGACCGTCTCTTCCTGGCGGATGCGGTCCAGCATCAGCAGCGACCAGACGAGCAGCACCAGGGCGAAGGGAATCGTTGGAAACATGACGAGCATGCCGAGGTACTGCGCCACGTAGCCCGTATAGACCGGATGACGCGCGAACGCGTAGGGGCCTGAGCTGACGAGTCGCCGGGCCGCAGGCTCGATGCTGAAGGCATGCCGCAGGTGCCAGACGGAGTACGCGGTCCACAGCGAGCCGCCCAGCCACAGCAACATTGCCGGAGCCGCCAACGGTGTCATGGACGGCTCGAACCACTCAGGTTGATAGCTGGCGGCCAGCTGCGCAAAGACGATGACGAGGAACGAACCGCCGTAGGCGCTGACGCGGGCCCGCAGACTGCGATTGGCGGCTTTGGGTTGATCGCGGATCAGAAACGACACCGCGACGGCCGCCTCGAAGAACAGCGAGGGAGCCAGCATGATGCCTGCGGCAGGCATCTTGCTCAGGGTCATGGCCGTCAAGGTCGCGAAAAGTGCGAAGCCAAGCCAGTCGCTGATGCGTAAAGCGCGAAAGCGGGCGATGGTCATGGTGCTTGATGGAGCAATCCGCATTCCGTGGATCCCCCGAAAAAAGGGCCGTCCTCGGGATCGAGCGGAGGCAAGGTCTAGCCCGGGACAGACAACCGTCTGGAGATATAAGGGTGCTCGACATCGGCGGCGGGTTCAGCGAATTTGCATCTGAGAACGACGCTGCAGACGCGCCGCTGGATGCGGCGCCCGATGCGGTGTCGATTGGCGCGCTCCTGTCCAACGCGACCCCGATCCACTGGGATGAAGGCGTCGCCGTCGTCGAGGAGCTGCTCGACCTGCTGTCGTCGTCGGGCCGCGAGCTGCCAGTCCCTGGTGTCGACGAGATTCAGATACACGCCGACGGAAGGGTTTCGATCCTCCACGCCGGACGCGGCGATCGAGGTCCCGCCGCGGCCGCACGTACGCTGCACGCGCTGCTCTCCGGCAATGACGTGCCAGTCGCGCTCCGGCTGTTCGTCTCGCAAGCGACAGCTCCCGAGACCTACGGATCGCTGCACGAGTTTGCGAAGGGACTCGCGTATTACGGCAAGCCTGGACGGACTGATCTGATTCAAGCCGTGTATCGCCGATACGCGGCCACGCACGACCCGCGAAAGGACACCCCGGCGAAACCGGCCGCTCGCCCGGTCGATCCCAAACCCGCCCCGACTCTCGACGATGTGCGACGGGCGTCGGCGAAGGCGCCGCGAGTGCGGTTGCCGCGCTGGGTGGTACCCGCCGTGCTGACAGTCATCGTGCTCGGTTCGGGCGTGTGGGCGATATCGAAGATCGGATTCAACGTCGCATCCCTCACGAGCAGTGGCGGCACGCAGCCTGGCTCGGCGCCGGTTGCCGAGAAGCCAGCCCCTGCGCAGGCCAGCCCCTCGCGACCTGCTCCTCCTGCGAGCAGCGATCGGCGTATCGCGAATGCGTCAAAGGACACCACTGGTGTTGCGGTCGCTCCGCGGCAGTCATTCCCGACCGTGCGTGACGTCCTCGAGGCCATTCCGTCGCCGGCGGCTCCGGTCGTCGTGGCCGATGATGCATCGACACCATCGGCTGCGATACCTCCACCGGCATTCGCACCGCCATTGGTTGCCGCCGACCCCGAGAGAATCTATTCCGGCGACGACCCCGACGTGCGGCCGCCGGTGATGCGATATCCCCAGCTGCCAGCACCGTTGGTGATCTCCCCGCAGCAATCCGACAAGGTGAACCGGATGGAAATCCTGGTCGCGACCGACGGGTCGGTCGAGCGCGTGCGGCTCGTCGGCGTCCCGGCGCGGATGCCGGACATGATGCTTCTCAGCGGCGCGAAGCTGTGGCGATTCGCACCGGCCCTGAAAGACGGCGAACCGGTGCGCTACCGCACGTTCGTCACCTGGTCCGCGTTTCCATGATCTCGTCGATCGCACGCGCGCGCTGGACCGCGCTCGGGAGCAGATGGTTCACCGAGGAGGCGCTCGCGCCGATGCTCCTGCTCGTCGGACTCGGTGCATTGGTCTGTCTCACGCCGGCTCAAAACGATACGTGGTGGCATCTGCGATCGGGCCGTGAGATGTGGGAGACGGGATCGCTCCTCACGACCGAGCGGTTCTCGCATACGGCCTTCGGTGCCGACCTGCGGAACTACTGGTGGATCAGCCAGCTGGCGTTCTTTGCGCTGTACGCGATGGGCGGTCCCGTGCTGCTGACGCTCGCCGCCGGTGCGTGCGCGTATGCAGCGGTCTTCGGTTCGTGGCGTCTGATGCGTGGCTCGTGGGAAGTCCGCCTGGTCCTCCTCATCTTTCTGATCCTCGCCACGGCGCCGGAATGGGCGGTACGGCCGCAAGTCATCAGTCTCGCGCTGCTGGTCCTGACCGCGCACGCACTGACCAGGGATCGCGTTGGCTGGTTGCCGCTGCTGTTCGTCGTATGGGCCAACGCGCATCCACAGGTGGTCCTCGGCGTGGCGCTGACCGGAGCGGCGGCGCTCGAGGCGCTGGTGTGGTCGCGGACGCGAGTGAAACGCGATATGTGGACTGCGGTCTGCTGCGCGGCTGCCCCGATGGCCTCACCTGATGGCTGGCGGTTCTGGCTGGAAGCCATTCAAACGGTGTCGGTCTCGCGAGCAGTTCAGTTGCAGGAATATCGCCCGCCGATCGACGCGGGCAGCCTTCCATTCTGGATCGCTGTGGGCGTGCTGGCGGTGATGGTGTTCCTCAAGCGTGGTTCCATCGCCAACTGGGACCGCGCCGATCGGGTGCTGACGATCGCCGCCGTGCTCCTCGCAGCGGCATCGGTCGGTGCGGCACGAAACATCGCGTTCTTCGCGGTGATCGCGGCGCCCGCACTCTCGCGCATCCTGAGTTCCCGGAATGCCGTGCCGGCCAGAGCGTCGGCGCCGGCCGGCGTCGGCGCCTACGTCATGGTGGCCGTCGCCGTCGTGGCGGCCGCGGTCGCCGTTCGCGTTGGTTGGCAAGACGGCGGCGTACGCCTGGGATGGCGGCCGCTGTCGGACTCGATCGTCAATGCGGTTCGTCTCTGTCCCGGCCGGATGTTCAACCACCTCGCCGATGGCGGGTATCTGATGTGGGCTCTTCCGTCGCGACCGGTGTTCGTGGACAGCCGCATGAATGCGTACCCCGTTGCGCTGCTGCAGCGAAGCCGCGACGCCGACCTCAATGGCGTCTACTCAGACCTGTTTCGCCAGTACGGCATCGGATGTGCGGTGGTATCGACCGAGTCGCCACTCCGCCAGCGGCTCGCCGGTGACCCTTCGATGACGCCAGTGTATGCGGACGCCGCCCACGCGGTTTTCCAACGGGCGGGGGTCATGGCCTCGATGACTGCCAGTGGCGGGGAACGCGATCTCTGGTTTGACCCGGATCTCGAGGTGCCATGACCGCCAGAGTGAATTCTGGAAGCTCTAGGACTTTTGCGAGCCGTGTTCCAGCATGTGACCAGCATTCGCGGTGCACGCTTCTTGCACCATGGAGTTGACATGAAACGTTCGTATGCCATGCGCGCTGTGCTGCTCTCGGTCGCGCTCACCGCGCTCGGCTGTCAGGATCAACGTCCGGCGATTCCGCTCGCGTCGTCGCTGTTCATCCCCAACATCGAAGGCGTGTGGAACGGGCCGATGACGCTCGTCTCGACGAGCGGCGGCGAGTGCGTTGCGGCGTTCGTGCCCGCGTTTCTTCCAGCGAATGATGAGGGGACGGCGACGCTGACCCAGAGCGACAGGACTGTGCTCGCGACCCTGACGACGGAGAAAAGCGGACTTGCATGCAAGTTCACAGGCAGCGCAACCGCGACCAGCTTCGCGATGAACGCGACCGAGTGCGACCGCACCGGTCTCATTGTCGCGACGTCTTGCGGACCACGCTTGGTGCGCCTCGTCGGATCGAGCGTGATCGCAACCTGGACCGGCAATCAGCTCACCGGTCGCACGGTGACCACCTACAACGTCTACGTACCGCCGTACGACGACCCGAAAGATGGCGTCGACTCGCTGGTCGCCACGCACAACTTCACGGCGACGCGCCGGTAACTGTGGGGCCGTCTCGAGGCAGCAAATTGTAGTGGCCGCCTTCAAGCGGCGAAATGTAGGGCCCGCCTTTGGCAGCCCGATAACGGGAGCACGTGAATGACTGGGTTCCGACGTTTTTCGTTCGTGCCGTGTCTGGTTCTGCTGACCGCCACCGCAGCTGCGGCGCAGGGACGCCCGACGTCCACGGATTTGAATCACGGTTACATCACAGGAGGAGCTGGCGCCTCGTTCGGCGACCAGAGAGCCGCCACGTTCAGCCTCGAGATCGCCGAGCGCCTGAACCGGCGAACCGAGGCGTACGTCGCATTCAACTACTTCGACAATCTGTTCACGGATCGCGCCACCGCGGACCTCGCCGAGCTCTCCGGTCTGCTCTCATCGATCAACGGCGAGCCGTGGATTTTCAGAGGCCGTGATCGCGGCCTCGGGTTCAGTGGTGGCGCCAAATACCTGCTTTCAAACGGGCCCTCGGTCCGGCCGTATGTGGGTGGCGGTCCTGGTGTGTTGAACGTCAGTCGGACGGTCACCGAGCAGTCGTTGGGTGATGTCAGTGATCCGGTCCTCGCCACCTTCGGCGCCCCCGACGGTTTCGTCGATGCCGCCAAACTGAGCACGTTCAAGCCGATGGCCGAGTTCGTCGCCGGCGTCGGTCTCGCGACGGGCCGCACCTACGTCGACGTGGGGTACCGCTTCCGGAAGGTGTTCCGCGTCAACGAGCCGTTCACGTTCTCGCAGTTCTCCGTCGGCGTCGGCATGCGGTTCTGAAGCACGTATAATCGCGCCGCCTGTCTAGGAGGCGCGAATGCTTCAGGTCACTCCGCTCTGGCGAGGGATCCTTCTCCTCGCGTTCCTGGCCGTCAACCAAGTCGCGGCGCAACAGCCTGGGCCGCCTGGGCTTCCGCCGCTCTTCTTCCGCGAGGAGTGGAAACAGATCGATCGGCCCGCCAACGCTCCCGCGGACTTCGTACCCGAGGGCGGCGTGACGACTGCGGCGGTGACGAATCAAAGTCTCGAGCTGCGTTTGTACGATCCGAACGCGAAGAGCGTTCCCGCCTACCTGAAACAGCCGCCAACTGGATCGATTGCGCGCGACTGGGGTGGGCCGTCGTGCATTCAGCTGGCCGGCTACAACCAGAACCCGCCGCCCGCGAATGTGGCAGCAGGGCAGCGGACCGATCCACCGAATCTGTGGACCGGTGTGTGCCAGACGGCTGTCGCCGCCACGTTGCGCGACAAAAACAACTACGTGGACCTCACCGGCCTCGCGCGGATTCGCTGGGTCACTCGCGTCTCCGGTTTTCACGTCGTCCGGCCCGTCGTGAAGCTCGCGGATGGCACGTGGCTCGTTGGTGATTACGGCGAGGGTGCGTCGTCGAGCAACTCGACGCTGTTTCTGCAGTCGGAGTTTGCGGTGGCCAACGTGCGGTGGCTGACGCTCGACATCGCGCGGGTGGTCACGCGCGGTCAGACCTATGTGGAGAAGCCCGACCTGAGCAAGGTTGACGAGATCGGCTTCGCCGATCTGCTGCCGGGCAGCGGCCACGGGTGGGGAGGCTTCGTCAACGTCGCGCGATTCGAAGTGTTTGGCCGTCCGGTGAAACGATGATCTACGTCGATCGCAGCCGCGTGGCGGTGCCGCCGGCCCTGCTCTCGCCACGAGTGCAGAGCGAGCGCGAACGCATTCAGAAGGTGCTGAAGAGTTCGGAGGAGCATCTCAAGCAGCTGCGGATCACGACCGACGTACGGCATCTGGCCGAAGTCAAACCGGCATTGCTCGATCTGTTCCATGGGAAATGCGCGTATTGCGAATCAGACATCGATCATTCAGGGTTTCTCGACATCGAGCACTATCGACCGCGCCAGGGAGCGGCTGATCTCGCCGGGACCAAGGCGCAACACCACTACGTCTGGCTCTCCTACGAATGGGACAACCTGCTGATCTCGTGCACCCCGTGCACGAGCGTTCGAGGGAAGGGATCCGGTTTGTTCTTCCCTGTCCTCGGCGAGCGGGCGCCGATCCTGGCGAGTGTCGATGAGTGCCGCCAGGTCGAGCAGCCGCTGCTCATCGATCCGTGCTTCGATCGGCCCGAGCAACACCTGCAGTTCCTCGCCAACGGTCAGTGTGTGGCGACGACCGATCGCGGACGGGCCACCATCGAAGTACACGATCTCAATCGAGGTCTTTTGGTGGAGGCGCGCCACGAGACCTGGGCTCGGGTTGAGTCGCTGATGAGGCTGATGCCGTCAGCAGGCGTGAGCGTGGCGCCGCAGCTCCGGCAACTCGTATCCGGGGAACAACCATACACGGCGACGGCTCGGGCGTCGTTTGCTGAATCGATGCGGGCGCTCGATCAGTCCGCGCGGGACCGGTTGGCTCAACAGGCGTTCGCGAATGTCGAGGAGCCCGTTCAGACGCAGATACAGGAGGCTGTTCGCGGCCCCTCGCCCGAGAGTCTCACGCCACCACCTGGCGCGCCTGTCGGCGACGCCAACGTGGCATCGTTCGCACCGGCGCCGTCTCCCAGCAAGGTTGAACTGCCGCCGTTAGTTCACGCGCTTATCCGCAAGGTTGACATCCACAATTTCAAGGCGATCGAGGATCTGGCCCTGGACATTGCCGATGCGCCGCGCGAGGACACGAGTGTCGCGGCGGCGACCGTGTTCCTGGGCGAGAACGCGTCTGGCAAGAGCACGATTCTCGAGGCGATTACGCTCACGCTCCTCGGCACCGACGCGATTCAGAGCCTTGGACTCGACGCGCACGACTTCGTCCGTCGCACGGACTGGGATGCCCCTGCAGAAGAGGCCGAGTCGGCGGACGTCGCGGTGTATTTCTCCGGCGCCGATGACCCGGTTCGACTGCACATCGACGCGAAGACGCGAAGCTTCACGGGGAATGCGCAGCCGTCAACGATCGTGCTGGCCTATGGGCCTCGCCGGTTCTTCGCGGAGAAAGGCCGCCAGACGCCGCTGTCAGGCCAGGCCGAGCAAGTGCGGACGATGTTCGATCCGCTGGCGATTATCGAGAATCCAAGCCGGTGGCTGATGGACGCGCCGCAGGATGACTTCGACGCGGCCGTGCGCGCGCTCCGCCAGTTGCTGCTGCTGCCCGACGAGGCCCTTGTCACCCGTGACGCCATGAATCCGAGCGGCGGGCGCAAAGAGATCATGTTCGAGGTGCAGGGTGACATTGCGCCGCTGAACAGGATGAGCGAAGGCTACAAGACGATCGTCGCGATGGCCGTCGACGTGATGCGGGAGATGCTCGAGTTCTGGCCCGATCTCGAAGACGCCAAAGGCGTGGTGCTCGTTGACGAGCTCGAGACGCATCTGCATCCGCGCTGGAAGATGCGCATCATGCAGCGGCTGCGGCGGGCGTTTCCACAAGTGCAGTTCATTGCGACCACGCACGATCCGCTGTGCCTGCGTGGACTGTACGACGGGGAAGCGCAAGTGATGCAGCGCGATCGGGACCATCGGATCGAGCGCGTGCGCGGGCTGCCCAACTTGCGCGGTCTGAGCGTCGAGCAGTTGCTGACCTCCGAGTTCTTCGGTCTGTTCAGCACTGAAGACCCGCGCCTCGAGGAAGAGGTCGCGCGGTACACGGCGCTGGCCGCGAAGCGCGATCGAACGCCCGAGGACGACCAGGTGCTTGCACAGCAGCGTGAGGCACTGCGCGACACCATGACCGTTGGCGCGCAACCCGCGGCGCAGCTGGTGCACGAGGCTGCGACGGAGTATCTGGCCGAGCGGCGGCAGGCGAGCGCCGAAGAACGACCCGCCTTGAAGCGGGCGGCGATCGAGAAAGTCATCAATCTCTGGAAATCGATCGACACCGGAGACGCAGGATGATTCGTGTCGTGCGTCCCGCTGAGCCCGCTGATGTCCAGGCCGCTCTGACGAAGCCGTTCCCCAGATATCAGAACAAAACGGAGATCGAGCGCGCGCGCGAGTACTACGCCACACAGCCCCCGCCAACCAAGGCGTATCCCTTCGAGCGATACAGCGAACACGCCGTCTGCTTCGCGTTGGACGCGCTGTTCTACGGCAAGTGCGCCTATTGCGAAAGCGTCTATCGGGCCGTTGATGCGCGAGATGTCGAGCACTTTCGGCCGAAGGGCGGTGTGAGCGAGTCACCAGGACATCCTGGCTATTGGTGGCTGGCAGCGAATTGGACGAATCTGCTGCCAAGCTGTCCGCCGTGCAACCAGCGCCGCCGTCAGCTGGCCTACGATCCCACGAAGCCGCTGGCAGAATTCGAAGCTGCCCGACAACTCGAGCCCGAGATGACGTCGGGGAAGGCTAACGCTTTCCCTGTCAGCAAGAACAATTGGATTACTGACGAACAGGGCAACCTCGCTGCGGAAGATCCGCTGTTGATCAATCCGTGCGACAGGGATCCTTCCAATCACCTGGAGTTCGTCTTCGATTGGAAGAAACCGCAGTACATCTGGGAGGCCGATCCGGTCACGCCGATCATCCGTCCGCACCAAAACAGTGGTCAGGATGATCCGTACGCGCTGGCGTCGATTGCGATTTACGGGTTGAGGCGGGCCGATCTGTTCAGGACCCAGATGGAGCGCGTTCGAGAACTGCAGCTCCTGTGCATACCCATTGTCGATCTGGTTCGCGACCTCGCTCAGGACCCGCCGCCGGCAAACGCCGCCGTCCTGACGAATCGGCTGAAACAGTACAAGACCAATCTCACTGCGTTTGCCAAACCGGACAAACCCTACGCCGCGATCGCGCGTGCCTTCATCAAGCAGTTCGATGCGGAACTGCAGCGGCTCGTCGAGGAAGGCGTCTGACTCGCATCTGGCTGGCTCTTGCCCTCGTCGTGCTCGCGGGGTGCGGCGGCTCGGAACCCTCACCTTCGACAGCGCCCTCACCGCCATCGTCACCGCCGCCGGCTAGCAGCGGATTCGTGCTGCAGGGCGATCCGGAGTCGGCTCAGGGCGCGACCTGGACGTACCGCGGTGTGATCGATGGCGTGACCTTCGATCTGCAGGGCATCCTGCTCAAGCCAGCCGGCGCCGGCCCGTTCGGCGCGGTCATCATCAGTCACGGTGCCGGCGGCAACGTCTCAGCGTTGCCGCGGACAATCGCGATCGAGATGCGTCGATGGGGACTGGTGGGCATTGCCACCAATTACACGCATTCCGCGGGAGTTCCAATCGGCGCGCCGGGTACGGCGAACGATCCGGGTGCGACTGAGGCCAACATCCAACGCGCACACGCCGTGCGCGAGATCCTGCGCACGCTCAGCTACGTCGATCAGACGAAGGTCGCCGCCCACGGCCACAGCATGGGCGCGTTCGTGACGACCGCGCTCGTAGCCACGTACCCGAACGACTTTCGCGTGGCATCACATACCGCGGGCGGTATCCGGTTGCAAGGCATCATCGCCGGTCCCGCGCCGAGCGAATCGCAGGCGCGATTAATCCGGACGCCATATCAGCTGCACCACGGCGATCAGGACGAGGTCGTGCCGATTGCGCAGGACCAGCGTCTCGACGCGATTCTGCAGGCCAACCCGGTGGCCCATGAGTTTTACGTCTATGCCGGCGCCGACCACGATGACGTGTCGCGGAGCCCGACCGTGCTGGCGCGCATCCGGATGTGGTATTCCGCATATCAGGTGCCTTGAGCACTCACTCATGTCGCGCGAGTTTCGTGAGTTCGTGATCCATCCTCGCTACGGTCAACGGCCGCGGATCACTGGCCTCAATCCCGAGAACGACTTTGCGACAGGGCGGGTCTTCCTGCACTGGCATTCACCGGAAGGGGTGCGTATTCCCTACACTGCAGTGGCGGCAGATCTATCCCGTCAACTGCCTGCCACCATACCGGTTACCCATTACTTCGATGCCAAGCGCCAGTGCGCGGATTGCAGGAGGCCCTTTATCTTCTTCGCCGACGAGCAGAAGTATTGGTATGAGGAACTGGGGTTTCCACTGGAGTCAGACTGCGTCCGATGTGTCGTCTGCCGGAAGAAGCAGCAAGGTCTCGAGTTGAAGCGGCACCGCTACGAGGAGTTGTTTCATTTACAAGAGCGAACGTCTGAGGAGAATCTCGAAATGGCGGAATGCGCGCTTTCGCTCGTCGAGGCTGGTGTCTTTGGGAAGCGGCAGCTGGAGCGCGTGCGCGCCACGCTGAAGAAGGTTCCCTCGGGCCCAAAGCTGCGGGCTTTATGGGAACGAGTCCACGCACTTGAGGGCGGCGCCTAGAGGCGTACTTGCCAAGACAGAATCGCGTCACTCCGTTCAGTTCCATTATTGCTACGCCAGAACGAGGAACGCTGACTGGTAATCGCGGTTGCCTGCACGACGACCAGCAGCACATCCGACGTCACTTCCAGGGCACGCGTTGGATCATTTGCGTGCTCGAATTCAAGGGCCGAAGGCGCAACCTGATGACGCCGGGCCATTACACCGAACTGTTCTTCCTGGATGAGGCCACCGCGCTGGCGGCTGGGCATCGGCCCTGCGCGGAATGTCAGCGCGAACGATTCACCCGCTTTCGCCACCTGTGGGCCGCAGCCAATCCCGAGCTGGCCGGTACGTCCCGCCCTGCAGCGACGGTCATGGATGCGGCCTTGCACCAGGAAAGAACAGCGCCGATCGACCACTCCAGCAGGTCGTGCATCTCGATTGAGCGCATGCCGGACGGAGTATTCGTCAGCGATGACGACAGCACTGCCTATCTGATTCTTGCAGGGAGACTTCTGCGCTGGAGCCCAGGCGGCTACGAGCTTCCGACGGCGCCGCTCCAGTATCCGGTACGGGTACTGACGCCGGCCTCCGTTGTGCGAACACTCGCGGCTGGTTATTCAGCTCACATCCACCACACAGCGTCCGGGCGCTCACTTTGATCCGGTAGCCCGCTGCTGCTTGATCTTCTCCCACGCCTCCAGCCGCCGCTTCAGTTCCTTCTCGAATCCGCGATCGGAGGGCTCGTAGTACGTCTTGCCGGCGAGTGACGGCGGCAGACAGTCCATGCCGGTGATCGCCTCGCGGTCGTCGTGCGCGTACTGATAGCCCTTGCCGTAGTCGAGTTGCTTCATCAACTTTGTCGGCGCGTTGCGCAGATGGAGCGGCACTGGTTCGGCCGCCTGCGTGTGGGCATCGGCAGCCGCGGCGTTATAGGCCATATACACGGCGTTGCTCTTCGGCGCGGTGGCGAGATAGATCGCCGCCTGGGCGAGGGCGGTGTTGCCTTCCGGCATGCCGATGAAATGTGCGGCGTCCTTGGCGGCAACGGCGACGGTCAGTGCCTGCGGGTCGGCGTTGCCGATGTCCTCTGAGGCAAACCGAATCAGCCGTCTCGCGATGTAGAGCGGATCCTCGCCGGCCTCGAGCATCCGCGCCACCCAGTAGACCGCCGCATCGGGATCGCTGTTCCGCATCGACTTGTGCAGCGCGGAGATGAGGTTGTAATGCTCCTCGCCGCCCTTGTCGTAGAGCAGCGCGCGGCGTTGAATCGAGTGCTCGAGTTGCTCGATTCCGAGCTGACGCACGAGCGTTTCCGGATTCATCGGCGCCGAGGTGACGGCGAACTCGAGCAGGTTGAGCGCCGAGCGCGCGTCGCCGTTCGCGAAGCGGGCGATGGCTGCCAGTGCCTCGTCCGTGACGGTGATCTCCATCGTGCCCAGTCCGCGTTCCTTGTCGGTCAGGGCGCGGCGCAGGATGCCTTCGACGGCATCCGCGGGCAGCGCTTTCAGCACGAACACTTTGGACCGCGACAGCAGCGCCGCATTCACCTCGAAGGACGGGTTCTCGGTGGTCGCGCCAATCAGGACGATGTCGCCGGCCTCGACGCGCGGGAGAAACGCGTCCTGCTGCGCTTTGTTGAAGCGATGGATCTCGTCCACGAACACGATCGTCCGACGCCCCATGCGGCGACGCCGATCCTGCGCGGTCGCCATCACCTCTTTAATCTCTTTGATACCGGCGAGCACGGCGCTGAAGGGAACGAAGTGCGCGTTCGTGACCTCGGCAATCACGCGAGCGAGCGTCGTCTTCCCGGTCCCGGGAGGTCCCCACAGGATGATCGACTGCAGCAGGTCGCGCTCGATCGCTTGGCGGAGCGGCTTGCCCGGAGCAAGGATCTCGTCTTGTCCGACGATCTCGTCGAGCGTTCGCGGTCGCACACGCTCAGCGAGCGGTGTGCCGGCGGCGGCAGATGAGGGCAGGTCTGAAGACCCGCCTCTACCACGATCGTCTTCGAACAGAGAGCCGCTCATGCGCGCTGACGCCGTGCGGCGTAGACGAGAATCGCGCCAGCGGCGGCGACGTTGAGCGATTCGACGGCGCCGGCCATGGGGATCGTGACGCGCGCGTCGCACGCGGCGATCGCCTCGTCCGTGAGTCCGGCTCCCTCACCGCCCAACAGCAGCCCGACCTTGCCATGCCAGTCGATGGCGTCGGGATCCTGTCCGCCGCGCGGAACCGCCGCGATTGTGCGCACGCCTGACTTGCGCATGACCGTCATCGCCTGATGCGGGCTCATGCCGGCGACGATGGGCAAGCGCAGCACGCTGCCCATGCTGCCACGCAGCGCTTTCCACGAAAACGGATTCGCCGATACGCCACACACGAACGCGCCGGTCACGCCGCCAGCTTCGGACGCGCGGAGCAGCGCGCCAACGTTGCCGGGTTCCTGCACGTCGATGGCCGCCAGGATGAACGCATCCGGCGGCGCGCAGATCTCGGCGGCTGTCGCGCCTTTGCGGCCGGCGATCGCCACGATGCCGGATGGCGTCTTCACAGGACTCAGGACATCAAACACGGCATCCGAGGCCTCGACGACGTCGATCCCTTCGCGCTCGAGCCGCTGCGCGAGCAATCCCTCTTCGGTTTGCGAGGTCAGCTTCGATGCCGCCACCGCGACCGCTTCGAAATGCAAGCCGGACGAGCGTGCGTCGCTGACGAGATGCGCGCCGTCCAGCAGCAGACGCGTCCCAGTCGGGTCGGGTTCGTCGGCGAGCGTTCTGAACGCCGCGACGATCGGGTTCTGCCTGCTGGATATCTGTTTCATGTGGTTAGTGGTTGGTGGTTGGTGGTTAGTGGTTACTGATTCCCGAACACAACTACCAACCACCAACTGCCAGCCACCAACCATCATTGTGCTACAGTCTGATTTCAACGATGAAAGACCGGATTCTGAAGCGTTTCAACGAAGAGATCGCAGCGCTCGAGCGCGAACTGAAGGTCGAGCTCCCCAAGGAAATCCAGCGCGCGCGTGAGCTTGGCGACCTGCGTGAGAACGCGGAGTACAAGGCCGCGAAGGAGCGTCAGGACATCGTCAATGCGCGCATCGCCATGCTGAAGAAGCGCGTCGGCGAGATCTCCCTGATGAATATGGATCGCATCCCGCGCGGCAAGGCCGGGTTCGGATCCACCGTGCAGCTGCGCGGCGCGAGCGGCGACACGATCGTCTATCAGCTCGTCATGCCCGAAGAAGCCGACGTCGAGAAGGGCATGATCTCGACCTCGTCACCCATCGGCCGCGCCATTCTCAACAAAGAGGAAGGCGACGAGATTCAGGTGACGACGCCGAGCGGCAAGAAGACGTTCGATCTGATCAAACTCACGACCATTCACGACGAATAACCAACTTGGCAGCCTACTCACCGGAACGCCGCACGGCCCTGGTCTTGACGGGTACTGGCGCGCACGGTGCGTACCATGCGGGGGCGTTGGGCGCGCTGCAGGAAGCCGGCGTCAAGATCGACATCCTCGCCGGGAACGGCGTCGGCGCTGGGAGCGCCGCGTTGGCGGCTCTCGACGGGTCGGCTCGCCTGTGGGACGCGTCGGGCATCTGGCGCTCGCGAGCGGCGGCCGGCCTGTACGGCTGGCGCTGGCCGATTCGCGCCGCCGTGGCCCTCGCCATCGTGCTCATCGCGATTCTTCTCACGCCTCTGGCGGTGCTGCTCGTCGGTCTGTTGGTCTCGCTCGCCGGCTTCTTGCTGGAGATGCTGCAGATTCAGGCTGGCGCGGCGATGGTGTCGACGTATTCCGCCTGGCTGCAGACGGCATTCGCCGGTCCGAATCTGCCGACCACAGTGCCGCGCGCGGCGACGATCGCGCTGCTGGCGATCATCGCGGAATTGGCGATCGGCGGTCTGATTGCCGGGCGAGCGGCGGGCGGGCGACGCGCGCGGGGCGGTTGGTGGTGGCGCGTGCTGGGTGCGCCGCTTGGCGCCGAGCGCGCGCGCGAGTGGTTCGCGACGGCGATCTGGGATTCGATTCGCGGCGCGGCGCCGGTGGCCCGGCCGTCGATGGCGGTCCTCGGGCGGCGCTACTCGGAAGTGCTGCTCGAAAACCTCGGTCAGCCCGGGTTCCGCGAACTTGTGCTGGTGGCCACCGATCTCGATGCGCGACGTGACGTGGTCGCGGCGCTATTGACTGAATCGCATCGGCGCGAGTTCCTGGCGCCGCGCGTCGGACGGGATCGTCGTTCCGAAGTGCTCGATCTGGCCGGCGTCGGACGCGATCATGCCATTGACGTGGTGCTCGCCGGACTGACGCCTCTGTGGGTCTGTGATCCATACCCGATTGCGTTTGCACCGGACAGCTACTGGCGCGGCGAAACGCATCGCGCCTGCGATCGCCCAGGGACAATCCAGCGCGTCTTGGAAGAAGTCGCCGCCGCGGGTGCGCGTCAGGCGATTGTGGTGAGTGCGGTGGCGCCGGCTGACGCGCCGCATCATCTGCGCGCGCCTCGGCTCGACGTGCGCGGCCGGTTCGGCGAATCGGAGAGCGTGGCGCAGGCCGTCGCGCTGCGAGACGCGCTGGAGGCCATGAGTCTGCATTTCGATGCGATCTACGTCATTCAGCCCGGACACAATCCCATCGGACCCTACGACGTGGCCGGCGCGTACGACGAAGCCTCGGACCGTCGTCAGGGGTTGTCCGAACTCGTCGAGCGCGCCTACGAGGACGCCTACCGGCAATTCATCGAGCCGGTCGTCGGCGCGAGTGGTGAACAGCTCGCCCGCGCGCGGGTGCCCGTGCAGCGCGGACCTGGCGAGGTGAAGCGCGGCTGACCATGGACGTGCAGCTGATCGACTGCGACCGCAGTCGGGCTCCCGAGATTCTCGCGATTCTCAATGAGGCGATCGAGCACTCGACGGCGCTGTACGATTACCGGCCGCGCACGATTGCGATGATGGACGGCTGGTTCGACGCGAAGGAGAAGGGCCACTACCCGGTGATCGGCGCAGTCGATGAGAGCGGCCGTCTTCTGGGCTTCGCGTCGTACGGCCCGTTCAGAAACTGGCCGGCCTACAAGTACTCCGTGGAGCACTCGGTCTACGTGGACAAGGACTGTCGTGGCCGCGGCGTCGGAAAGCGGCTGCTCGAAGCGATCATCGCGCGGGCGCGGTTGCAGCAGTACCACACCGTCATCGGTGGCATCGACGCCACCAACGACGTCAGCATTTCGCTGCACACGCGATTTGGCTTCGAGTTCTGCGGGCGCGTGAGACATGCCGGCTTCAAGTTCGGGCGCTGGCTGGATCTCGACTTCTATCAGCTCATTCTCGACACGCCCGCACAGCCCGTGGACGGATGATGCGCGCGTTCCGGCGACTCGCAGCCGTCGCGTGTGCGCTCGTCGTTGTCTCTGGCTGCGGCCGGGACAACAACGAGGGTCGAAGCGATGGTCGTAGAGGCGGGTCTTTAGACCCGCCTACCGCCACCATCTCGCGTTCGTCGCTGCGCGACACGCCCCAGCCGCTCATGGCGGGAGGCGAGGCGTCGTTGCAGGAACGCATTCGCGCCAGCTACTCGTCGCTGACGGCCGCGCAGAAGTCCCAAGTCACCGACGTCGAACTCGGTCGCGCCTACGGCCAGGTCGGAAAGCTCCTCATGGCAGCCGAGCTCTACGACCAGGCCGAGCCGTATCTGTTGAATGCCGCGGCGCTCGAACCGAGCGAGGTCGCGTGGCCATACTTCCTGGCGCACACTTACCGGTTGAAGTTCCAGCCAGACAAGGCCATCGCGCGCTTCGAAGACGTGTTGCGTCTCAAGGCCGATCACGTGCCTTCGCTCGTCTGGCTGGGGACGATGCACGTCGATGGCGGCCGGGCCGAGGCGGCCGAACCGCTGCTCACCAAGGCCGTATCGCTCGAGCCGCGTTCGGCGGCGGCGCTCTTCGAATTGGGCAAGGCGGCGCTTGCCGTGGGCGACTCGGCTCGCGCGGTGACGCAGCTCGAAGCGGCGCTCGCTGCCGATCCGGGCGCCGACGCCGTGCACTACGCCCTGGCGATGGCCTATCGCGCGCGCGGGGACGAACAGCGCGCGGCCGCGCACGTCAAGTTGTGGAAAGACGAGCGGTTATACCCGAACGATCCACTCATGGCGGAAATCACCGACCTCCTGAAGACCGCGGTGGTGTACGAGATTCGCGGCACGCAAGCGATGGACGACCGCAAGTGGACTGAAGCCATCTCGCTGTTTCGCGAAGGACTCAAGGTCGCGCCTCGTGATGCGACGCTACATCAGAATCTCGGCACGGCGCTGTATCTCGCCGGTGATCCGCGTGCGGCCGAGGCCGAGTTCGAGGAGGCCGCGCGTCTGCTGCCCGGGTATGCCAAGGCGCTGTTCAGTCTCGGCGTGCTGATGGAGGAGCGCGGCCGCGATCAAGAAGCGCTCGATCGATTCTCCAAGGCGGTGGCCTCGGATCCCACGATGGTGAACGCGCGGGCGAGCCTCGCCGACGCGCTCCGACGCTCGGGGAAGCTGGAGGCGTCAATCGCCGAGTACACCGAGATCGTCAAGGTCGATCCCTCGGCAAGTCAGGCGCGGTTCGGCCGCGCCATGGCACTCGTGCGGCTTCGTCGCTTCGCCGAGGCGCGAGCCGTGCTCGAAGAAGCCGTCCGCGTGCATCCCGAACAGCCCGGGCTCGTCCACGCGCTGGCGCGCATCCTGGCCGCGGCACCTGACGATGCGGTCCGAGACGGCCCGCGAGCGCTGACGATCGTGCAATCGCTCGAGAAAGCCGCCGCACCGAGTGTGGCGCTCGTCGAGACCGCGGCGATGGCGCTGGCTGAGAACGGACGATTCGCGGAGGCGGTTGCACGTCAACGACAGGCGATCGCAATGGCGAATGACGCGCGTCGCACTGATCTGGCGACACGCTTGGCCGAGAATCTCCGCCGCTACGAGTCTCGGATGGCGTCGCGGACACCGTGGGCGGATGACGACCCGGTGCACTTTCCACGAACGGCGGCGCGCTGATCAGTCGCCTGATTTCGTTTCGAGCAGGTGGGGAAGCTCGGTCCCCTCGCCGGGTGCGAGTAAGCCGCTCTTCGTATATGTCAGCAGCTTGTCGCGCGTGTCCGCGATATCCAGGTTCCGCATCGTCAGCTGACCGATCCGATCCTGCGGCGTGAACGCCGACTCGCCCTTTTCCATGGTCAAACGTTCGGGCTTGTACGTGAGATTCGGGCTGCGTGTGTCGAGGATGGAGTAGTCGTTGCCGCGACGCAGTTCGACTGCCACCTCGCCGGTGATAGGCCGTGCCACCCATCGCTGCGCTGACTCGCGAAGCTTCAAGGCCTGCGGATCGAACCATCGGCCCTGATACAGCAGGCGTCCGAGCCGGCGGCCGGCCTCGCGGTAGTCCTCGATGGTGTCTTCGTTGTGGATGCCGGTGACCAGCCGCTCGTAGCCGATGAAGAGCAGCGCCATGCCCGGGGCTTCGTAGATGCCGCGGCTCTTGGCTTCGATAATGCGGTTCTCGATCTGATCGCTCATCCCGAGGCCGTGGCGTCCGCCGATCGCGTTCGCTTCGAGCATCAGCGCGACGGGATCGTGGAAACGGTGCCCGTTGAGCGCGACGGGCACGCCTTCCTCGAAGGTGATCGAGACTTCCTCAGGTTTCACCGAGGTCTCGGCGCGCCAGGAGGCGACGCCCATGATTGGCTCAACGATCCGGATGCCGCTGTTCAGATGTTCGAGGTCCTTGGCTTCGTGTGTCGCACCAAGGATGTTGGAGTCTGTCGAGTACGCCTTCTCGGTGCTCATCTTGTAGGCGAGACCGGCGCGCTGCATGTACTCCGACATTTCTCTGCGGCCGCCGAGCTCGTCGATGAACGCCTGATCCAGCCACGGCTTGTAAATGCGCAGTGACGGGTTGGCGAGCAGACCGTACCGGTAGAAGCGCTCGATGTCGTTGCCCTTGAACGTGCTGCCGTCGCCCCAGATGTTCACTTCGTCGCTCTTCATGGCGAGGACGAGCATCGTCCCGGTGACGGCGCGCCCGAGCGGCGTGGTGTTGAAGTAGGGGACGCCGGCCGTCGAGATGTGAAACGCTCCGCACTGCAGTGCGGCGATGCCCTGCTCGACGAGCTGTGCGCGGCAATCGACGAGAGCCGCCTTCTCGGCGCCGTAGAGGATCGCCTTGCGCGGGATCTCGTCGTAATCCTTCTCGTCAGGCTGACCGAGGTTGGCCGTGTAGGCGTAGGGAATGGCGCCTTTCGCGCGCATCCAGTGGAGGGCGGCGCTGGTGTCGAGGCCGCCGGAGAACGCGATGCCGACTTTTTCGCCTACGGGTACTTTCTGAAGGATCGTTGCCATGCGATTCCCAATGATAGTTGAGCGCATGTGCTCTTTAGACCAGCCTGGAGAAGCGAGGTAAAATTTCCGCGCTAAAAGGAGCCTTTCATGCGGCCTATGACGCGTGCGCTCGTTGTTGTTCTCGCCCTGCTGACGTCCGCTCCAATACTCGCGCAGAGCCGTCGCGGTGATCAGTGGGTCGCGACGTGGGCGACTGCGCTCGTTGCACGTCCCGTGCAGCAAGGCGGTGCCAGAGGTCAGGGCCCTGCACCAGCGCCACCCCAAGCGCCTGCCGCTGCACCGGCGAACCCAGCGCCACCCGCGCTCGGTTCTGGTGGTCCGCCGGCTCCTGCTGCGCCGGCCGGCCCGGCTCCCGCCGCGCCCGGCGGAGGACGTGGTGGTTTCGCACCGCCAGCGACGCTCACCAATCAGACGATCCGTCAGATCGTGCGCACGAGCATCGGTGGCAGCCGCGTGCGCGTGGTCCTGAGCAACGCCTTCGGAACCGCGCCGATTGAGATTGGTGCCGCTCACGTCGCGCTGCGCGACAAAGAGGCGGCGATCGTGGCGTCGTCCGCAAAGCCACTGACAGTTGCCGGCGCTCCGAAGTTCAGCGTCCTCGCAGGAGCGACCGTCGTCAGCGATCCGATCGAGCTCTCGGTGGCGCCTGTGTCGGACCTCGTGATCGATCTCTACGTGCCGGGCGATCTCGGTGTGAGCCCCTCACCGGTGACGACGCATAACGGTGCATCACAGACGAACTTCGTCTCGGAGACCGGCAATCATTCAGGAGCGGCGGCGCTGCCGGTCAGTGCGCGGAGCGGCGCGTGGTTCCTGCTCGCGCGTGTCGAGGTTACGGCACCGTCCGGAACAGGTGCGGTAGTGACGTTCGGCGACTCGATCACCGACGGCGCGCGTTCGACGGCGGACACCAACAACCGGTGGCCCGACCAGCTCGCGCGGCGTCTGGCGGCGCGCAAAGGCGGCGGTGTGGCGGTGTTGAACGCGGGCATCAGCGGCAACCGCGTGCTCGGCGACGGCGCCGGGGTCAGTGCGCTGGCGCGATTCGATCGCGACGTGCTGATGCAGACCGGCGTGACGCATGTCGTCGTGATGGAAGGAATCAATGACATCGGCATCGCGCGCAACAACCCGTCGCCGAGCGCCGACGATCTGATCGCCGGACACAAGCAGCTGATTGAGCGGGCGCACGCGCGCGGGCTGAAGATCTACGGCGCGACACTCACGCCGTACGAAGGGGCGGCCTACTACACGCCTGAAGGCGAGGCCAAGCGCCAGGCGCTCAACAACTGGATCCGGACGAGCAAGGCCTACGACGGCGTGATCGACTTCGACATGATCACGCGTGATCCAGCCGCGCCGACGAAGTTCCTCCCGGCGTACGACTCCGGCGACCACCTGCATCCGGGCGACGCCGGATACACGGCGATGGGTGACGCAGTAGACCTGGCATTGTTTGGGAAGTGACTGGTCCTTGGTCCTTGGTCCTTAGTTCTTGGGCCTCGGTCCGTGCTTGGTCCTGCGTCCATGGTCCGTGACAGGCTTGGTCCTTTGGGACTCGGGACCATGGACGGACGCAGAACCAAGGACCAGGGACTAAGCCTTGACCAACTTCGGCTGATGCTCGTGCAGGAACTCGAGCGCCAGTTCGAGCACCTTCGCGGTGAACTGTTCGGCCTGCAGATTGCCGAACTTCTCCTTGAACGAGCGCAACGGCACGACGGCCTTCGCCATGGCGCGGTGACCGCCTGCGCTGCCGATGTCGTTGAAGTACTTCCGCACGAACTCGCCCGCGTTGCGTGAGTAGCCGAGATTCCGCACCGAGATGATCAGCGAGTCGTTGACGATTCCCGACACGATCGTCCACTGCACGTCCTCGAGCTGCAGATAGAAATCGGCGACATAGGGGATGAAGTCCTCTCGCGGTGTCGTCCCGAGGAAGGCGCAGAACACCTGCTCGGTCATCACCCCGTGCTGCTTCGCCTTCACCACATACTCGAGGCGGTCCATGGTGATTTCCGCGCCTTCCATCTTGCGGATCAAGGTGGCGTCGGCCAGCGGGTAGAGATACGAGAAGGCCTCGATGTCTACGCGGTTGGCCTGGCGGTTGAAGAACAGCGTGTCCGATTTGATGGCGTACAGCATCGCCGTCGCCACGCGCTCGGAGATGTTCATGTCCACGGCGCGCAGGTGCTCGGTGAGGATCGTCGACGTCGAGCCGTAGTCCACACGGATGTCCTTGTAGATCGCCGTGTAACCAGGCTGCTCTGGGTGATGGTCGATCACGAGGCCGACGCTGTCGATCGAGCCGCCGAAATAGTGCGGCTGCACATCCACCATGGCGATCCGGTCAAACGCCTCGACCTGTTCGAGCTTGAGGATCTCGACGTGGATGTCGAGCAGGTTCATCATCCGCTGGTTCTCGGGCCGCGTCACGCCTTGGAGCGCCGCGATCACCGCCGTCTGCCGGTTGCGATGCAGCACCGTGCGCAGCGCCAGGCCGCTGGCCATCGCGTCGGGGTCCGGATCGTTGTGCAGGAGGATGAGGACGCGGTCGGCGTCGCTGAAGAACCGTTGATACTGCTGAACGCGAAGGCGGGTCAGGGATCGACTGAACTCGGTGAGGAGCGGGCCGCCGAATAACTCCGAAAGGGCCAGGTAATTGAGCTCGGGGAAGAGCGCCTTCAGCTCCTCTTCACGCTCCCGCGTGTGCGAGGTGCCGACGCCGAGCACATAGACCAGTGTTCCCCCGGCGTCGTAGATGGCTTCCAGAATCTTCTTGAGACTCTTCCGGCCGTTGTCCTCGACGACGACGCATGTGCCTGGCGTGAGATCGGCTTTGACATACGTGTCCATCCGGCTGAGAACCCCGGCGGTCACGCTCAGCCCGCTGTCGTGGAGGCGACGCGCAACGGACTTGCTCTCGACCAGGAACTCGACTTCGAAGCTGGGCAGCAGGATCTCATCGAGCATCCGGATGGCCAGCTCCGTTTGACAAGCCGCGAGGCACCTCATCGGGTGTTCGCGCCTGTCCAAGGAGACACCCTAGACATACGCTCCAAACCCCCATTATACGCCTCCCGGTCGAGGCGGGTTTATGATCGGGCGGGTATGCGGTTTCTCGCGGGAATTGTCGTGATTGCGTGGGCCAGCACCCTCGCTCAGGGCCAGGCCTTCGACTCGGACGTCGCACTCGCCACCGACTCGGGCGACGTCCTCGCTCAGGGCGGGCAGCCGACATTCCGGGCGGGAACCGAGATCGTGAGTCTGGGGGTCACGGTCTCCGACAAGAGGGCGAACTTCCTCACCGACCTCACGCGCGACGACCTCGAGATCTTCGAAGACGGCAAGAAGCAGACGATCGAGTACTTCGCGCGCGGCGATCAGGACGCCTCGCCCGAGCTCCACATCGGCCTGCTGTTCGACACCAGCGGCAGCATGGACGCGGATATCAAGCTGTCGCGGTCGGCCGCCGTCCGGTTCCTCAACACGCTCTCTGACGCGAAGGACATCACGCTCGTGGACTTCGACACTGAGGTCCGCGTCGCCAAGTACGGCCAGCTCGACTTCCCGCGGCTCGTCGAACGCATTCGCGCCCGCAAGCCGGGTGGCTTCACGGCGATGTACGACGCGCTGGGCGTTTATCTCGACAGCGCCGCTGAACAGACCGGGCGCAAGATCCTGGTGCTCTTCACCGATGGCGGCGACACGCGAAGCACGATCCGCTTCGGCGACGTGCTGACACTGGTGCGCGCGTCTGACGTCACGGTCTACTCGGTCGGGTTCCTGGAGAACCAGCCAGGCAGCGTCAAGGCCGAACAGCGCCTGCGGTTGACGCAACTGGCCACTGAGAGCGGAGGCGAGGCGTTTTTCCCGTTCTCGATGAAGCAGATCGAAGAGGCCTACGACAAGATTCTCATGCAGATCCGCGCGCAGTACAGCCTTGGCTACGTCTCCACGAACACCGCCGCGGACGGCAGCTGGCGCAAGGTGGAAATCAAGGTGCGACGACCAGATTCCAAGGATCTGCGCGTCCAGTCACGTAAGGGCTATTTCGCGCCGTACCGCAAGTAGTCTCTGGTCTCTGGTCTTCCGTCGTACATCGCCACTAGAGACCAAAGACCAAAGACCAAAGACGATAGAATCCTCTTTTCTCCATGCCTTCTGTCTACGATCAATTCAAGCTGGTCAGCGAGTTCGAAGTGCGCGGCGATCAGGTTCGCGCCGTGCCGGAGCTGGTCGAGGGCTTAAACCGCGGCGACAAGCACCAGGTGCTGCTCGGCGTGACCGGGTCGGGCAAGACCTACACGATGGCGCAGGTGCTCGCGCAGGTCAACCGGCCCACGCTGGTCATGGCGCACAACAAGACGCTGGCCGCGCAGCTTTATCAGGAGTTCAAGCGTTTCTTTCCCGAGAACGCCGTCGAGTACTTCGTCAGCTACTACGACTACTACCAGCCCGAAGCCTACGTGCCAGCGACCGACTCGTACATCGAGAAGGAAGCGACCATCAACGACGAGATCGACCGCATGCGTCTCTCGGCGACACGGTCGCTCTTCGAGCGCCGCGACGTCATCATCGTCGCCAGCGTGTCGTGCATCTACGGTCTGGGATCGCCGGAAGCGTACTACGGGCTGCTGCTGGCGCTGGAGGTCGGACAGCGGATCGATCGCGATCAGATCCTGCGCAAGCTGGTCGAGATTCAGTACGAACGCAACGACACCGAGTTCGGCCGCGGCACCTTCCGCGTCCGCGGCGACATTGTCGAAGTGGTGCCGTCCTACGAAGAACATGCGCTGCGCATCGGGCTGTTCGGCGACGAAGTGGACGAGCTGGCCTGGTTCGATCCGCTCACCGGCAAAGTGATTCGCCGTCTCGACAAGGTGGCGGTCTACCCGAAGTCGCACTTCGTGACCTCACGCGATCGGACCAAGGTGGCCGTCGAGTCGATCAAGGCCGAGCTCACAGAGCGGCGCTCTGAGCTGGAATCGGAAGGTAAGCTTCTCGAAGCCCAGCGGCTGCACCAGCGCACGATGTTCGATCTCGAGATGATTCGCGAGATCGGGTACTGCCACGGCATCGAGAACTATGCGCGGCATCTGACCGGCCGTCCGCCCGGTGCGCCGCCGCCGACGCTGCTCGACTATCTGCCAGACGACGCCCTCGTCATCGTGGACGAGTGTCATCAGACGGTCCCGCAGATTCGAGGGATGTACTTCGGCGACCGTTCGCGAAAAGAAGTGCTCGTCGCATACGGGTTCCGGTTGCCGTCAGCGCTGGACAATCGCCCACTGAACTTCGAGGAATGGGAGCAGCGGGTGAAACAGGTCGTGTTCGTTTCGGCCACTCCCGGTCCCTATGAGCTGTCGAAGGCGGGTGGCGTTGTCGTCGAGCAGGTGATTCGTCCGACGGGATTGATGGATCCGCCGATCGAGGTGCGGCCGGTTCGCGGCCAGGTGGACGACTTGTTGCAGGAGATCCGGCAGCGTGCAGCCCGCAAGGAACGCGTTCTGGTGACCACCTTGACCAAGCGAATGGCCGAGGACCTGACGACGTACTACCAGGAGCTGGGCGTCAAGGTGCGTTACCTGCATTCAGACATCGATACGCTCGAACGAGTGGAGATTCTTCGCGATCTTCGGCGAGGAGCGTTCGACGTGCTGGTCGGCATCAACCTGCTGCGCGAGGGGCTGGACCTGCCCGAGGTCTCGCTGGTGGCGATTCTCGACGCCGACAAGGAAGGCTTTCTGCGTTCGTCAGGCTCGCTGATTCAGACGTCCGGGCGTGCAGCGCGCAACGTGAACGGGCGGGTCATCATGTACGCCGATACCAAGACAGCCTCGATGCGATCGGCGATTGAAGAGACCGATCGGCGTCGCGCGCTGCAGGCTGCTTACAACGCCGAGCACAACATCACGCCGGAGTCGGTCGTGCGCTCGATTGACGATGTGCTGTCGAGCGTCTACGAGAGGGACTACATGACGCCGGCGGTCCGCGAGACGCGCGAAACCTTCCGCACGCAGGCCGAACTCGACGCCGAAATCTCGCGCCTCGAGCACGAGATGAAAGCCGCGGCCGCCAACCTGGATTTCGAGCGCGCCGCATCATTGCGCGACTCGCTCAAGGCGCTGCGCACGCGCGACCTTGGTCTTTCCAGTCTGAACACGGGCCGGTAGCTGGTGTTCGAGCTGCTGGAGCGCTGGCTCAAGAACGCCGTTCTCGAAGTGCAGGAGTATGTGCGCCTGCAGGCGGCGACGATTCGCGGCGCGACCTCCCGTCCGTTCTACTACCGCGACACCATCGAGCAATTCGACGAGATCGGGGTCGGATCGCTGACCGTAGTGCTGCTGACCGGATTCTTCACCGGTGCGGTGCTGGCGTTGCAGTCGGGCATCACGCTCGATCAGTTCGGCGCGCGGCCCTTCGTCGGGCGTCTCGTCAGCGCGTCGATGATCAAGGAGCTCGGGCCCGTTCTTACAGGATTGATGCTGGCCGGACGAATCGGATCGGGCATCGCCGCAGAACTCGGATCGATGGTGGTCACCGATCAAATCAACGCGCTGCGGGCGCTCGGCACCGATCCCGTTCGCAAGCTGGTTGTGCCGCGGGTACTGGCCGGCTTCGTCATGACGCCCATTCTGACCATCATTGCCGATACCGTCGGCATGCTCGGCGGATGGCTGATCGCCGTGTTTCAGCTGCGCGTCGCCTCGACGGTGTACTGGAATGCCGTGATCGACGGCCTCTATCCCGATGATGCGTGGATGGGAATTATCAAGCCGTTCTGCCTCGGCTACGTCATCGTCAGCATCGGATGCCATGTCGGTCTTCGCACGCATGGCGGCACGCAAGGCGTCGGCCGTGCCACCACGCAGTCCGTCGTCGCGGCGTCAGTGGCGGTGATTGCGGTGGACTTCTTCGTGACGAGGCTATTGATTACGCTCTTGTATTAGATGGACGCATCCGTTGTCTTGAAGAACGTCTCGCTCTCTTTCGACGACAAGGTCGTGCTGAAAGACGTGAGCTTCGAGCTGCTGCCTGGTCACACCAAGGTCATCCTGGGCGGCAGCGGATCTGGCAAGTCCACGATCCTCAAGCTCATACTGGGACTGCTGAAGCCGGATGGCGGCACCATCAGTGTGAACGGCAAGCGTGTGGACACGATGAGTGAGCAGGAACTGATGACGGTGCGAAGCCACATCGGTATGGTGTTTCAGGAAGGCGCGCTCTTCGACTCGCTGAGTGTCGAGGAGAACGTCGGCTTCAAGCTGTACGAAGAGGGCAACATCCCGGTAGACGATGCGTCCCGGCGGGTCCAGGAGGTGCTCGGCTTCGTCGGCCTCCACGAGTTCGTTGACCGCATGCCATCGGAGCTCTCCGGCGGACAACGGCGACGCGTCGCGATCGCCCGCGCGATGGCGGCCAAGCCAGGGATTCTCCTCTACGACGAGGCGACGACGGGTCTGGATCCGATCACGGCGATGACGGTGGACGAAGAAATGATCAAGCTGCGCGATCTCGAAGGCGTCACGTCGATCATCGTCACGCACCAGCTGCGCGATGCGTTTTTTGTTGCCACCCACGAAGCCGTGCGCCAGAACGGCAGCATTCACATCACTCAGGCGGATGCGCAGAAAGCTGACGAGGCGGAGTTCGTCATGCTCAGGGATGGCGTGGTGTCGTTCGAGGGCAACGCCAGCGAGCTGCGTGCCTCGAAAGATCCCTACATCAAGGAATTCTTGTCCTAAAGGACGAAGTCATGCCACGTACGAGATCGTTGGCCTGGGCAGAGTTGAAGATCGGCCTGTTGTCGCTCGCCGCGCTCGTCATCGCGGCAGTGTTCATCTTCCTGCTCACCGGAGCGAACGGGTTCTTTTGGCAGCGCTATTCGATCAAGACGGTCTTTCCCGAGGTCGCCGGCCTGAAAGAAGGTGCGCCGGTCCGCGTCGCCGGCGTCGAAGTCGGGTCGGTCGTGGGGATCGAGTTCGTTGGCGATCGCGTCGAAGTGGCGATGGAAGTATTGAAGGAGAACCGTCCACGTATCACCAGCACGTCGTACGCGACGCTCGGCTCCGTGTCGCTGCTGGGGGAGGCCGCGGTAGACATCACGGCATCGAGTTCCGGAACGGAGATTCCCGACTGGGGCTACGTGCGGTCGCGGCCGCCAGCCGGATCGTTGACGACCGTGGCGGAGAAGGCGAGCGGCAGCCTCGACGAAGTGAACGCGCTGATGCAGGACGTCCGCGCCGGGCGTGGAACCCTTGGCCGTTTGTTTACCGACGAAGCGCTCTATCGCGAGTTGACCGGACTGGTGTCGTCGGCCGAGACCGTCACGAGCAATATCAATTCGGGCCGTGGCACGGTCGGCCGTCTGATGAACGATCCAGCGGCCGCCCAGTCGCTCGAACGGTCCCTGGAGAACCTGCAGGCGATGACCGCTCGTATCAGAGCAGGGGAGGGCAGCCTCGGCAAACTGTTGAACGACGATTCGCTCGCGACCTCGATGAAGTCGGCGACCAGCAACCTCGATGCGTTGACCGGCCGACTCAATCGGGGGGAGGGCACCCTCGGCAAACTGGCCACCGACCAGGAGCTCTATAACCGTTTGAACTCGGTTTCCGATAGGCTCGACAAGGTGGTGGCGGCGTTGCAGCAGGGTGAGGGCACGATGGGCCAGCTGCTCCGCGACAAGCAGTTGTATGAGAACATGAACGGGACCATGGCCGAGTTACGCGATCTGGTGGCAGCAATTCGCAAGGACCCCAAGCGGTTTTTGAACGTCAGGGTGAGCTTGTTCTGATCCGCCTCGCCAAGGCGGGAGTGGAGTAGCGACGATGTCGAATCAGCAGGGAATTGGAGCAGGAGGGGTGCTCTTCGCGTTCGCCGCCGGCGCGGCGATCGGTGCGGCCGTGGCGCTGCTCTTTGCGCCCGCGACCGGCGAGGAGACGCGGGAATATCTCAGCAAGCAGGCCAAGGAAGGGCGCGACCGCGCCGCCGACGCCGCGCGTCAGGGACGCGACATGGTCAATCGTGGCCGCGAGTCGCTGACGACAGCCTTCGATCGCGCGCGCGAGCAGTTCCAGGCTGCAACGCGTGAAGGCGGATCCGACGCGTGATCGAGTTCTTCCTCGGCGTGATCGCCGCGTCGGTGCTGGCGATGGCCATCGGCCAGGTGGCCGCCGTGATCATGGCTGCCCGCGCCGCGCGTCGCGTCGGTGATCGGCTCGGACAGCTCGAGGAGACGATTCGTCCGATCGTCGCCAACGTGCAGCAAATCTCGGATGACGCCGCGCGGGCCACGGCGATCGCGACCGCGCAGGTCGAGCGCGCGGAGCACTTGATGGACGACGTCGTTCGCCGCGTCGACGAGACGATGACCGCGGTGCAGGAGACGATCCTCGGTCCGGCGCGCAGCGGCTGGGCGGTCTTCCAAGGACTGCGTGACGCGTTCGGCGCGTTCTTCGATCGCGGGCCCCGGCGGTCTCGTCCGCGGTCGCCGGGACCGTCGCCGTCCGCCACCGAAGACGATGCCTCTTTCATTGGATAAGGCATTGCGTATTGAGCAGTGGGCAGTGTGCCTTCTGCTCATCGTCCTGGCCGCACCGGCGTCACGCGCTCAAGGTCCACGTACGGCCCCGGCGCCAGGCCTGGTATTCGCCTTCGAACTGCACGCTACGGTCGCCGCGCCCGTCGTGATCGGTCAGGTGCCGCGCGGGACGCGACGGATTGTCGCGATCACCGGCGGCACGTTCGAGGGCCCCGGCATCAAGGGCAAGGTCGTTCCCGGCGGCGCCGACTGGCAGATCATTCGCGCCGACGGCTTCAGCGAACTCGACACCCGCTACACGCTCGAAACCGACAAAGGCCAGATCATCTACGTGCAGAACGCCGGCATGCGCCACGCCGCGCCGGCGGTGATGGAGAAGCTTCTGAAAGGCGAGATCGTCGATCCGAAGCTTGTCTACTTCCGCACCATCCCGACCTTCGAAACCGCGGCGCCCGACCTGCAGTGGCTCACCCGCGCCGTGTTCATCGGCACCGGCGAGCGCTATCCGACCGAGGTCGTGATTCGCTTCTGGCGAGTCGAGTAGCTCACCACCTTCTCGTATTGACCTCCGGCACGTCCGGTGATACAAGTGCACCCCTGCTTCGTTGGAGGATGCCATGGCGCTCGATGCTCATCGCCTCCGTATCGCTGCCGTGTGTTGCGCGCTGATCATCCCGACAGCTGCGCTTGCACAAGAGTCGAAGTCTGCTGCACTCGCAACTGAGCTGACACGTCTGCTCGACGCGGCCAAGCTGGATAGCATCGCGGCGAAGCACACGGTTGCCGGTCAGTACGTCAGCGCGCTCTACATCGCCGGCAGCCAGCTGCTCGTGGTGAGCGCCAAGTACTCGGTGCCGGCGCGCATGGACCTGTTGCTCAATGAAAAAAAGTACCAGGAGATCTATCAGGACTTGAACAGCGCGTCCGAGAGGGAGTCGAAGGTCTTCGTGATGGATCTCGGCGCGAACGGATTGCGGTTCAAGCAGGAGAAGAACGAGCTCGACACCGCCGACGTGTCGGGCAAGAGCATGGTGTTCGACGGCGACTGGGACAAGGCCAAGATCTCCGAAACCGAATACCGCAAGACGTTCGACACCATTGACGCGCAGTACATGCAGATGCTGCAGGCGCTCGTCGCCGCGCTCAAGAAGCCCTCGTAGCAGGCGCAATAGCGCCAACGTGACGAGGCACAAAAAGGGCAGCTCTCCGGAGCTGCCCTTTTTGCGTACGGGTAGGGCCCGTCCTTTTGGACGGGCCGGTTCTTTTGGACCGACCGATGTTGAGTTAGACTGATCGTCTGGTCGGGCGCGTGGCTCAGCGGTAGAGCATTCGCTTCACACGCGAGGGGTCGGTGGTTCGATTCCACCCGCGCCCACCATTCGACTCGCATTCGTCGCGCCCCTCACACCTTTAGATCTGGGCGCGTGATCTGATCTGGATCGCGCGATTACGCTCCGCGCCCATTCGTGCGCGCGTACTCCCTGGTGACTGAACGTTCCGGCGGTATTGCCTTACATAATTCTCCGCCAGCAATCGAGTTTGTAATCGCGAGGCACCGAGCGCTCCCCCTATCCGTGCAAAACCGCGGAATTCTGGGCTGGCCCTGATATTGCCCACCCCTTCGTGATTCTCCCCCGGGAATCACACTCGAACATGCCCGATACGACTGTACCCATTTCCAGACGCCAGTTCTGCGCCGGCGCGTGCCAGGTTGCGTCCTGCGCCACGCTGGCCACGCTCGTCACCGCCTGCGGCGGCGACGGTTCTCCCACAGGGCCAAGCGGTGGCGGAACGGCCACGGATCTCGCTGTCGTAGACGGACGCTTCGCCAATTCCCGAGTGCAGGTCACGGTGACCGGGACCCCGCTGGCCACCGTCGGCGGTGCAGCGCGGGTCGACAACACAGCCGGCCTGTTCCTGATCACACGTATCAGCGACGTCGCCTTCACGGTCGTTGATGGCAGCTGCACGCACGAGGGTTGTCCAATCACCGGCGCCACCGACACGCAGTATGTGTGCCCGTGTCACGGGTCGCGGTACAGCCGCAACGGGACGGTGCAGCAAGGTCCGGCCAAAGCCAGCCTCCGGCAATACGCCAACACGTTCGCAGACGGCGTGGTCACGATCACGCTCTGATCACGGGGAATACGCATGGCTCGACTCAATCCAGACATCGATCACCTGCTCCGCCGCGCCGGCTTCGGCGTGAGTGCGGAGGAGGCGGACCACTACAAGGACATGTCGCTCGCGCAGGCGGTCGCGGATCTCGTGGACTACGAAGGCCGCCCTGACGACGTAGACGAACGCATCGGCCGGCCAGACCACGCCAGGGTCATCCCCTCGAAGATCAACCCGACCCGTGATCTCTTCTCACCTGACATCGACATCGACGATGCGCGTCAGCGCTGGATGTTCCGGATGCTGCATACCCGGCGTCCGCTGCAAGAGAAGATGACGCTGTTCTGGCACAACCACTTTGCCACCGGTTTCAGCAAGCTGGCCAACGACTCCGGCATGTTGCAGGGTGCGAAGCTGCTCGTCCACAAGCCTGGCGTGCTGCGCGGCCCCGCCGGACAGGTCGAGACACTCCGCCGGCAAGCGCTCGGCAACTTCCGCAACATGCTGCTCGACATGGCGAAGGATGCCGCGATGCTGATCTGGCTCGACGGCAACACCAACACCAAGGCCAAGCCGCAGGAGAACTTTGGCCGCGAGATCATGGAGCTCTTCACGGTCGGCGTCGGCCACTACACCGAGCCGGACGTCTATGCCGCCGCGAAAGTGTTCACCGGCTGGAACCTGAAGCCGTCGGCAGACTACACCAATGACGACTACGGGAGCATGAACGCCTATCAGGAGTTCGTGTGGCGGCCCGACCAGCACGACACCGGCGCCAAAACCTTCTCGTTCCCGATTTACAGCGACGGCAGCCGGACGATTCCCGCGCGCAGCGAGTCCGACGGTTATCAGGACGGCATCGACTTGATCAATGCGCTGGCCATGCATCCGGAAACCGCGCGCCGGTTCGCCAGGAAGTGGTGGAACTTCTTTATTAGCGAGATTCAGCCGCCCGATCCGGCGTTTGTCGAAGCCACCGCGAACGTGTATCTGCAGAACCGCAGCGAGATCCGGCCGGTCATCCGCTCCATCCTGAGTTCGCCGTGGTTCACCGATCCCAACAATCGCTTCACACGCTTTGCCTGGCCGGTGGAGTACGTCACGCGCTCGATCAAAGAGGTCGGCTGGCAGAACCTCGAGCTCGACAAAGTGCGATCGCCGATGGCCGCGATGGGTCAGCTGCTGTACGAGCCGCCCAACGTCGCGGGATGGCACCTCGGTGTGGACTGGTTCTCGACCGGGACGATGCTGGCGCGTGCGAACTTCGCGGCGACGGTGGCGGCCAGCCAGAAAGAGTTCCTCGCGGCTTCGCTGATGCCTGAGGTCAAGAGCGCCGATGGTTTGCTCGCGACGATGCTCGACCGCGTCACACCAGCGCCGCTCGATCAGGGGCCACAACAGGCGTTGATGACTTATCTGCTGGCGGACGGCGCATGGCGGGGCACCGAGTCGGAGCTGACGACGCGCGCGGCTGGACTGGCGCGGCTGCTCATCGGCTGCTCCGAATACCAGTTGGTGTAGAGGAAAGCGACCATGAGCGTATCTCGACGAATCTTCATTCGCGACGGCGTCGCCACCGTGGCGGTGGGTCTCGCCGCGCCCTCGTTCCTGAGCGCCATCGCACAGGCGCAGAGTAGTAATCCGAATCGCCGCCTCGTGGTGGTCTATCTTGGTGGCGGCAACGACTCGCTCAACACGCTGATCGGCTATCGCGACGCGGCGTACTACAGCCGTCGTCCGTCGATCGCCGTACCAGCGGGGCAGGTGCTGCAGGTCGGTACCGATGCGTCCGGCATGACCATGGGCCTGCATCCGCGGCTGGCCGGGCTGGCGAACATCTTCAACGAGGGCCGTCTCGCCCTGGTGCAGCGCACGGGCTATCCGAACTCCAGCCGCTCGCACTTCGAGGCCAGTGACATTTGGGGCACAGCGAATCCGCAGATGTCCACGGGATCGGGCTGGCTTGGCCGCTATCTCGATACGCTGCCGCGTCCCCTCGACGCGTTGGCGGCATGGAACACGACGGGGGAGACGCCGCGTGCGCTTCTCTCGGGCCAATCAGGTGTGCCGGCGATCCCGAACGCGAGCACATACACGTTCGGCAGTCCGAATCGCGGCGCGGCGGCGGTGCAGGAGCGAGCGGCGGCCCAGACGATGGCGGGCAACCCGGCCGCGGGCCGTCCACATCTGGCTTACCTGAACGACGCCAGTCGAGGAGCGATTGAAACGCTCGATCGCGTGGCGCTGGCGTCGCAGTACACGCCGACCGTGGTCTATCCGAACAACGGCTTCGCAGGTTCGCTGCGCACTATCGCCGGCGCGATCGTGCGCGGCATCGGCTCGCGTGTGTATTGGACGCAGACCGGCGGCTACGACACGCATGCCGACCAGGGTGGCGGTGGCTTGGGTGCCTACGGCAACCTCATGGGCACGCTGGGCGACGGGCTGTGGGCGTTCTACAGCGACATCCGCAATCAGGGCCTGGCCGCGGACACCACCATCATCGTGTTCTCGGAGTTCAGCCGGCGCATTTCTGAGAACGGCAGTGCAGGTACGGATCACGGCGCCGCGGGCGTGATGATGGTGATGGGCGGCTCGGTCCGCGGCGGACTGTATGGGACCGCGCCGCAGCTATCGCCGGGCCACCCAACGCTCGAAAACAACTCTGGAGACGTGCACTACGAGACCGACTTCCGGTCTGTCTACGCGCGGCTGCTGGACAACTGGCTGGGTGTGAACTCGGTGCCTATTCTCAACGGTGATTTCCGCGCCGGCGCGCCGGCAGTCTTCTAGGAAATGGCAATGAAGAACGCGATTCGAATCTGTCTGGCGTCGTTCGTGGCGCTGAGCGTGGCCGGTCCGGCGGTGGCCCAGACCACTCCCGACGCCGCGACCAGGCCTGCCAACCAGAATTTCCCGGCCGTGACGTTCGGCGTGACCTCGTTCCTGCAGTACGCCGCCGAGCTCCACGATGAGGACTACTACAACTCGTTCGACGTCACGCGCGGCTACCTCAATATCCGGGCGCGGCTCAACGATCGCGTGAGCCTCCGGTTCACGCCCGACGTGCGGCCGACCACGGATGCCAACCTCGACCGGAACCTGGCGCTGCGCCTCGAATACGCCTCGCTCGACGTCAAGCTGACTGACAACATGCAGGTCATGTTCGGTCTGCACGAGATGCCGTGGCTCACATTCGAGGAGACGCTGAATCGGTACCGCGTGCTTGGGCCGTTCTTCTCCGAACGCGCGTGGACGGACGACTCGCTTGGGCTGCTTCCTGGCCCCACCGACCTCGGCGCGAGCATCAAGTACTCGGCCGAGCGCTCGGATTTTCACCTCGGTGTGTATAACGGCGAAGGCGGTGGCCGCGCTGAAATCGACGCGTACAAGAGCATCGATGGCCGTGCGACCTTCCGTCCGTTCGCTGAAGACAGCGAGCTTGGCAAGGTGAGTCTCTCCGGCTTCTACCAGTACGGCTGGTATGCGCAGGATCGTCCGCGCAACGTGGCCATTGGCATGGGCGCCTACGAGAACACGAACATGGTGCTCACCGCGCAGTATCTGCAGGCGACCGACAACCCGTTCGTCGCCCAGGACATTCAGCGCCGCGGCTTCTCGTTTTTTGGTGAAGCGCGTCAGGGCGTGACCGGCTGGGCCGGCATCTTCGGTCTCGATCTCTACGATCCGAATGCCGAGGCCGAAGGTGACAACATGCGGCGCACGGTCTTCGGCGGTGCGCACTGGAGCGATCTCGCACGCGGCAGGCTTGGCGTCGTGGTGTCGCTCGAGCAGACCTATCGCACGCAGGGCTCGCAGCTGACCAGTCGCCGGCTGCTCCTGCAGACGCATATCGAATTCTAGGAATCAGGAATCAGGAATCAGGAATCAGATTCAGGAATTAGGAATCAGACGAGCGCGGGGCTTTGGCCCCGCGCTTTTTTTCCGTACGTCTGGCCCCGTCACGCTACAGCTATAATTTCGCGCGCCGTCCTCCCGTGAATCTGCTCCGTCAGCTCGTCGAATGGGATACAGCCGCGCGTGTGTGGCTGACGACCCATCATCACCCTGTCGCTGACGCGGTCATGGTGGGGCTGAGCATTGTCGGACGCGGCGGCGGGATCTGGATCGCGATCACACTCGTGCTCGTCTTCATGGATCGCAGTCGCACGCGTGGGGCAGCCGTCGTCCTGTTGGCGCTGACGCTTGCGTTTGCGGTGACTGATCTCGCGATCAAGCCAGTCGTCGCTCGCGCCCGTCCATTCGAGGGCTCGGTGGCCACTCGCGTCATCGACCGGCGGCCGCTGACGTATTCGTTCCCGTCAGGCCACGCGGCCAGCTCGGTTGCGGCGGCGCTCACACTCTCGCGGCTGTGGCCGGCCGGCCGCCTCGTGCTGTGGTCGTTGGCGACGCTCGTCGGGCTGTCGCGCATCTACGTCGGCGTCCATTACCCGCTCGACGTCGTCGGCGGTGCGATGCTGGGACTGGCGTGCGCCGTCGTGGCGAATCGGCTGCTGACGCCGAGGCCACCCTCGACATATCGCGACCCGCACCGCTGATCAGCGACGTCTCCTCGACACATTCCCGGCCGAACCTTTATAGACGACGGCCGGACCGAGGTACCGATCCTGCACAGTGCGTCGCTAGCTGTGAAGGCGATCTACTCGGCCCTCTGGATAACAGTGCTCGAGATTGGCGCGGTGGCGCTGGTCGCAGCCGTCCTGGACGCGACAGCGAAGGCCGTGCTCTCCGAACTCGTTGAGAGGCAACACGCCCTCGCCGCGTGGGCGAACACGTTCAGAAGACGGACGCGCAACGTTCTGATCACCGCCGCGGTCTTGCTTGCGGCCGGCGCCGTCGCCTTCAATACGTGGCTGGCCGTCCGCGGCATCGATGTGGCGGCGCATACCGGATCGGTCATCTGGGCGATCGATTCGGCCACCTGGATTGCCTTCGGGCTTGCGCTGGTGAAGCTGCTGCTCGGCACGGCCGGCGTCGTCATCGCGACACGGTTGATCGGACAGCTGCTGCGGCGCGCTGAAGCTGCCATCAATCGATGGGACCGAGTCAGCAGCAACAACCAGAGCCTTCGCGCCTTCTTCGGCGGTGTCGAGCGCGTCATCGCCAACTGCGCCTGGATGATGCTGGCGGTGATGACATGCCGCTGGTTCGGCCTGCCGACGAGCGTCAGCAACGCCTTGTTCCTCGTCCTCCGCATTTATCTGGTGATCGTCCTTGGCCTGCTCTTGGTCAGAAGTACCACGGTGATCGTCGATACGCTCGAAGGCTGGGCCCGGCGATCGGCCGAGCATCGCGGCTGGACGCGGTACTACCATCATGTGCGGCCTCTGGTGCCGACGTTCCGCGCCTGCGTGGAGTACGCGCTGTGGATCGTCGTCGCGTCGCTCGTCGTTGTTCAGATCGACTCAATTGGGCACTTCGCGCTCTGGGGACCCCGTCTGATTCAATCGATCGGCGTGTTCTTCGTGGGCCGTCTACTCGTCGAGATCGGCATCCTGGAAATCGGCAACCGCATGCTGCCTCCGGAGGGACTCGAACCCTCCGATCGCCGACGGCGCGAAACCATCCTGCCGCTCGTGCGCAGTGTCTTCACCTACGCCGTGTATTTCGGTAGCGCGGTACTGATCCTGAGCTTGCTCGGTTTCAATCCAATCCCGTTTCTGGCCGGTGCGGGCATTCTGGGCGTCGTGATCGGCTTCGGCGCACAGTCGATGATCAACGACCTGGTCTGCGGTTTCTTCATCCTCTTCGAAAACACCTATCTGGTGGGCGACATGATCGAGATCGGGAGTGCCAAGGGCACGGTCGAAGGCATCGATTTCAGAACGACGAAGATTCGTGACGGCGACGGCCGGCTGCATGTCATCCGCAACGGAGAAACCAAGCAGGTGATCAACTACTCGAAGGACTACACGCGAGCGGTGGTCACGCTGGACGTCGCCTACGATATCGATCTGCGGTCGGTGTTCAAAGCGCTCAGCCTGGCAGGAGAACGTCTGCGCGCGGAAGATCCCGACGTTCTTGACAATGTGGAGCTCGGCGGGATTTCAGCCTTTGGCACTGAGGCGATGACGGTACGAGCGTCGGCACGAGTCAAACCTGGTCGGCACGAAGCCGTCGCCGCTCACTTCCGGCTGTTGATCAACGACGTCTTCGATCGGCAGGCGTCGGGCGCGCCGCGCCCGACGCTGATACCTGAACCACGCGCCACTGCGCTTCGAGCGCGCCGGTGAGTGTCGTCAGCGGGATGTCGACCGCAGGCGTTACTTCAGCGTGAAGGTCATCGAGAGAGCGACACGCACGGCGACCGGCTTGCCGTCCTTCGTTCCCGGCTTGAACAACCACTGCTTGGCGGCTTCGACCGCCTGTGTGTCGAGGCCGTACTCCTTGTCGAGCGATTGTGTGACCATCACGTCCCCAACCTTGCCGTCCGCGAGCACCACGATGTCGAGACCCACGGTGCCCTCGATGCGGGCGTCCATCGCCGCAGCCGTGTAACCGGGCTTCACCGATCGCTCGGGAACAGGCAGGGTCACGCCGTCCTTCGGCGTGAAGATCTCCTGAGCGCCTACAGGCGCGAGCGCCGCCGCGAGCATAAACATCACCGTGACCAAGGTCCGTCGCGTCATAGCGCCTCCTTACAACGTCCGGCAAAAGCCGGACACTACGCTGGCTGGCATTTGGACGTCAGTTCGTTCCATACAGCCGGTCGCCGAAATCGCCCAGGCCAGGGACGATGAATTTGTGCGCGTTGAGCTCCTTGTCCACGACGGGTGTGTAAACAGCAACATCGGGGTGGAGCCGCTCCATGAGCGAGACCCCTTCAGGCGCCGAGACGATGCAGATCATGCTGATCGCCCTGGCCCCGGCGGCTTTGATCAGGTCGATCGCCGCCGCAGCGCTGCCGCCGGTCGCCAGCATCGGGTCGATCATCAGGACGTGGCTCTGGGCCAGGCCGGGAGGAAGCTTCGAGTAGTAGCGCGACGCGATGGCGGTGGCCTCGTCCCGCTGCAGACCAATGTGGCCGACCCGGGCCGTCGGCAACAGCTCCAGGACTGCGTCGAGCATGCCGAGGCCGGCGCGCAGCACCGGCACGACGACGACATCTGTAAGTACGACGCGCCCGTCGGCTGGCCCAAGCGGGGTTGTCACGGTTGCGGCAGATGAGGGCAGGTCGCGCAGGGCCTCAGCGGCAAGCAGGACGCTGATGCGGTTGGCCGCACGCCGGAACGCGGGTGGAGCGGTGCGCGTATCGCGCAACTCCATCAGCGCGTCATGAACGAGCGGATGCGTAATGACGTGAAGAGGCACGGGTGAAATAGTACTAAAATCCCCCTATGCGCATCCGGGTTCTTGCCCTTGCCGCAGGCATGGTCTTGGCCCTGGCGGTTCTGTCGGCTCAGAACGCACCGCGCCAGGTTTCGCTCGTGCTCGCCGGCGGTACGGTGGTGACGGTGGACGCCGCTTTCCGCGTGATCGGCAACGGCGCGCTTGCGATCGACGGCACCGACATCGTCGCCGTCGATACGGCGGAGAACATTGGCCGGCAGTTCCGCGGCCGCGAGACCATCGACACGTCTGGGCAGATCGTCCTTCCCGGTCTGATCAACACGCACACGCATGCCGCCATGGTGCTGTTCCGCGGACTCGCGGACGACCTCGCATTGAGTGAGTGGTTGAACAAGTACATCTTCCCGGCCGAAGCCAAGTTGGTGTCACCCGAGTTCGTCCGTTCGGGGACGCGTCTCGCCGCGCTCGAGATGATTCAGTCCGGCACGACGACCTTCACCGACATGTACTACTTCGAGGAGGAGGTGGCACAGGCGACCAAGGCTGCCGGGCTGCGCGGCGTGCTCGGTCAGACGATCATTCAGTTCCCGGTAGCCGACGCGAAGACACCGGCCGATGCCCTGGTGCGCGCTGAAGCGTTCATCAACGCGTTCAAGGACGACTCGCTGATCACGCCGGCCGTGGCACCGCACGCGATGTACACGCTCGACGGTCCCACCCTCAAGGCGGCTCGAGATCTGTCGCGACGCCACAACGTGCCGACGCTGATTCACCTCGCAGAGACGCACGACGAGATCCGGAGCGCGCAGGAGCGATTCAAGTCGTCGCCGGTCGCCTACCTGGACAGCCTCGGGTTTCTTGGCCCGGGCGTGCTTGGTGCGCACGGCGTGTGGGTGTCCGACGCCGATATCGCGCTGCTCAAGTCGCGCAATGTCGGTATCTCGCACAACCCCGAGAGCAACATGAAGCTGGCCAGCGGCACCGCGCCGGTTCCCGCCTACATCAGGGCCGACGTCGCCATCGGCCTCGGCACTGACGGCGCCGCGAGCAACAACGACCTCGACATGTTCGAGGCGATGCGAGTGGCTGCGCTGCTGCACAAGCACGAGAGCGTGGATCCCCGTGCGCTGAGCGCCCGGACCGCGCTGGAGATGGCGACCATTCGCGGGGCGCGCGCGCTCGGCATGGACAAGCGTCTTGGCTCGCTCGAGCCGCGGAAGCACGCCGATGTGATTACCGTGTCCACCAGCGGCGCGCGGCAGACGCCGATGTATGACGCCGTCTCGCACCTCGTGTACGTGATCCGCGGGGACGACGTACAGAACACGATCGTGAATGGACGGGTGATCATGCGGGACCGCAAGGTGCTGACACTCGACGAGAAAGCCGTGCTCGCCGACGGACGGAGCTGGATCGACAAAGTGCGTGCGGCGGTCAAGTAGAAGCGGGTTCAGACCCGCCAGCAACGTAGGAGAAGGCCATGGCTCTGCGTATCGTCATCGTTGCAATCCTGATCGGCGGCTTCACGGCCCAGCGCGCGCAGGCACAGGACAAAAGAGTCGATGAACTCATGTCGAAGGCCGGGGACTATATCGCGAAGTTCGTCGATGGGTTCTCGAACGTCGTTGCGGAAGAGACATTGGTTCAGGAGACCACCATTCCGCGCCGGAAGCGGACACTGAAGTCGGACTTCCTGCTCGTGCGTTATCCGGGCGATACACAATGGCAGTCGTTTCGTGACGTTGCGGAAGTCGATGGCAAGCCGGTGCGGGACAAGGAAGAGCGGATCACGAAGCTCTTCCTCGAGCCTGCTTCGAGCGCCATGCGGCGCGCCAGGGAGCTGCAGGAGGCGGGCGCCCGTTACAACCTGCTCAACATCGGCACGATCAACAGTCCGTTGCTGGTGGTCGCTTTCCTTCAGGATGGCTATCGGGAGCGTTTCAGGTTCAATCTCGCCGGACTCGACAAGAAGATCGGTCCGACCGTCAGGCAGGTGCAGTTTCAGGAATGGAAGGTGCCCTCGCTGATCAAAGGCAATGGCAATCAAGACATCCTGACGCGCGGTTTGGTGTGGATCGAAGAAGACACGGGGCGGGTCGTCAAGACCGAACTGCGGATTGGCAGCCAATCGGCGCCGACCTCGATCATCACTACCTACAAGTTCGATGACCAGCTTGGCATCAACGTACCGACTGAGATGCGGGATTGGTATCCGGACGGTCAGGGTGAGATTCGCGGCGTCGCCACCTACGGACGCTTCCGGCGATTCCAGGTGAGTACGACCGAAGAAGTGAAGTAAGTGCGGGCGTATCCTCTCGCATGCATTGTCGCGCTGAGCCTCTCGACCGCGTCTTCTCTTGCGCAGAGCGACGGCGAGTTGCTGCACCGAGTCGGCAACTGGGTGCAAATGTTCGTCGAGCAGTTCGCAAACGTCGTCGCTGAAGAAGAGTACGTCCCGGCGATTCGTCGTCTCGGGTCGCGCCTTCGGTCGGACTATCTGCTCGTGCGACAGCCAGGTTCCGTCGGGAATTGGCGGACGTTTCGCGATGTCGTCGCCGTTGACGGGAATTCCTTACAGGATCAGCCGGAACGACTGAGCAAGCTGTTCATGCAGCCGTTCGACAGTGCCATCGAGCAAGCCAATGCGATTGCTACGCACAGTGCTCGCTACATCTCTCCGTACGGCGATCCGCTAATCGGGATCGTCGTATTGCAGCATCGCTATCAGCCACGCTTCCGGCACGTCGTGGGTGAACTCGACCGTGGAATTGGCCCTGGGGTCCGCAGAATCACCTTCGAAGAGACGGCCAGACCGGCCATTTTTCGCGACGGCAAGAGCGACCTGCCGACGCACGGAACCGTGTGGGTCCTCGAAGCGACGGGCCGAATTGTCAGAACAGAAGTTCACATCGGCGTTGTCGGTCGCTTGTCGCGCACGACTGTGTTGACCACGTCCTTCAAGAAAGACGATGCGCTGCAGATCGACGTGCCGGCGACGATGGTCGAAGGTCAGACGGAAGGGAGCAACGCCAGCCTCAAAGGCACGGCCTACTACACGCGCTTTCGGCGGTTCAGCGTCCGCACGACCGAACGGGTCGACCTTCCCAGGCCGTAGCTAGTCGTCGATGACCGCGATATAGGGAAGGTTCCTGTACTGCTCGCTGAAGTCCAGCCCGTAGCCGACGACGAACTTGTCGTCGATCGTGAAGCCCACGTAATCGACCTTGACCTCGGTCTGTCGCCGCGACGGCTTGCTGAGCAGGCACGCCGTGCGCAACGAGCGCGGCGCGCGCGCCCGCAGGATGTCCTGCAGGTAGGTGAGAGTCAGCCCGGTGTCCACGATGTCCTCGACGATGACGACGTCGCGGCCTTCGATACCGACGCCGAGGTCCTTGAGGAGCTGCACCTGTCCAGAGGATCGCGTGCTATTGCCGTAGCTCGAGAGCGCCATGAAGTCGAGCGTGACCCGCCCGGGAATCGCGCGCGCGAGGTCAGCCAGGAACACGAACGCACCCTTGAGCACGCAGACGAAATGCACGCCATCGAGATGATCACGCGCGATGTCGGCAGCGAGCGCGCGGACGCGCTGCTGGATCTCGTCAGCGGTGATGAAGGTCTGCATGCCTTGAGCCTGTGAAGTCCGCAAGAGTAACATAGCGGCTCTCGTGAAGCGGTTTCAGATGGTCACCGAAGCGGACGCGCGCGTGCTCGACTACGGCAGCACGATCGTGCTGGTCGGCGGCGGCCACATCACGCCGCTCGCCCACGACACCTTGAAGGCGCGCCGCATCTCGGTGGTTCGCGAGGGCGCCGATCCCGATGCGACGGCACTGGCGCCGCCGGCCGACATCCGGACGGTGGCGATTGCCGGCGACCATAGCGCGGTGGCACTGAAGGCGGCGCTCGTCCAGCACCTCCGCGGACGTGGGATCGCGGTGCACGACCTCGGCACCGCGACCAGCGAGCCGGTGGACTATCCCGATACTGCATCCGCCGCGGCGATCCAGGTCGCCCGCGGAGAAGCCGACGCGGCGATTGTCATCGACGGGGCCGGACTCGGGTCAACGATTGCCGCAAACAAGATCGCCGGCGCGCGAGCGGCGATGTGTCTCAATGAAACGCTCGCCCGCTACGCACGGCAGCACAACGGCGCGAACGTGCTGGCGCTCGGCGCGACTCTGGTCAGTGGCGAACAGGCCATAGCCATCGTGAACACCTTTCTCGAGACGCCGATGCGCGAACCACGCTACATCCGCCGTCTGGCCAAGATTCGCGATCTCGAGACGCGCCCGCGCAGCTGATGCAGACCGTCGATCTCCAGCGCCTCATCCAGATCATCGTCGAGGAAGTTGCTGCGGCGTCTGCCGCACTGACGCCGTCTGCGGCGCCGTCGCCGGCACGCTGCGAGTGCCATTCGGTTCTCTACGAGTGCTGTCCGGATCGGATTCGTGGTGTCCTCGAGGCTGGGGCGACGCGGCTCGGGCTGCACGCCTCCGGCGGCGCCGCGGGCACGGTGGCCGGCATGATCGACCACACGCTGCTGAAGCCGGACGCCACGCGCGCGGACGTCGAGGCGTTGTGCCGCGAAGCGGCCGAGTACAGCTTCGCCAGCGTCTGTGTGAATCCGACGTGGGTGTCCACGTGTGCGCACCTCCTGACGAGCACGCCGGTCGTCGTCTGCTCGGTCGTCGGCTTCCCGCTGGGCGCGACGACGCCCGATACGAAGCATTACGAGACCCGGCGCGCGATCTTCGATGGCGCTCGCGAGATTGACATGGTGATCAACGTCGGCGCGCTGAAGTCCGGCGACCTGCGTCTGGTCGAGCGCGACATCGAGGCGGTCACGGCACCCTGCCGCGAGTTCGGTGTGCTCAGCAAAGTGATCATCGAAGCGGCGCTGCTGACTGACGATGAGAAGATCACGGCGTGTACGCTGGCGAAGGCCGCGGCAGCGGATTTCGTGAAGACGTCCACGGGCTTCGGTCCGGGTGGCGCCACGGCCGCTGATGTGGCATTAATGCGCCGTGTCGTCGGCGACGAGATGGGCGTCAAGGCCGCTGGCGGCGTTCGTGACCTCGAAGGATTGAAGGCGATGGTGGCCGCCGGTGCCTCGCGGGTCGGCGCCAGCGCCGGTGTACGGATTGTCCAGGAGTCCCGAGGGCAGAAACCAGCGGCCCCTCGACCAGGCTCGGGGCAGGCACCCGGGAAAGGATACTGATGTGCGTTATCTCACAGCACTCGTTGCCATCGGTCTACTGGGCGTGAGCCTCGAGAGTCAGTCGCCGGCCTCAGTGCTGGCGCCGACTGGAACATTGCGCGCCGTCTTCCTGGGCAGCAATCCTGTGCACGGACGCATGGACGCGAAGACGGGCGTTGCCAGCGGTCCGGTGCCGGATCTCGTCGCCGAGCTGGCCCGTTCGCTCAACGTCAAGTCAACGGTTATCCCTGCACCTGACGCCGCTGGTGTGATTGCCGCGCTCAAGAACGGGACGGCCGACATTGGTTTCCTCGCCTATGACGAGACGCGGGCGCGGGAAGTGGACTTCGGTCCCGCCTTCATCGTGATGCACAACAGCTATCTCGTGCGCGCCGATTCGCCGCTGCAGAAGTCGGCCGACGTGGACCGGGCCGGCATCACAGTCGCGGCCATCAAGGGTCAGTCGCAGCAACTGTTTGTCAGCCGCACACTGAAGAACGCCACCATCAAAGTGCTCGAGACGATGCCGCCGCAAGCGGAACTCGAGTCGGTCCTGTTGGGAAAGAGCATCGATGCCTTTGCCATCAACCGGCAGCGGGGCCTCGATGCCCAGATGGCGTCGGGCGGCAAGCTGCGTCCTCTGCCCGATAACTTCATGGACGTCGACCAGTGCTTTGTCGTGGAGAAGGGCGCCGCGGCGAAGCGGAAAGCCATCGAGCAGTTTGTCAGCACCATCCGTCAGTCAGGGTTTATCAACGCGTCAATCGAGCGCGCCAAGCTAGCGGGCGTCTCGCCTGCGCGAAAATGAGAGAATGAGTGTTTGCATTGGCATAACACCGCTCTTATCACTCACTGGAGGACTTGGTGGCGAATCTGAATACGGAGCAGCTCCGGCGCCTTGCGCGTCTGGGTGCGATTGCTCGACTCGAACAGTTGAAACAGGAGGAAGCGGCCATACGCGCTGAATTCCCCGAGCTTTTCGGACGAGGCCGGCGCGCAGCCGTCGCCGACGTGGCCAAGCCGGGACGCCGTCGTCGAAAGATGTCGTCGGCGGCGCGGAAAGCCGTTTCCGAGCGTATGCGGAAGTACTGGGCCGAGCGCAGGAAGTCCAAAGGAAAGTAGTTGATGCGAACCGGCCGTCTGGCCGTCTGGCTTGGACTGGCCGGTGTGCTCCTGGGATCGCGAATCGAGGCGCAGAGTCTGACGCCCGGCCGGCCCGGTCCCATCTTCGTCGTTGACGTGCGGGGCGCGACCAGCGCGATTCCCACCAGCATCGGCCTGTATCCGGACGTGCCCAACGGCGGTTCCGTGCCAAACCGTGGGTTCGGGTTCGACGTTGGCGGCCACGTCTATCTCTTCAACATCGGTCCAGCCCGTGTCGGTCTCGGCGTCAATGTGATTGGCGTTCGTGGCACCGCTGCGGACGCGGATGCGACGTTCGGTCTCGTCGTGCCACAGCTCTCGTTCAACTTTGGCAGTTCGGATGGCTGGAGCTATTTGAGCGTCGGCGCTGGAACGGCGCGCGTGAACGCCCAGGAGATCGGATCCTCCAGCACCATCAACGCCGGTGGCGGCGCCAGATGGTTCATGAAACGCCACCTCGCAGTAGGCTTCGACCTGCGGGTCCACATGATCGCCGCCGACGGCGACACGATGGGCTCGTCAACGGTCTTCTCGACGTCGGTCGGACTCTCTGTGAAGTAGAGCGCACGCTTTAGCGTGCGCGTGTCAGGCGTGCGCGTGTCCGCGGAGGCTGAAGCCTCCGCTCTACTTCACCGCGATCGGAGGACTCGTCGCCGCGAGCGTGTAGCCGTTGTTCAGGAACAGCCGGAATTCATATGTGCCCGGCGACGTGGGCATGGTGAATGTCCACGTGCGTGTCGTCACGCCCCCGCCAACATAGCTGTATTGAATGTAGCTGGTGAGAGGCGTTCCGGTCTGGGCCAGCGCCAGCCAATCGGTCGATCCGCCGTATCCATTGGTCAGCGTGACGGTGACCTGACTGCCCGGTGCAGCCGTCGTCGTGCTGACCGTCAAGGATGGCGGCGTTCCGGCTGTGACGGTAATCGGGGCGCTCGTCGCACGGCGTGTGTAGCCGTCAGTGAAGAGCCGGAATTCGTAGGTGCCAGGCGCCGTCGGGACGATCGTCCAGGTCCGCGTCGTGACTCCGGCGCCGACGTAGGTGTACTGCGCGTAGCTGCTGTCCGACGATCCGGTGGCCGCGAACGCGAGCCAGTCTGCCGAGCCGCCGAAGCCGCCAGTCAGCGTCACCGTCACCGCCGTACCGGTGGTCACCGTCGTGGCGCTGACACTCAAGGTAGGCGCACCCAGAATCGAGAACGGTGATGCCGGAGAGGTGCTTCCACTGGCCGGATCGAACACCGTGACTTGTGCCGTGCCGATGACTGTCACGTCGCTCGCAGGGATCGACGCGCGCACGCGGGTGGCGCTGACAAACGTCGTGACGCGGTCGGCGCCATTCCAACGCACGATCGATCCGGAGGTAAATCCGCTGCCGTTCACCGTCAGGGTGAGCGCCGCGCTTCCAGCGGGTGCGGCTGCCGGGGACAGCGAGCTGATGGCTGGAGGACCAGGAAGCACTGTGACGGTCGGACTGGTCGCGACACGGGTGTACCCGTAGTTCTCGAACAGACGGAACTCGTAGGTCCCTGGCGTGACCGGCGCGGTGACCGTCCACGTGCGCGTGGTGACACCATTGCCGACGTACGTGTACTGCACGTAGCTGTTGTTCGCCGCGCCTGTTGCTGCGAATGACAGCCAGTCACCCGATCCGCCGAGGCCATTCGTCAGCGTGACCGTCAGCGCAGAACCTCCAGCAACGCTCGTTGCGTTGACCGCGAGGGTTGGCACACCGCGAATCGTGAATGACAGACTGTTCGACGTGCCGCCACCTGGCGCAGGCGTGAAGACGGTCACGTTCGCCGTGCCTGCCGCTGCCACGTCCGCGGCGCCGATCGACGCCTGAAGCTGTGTCGCGCTCACGAACGTCGTCGGACGATTCACGCCGTTCCAACGCACGACGGAGGTTGCCAGGAATCTGCTTCCGGTCACGGTGAGGGTCAATGCCGACGCTCCCGCCATGACGGAACTGGGCGACAGAGATGTCGCGACGGGAACTGGATTGAGCGACGCATCAACGGTGACCGTGGGGCTCGTCGCCTGACGGCTGACGTGCGCCCCGAAATAGCGGAACTCGTACGTGCCGGCAGCGTCCGGCATCGTCACTGTCCACGTCCGTTCGGTGATGCCGGCGCCCACGTACGTCCACTGTTGAAAGCTGGTGTCAGGGTCGCTGGTTTTCGCGAGCGCGAGCCAGTCGTCAGAGCCGCCGAATCCGTGCGTGAGCGTCACGGTCACGGGGCTTCCCGGCGCGACAGCGGACGCACTGACCGTCAGCTTTGCCGACGGATCGATGGTGAATGCGAGCGCACCCGACGTGCCGCCACCGGGAGCAGGTGTATGGACACTGACCTGAGCCGTCCCTTCGGCCAGCAGGTCGCCTGCCGCAATCGAGGCCTCGAGCTTCGTCGTGCTGATCAACCGGGTTGGTCGGCTCGCGCCATTCCAGCGGACTACTGAGAAGGCGCTGAACCCAGTGCCGATCACTTGAAGCGTCAGCGGGCCCGAGTTCGCGCGCACGCGCGTGGGATCGGTTGCGCTGATGGCCGGCGCTGGGTTGGTGATGGAGACAAAGGTCGCCAGCGCTCGAAAGAGCCTGATGCGTGGAATCGTGATTCCCGCACCCAGGAACCGATCATCGCGAACCGGAAGCCCGGTGCTGCGCAGGCTGGCGAGGATATCGGAGACGCTCGCGTTTGGCGCCGCCTCGTGCAGCACGGCCCACGCACCGGCGACATGAGGCGTGGCCATCGACGTGCCGCTCGCCGCCGCATACGTACCGCCGGTGACGGACGAGGTAATTGATTCACCCGGCGCGAACAGCGACAGAAACGACGCGACGTTCGAGAACGACGACACGGCATCGTCTTTGTTCGTCGAGCCGACGCTCACGGCCGATGAAATGCAGCCAGGTGAGGAAATCGCAAACGGAATGCCGCTGTTGCCGGACGCGACGACCGTGGCGACACCGATCGATCGCAGGTTATCGATGATCGGCTTATACGGCTCGCCGTCGCACGGCGAGGTGAACAGGTTGCCGCCCAGGCTCATGTTCACCGAGGCGACGTTGTGCGCGCCGCTAAGCGCCAGCGCATAGACGCGTTCGAGCCCGGCGATCACATCCGACGAGAACGCACCGACGCACGGCGCGACGCCACCGCAGCTGTTTGGATCGATGACCTTGGTGAACACCTGGATGGCGATGAGGCTCGCGCCTTTGGCGACGCCGGCAAGCGGCGGCGCAGCGGATGGGTCGTTGCCGGCGGCGATGCCCGCGACGTGCGTTCCGTGAAAGCAGTTGGTCAGCGTGCACGGCACGGCGGCTCCGGGACCGATCTGCTGATCGAGCCCGTTCGGGCACAGCGTCTCGCTCGTGCCAGGCTGCGTCTTCGAGTAGCACGCCTCCTCGACGACTTTCCCTGCGAGGAACGGATGTGCGCTGTCCACGCCCGTATCCAGCACCGCGATGACGCTTCCACTGCCGTCGTATCCGGCGGTCCAGACCTGATCGGCTTCGACGAGGGGTACGCTGTCACTCAGCACTGGGAAGAGCAGCACGTCGTCCAGCACGCGCGCGACGTCCGGATCGAGCGTGAGCGCGGCGCGTTCTTCAGGAGTGACGTCGAGAACGACGAAGGGAACCGTTTGCAGCGGCCGTTGTTGACGTCCGGCGCGGGCCGGCAGCCGCGAGAGCACCTGCGCGATGCGTGCGGCGATCGCTTGGCGTTGAGTGACGACCGTCGCCGGGTCCGTCAGATTGCCTTCTGGGACAAGCGCTGAGGGCAGCCGCAGCTCGACGATCGCTCGAACGGTCTGGGCCGAGGCTTCCGTGACGGACGCGAGGATCAGCAGTCCCCACCACAGGGCCGTGAGCAAGGCCCGCACACGTGTCCGCCTCATACACAAACCTCCGGCTGATCGTTTCGGTGCACGGGGTAAGTCAAGTGGCGTGCCCGGCGGAGATTCCGTGAAGGTCAGCGCAATTCAGGCACGCGGCAAGAGGTGCGGGCTGCACGGAAATGCAGCTGCCGTGGCCGGTTGTGTCACACCGGGTGGCAACTCTGTGGCTGAGTCGGTTCGAGACGAACGTCGCGCTCAACGCGTTGTCGAGACGAATCGTCAGCGATTCGCCAGACAGCATGCATCAAGAGAAGCAGCACGAACGGCGAGAGCTGAATCGTGATGGCTCGTGCCGTCGGGAAGAACAGGCAGACGAACAACGCGTAGATGGCCGGATACCATCGATGCCGAAGGTCCGAGATTCGTCCGGACTGCATTTCGAGCCACCCACTGATCGACACCAGCGGCGCAGCGACAACCGCGGCGTCATAGACGTTCAGATGCGGATTCACCAGAGTGGATCCGATGACCAGTGCTCCCATTCGCACTGGAACGGGCACCGGCGAACGCCACACTCGGACGGTCATCCAACACACGGCGGCGCCGGCGAGGAGCCACGCGCCAGTGGCGGCAGGACCAGGCAATAGCCGTGTCACGACCGCGAGTGAGTGTAGGTGCGCAACTGAAGGTTCGAGCGCGTTTTGTACTCCGGCGAGACGGGGCAGGACCTGGAGATAGTCCAGAAGCACGGTGGGTCCGAGAAGAGCGGCCACCGCGACCACCTGGATCACGGCTGAAAGGGCCAGGCCAATGAGAATCGACCATTCCGCACACGTCAGCACCACGATGGCCAGCACCAGGCCGAACTGAGGCTTGATCAGCAGGAGGCCAAGCGCAAGTCCGGCAAGGATCTTCCGGCCATGCAACAACGCCACGCCCGCTGCTGTGAACGCGACGAGGGGAGCAGCCGTCGTCTGTCCATGCAGAATCAAGTTCCAGAAGGGAGGGAACGCGGCAGCCGCCACACCGACCAGCGAATATTTCGCGAGCGCACTCCGTACAGGACGCCACGCGAGCCAAACTGCGCCTGCGTACACCAGAAGGTTCGCCAGCGCCCACACCACGGCAGCGATGTGATACGGGAGAGAGCTCAGAGGTGCAAAGACCAGCGCGACTTGCGGTGGGTAGACCGGGAGATAGTGCTCTGGGGCGGACGCCGGGACTAGTGTGACCTGGCGTTGATGTTGGTTCTGTGGGTCGAATAGGTCCGACACAGGCCCGTTTCGAGCGATGTGGCCGAGCGTGTAGAAGTGGACGAAATCAGTCCATTTGAGCTGGTCGAAGGGATCTCGATAGGTCGTGCCGCCCACCAGGATGACGAGGGCTGTGACCCACAGCCCGACGGCGGCGATTCGCGCGTGCGCGCGGGCTTCACTCGCGGTGAGACTCCAGAAGCGTCGAGCGGGCCTCACCGACGGTGCAGCGCGACTGCACGACTGGGCGCTGGATGTGCGGCCACGCGTCGAGTCAGCGCAAGCCGCCAGGGCACGATTGCCGATTCGACGAGGATGGACAAGCGCAATTTGGACGCGCCGCGTTCCCGTTCGATGAACGTGATCGGAACCTCGGCGATCGCGCAGCCCGCTCTGAACCCGAGATACAACAGCTCGACGAGAAACGCGTAACCTTCCGAATCGATCTTCTCGAGCGGGAGCGAGGCGAGCTGTTCTCGCCTCCAGCAGCGGAACCCACTCGTGCAGTCGCGAACCGGCAGTGAGCAGATCAGTTTGATGTAGAAGTTGGCGCTGGCGCTCAACAGTCGGCGTCGCAGCGGCCAGTTCACGATCCTGCCGCTGGGGATGTAGCGCGACCCGATGACCAGATCGGCGTGACGCACGGCTTCGAGCATCGTTCGAAGCTGTTCTGGCTGATGCGACAGATCCGCGTCCATCTGGCAGATCACGTCAGCGTCGGTGTGGAGCGCGTGTCTGATGCCATCGAGATAGGCGCGCCCAAGTCCGCGCGGCCCTTGGCGGTGCAGCACAGAGACGCGCCCGGCGCTCGTCGCGGCGACGTCGTCGGCGATCACGCCCGTTCCATCCGGCGAGTCATCGTCCACGATCAGGACGCGCAGGTTGGGAATCTCGAGCAGTCTGTCCAGAAGCTTGAGCAGATTCTCGCGCTCGTTGTAGGTCGGAACGATGACCAGGGGTCGCACGGCCCGTGAGCGCGCAAGTCCTCTGCCATCAGCGCGGCGATGTTCGCCCTGAAAACCCGCTTTATGCTTTCAGCTCAAACAGATCGTCTGGCTCGGCCCAGACACAATTCCCGCTCGCTCCAGAGGAGGGCGGCACTCCAGAGGAGGGGGGCGGATGAAAGCGAAAAGGTTGGAGCGGGAGACGGGGATCGAACCCGCGACATCGAGCTTGGGAAGCTCGCGTTCTACCGCTGAACTACTCCCGCGTCAGTGGTCTGCCTGCCTATTCTAATCCTTCATCCGCGGATTGCAGCCAATACCTCGTCCCGCTTCTGTTCCATCAACTCCGGCGTCCTGCCTTCGAGATTGAGGCGTAGAAGTGGCTCAGTGTTCGAGCCACGCACGTTGCAATGCCAGTCGGGATAGTCGATCGAGATGCCGTCCATCGTGGCGATCTGGGCGTCCTTGTAGCGGCCCTCGAGCGCCGCCAGCTTCCGCGGCACTTCGTCCTGGTTGGCCAGCTTGGTGTTGATTTCACCGGATATGAAGTAGCGCTCGCGGAACGGCTGAAGGAGATCGCGCAGCGACTGGTTCTTCTTCGACATCAGCTCGAGGATCAACAGTGCCGGAATGAAGCCGTTGTCCGCATAGTAGTAGTCGCGGAAGTAATAGTGCCCGGTGACCTCGCCGGCGAAGATGCCGTCTTCCTGTCGCATCCGCTGCTTGATGAAGGCATGGCCGACGCGATTCATGAGTGCCTTGCCGCCGTATTTGGCCACGGTATCGCGCACGGCGTGGCTCGCCCGCAGGTCGTAGATGACGGTCTGCGGGCCGTACTTGAGCAGAAATGCCTCGGCGAGGAGCGCGGTGATGAAGTCGCCGGAGATGAACTCGCCGCTGCCGTCGATGAAGAAGCAGCGATCGGCGTCGCCGTCCCAGGCGATGCCGATATCGGCTTTTTGCCTGACGACTTCCTCAGTGATGTCGCGCCGGTTCTCTTCGATGAGCGGGTTGGCCTCGTGGTTGGGGAACGTCCCATCGATCGCGAAGCACAGGTTCGTCGTCCGGCAGGGGAGCCGGGCAAAGAGCTTCGGGGCGACGAATCCCGCCATCCCGCTGCCGGCATCGAGGACGACCGTGAATGGCTTGACGATCGACGGATCGACGAACGACATCACCTTCTCGACATAGGGATCGACGATGTCGCGAGTGGTCAGGCGGCCGGGTGTGGCTGCGGGCGGTGGCAGGCGCCCATTCGCGACCATGTCGCGGATGTCGCCGATGCCGGCATCGCCGCTGAGCGGGAGCGCTTCAGCGCGGACCATCTTGATGCCGTTGTACTGGCCAGGATTGTGAGAGGCCGTGATCTGCGCGCCACCCTCGAGATGGCCGTCGGCGACGGCGAAGTACATCGCGTCGGTCGGCAGCATCCCCAGATCCACGACACTGGTGCCCTGCATGCGGACGCCCTCGACGAACGCCGCGGCAATCGACGGCGACGACACGCGCATATCGCGCGAGACACCGACCTCGGAGGCCTTCAAATAGGCGGCATAGCCGCGGCCGATCTCTCGCGCGACGCCCTCGTTGATCTCGCCCGGGTACAGACCTCGGATGTCGTACGCCTTGAAGATGCCAGTATTGATGTCCATCATGCCCTGGAGAAGTCGGTCAGTGTGGTCTTGTCTCCCAGCACCGCGCCGCCGTTGACGGACACGTTGCGTCCGACGTGGCACTGACGGCCGAGGATGGCGTCCTTGATTGCGGCGTTGCCGCCGACGCGGCAGTTGGGCCAGATGATGGCATCTTGGATCGACGCCTCTTCTTCGATTTGCGTCTGGCGGCCAATCACTGAGTGTGGGCCGACGCGGGCGCCGGCCTTGATGAGCACGCCCTCGTCGATGAAGCACGGTCCCTCGATCGTGGCGCCTTCCTCGAGGCGCACATCGCGTGCGACCACCGTGCGCGAGTCGGAAGCGTTGACGAACGGCGCGGCTTGGAAGCGGCCGTCCATGATGTCGCGATGGACCTGCCTGTACTTTTCCGGCGTCCCGATGTCTATCCAGTAGCCTTCGTAGACGTAGCCGACAAACGTCTCGCCCCGCTCGACCAGCGACGGGAAATAGCTGCGCTCGATTGACCACGGGACGTCGCTTGGGATGCGGTCGAACGTCTCGGGCTCGAGCACATAGATCCCGGCATTGATCCGGTTCGTCGTGATCTCGTCCCGTTTGGGCTTTTCCAGGAACCGCTTGATATTGCCGTGCTCGTCGGTCTCGACGAGACCGTACTGCGTCGGGTCTTCGACCGGCGTGAGCACGATCGTCGCGCGGGCCTTTCGTTCGCGGTGCATCCGGATCACCGCGCCCAGATCGAGCGCGGTCAACACGTCGCCATTGAAGACGACGACCGATTCCGTGAGTTTGTCGCCGGCGTACTTGACGGCGCCAGCGGTGCCAAGCGGAGCCGGCTCCACGACGTAGCGAATCTTGATGCCGACGTCGGATCCGTCACCGAACACCTCTTCGATCCGCCGCGGCTGATAGTTGAGACTCAGGATGACTTCGTCGATCTCCGGCACCTGCTTGAGCAGGTCGAGCTGGTAGTGGAGGAAAGGCCGGTTGAAAATGGGTACCACCGGCTTCGGCGTGTGAATCGTGAGCGGCCGGAGTCGCGTGCCCTTGCCCCCGGCCAGAAGGATCGCCTTCATGACGATCCACGATCTTACACGATGGTAGAATGCGGCAGCCACCGATGAATCTGCCCAATTCGCTCACGCTGGTGCGCATGTTCCTCGTGCCGCTCCTGGTCGTGGTGCTGCTGACCGAATTCGAGGGCCGCAAGATTCTTGGCATGCCGAAGGAGTTGGTCGGCGCCGCGATCTTCGCGCTCGCCTCGATCACCGACTGGCTCGATGGCTATATCGCGCGGCGCCGCCGGCAGGTGACGTGGCTCGGTCAGATGCTCGATCCCATCGCCGACAAGCTGCTCACGTCGGGGGCATTCATCTCGCTGGTGCAGCTCGGCTTGGCGCCGGCCTGGATGGTGGCGCTCATCATCGGCCGCGAGTTCGCGATCACCGCGCTGCGCAGCCTGGCCTACACGAAGGGCATCACCATTCCCGCCTCGCCGCTCGGCAAGATCAAGATGGCGTCGCAGGTGACGGCGATTCTGCTGCTGATTCTCGGTGGCGGCCCAATGCCGTGGCTCGCGCCGATCGGCTACGTCACGTTGTGGGCGGTGCTGCTGCTCGCGGTGGCGTCAGCGGTGGACTATTACCGGCGCTTCCAGCGCCTGCTGAACGCGCGCGTCACTGATGTGAATGTGGCGCGTCAAAGACGCGCGGGCTAGAGCAATTCCCAATTCCCAACTGCCAATTCCCAACCACTCCCAACCTCCAACGCCCAACTCCCAAAACGTTCAATTGGGAATTGGGAGTTGGTAGTTGGTAGTGGTTGGGCGTTGGTAGTTGGAGGTTGGGAGTTGATCTACTTCTTGTCTTTCGGCTCGCGTCGCAGCGCGACGTAGTCGCCTGACCGGATGGCGTCGAGCGACACGGTAACCAGCACCGTGCTCATCTCTGACTTGACCTCGGTGGCGATGCCCTCGCCGATCTCGAAGAGGAAGTTCTCGGCCTGCTTCTTGTCGCGATACAGCACAAACTGCGAACCAACCTCGATGCCGTCATCGCTGCCGCGATTGACGACGACATAGTCGCCCTTACCGAAGCTTATGCGGCGGTCGGAGCCGACGAGCACCTTGCCGTAGTTGTCGCGCTCTGGCTTCAGCCGGTTCTTCGAGACCGTCGGGACGACGGGCAGCTTGAACGGTTCGAGAAAGTCGCCCACCTCGATGGTGTCGCACGCGTGTGTGACCGTCGCCAGCGACAGCTGATCGCGCTCATCCACCGCATAGACTTTGATCCAGCCGGTGGTGCGAATCGTGGCCGGGTTGTCGCGTGAAACAGGCGCCAGGTTCGACACCTGCAGACGGCGCACGTAGTATTCCTGACCGACCTCGATGCCGTTCTTGAGGCCGGCGTTGATCGTCACCAGATCGCCAGGCGCGTAGATGCGGCGCTTGAACGAGTCCTGACCGCCCGTGATGCGCAGCGGCGTCATCGGTGGCTCCAAGGCTGCGGTGGGCGAGCAGGCCAGCGACAGCACTTCGGGACTGAGATGGGTACTCGAGGCGGCGGGTCCTCGCTGCGCGAGGGCCACTGAAGTGGTTGCCAGCAGTCCAACCGTGATCAGGACTGCGGTCGATCGGGACGTCATCGGTCACTCTCCCTGGCGGGCGGACCGAACGACGTCCACCCCCTTATTGAGCCTTCAATTCATCGAGGCGTCTTCGTGCATCCTCCGCGTGCTCGCTCTGGCTGAATTCAGACAGCAACCGTTCGAGGAGGGGGATCGCCTCTGATCTCCCTGCCTCTTTATCGGATCTGGCGAGGCATTCCGCCAGATAGAAATAGACCTCGTCCGTCCCGCTGAACTCCGGGTCCTCCTTGAGGACGCCGCGGAAGCGCGGAATGGCGCCCGGACACCATTTGACGCGGTAATAGTGGAAACCCACGCGAAATTCCGCCCGGCTCAGACGGTCGCGTGCTTCACGCCATTTCGTGCGCACTTCGGAGGTCAGCTTGCTGTTCGGGTATTGATTGAAGAAGGCCTGGAACTCTTTCAGTGCCGAGACGGTTTCAGACTGGTCCCGCTCCGGTGCGCGCATCTGCGCGAAGTGGCTCATCGCCAGCTTGTACTGGGCGTAGTCCGCGCGATCGTGCCGTGGGTAGAACTGCAGGAACTCCCGATACTCGTTGGCCGCCAGTACCAGCGATTCGGTGGACTTCTCACCCAGATAGCTGTCGCCGAGGCCGAGCTTGGCGTCGGGCCGCACCGGACTCTGCGGGTAGTTGTCCACAACCTGACGGAAGTACTCACGAGAGTTAATCCACTTGCCCTCTTTGAGCGATTCCTGGCCGCGGTCGTAGAGGTATCGATCGGGATTGGCGGTGTTTGCAGGGATTGCGGATTTCTTACCTCCGCAGGCGGCCGACGCAGCCAGCGTCAGCACAAGCGCGACAGACCACCAATAGGCCTGCGCGCGAGTCTGTATCTCAGTCATGCAGTTGTTTCGAATCATCCGGTTCAAGGGGCGCACAGTCCCCGCCGAGCTACGGGCGCCAGCCCTCTATTGTATGACGTCGAACCCTCGTCGGGCAGTTGGCCGGGGAAATCCTCAGGAGAGGATTTCGAGCACCCGATGGGGGAGTCTTCGGGGGCGGCCCTCCGGTCCAATAGCCGCGTGAATCGTGTGGCCGGCTGCCGACAGGGAGTCGTTCGAGATCTTCCAGGCCTCGTAGTCGAATCGGATCCGCACCGGCGTCAACACCCTGGCGACCGTCCGTATCTCAATCTCATCGTCGTAGCGTGCCGGCTGCCGGTATTCACAGTGGGCCTCGATGACCGGTAACGAGATGCCGTTGGCCTCCATCTCGCGATACGTCCATCCACCCTCGCGAAGCCATTCGGCGCGGGCGACCTCGAACCAGACCAGATAGTTGGCGTAGTAGACCACGCCCATCTGATCGGTGTCGGCGTAGCGCACGCGAACTCGGGTTCGCCGGGCGGCTTGCCCCGCCGACGTGTCCGCCGTAGCGCGTCGCGCGGAGGCGGAAGCCTTGTGCGTAGGCGGGCTATCCACCCGGTGCCTTGTTGGCAGCTGCGCGCAATGCGCGGGTTGCGCCTTCGGGATCGGACGAGCCGAAGATGGCCTGACCGGCCACGAGGATATTTGCGCCGGCTGCGACCACGGCGCTGACGTTCTCGAGTCCGATGCCACCGTCGATTTCGATCGGCGCCGACGAGCCAGCGGCCGTCAGCACCGCTCGAACGCGCTGAAGCTTCTTCAGCGTGTTGGGAATGAACGACTGCCCGCCGAATCCGGGGTTGACCGACATCACCAGCACGAAGTCCACATCAGTCGCGATGTCCTCGAGCACCGCCGCCGGTGTCGAGGGATTCAGCACGACCCCGGCTTTGGCGCCCAGCTTCTTGATGTGCGTCACCGAGCGCTGGAGGTGCGGCACGGCCTCGACGTGCACCGACACCATGCTGGCGCCTGCGGCGATGAATTCGTCGATGTACCGGTCGGGCTCCTCGATCATCAGATGAACGTCGAGCGGCCGGGTCGCGATGCGCTTGATGGCTCGGACGACGGGCGGTCCGATCGTGATATTGGGGACGAAGTGTCCGTCCATCACGTCCACATGAATGAGGTCGGCGCCTCCGCGCTCCGCGGCCGCAATGTCGCGGCCGAGCGCCGCGAAGTCGGCCGACAGGATCGACGGCGCCACTTGCACGACCGGGGCCCTCGACGTGGTGCTCATGGGCTCACCTCGAGCGAGATGGGATCGGCGGCGCCGACCTTGTAGCCGCCAGCCGGCTGCTGTCGGACGATGGTGCCGGGGGGAATGCCATTCGCGGCTTGCGTGCCGACGACGGTCACACGAAAGCCTCGACTGCGCATCGCCTCCGCAGCGCGGTCGCCGTTCATGCCGATCAAATCGGGCATCACATACGTCGTCGACTGCTCGCCGCGGTTGAGGAGCAGTGAGACCTCGGGCGCGCGCGACGATGGCGGCGGGTTCTGCGCGACAACGGCATCGGCCGGGTAGTCGTCGGATCGGATCTCAGAGAGGGTGCCGATCTGCACGCCGTCCTGATCGAGCCGGATTCTCGCCGTGCGCTCGGTTTGACCGACGAGCGCCGGCACCGTTGTGACACGTGGACCTGAGCTCACCCACACACGAATGGTGCGCTGACGGCGCGCGCGCATGCCGGCGCCAGGCTCCTGCTGCATCACGCGTCCGAGCGGCACTTTGGGATCGGCGCGCCGGTTATCGTCCACGCGTAGACCGAGTCCGAGCGTGGCGAGCGACTCGGTCGCCTCGTTGACGGTCAGGCCCGTGAGCACTGGCACTTCGACTTCGCGCGCGCGAAGCGCCACGCGCATCGAGATGCCAAAGAAGATGAGGAATGTCGCGCCGAGTGCGCCGACGATCAGGAAGAACTTTCCGACGTTCCAGACTCGTGTGCCGAGCCGCATCGATACGGCAATCGTACCATGAGTGGCATCAGCCTCGGCGGACCATCGCGGTTGCAAAGAACGCTTCGAGGCCGTGTGCGAAGGGCAGTGTCCGGAGTGCGCCGCGTTCGTCGATGAGCGGGTGCAGCGATGAGGGATTCGAGCCGCGCAGATCCACGCGATCAAACGGCGCCCGTTCGAGGAATGCGTCAACAACACGCTCGTTCTCGTCCGGCTCGCTCGAGCAGGTGGCATAGACGAGCCGGCCTCCCGGACGCACGGTTTGCGACGCTCGCATCAGGAGATCGACCTGCTGTGAGGCGAGGCGAGGCAGGTCGCTCGCCGCTCGTCGCCATCGAATCTCCGGATCCCTGCGGATGGTGCCAAGTCCCGAACACGGCGCATCCACGAGCACGCGATCGAAGCTGTCGGAGAAGGGAAGTGGTCCAGTGCCGGGCACGTGGACGATGTGAATGTGGCGGGCGTGGCTGCGGCGAACGGTGTCGGTCAGCAGGTTGACGCGGCCCGCGCGGACATCGCACGCGACGAGCGTTCCTGAGTCGTCCATGCTGGCGGCCATCGCTACGGTCTTGCCGCCTGGCGAGGCACACAGATCGAGGATGCGTTCGCGTGGCTGCGCATCGACAACAAGCGGCACGAGTTGCGATGCTTCGTCTTGCACGAAGAACGACTCATCTTCCGCGGTGCGCAGCGGATTGCCGGCGGTCACGATCAGGCCGTCTGGCGCGTAGTGTGTCGGCGTCGTCTCGATGTCGTGTCCAGATAGCGTGTTCTGCAATTGGTCGCGCGTGGTCCGCAGTGTGTTGGCGCGAAGCGTCAATGGCGCGGTTTCGTTGTTGAACCGAACCCAGGCCTCGACCTGGTCGAACGAGTACCGATCGAGCCACCGAGCGACGAGCCACTCCGGGTGCGAGAAAGTGATTCCGAGATAGGCGAGCGCGGCGTGGCGATCGCTCGGATCCGAAGGCCGCGGCGGCAACGGCAGCTTATGCCGCTGTCTGAGCATCGATCGCAGTACCGCATTGACGAACCCGGACGCGCTGGACTTGCGCGCCGCGCGCGTCAGGCTGACGGCGTCATCGACGACGGCGGCGGCCGGTACGCGGTCGAGATGGAGCAGCTGAAAGAGACTGAGACGAAGGATGGCGAGGACCTGCGGGTCGATCTTCGTCCGCGGCCGGTTCGCGAAGTGCTCGACGAGGTGATCAAGTGTCCGCTGCCAGCGCAGCGTTCCGGTGACGATGGTCGCGGTCAGCGCGCGGTCGCGGTCGTCCTTGAGCGATGCGCGGCTGGCGGCGAGCGCGGCGGGGAGGTCAGCGCGGTCGGTGTCGATAGTGACCAGCGCGTGCAAGGCCGCCGTCCGCGCCGGCGCGGTCATGTGTCTGACCCGGGGTCAGACCCCGACTCCGTCCCCGTCTCTGACCCCAATCGA
>Ga0111539_10000162_pt1 | contig 76578 bp, 48 predicted proteins | sample RhiMethybrSRZTD1_FD_79667 | JGI IMG/M metagenome (GOLD analysis project Ga0111539, IMG submission 79667) | Populus rhizosphere microbial communities from Tennessee, USA - Rhizosphere MetaG P. TD hybrid SRZTD1 (version 2) (version 2) | ecosystem: Host-associated > Plants > Roots > Rhizosphere >...
GAGAAGCCCGCCGCTCCCACGGAGACGAAGCCGACGGACGCAAAGCCGGCCGACGCGCCGAAGACCGAGCAGCCGAAGCCGGAGCCCAAGCCCGAACCGAAGCCCGAACCGAAGCCCGAGCCAAAGCCGGAACCCAAGCCCGAGCCGAAGCCGGAGCCCAAGCCCGAGCCCAAGCCCGAGCCCAAGCCCGAGCCGAAAGCTGATGCCAAGACGGGTCAGCCGGCGCCAGCGGCTGCCGCCAAGCCGGAAGCGAAGGACCCCAACATCGAAGTCCTCGCGGACCTGCTCGAAGGCAAGCGGCGGGCGATCGTGCAGATCGACTCGGCTGCCGACATGTTGCATTGGCAGCAGGCCGTCGCGGACAACATCGAGTTCCCGCGAACCCTCGTGACGCGGCACGACACGCAGGCCGGCACGATCGACCTCGCGCTCGAGCAGGTCAAGGCGATGAAGTGCGCCATACTGCTGCCGCCCGATCTCACCACGTTGCCGCGGTCGCGTCATCTGATCCACCCCGCGAGGATCCTGCACGATGCCGGCATCGAGATCGGCTTCGTGCTCGGTGACAGCCCGGCAACGGTCCGCCTGCTGTTCTTCCGTCTCATGGAGCTCGTTCGCACCGGCTTGCCAGCCGACGTCGCGTTGCGCGGTGTCACGCTGGTTCCGGCCAAGTCTCTCGGGATCGAGAGCACCGTGGGCTCGCTCGAAACCGGCAAGGTCGCGAACCTGCTCGTCTTCCGAGGCGACCCACTGTCCCCCACCGGCCAGCTCGAAGCCGTATGGCTCGACGGGCGTGAAGTCCCAAAGCAGCCGTGACCATGTCGACCATCCGCGAAGGAAAGTCCGAACCGAGAACCGCACCGAGCACAGCCATGCGCACCTACGCCCCGTTCGCCTTTGCCATCGGTCTCCTCGTCGTTTGCGACCTGCCGGCGCAGGGTCGTGGCCGCCGGGGCCAGCGCCCCGACAATGCCCAGCCCGTAACGGCGTCGGCGCCGCAGCCCGCGACGGAAGCCGACAAGAAACCCAAGACGCATCTCGCGATCGTGGGTGGAGACGTCTATCTCGGCACCGGGCAACGCATGACTGGCGCTTCCGTGTTGCTCGGCGACGACAAGATCGAAGCCGTGGGACACAACCTGACTCTGCCCGAGGGAACGACGATCCTCGACGCCAAGGGCAAGGCCGTGAGCCCGGGCTTCGTGTGCGTGCTCGGTTTCGGCATGGGCGCCCCGCGCAGCGGGCCGTTCGCCGACTCGGTCAATCCCTTCGACCCCGAGATCAAGCAAGCGCTGGCCGCGGGCGTCACGACGTTCATGGCCGGTTCGGCCGGCGCCGGGCCCACGCTGAGCGGCAGCAACGCGATCATCAAGCTCTCCTACGGCGACGTGAAGGGCATGGTCCTCAGGGAAGACACGGTCGTCGGTCTGTCGGTCCCGCTGACACTCGCGGACCGCGACAAGCTCGAGGACAGCGTCAAGAAGTCGCGCGAATACCTGAAGGCCCTCGAGGAGTTCACCAAGCAGAAGGCTGCCGATCCGAACGCCAAGGAACCCACGGTGCCTGCCGGCGCCGAGAAGACCGTGGCCGTCTTGCGCGGCCAGGCTCAGCTGTGGATCACGCTCGGCGGCGGTGGCGGCGGCGGTGGTGGCCGCCGCGGCGGCGGCGGCGGCGGCGGTGGCGCCTCGGACGTCGATTCGATTCGCCAGGGGCTCGAAGTCGCGAAGTTGTTCGGCAAGGGTGTCGTCCTGCAGAAGCCCGTCAGTGCCTGGCTGATCCCCGACGAAGTGGCAGCAACGGGCTCGATGGTCGTGCTGAGCCCCCGCGATCGCGTTCCACCATCGCCGCAAGACCCGGATCGCACCGGCAGCAACATCGCTTCCGCAGCGATCCTGGCCAACGCCGGTGTGCCGGTCGCCGTCACCTGCCCCGGTGGCATGTTTGGCGGAGCCGGCGTTGGCATCGGCGGCATCATGGGGCAGGACCTGAACACGCCGCATTTCGACGCGGCATTCGCTGTCCGCGGCGGGCTCGACAACCGCAAGGCCCTACGAACACTGACTCTAGATGCCGCCAAGATCCTCGGGATCGATTCCCGGGTCGGCTCTTTGGAGCCGGGCAAGGACGCGGATGTCTTGATTCTCGATGGGGACCCGCTGCACTATAGCAGCTTCGTGACGACGGCAGTTGTGAACGGCAAAGTCGTCTACGAAAAGGCAAAAGAGCCTCTCTACAAGCACATTGCGCGCTAGCCGGTTACGCCCCCCGGTGCTGCGCGCCGACAAGACGGTTGCAGACTCGGGCCGGGTGGCCCGGCGCCCCTGAAGGACGATCTATCTCATGAGCGTCGAAAGCCTGAAGGAACTGGACGACTTCTTTCGCAGCATGCGGCAGGCGTTCAACAGCCGGGACTTGAAGACCTTCCGATCGCATTTCTGGACCGACAAGCGCTTCCAGAACCTCGACGCTTCGGGCCGCCGCGACCGCGGTTGGGGCGAATTCGAGGAAGTGCTCGATCAGGAATTCCGCTACCTGGAGTCGGTCAAGCTCGAGCTGAAGGACCTCGACTTCCAGATCTTCGAGGACCAGTTCGCAACCGTGATCGGCAGCTGGCGACTCGCACAGGTCGACCCCGAGGGTCGCAACCACGAGCAAGGTGGGCGTTGCACTTTCTCGCTCTGCCGCATGAGTGATGACTGGAAGATCGTCGCGCAGCACTTTTCGCCGATGTCCGCCGAGGAGGCTGCCGCCGAGTAGCGGCCGGCCCGTTTGCGGTCGGGGCTGCGAAGGCGTCCAGCGATCGCTCGGCAGCCGGGCCAGCGTCCAGTAGATTGGCGTCCACTACACTGGCGCCCAGTAGATTGGCCCCACGTTGATCGACGTCCGTCGCTGACGAACTGCCATCGTGACTTCCGCGGCTTCCGCATCATCCGCTGCCACACCCTCGGAGTCTCCGGGCACGCCGGTGCAGCCTTTCCGACCGCGCCACAAGATCCGACTCGTGACCGCCACGAGCCTGTTCGATGGTCACGATGCGTCGATCCACATCTTCCGTCGCATCGCCCAGGCCACGGGCGCGGAGGTGATCCACCTCGGTCACAACCGCTCGGTGCACGAGATCGTCGACGCGGCGATCCAGGAGGACGCGCAGGGCATTGCAGTCACTTCCTACCAGGGTGGCCACAACGAGTTCTTCCGCTACATGTTCGACATGCTGCGCGAGCGCGGCGCCGGACACGTGAAGATCTTCGGCGGCGGCGGCGGCGTGATCCTGCCCGAGGAGATCGAAGCGCTGCACCAGTACGGCATCAGCCGCATCTACTCGCCCGACGACGGCCGTTCGCTCGGCCTGCAGGGCATGATCGACGACATGCTGCGCCGCTGCGACTTCGCGACGGCGCGCGCCGAGGACCCGCTGCCGCCGCTGCAGGCGTCGGACGCGCGGGCCGTCGCCGCTGCGATCACGCTCGTCGAGAGTTTCCCCGAGCAGCACCGCAGCGCAGTGCGCGAACAGCTCGCCAAGGCCGTTGACCTGCCGCCCGTGCTCGGCATCACGGGCACCGGCGGTGCCGGCAAGAGCTCGCTGATCGACGAGCTGCTGCGCCGTTTCCTGCTCGACTTCCCGCAGCACAAGATCGCGGTGCTCTGCGTGGATCCGACGCGCAAGAAGACCGGTGGCGCGCTGCTCGGCGACCGCATCCGCATGAACGCAGCGGTCGATTCCCGCGTCTTCGTGCGATCCATGGCGACGCGGCGCGCCAACATGGCGTTGTCCGAAGCCGTGCAGGACGCGCTCGCGATCCTCGAGCTCGCGAAGTTCGACCTGATCCTGCTCGAGAGCAGCGGCATCGGCCAGAGCGACACGGAGATCGTCGAGCACGCCACGGTGTCGCTCTACGTGATGACGCCCGAGTTCGGCGCGCAGAGCCAGCTCGAGAAGATCGACATGCTCGACTACGCGGACCTCGTCGCGATCAACAAGTTCGATCGCCGCGGCGCGCGTGACGCCTTGCGCGACGTCAAGAAGCAGTATCAGCGCAACAAGAAGGCCTTCGGCCGCCCCGCCGACGACATGCCCGTCTACGGCACGATGGCCGCCACGTTCGCCGATCCGGGCACCAATCGCCTCTACCGCGCCGTCGCAAAGGCCCTCGACTCGCATCGACCCGGCCGCTTCGCGAGCACGTTGGAGCTGCGTGAGGGCGAAGCCGAGACCAAACACGTGATCCCGGGCGAACGCACGCGCTACCTCGCCGAGATCGTCGAGCAGAACCGCCGCTACAACCGCTGGGCCGAAGAGCAGAGCCAGATCGCCGAAACGTGCTACGTGCTGCAGGCGGCGGCAGCGGCGCTGCCCCCGGGCGCAGTCGCCGCGCGCGCCGCGCTCGACCAGGAGCTCGCCGCAGCCCGGCTTCGCCTCGACCCCGAGTGCCAGCGCCTGCTCGATGGCTTCGACGAGCTAGCGCGCAGCTTCGCGTCCGAGCACTTCGTCTTCCGCGTGCGCGACCGCGAATTGCGGATCGCGAACCACACGCGCTCGCTGTCGGGCATCGCGATCCCGAAGGTCTCGCTGCCGAAGTTCCGTTCGCACGGCGACCGCCTGCGCTGGCTGCTCTGCGAGAACGTACCCGGACGCTTCCCGTTCGCGGCCGGCGTCTATCCGTTCAAGCGCCTGTCCGAGGATCCGACGCGCATGTTCGCGGGCGAAGGCGGCCCCGAGCGCACGAACCGCCGCTTCCACTACCTCTCCGCGGGCCAGTCCTACAAGCGCCTGTCGACGGCCTTCGACAGCGTCACGCTCTACGGCGAGGACCCGGCATCGAGGCCCGACATCTTCGGCAAGGTCGGCAACGCCGGAGTGTCGATCTGCACGCTCGACGACGCGAAGCGGCTCTACTCGGGCTTCGATCTCTGCGACGCCGCCACGTCGGTCTCGATGACGATCAACGGCCCCGCGCCGATGCTGCTCGCGTTCTTCCTGAACGCGGCCATCGACCAACAATGCGAACGCTGGCTGCAGCAGAACGGCCAGGTCGCCGCCGCCAACCAGAAGATCGACGACCTGTATCAGCAGCGCGGCCTGCCGCGGCCCGGGTATCGCGGCGAGCTGCCGAATGGCCACAACGGCCTCGGCACGATGCTGATCGGCGTTGCGGGCGATCAGGTCGTGCCGAAGGACGTCTACGCGAAGATCCGCGCCGAGACGCTCGCCGTCGTCAGAGGCACGGTGCAGGCCGACATCCTGAAGGAGGACCAGGCGCAGAACACGTGCATCTTCAGCACCGAGTTCGCCCTGCGCATGATGGGCGACGTGCAGCAGTTCTTCACCGAGAACCGCGTGCGCAACTTCTACTCGGTGTCGATCTCGGGCTACCACATCGCCGAGGCAGGGGCCAACCCGATCACCCAGCTCGCATTCACGCTCGCGAACGGCTTCACCTACGTCGAGTACTACCTGAGCCGCGGACTCCACATCGACGAGTTCGCGCCCAACCTCAGCTTCTTCTTCAGCAACGGCGTCGATCCCGAATACGCGGTGATCGGGCGCGTCGCGCGCCGCATCTGGGCCAAGGCGATCAAACATCGCTACGGCGGCAGCGAGCGCAGCCAGATGCTCAAGTACCACATCCAGACGTCGGGTCGCTCGCTGCACGCGCAGGAGATCGACTTCAACGACATCCGCACGACGCTGCAGGCGCTCTACGCGATCTACGACAACTGCAACTCGCTGCACACGAACGCCTACGACGAAGCGATCACGACGCCGACCGAGAACTCGGTGCGCCGCGCCATGGCGATCCAGCTCATCATCAACAAGGAGCTCGGGCTCGCGAAGAACGAGAATCCGCTGCAGGGCAGCTTCCTCGTCGAGGAGCTGACGGACCTCGTCGAGGAAGCGGTCTACGCCGAGTTCCTGCGCCTCTCCGAACGCGGTGGCGTGCTCGGCGCGATGGAGACGATGTATCAGCGCGGCAAGATCCAGGACGAATCGATGCTCTACGAGTCGCTGAAGTCGTCCGGCGAGCTGCCGATCATCGGCGTCAACACGTTCCTGGGTCGCGACGGTTCGCCGATCCAAGTGGTGCGCGAAGTCATGCGCAGCACGGACGCCGAGAAGCACGCGCAGATCGAGGGACTCGAGCTTTTCCAGCGCGCGGCGGGATCCGATGCGGCAGCTGCGCTCGCGGACCTGCAGCAGCAGGCGATCGGGAGCCGCAACGTCTTCGCGAGCCTCATGGAAGCCGCAAAGGTGTGCTCGCTCGGCCAGATGTCGGACGCCCTCTACCGCGTCGGCGGCCAGTATCGCCGCAACATGTGACGCCGGCCCGTTCCGATCGGCCGCGCGCACGGTACCCGCGGCGACGGGGACTACGAGCAACCCGGCGCGGGGTCTCCTCGCACGAGTGTTTCGGACTCATCGCCGCAGCGGCGCGCAGCGGCTGTTTCGCCCCGTTCATGAACGCCGCGTTGCGGCGATGACAGAGTCACTGCCAGCCGCTGATGGTCTTGCCCAGTTCGTCGATCTTGCTGCCGAGGCAGCCGCGGATGTGGTCGCGGGCGCGCATGTAGTGGCTGCGCAGCGTCGCTTCCTTGATGCCGCCCATCCGCGCCGAGATCTCGGCGAACGACAGGTCGAGCTGGCGCCGCATCATGTAGACCTCGCGCATGTCCTTGCCGAGTTTCGCGGCGCACTCGCGTTCGGCCTTCTGCAGCTCGCGAAAGCGCACGACCTGGGTCGGCGTCTCACCGGTCTCCGGTGCCGTCTCGGCAGCGGACGGTGGCCGGGTCTCGTCGCCGGAATCGGAGTCGCCGCGGCCGAGCAGGCCGAGTTTCCGATCGCGTTCGAACTTGCGCCACATGTCGTGCGTCAGGTTGGTCGCGAGCGTCTGCACCCACTTCCAGAACGAGTCCTTGCCGCGGTGCTCGAACGTTTCGATCGACGTCAGGATCTTCAGCATGGCCTCGCTGACGAAGTCGTTGAACTCGATGCCTGGCGGAAACGAGTTGTTCGCGAAACGCGTGCGCAGGTAGTGGATGATCTTGGCCGAGAGCGCGCCCCAAGCAGTCTCGGCTGCCTTGCGGTTCACGACTTCGCGCACGAGAAAGTCGGTGCCGCCGATCTGTTCGGAGATCGGCTGTTCGTCTGGTTCGGGTCGAGGCTCGGTGGGGTTCATGGTGGGGGCTCGTGTGAGACCGTCATTCTACCAAGTCGCCGCGGACCAACCGCGCATGCTGCTGGGCGATCGGCGAAGCGGCCGATGTCAGCGGCCTTCGGCGGATCCTCCGGTCGCCTTGTCGAACGCGGCAGCGCCCCCCACCACCGGGAGCTCCAGCGACGTGGCGCCGAGGTCGACCGTGAGCTCGGTGCCGGCGGCGGGCCACAGCGTGAAGTCGCGGTCGCTCGAGAAGATCATCAAGCCGATGCGCTCGCCCTTCTGGACGATCTGGTCGTCGGGCTGCAGGTCGAAGCTCATCTCGTAGAACTGCCCCGGCACGAGCGGCTCGCCCTTCGTGAGGGAGTGGTGGTTCTGCGGATCGGCCCAGCCGCGTGTGATCACGTTGTCCGTGATGCGGGCCTTTTCGACCCATGGCAGCGACACGAGCCAGACCGAGAGGTTCGCGGCCGGCTTGCTCGCGGCGAGCTTGATCGTCAGGCGCGCCGTTCCCGACAGGTGCAGCGGCTCCTGCAATGCGGGCGTCGCGTAGAGCAGCCGATGCGGCGAACTCTCGGCGGCAGCGAGCTCGCCGCCCTTCACGGCGACATCGTCGACGAGGCTCTCGGGTTTCTGGCCGGGCACCACGGCCGTGCCGAGGCCACCGACCGAAGCACCACCGGCCACGAGATGCAACCTGACCGGTGACGCGTCCGGGTTCGGGTAGTCGGCGTACGGTGTTGGCTGGGTCACGCGATTGCCTTCACTGCTTTCGCGCACGATCCACGCTTTCGGGTCTTTCTCGACACCGTTCTCGACGCCGTGCAGGAACCGCGTGAACCACCGGTTCATGAGTTTGAATGGCGGCGGACCACCGTGCCCACCCTGGTGGAAGTAGGCCATGCACGGCAAGCCCATGCGCTTGCACGCGGCGTAGATGCGCACGCTGTGCTCGGGCATCACGTTCCAGTCGTTCCACCCGTGCGACATCAGCAGCGCGGCCTTCATCGGCGCGAGGTCGTTCAGGTAGTCGCGCCCGGCCCAGAAATCGTTGTAGTCGCCGGTCAAGCGGTCCTGGCCCTTCTTCAATTCGCCGTCGCGGATGTGCTGGTTGCAATACTCGCGGCGCTCGGGGTTGCCGCTGTTGATGAAGTCGTAGAGCACGTCGACATCCTCACCCATGTAGCCGCCCGGATGCCGGACCAGGCCGTTGGACCTGTAGTAGTGGTAGTAGGAGGTGTTCGGCGCGATCGGGATGATCGCTTCGAGTCCTGGCACGCCCGTCGTCGCGGCGGCCAGCGGCAGCGTGCCGTCGTACGAAGTGCCGATCATGCCGACCTTGCCCGAACACCACGTGGCTTTGACCTCTTCGTTGCCGTCGGGCGTCGTGTAGCCCTTGGCGCGCCCGCACAACCAGTCGATGACGGCCTTCGGCGCCAGCGATTCGTTGTCGCCACCGACGGTCGGGCAGCCCTGCGAGAAGCCGGTGCCCGGCGACGACGAGTGCACGACGGCGTAGCCGCGCGGCACCCAGGTCCTGGGGTCGGAGTCGGACCCCATCGGGATCGGGATCATGCCGGCCTTGGTCCCGTACGCGATCGCAGGCATCGGCTGGCGCGGCGGTGGCTCGGCGCCGAGCTCGTGCTTGGGGTCCCAGAAGTAGCTCGGGTTCGTCGAGCCGACGCCTGCGAAGTACGGGCTCGTCTCGTAGACGACCGGAACCTTCAGACCATCGGTGTCGGTCTGCTTCTGCCGGTAGACGTCGACGTGCATGCGATCGGGTTTGCCGTCGCCATCGGAGTCGAACGTCGTCTCGACCCACAAGAACTGCTGGATCCACTCCGAACGCTGCTTCCACGCCGCGACCACCTGCGCCTCGCCTTCCTCGAACACGGGCACCACCTTCGGCTCCTGGGCGGACAGGAACGCCACGAACACGAACGCAGGGACGACGAGCGCGCGGCTCGAGTGCGAAACCTGGGATATCATTGCAGTGATCATCGTGAGGAAGACTCGGGTGGAGGATAGCCCGCTGCCGTGCCGGCGCATCATCATCATTGGGACCTGAAGGACCCGCCGGGCCCGGAGCCTGCCGGCCCCGTGCGCATCGCCGATGCGCGGTTCCTTGGCAGCCGAACGTCGTCATTGCCGCGGCGTCTCGCCCTGGCGGCAATCGGCATCGCGTGCACGCTGGCCGCGTTACACGGCTTGCTCGCGCTGTCGCACGTTCGCAACCTCGTCCCGGCCGCAATCAGCGCGTGGTTCGACATGCGGTACGACTACAGCGTGCCTTCGTGGTTCGGCTTCCTGTGTTTGCTCGCGGCAGGAGTCGCGTGCTTTGGCTGGGGACGAGCCGTCCGCAGCGCGTCGATCACACTGACCGGCATCTTCTTCGTGCTGTTGACGATCGACGATCTGTTCATGCTGCACGAACGCCTCGGTGAGATCCTCTGGGCATCCATGGCGAGCACGGGCGTGTATCCATGGGTCGCCGTGCTCGGCCTGCCGTTCGCAGTCGCCGGCGTGGCCGCCTGGCGCGCCTGCTGGCGCCATCTCGCAAATGACCACCCGGTGCGCGTCCGCTTGCTGACCGGCTTTGCTTGCCTTGGCGTCGCGCTCTTTCTCGAGGCGATGGAAGTGCAGGCGACCAACTCCGGGATCAGGTGGCGTGGCCACAGCCTCGTGGTCTACAGCCAGTGGGTCGAGGAGTTCCTCGAGCTCATCGGCCCGCTGTTCGTGGCCTGGAGCGCTTCCGAGGCCTGGCTGCGCGCCGTGCGGGTCGCCTCGCGCCCGGATACCACTTCGCGCCCCCGTATCCAGCGAGAGTCGACATGAGCGAAGTGACGACGATCCAGCAGCCAAACGCGGCGCTGGTCGGCAACGTGCACCAGGCGATGAAGGGCTGATCGCGCTCGCGATTGGCCTCCGCCCGCGGCGCCGCGTAACATCGCCGGCCCAATGACGAAGGACTCGGGCGGGCCCGGCCCGCCGACGCAGATCGGCACGTATCGCATCGTCGAGAGGATCGGCGAAGGCGGCATGGGCACGGTCTACCTCGCCGAACAGCGAGGCACGATCCGACGCACGGCGGCGGTGAAGGTGCTGAAGCCGGGGCTCGACAGCAAGGAGGTGCTCGCGCGCTTCGAAACGGAGCAGCAGGCGCTCGCGATGATGGACCACCCATCGATTGCGCGCGTGTTCGAAGCGGGGCTGACCGACACCGGGCTGCCCTTCCTCGCGATGGAGTACGTGCCCGGCGTGCCTGTCACCGAGTTCTGCGACAAGAAACGCCTCGACTTGAAAGCCAGGCTGGCCCTGTTCCTGCAGATCGCGGATGGCGTGCAGCATGCGCATCACAAGGGCGTCATCCATCGCGACCTCAAGCCCTCGAACGTGCTCGCGTACGAGAGCGAAGGCGGGTTGTTCGCGAAGATCATCGACTTCGGAGTCGCCAAGGCCACGCACCAGCGGCTGACCGAACGCACGATGTTCACCGAGCTGGGCCAGATCCTCGGCACGCCCGAGTACATGAGCCCCGAGCAGGTCGAGATGACGGCGCTCGGCGTCGACACGCGCAGCGACATCTACTCGCTCGGGGTATTGCTCTACGAGTTGCTCGCCGGTGCGCTGCCGTTCGATGGCAAGGAGCTGCGCTCGGCCGGCCTGCTCGAGCTGCAACGCACCATCCGCGAGGTGGAACCACGCCGCCCGAGCACACGCTTCACGACGCTCGCGGGCAGCATCGACGTCGCGCGGCAGCGCTGCAGCGACAAGCACAACTGGGGTCGCCTGCTGCGCGGCGATCTCGACTGGGTGATCCTGCACGCGATGGAGAAGGAGCCGTCGCGGCGCTACCAGACCGCGTCGGAGCTGGCCCAGGATCTGCGGCGATACCTCGAGGGGCGCCCGGTCGAGGCGCGCCCCCCGAGCGTCTTGTATCGCTGGTCCGTTTTCGTGCGCCGCAACCGGCTGCCCGTTGCACTCGCGGCTGCGTTGCTGCTGAGTCTCGTGGTCGGCCTCGGTTTCAGCATCGATCAGTTCTGGCGCGCCGAGGACGAGGCGGCGGTGGCCAAGCTCATGGCCGCTGATGCCAAGAAGGAGAGCGAGCGCAGCAAGCAGCTCGCGAGCGAGCTCGGACAGAGCAAGCAGGCGCTCGAGGCCGAGTTCACTCGGTCGGAGAGCGTCAGGCTGTTGTTGCAGGGGCGCGACTTGATGGAGACCGACCAGGGACTCGCCGTGGCGCTTGCCGTTGCGGGCGCCTCACTGCAGCCCTCGTTCGATGCAAACCACATCCTCGCGGCGATGGTGTGCACGCTGCGCGAGACCGCAGCGGTCGAACTGCCGATCGCAAGTGCAACGAGCTTTTCGCCGACGCCGGACGGCGTGGTCGCGCTCGGACCGGGTGGTTTTGCGTGCCATGCGGACCTGCAGCGAGGCACCGTGGGTGCGTTGTTCCCACTGTTGAGCAAGGCACAGCTGCAGGAGCGGGACCGGGTTGGCGGCTTCGCCGAACAGATGGCAGCGACCGCCCCTGAAGTGGCAGAGACGGTGCTTCATGTCGCTGCAATGACGAACGTGGATCTCGCGAACCTCGGTGACGATCCCATTCGCGAGCTTCCTGCGCTGCGCAGCATCGGTCCCGAACACCTGCTGGTCATCGAGCAGCAGCGGCTCTGCGTGCTCGCGAAAGCCGACGGCCGCTCGATCGCCGAAACGCGTGTCGAGGGGATCCGCGGCGTGGACTACGACGCGCAGCAGATCTGGATCCGGGACGAGAGCGACATGGTCCAACGATGGCAGTGGCGCGAGCGGCGGGCGATCGAGCCGGTCGTGCGCCTCGAGCCAGTCGTGTCGTCCACTGCGATCGATCGCGACAACCCGACGGACGTGATCAGGCACATCGGACCGTTCCGCGTGTTCGCGGACAGCGGCTACATCGTGCTGCAGGACGGCCCCGGCCTGTCCTGGGCGAGCCTGCGCAACGGGGAAGCGCACCGGATCGCGAGGGGCAAGGGGCTCCCGCTGTACGCCGACGACAACGGGGTGCTGACGGCGGAGTACGAGTTGGGCTGCAGTCTTCAGGATCTCGCGGGCGGACGGATCTGGCACCAACCGCTGATCGCCGCGCAGCGCATCCGACTTGGCAAGGCTGCCGGTGTGCTCGGACTGACCGAGGACCAGAAGGCCAGGATCGTGAATCTGACCGATGGAACCGTGCGCTACGTCTCGGCGGAGCCTGTCGTCATCCTGCGCTGGTCCGACGCCGATGCCAGACTCTGGATGCTCTCGCCAACGGGCAAGCTCCACTGCGTCGCGCCGATCGACGGCACCACGATGGTCGTCCCTGTGGGTCAATCGGCGCAGACGTTGCTCGCGGCCTCACCGGCCGGCGCCACGCTGCGGCGCGGCGATCGAGGGATCGAGTCGTGGCGCGAACAACCCCGCGTAGCGGACCTGCGCAGCGCGAGTGCCATCAGACTGCGTCTCGTCGACGAGACTCTCCCTTGGGTTGTCGACCTGCGACCAGGAGCTCCGGGTGCCGTGAGCCGCTACGTGACCAGCAGGATGGCCTCGGCGACCATGAGCAGCAGGTTCGGAGGCCTGCTGTCTGGGGCCGGGAACCGGAGCACGATGCTGCAAGGCAAGGGCGAGATCGGAGCGATCTGGAGCAGCGAGACCGGAGTCCGTTTGCGCAACATGCACGGCGGCCAGCGCAATGGCCTCTGGCAGCTCTTTTCGGCGGATGGCTCGCGCGCATGGATTCCGTGGTGCGCGGCCGTTCCGGACTGCGCCGTCGAGTGCGATACGGTCTCCGGCCGAGGCATCGGACGAATCGCGACGCGCGAGTTCGGCATCACCAAGCCACGCACATGGTTCGATTCGTTCGCCTGGCTCGAAGAACCTGGGGCCTGCGTGTTCTCCTCGGAGATGCGAGGAGGCATCCAGCTCCGCAATGCGAAAGGCGAGACGCAGACGATCCATCAATCCACCAAGCGAGTGGGCCTCGCCTCGCTCTCCGGCAACCGCGTCGTGATTCGTTCGGCGGAAGGCATGCTCACCGTGCTCGACGGCAACAGCGTACGCGAACTGCCCATGACCGAGGACACTGCCATCGGCCACGTATGCCTGCGCAGCCAGCCGGTCGTGATCGCGATCGGCAAGACCTGCGTCGAAGCACTCGAAGCGGCTTCGGGCCGTTCGCTGTGGCGGCGCGAACATCCCGGTGACGCGATCTTCTGGACCGTGTCCGACGACGGCCGTCGTTTCGCCTACGGCACGCGCACCGGCGCAGTCGCGGTGCTCGACACGAAGGATGGCGCGACGTGCACCTCGAACGCGACCGGCGACCGCGTCCTCGCGATCGCCTTCGACGCACCGGGTGAACGGCTCGCCTTCGGCACCGCGCTCGGACGCGTCACCGTGCTACGTTGTGCGGATGGCAGCGCGACGCACGAGTTCCCGCAACCGGCTCCGGAGCTGCCGTGCAGTCTCGGGTTCGCCGCCGATGGACAGACGCTCGTCGTGTTGGCTCTCGACGGCACGTTCACGTTCTGGCCGCTCGACCTGCTGCCGTGGGTCCAGAAACTCGCGCCTCGAGCGCTGACCGCCGAAGAGCGGCAGCGGTATCGCGTTGCCCGCTGAAGTCCGCGCGGGCATCCTGCTGCGCTCGCGACCCAGCTCGCGACCCAACCCTCATGAACCACGGTCACCATGTGTCTCGCGCCGGCCTCTGCTCGCTGCTGCTTTGCGCCTGCACCAACATCGGCCCCGATACGATCGCGCGGGATCGCTTCGACTACAGCTCGTCGATCAGCGACTCCTGGAAACGACAGACGCTGCTGAACATCGTGAAGCTGCGATACAGCGATCCGCCGATCTTCGTCGACGTCGGCCAGATCGTCTCGGGCTACACGTTCGAGACCTCCGTCAGCGGCGGCGCCTCGGTGTCCGGCGATCCGCCCGGCGCGGCCATCGGCGGCGTCGGCGGTTCGCTCGGCGGCTCGGCGCGTTTCACCGATCGCCCGACGATCACCTACGTGCCGATGACCGGCAACAAGTTCGTGCGTACGCTGATGACGCCGCTGACGCCGGACGCGGTGTTCCAGACCATCCCGGCGGGCTGGCCCGCCGACAGCGTGCTGCTCGCCGCCGTGTCGACGATCAACGGTCTCGACAACCTGCAGTGGTCGACGAAGGGCACGCGGGCGCCCGACGCGGGGTTCCTGCGCGTGCTGCAACTGATGCGCGAGATCCAGCAGAGCGGCGGCGTCTCCATGGCGGTGAAGCGCGGCGAGTCGGGCGCCCCGAGCGTCGTGATGGTGATCCGGCACCAGCCGTCGCCCGAGGCCGTTGCGAAGGGAAAAGAACTGCGCAGCCTGCTGGGCCTCGACGAGAAGGCCGAGCAGTTCACGCTCGCGTTCGGGTCGGTGCCGCGGAGCAACACCGAGATCGCGGTCACCACGCGCTCGGTGATGCTGATCATGATGGCCATGGCGCTCGGCGTCGACGTGCCCGAGACGGACGTGCAGGAAGGGCGCGCGATGCCCGGGCTGTCGAGCGGAGACGACGTCGGCCGGCTCATCCGCATCCACGCTGCGGCCAACGCGCCTGCCGACGCGTTCGTACAGGTCCGCTACCGCAACCTGACGTTCTGGATCGACGACCGCGACCTGGTCAGCAAACGCGCGTTCACGTTCATGATGATGCTGTTCACGCTGTCCGATCCGGGCACCAACGAGCCATCGCCCGTGATCACGATCCCGGCGTGAACGCAGGCGCTACCCGCCGGTCGGGTCCCAGCTCTGGTCGGGATCGAACGCCTTGATCTTCGCGGCAGCCGCCTCGGTCTCCTCGCCCAGGTCCTTCTGGTAGACGATCCCGCGCGAGCTGACGAGGAACGTCATCACGCCCGAGTTGCCATACTTGGCCGGCCACGCGAGCAGCGCGAAGCCGCGCGTCATGCGACCGGCGTCGTCCAGGAACTTCTGCGCGCCGCCCGGCGCGTTTTTGCCCTGCTCCATCAGCGTGCGGAAGCAGTAACCGTGATACGCGACCGGCTCGCCCTCGGGCCGGCTCCCGGCAGTTGCATAACCCTCGCTAGCGGCGGCCGCGATCAGCGGCCCGAACGGGCTCTCGGGCTCGTTCTCGGCAGTGGGCCAGTAGAGGCCGTCGTGCTTGCCCTCGCTGCTGATCACCTTCTGCGCATAGGCGGGCGGCTGGCCGTCGCGACCCTCCGCGTAGTACTCGCGTTGCGCGTCGACATACTCGTGCATCGTCGCGATCGTCGAGAGTTCGTTGCGTCCGATCCTGCGGTTCTCGAGCTCCTCGACCCCGGCCTCGACGTCGAAGCTCCAGGTGCCGTCCAGCAGCACCAAGGGAATCGCGAGCGGCCAGCCCTCGCTGCCGAGCAGCGCGATCTTGGTCGTCGCGTCGCGATCCTCGAACGCGAGCTTCTCGCGGATCTTCTGCCGGACACGCAGCGCATCCTCGCGATCGGCGACCTCGTCGCCGGACTCGAGCAGCTCGATGCCGCCGGCGCCGAACAACTGATCGATGCGCGCGCTGTCGCGCGTGTCGATGACCTCCGCGAGCGCAAAGATCGCGTCCTCGGGCTTCGCGAACACGGCACTCGGCCGCGGTAGACCTGACGTGCCCGCGCAACTGCAAAGCGCGACGAGCATGGCGAAGACCGTCGTGGTGCGAACGTTCATGGCGAGTCGGTTCCTGGTCATGGTGTCGAGTTCCTCGTTCTGCCTCATCGCCGTCCCCCGCCGCCGCCGCGCCCACCACCACCGCCAGATCGCCCACCGCCACCGCCAGATCTGCTACCGCCACTGCTGCTGCTGCGGCTCGCGGCCCCGCGGCTGCTCGCAGAACGGTCGGCACTGGGATTGCGCGAGCCGCTCAGCGCGCTGCTGCCCGACTTGCTGGTGCTCGGCTTGCTCGTGGACGGCTTGCTCGTGGACGGCCTCGAGGGATTCGAGGTCGAGGGGCGCGATGCCCCGCCGGCCGGCTGCGTGCCTGGGCGCGATGCGCCGCCGGGCTGCGTGCCCGCGCGCGGAGCCGAGGCACCGGCCCGATTGCCGGCGCTGGTGCCCGAACGATCGAAGCCACGCGCCTGGTCCTTCGTCACGCGATTCTGTCCCGCGGCGCCGCCGAACTGTTGCGCGGTGTGCGGGCTCTTGTAGTTGACGCCCTTGCGATGCGACGGGTCGTGCTTGAAGCTCGAATTGCCGCCGCCCGGCAGGTTGTCGCGGCCGCCGTTGATGTTCGTGTTGCGGTTGAAGTTGTTGAAGTTGTTGACGTTGATGTTCACGTCATTGCCGTGCCAGTTGCAGCCACCCCAGATGGCTGCGCCCCAGACGACACCGGCAGTGAACGCCATGAAGCCGTAGCCGGCTGGCGGCGGCACATACATCGGCGGGTAGTAGTAGTACGGGTAGCTCCACGACGGGCCGTAGACGACCGTCGGTGAGTAGGACGGCACGTAGACGACCTCGGTCTTCGTCGATTCGATGACGATGACTTCGCTGTCCTGCGTGACCTTCTGCTGCTCGGTCGTCTTGAGGTTGCCTGAATCGAGCGCCTTCTTGCGCATCTTCTGCACCGTCTCCATGAGCTCGGTCTTCTGGCCCAGGAAGGCGTCGCCGAGGTCCTGCGTCCAATCGAGGTTGTCGTTCATCTGCTTGACGACGTCGCGGAAGCCGCAGAGCGCCTTGACGCTGGCATCCCAGTCGGTCTTCTTCAGCGCCTCCTCGAGCTCGGGCCCCGGCTTGAGTTTCGGGTTCTTCTCGAGCCAGCGGTAGGCCTCGACGATCTCGAGCGGATAGGTCGAGGCCATCAGGATCTGCGCGAGCAGCGAGTCGGGGTGCAGCGCAATCGGCGCAACGATCTGCTCGATCTGTTCGGGCTTGAACGTCGTCTCGGGCTTGGCCGCCCCTGCCTTGGCCGGATCCTGCGCCTTCGCGTCGGGCTTGGCAGGCTCCTGTGGCTTCGCCTCGGGCTTGGCCGGCTCCTGGGGTTTCGGCGCGGTGTTCGCGGGCTCCTGCGGCTTCGGTTCGGCGACGCCCACGGCCAACTCGAACCCGGTCGAGCTCGTTTGCAGGCTGCATCCCGAAGTCGACACGCCGAGCAGCGCGACGATCGCAATCATCGTGGTTCTCATTGGGGTCCTCTCGTGCGTCAAGCGTCGACGCTCGTGGCAGGGTAGCGGATCGCAATGATGCATGGAAGCTGCGGGCAGGCACCATGCCATACGTCTTCGTGCTCAGCCCCGCCGTGCTTGCCCCATCAGCGTGCGCTGAGCCGTCGGACCACCAGGACCGCCAGCGACACGGCCGTGATCAGTGCGATGCCGATCACGAGCACGCGCATCGCAGCGTGGTCGATTGCCTGTTCGGCGCGCGTCGTGGTCTCGTCGACCAGGCGCTTCACCTCGGGCAGGCGCTGGTCGATCGCGGCGACGAGCGACGTGAGCTGGTTCGCGGCGACACCGACGCGTTCGGCCGCATTGCCGTAGTCGACGATGTCGAACGGTTTCCCTGGCGGCTCGGACGCTGCCGGCGCGGCCACCACGGTTTCGGGCGCGGGGGCAGCGTCCTTGGGGCCCGAGACGCGCGCGACGAACGCGTCGAGAGCTTGCAGCGCGCGCGTCAGCTCCGCCGACATGCGTTCGCCGGCGGCGAGCGCGGTCTGCGTCTTCTCCAACACCGAGCCGAGCGGCGCTTGGGCGGTGTCGAGGTCGCGCAGCAGGCCGGTGCGCTGCTGCGACAGCGTGTCGTCGATCTGCTTCAAGGCGGCTTCGCGTTCCTTGCTGATCGAGGCCGGCAGACCCGCGGCCGTGTTCGCGAAGCTCTCGAGGCTCGTGGTCACCCGGCCCATGTCCGCGAGCACCTGGCGCACTTCGTCCGATCGACGCGCCTGCAGCACCCGCAGCTCGATTTCGAGCGACACGAGCCGCGGCGCGCGTTCGACGAAGAACAGCAGGCGCTCGGCGAGCTCGCGCGACCGCTCGATCTCGCGCGCGGTCGGTTCGAGCCCGGCCAGAGGATCGAGCCCGACGATGCCGAGCAGACTGCTCGATCCGCCCGTATCCGCAGGGCTCTGTTCGAGCAGGCTCGTGAAGCTCGGCAGCTCGAGGATCGACGCGCGCGTGAGCTTCGGGTGCTCTTCGCGCCATTTGCGCAGCAGCGCGCGCATCTCCTCGAGGTGCTTCGGATCGCAGTTGCGGGCCAGCAGCCGCCAGCCCTCTTCTTGCAGGTCGGTCAGCGCGCGATGCACCGGCTGCACGGCGTCACCCCACTGCGCGGCCCACACGTCTTCCTGCAACCAACCGCAGAGCGTCACGAGCAGCGACAGATCCAGCAGGCTCGAGAACGAGTTCGGGCTCGCGGCGTGCTGCGTCGACAACCGCAGGATCTCGAGCTGCCACTGCGCGGACTGGATCGCCGCTTCCGGCGTGCCGGCCCGCAGCTCGAACTCGCGCAAGGCCACGTTGGCGCGCAGCGTGATCTGGTCCGCGAACTGCAGCAGGTCCTTGAGCACCTGATCGGGCGGCGGCACTTTCGTCTGCGTGCCCGGGAACACCATGTCCGCGAGCTTGCCGGGCGCGTCCGCGGCGCCCTGCACGACGCCGCAACCCGCGAGCAGCGTCAGGGCGCAGAACGGGAGCAGGGCAGACCGTTGCGGGCGCGGCATCACGGGAAGGGTAGCGGAGATCGCACCGGCGCGCCGCGTTCCACGGCCTCAGCGTCCGTCCCCGGGCGCGGGTGGTTGCTCGCGAGTCACGAAGCTGCCGCCGAGCACGAGGTGCAGGTTCACACGCTGCGCGAGCTCCGCGGCGCGCAGGCTCGTCAAGGCACTGCGCGAGGAATCGACGGCCAGCATCTGCTGCTGCACGGCGCGCAGGTCGCTGCGGCCGATGCGATACGAGTCTTGTTCCAGGGCCAGCGCGCGTTCGTTCTGCGCGAGCACGCGTTCGAGCGCTTCGCGGCGCTCGGCCAGCACGTGCCCGCTCGCGAGTGCGTCTTCGACTTCGCCGAGCGCCTTGAGCACGCGCTTGCCGTAGTCGGCAACCGCCTCACGCTGCTGGGCCGTGCGGATCTCCACGTTCGCATCGAGCGCGCCACCCTGGTAGATCGGCGCGATGAACCTCGCGCCGGCGCCGCCCGTCGGGTTCTCGAAGTCGCTCTTGAGCTCGACGATGTCGCTGGCGATCACGGCAGCGCTCGCATTCAGCGAGATGTTCGGCAGCTTCGCGCCCTTGGCTTCGCCGACGCGCTGGAACGCGGCCGCCACGCGCCGTTCGGCCGCGATGATGTCGGGGCGTCGTTCCAGCATGCCGAGCGGCATGCCGGCCGGAACCGGGCCCGGCAGCGACGGCAGATCGGCGCGAGCCTGCAGCTCGGTCGCAGGGTAGCGCCCGAGCAGCAGCTCGAGCGCGCGCAGTGCCTGCTCGTGCGCGAGCGCGAGCTGGCTCCGGGCGTCCTGGAACTCCGCGAGGGTGGCCTGCGCCTTCGCGACGTCCTGTTCGGTGCCGATGCCGACCGTGCTGCGCTGTTGCGCGAGCTCGACGAGCTGCTGCGCCGCGGCCACGACCTCGTCCGCGATGCCACGCAGCAGGAATGCCTGCGTCGCATAGAACCAGCTGCGCGCGACCGTCGCCGCGAGCGCCTGCCGTGCGAACTCGAAGTCGGCCTGGGCCGCAGCGAGGCTCGATTCGGCGGCATCGCGGCCGTAACGCAGGCGCCCCCACAGGTCGGGCTCCCACGAGATGCCGAGCAGCACGCCCTGCAGCGCGGACACGAGGTCGCCGCCGCCGAGTTTGAGACCGCCCGTGCCGAGCAGGTTGATCGCGGGCCACAAGGCGGCGCGCGCGACGTCGGCCTGCGCCATCGCCTGCTCGACGCGCGTCGCGGCGATGCGCAGGTCGTGGTTGCGCTGCAGGGCCTCGGCGACCAGCGCGTCGAGCGTCGGATCGGCGAACGTCGCGAGCCAGTTGTCCTGGACCGATCCCGCCGTCGGACCCTTCTTCCAGTCGTCGGGTATCGCGACGCCTGGCAGCGCATCGCCGCGGATCTCTTCCGCTCTCGGCGGTGGCAGCGTCGCGCAGCCAGCAAACGCTGCCGCCAGGAGGAGGCCGAATGGTTCGTGGAGTCGTTTCACGGCTAGTGCAGCTTGAAGACGAACCAATCGATCTTGGTGCTGACTCGCAAGAACACCTTGCGGATGATGTGGATCATCGCGCCCTTCTTGGTGTAGACCGCGCCTACACCACGCGCGCCGGCGGCCAGGAACAGCTCCTTGTCGGGGCCATCGAGGAGCAGGCGCACGGCGAGCTTGCCGTCGGTCAGCGGCTGGGTCGCCTGGCCCGGAATCCTGCCGCTCAGCGGCAGCTGGCCCTGTGCGGTTGCCCAGACGACCGAGTCGACCTTGCACTTGATGATCTGGCCCGGGTGGGTCTGCATCGCGATCTCGGCTTCGTCACCGGGCTCGATGTTGCGCACTTCGTTCTGCGAGAAGATCGCGACCACCCACTGCTCCTTCTCGACGAAGGCCATCACGGGCGCAAGCGGCATCGGCACCGTGTACGAGCCCTTGCGCAGCTGCAGGTCGACGACGGTCCCGTCGGCCGGCGCCTTGAACACCGTCTGCTCGAGGTTCCAGCGTGCCTCGCCGAGATCCGCGCGTGCGGCGAGCAGTTGTGCCTTGGCATCGGCCACCTGCGCGAGGTCGCCGTCGGGCGTGCGCGCGGAGAGCTTCTGGCGCACCTGGCCTTCGGCCGCGCGCGCGCTCTCGAGATCGTTGCGTGCCTGCGCGAGCTGTGCTTCGGCCGCGGCGATGTCGGCCAGCTTGCCCTGCTCGGTGCGCGCCGACAGTCGCTGTTGGACCTGGGCCTCGGCGGCCGTCGCCCCCTCGGACTCGGCCACGAGACCGGCGAGCTCGGCTTCCGATTGCTCGAAGTCGAAGCGCGACCCGGCGCCCGTCTGGACCAGCTGGCCGAACTGCCCGACTCGCTTGCGAGCCAGCTCGAGCTTGCTGCCGACGGCGGCCTTCTTGCTGACCGCGGCCTTGAGCTGCTCGCCGAGCTCTCGCTCCAACGCCACGGAGCTCGCGACGCGAGCCTCGAGCTCCGGCAGACGCGCTTCGGCGCTGCGGGCCTTGTTCACAGCACTGGTCAGTTGCTCCTGCAGTTCGCGCTCGAAGGCGCTGGCGACCTGCACGGCAGCTTCGAGCTGGAGCACCCTGGCCTCGAGCGACTGTACTCGCTGCTGATAGGGTGTCGGATCGATCTTGAAGAGCACGTCGTCCTTCTTGATCGGGCGATTGGGCTCGATCGGCACGTCGATGACGTGGCCCGAGACACGCGGAACGACCTGCACGACGTAGTTGAGCGTGCGCACATCGCTCGAGGACGGCGCAAAGATATTGAGCAGGAAGATCAGCACGGCCAACGCCACGATCGGCAGCGTGAACACGATCACCTGGGTCGTGATGTTCCAGGGCAGCCACTTGAACTTGAAGAAGACGAGCAAGACGAAGAACGAGTAGATGAGGAGAAGGATGAGTTCCATCAGTCCAGCCCCTCCCGCTCTCTGCTTCGCTCACGCTCTGCCTTCTCGTCGACATGCTCGACTTCGTGCACGTCGGCCTTCGCTTCGGGCTCGGCGACTCCGTGCGCCGCACCGACATCGGTGCCGTAGGCCATCTTGTAGAACACGGGCTTGCTGTAGGCCCACAGGAAGGCGAACGGCCACAGCAACCCGCCGAAGAACAGCGACAACAGACACAGCGTGTGGATCGCCTGGACCTGCGGGTGCCTGCGCTTGATGGCGATCTTCTCGGGCATGATGTGCACGAGCCAGAAGACCGTGATGCCGAAGATGGGCGCAATGACGATCGCGACCCACGAGATGATCTCCGCGACCAGGTCGAGCATCTCGCCGCTGAAGATCGAAGGGATCGGCGGCGTGTGCAGCGCGGGGACCGCGAGCAACGCCGCACAGGCATCGCCGCAGCGATGCCAACAGTCGACAGAAGGGCCGAGCTCGGCCAAGGACATTCCCAGCATACGGCCAGCAACCGTAGCAGCCGGAGCGATGAGATGCACCCGTGCGACCTACTGAGCCGCTGCACTCGCGGCTGACTCGAGGCCCGACGTCTCCGCCATCCACGCGGACAACAGCGTGTAGCCGACCGCGAGTACGACAGGACCGGCAAACAGGCCGATCGGACCGAACGCGATCAAGCCGCCGACGACGCCGGCGAACAACAACACCAGAGGCAGGTCGACTCCCTTCCTGATCAGCAGCGGTCGCACGATGTTGTCGAGGCTCGCGACCAGCACCGTCCAACCGACCATCGCGATGCCCCAGCCGATGTTGTCGTTGACGAACAGCCAGACCGCCGCGAGCGCCAGCACCGGCGCGGCACCGATCTGCGCCAGCGAAGCCAGGAACATCACCGCAGTCAGCAACCCGGCCAGCGGCACGCCGGCGATCGCGAGACCGATGCCGCCGACGACGGCTTGTACCAGCGCCGTCACGACGACGCCGATCGCGACCGCGCGGATGCCCTGCGCCGCGAGCACGACGACGCGGTCCCCGCGCTCGCCCGCGACCCGGCGGCTGAAGGTGCGCACTCCGGTGGCGAGCACTTCGCCGCGCGCGAACAGCACGCCGGCAAACAACAACATCAACGCAAAGTGCAGCGACATCCGCCCGGCACCGCCGGCCTGGGCCACGAACCAGACCGCGAGATTCTCGGCATGCGGCGCAACCATGGCGGGCAGCCCCTCGGGACCGGCTGCCGCGAGCTCGCTCCACTTCTGCGCCACGCGCGTGCCGACGAGCGGCAGCTTGGCGACCCAGTCGGGCGGCGCTGGAAAACCGGTCTCGAGGAAATGGCGCACCCCGTCCGCGAGCTCGGGCGCGTGCGTCACGAGCACGCCGAGGATCAGCGTGATCGGCACCACGAACACCAGCAGCAGCGCGCCCAGCATCAACACTACGGCGACACCGCGGCGGTTGCCGAGCCGGCGCTGCAGACCGATCAGCATCGGCCAGCAGGCGATCACGAGCATCGACGCCCACACCAACGCGGCCAGGAACGGCTGCAGGATCCAGAAGGTCGCCATCAGCAGACCGCCGAGCAGCAGCAAGGCGAACATGGTACGCGTGAGATCCCGGGTCGGTGACGTCGTCATTGCCGCATGGTATGGCGGCGGCCGAAGCGATTCGCGACATTGGCCTGTGCCATGCCTGCGGCATATCGCGAATTGCATTGGCACGGCGCATTGTGCGCGCGATGCTCGTGCGCCAATCACCCCACAGCCCCTCTGCACGGTCCGCACCGCGGCACCTCGCCCACTCCCATGAAAGCAACGAGCCTCTCACTCCTGCTCTGCCTCGCTGGCTGCGCCACCGGCAACTCGCTCACCACCGATCGCGAAGCCGCGAGCCGCGCCCCCGCGTTCCACGAAGCGCAGACTGGCTCGCAGCCCTCGAACCTCGACCTCGCGCTGGCACCAGCCGACCCGTCCCCCATCGATCTGTCCCCTCTCGGTCCGTCCCCTTTCGATCCGTCCCCTCTCGATCTGTCTCCAGACGGGTCTCCAGATTGGGCGCCGGCAGCCGACGCGCAAGGCCCCCAGCGCGGGCCGAGCGGCCCGCGGTGGCGAAAGGGTCAGGCGCTGCAGCAGGGTTACATCGGCGTCAGCACCTACGACAAGATCGAGCGCGACGGCGGCCGCTTTCCGAACGTCGACGGCGACCGCGGCGACCTCGACGAGATGTTCATGCTCGGTGGCGGCGGCCAGTGGAAGCTCAACGGTGACAAGCTCGATTTCGGGCTCGAAGCGTTCTTGCAGCTGCAGGGCCGCGGCAACGCCGAGGGCTTCATCATCGGCGGCGGCGGCGCCGCCGTCGCCGTCGACGTGGACCTGTTCATCTTCGACTTCTACGGCGGTCCGATGATCAGCACGTTCCTCGGCGACAGCCTGCGGCTCTACGCGGGCGCGGGACCGACGATCGGCTGGGCCTTCTATGATCAGGCCGCCATCGACGGGTCCGGGTTCGGCTACGGCCTCTACGTGCGCACGGGCCTCGACATCGTCCTGGGCCGGTTCATGATCGGCGGCGCGACGCGCTGGACGGACGCGCACTACGACCTGGGCGGCGGCCTCGGCGACGTCGACGTCAACGGGTTCCAGTGGATGATCACGTTCACCACGGGCTTGTGAGCTCGGAGCCATGGACCTCGCACAGACCATGGCAGCGCTGAAGAAGGCCGGCAACGCGCAGACGAAGAAGACCTGGCTCGAGCACGGTGCGACCGGCGAGTTGTTCGGCGTCAAGATCGCCGACATGAAGGTGATCGCGAAGAAGATCAAAGGGCGTCAGGACCTGGCGCTCGAGCTCTACGCGACCGGCAACCTCGATGCGATGTATCTCGCGGGACTGGTCGTCGATGGCGCGCAGATGTCGAAGAAGCAGCTCGCACAGTGGGTCGCAACAGCCCGCTGGAACATGATCAGCGAGTACACGGTCGCCTGGGTCGCCGCCGAGAGCTCGTTCGCGAGCGAGCTGGCGCACGAGTGGATCGATTCGCCGCGCGAGCACGTGGCCGCGGCGGGTTGGAACACCTGGTCGGGCATCGTCTCGCTGCGCGCGGACGACGAGCTCGACCTGAAGGAGCTCGAGACCCTGCTGAAGCGCGTCGAGCAGAAGATCGACGGCGCCCAGAACCGCGTGCGCTACTGCATGAACGGGTTCGTGATGGCGGTCGGCAGCTCCGTTCTGCCGCTGCTCGCACGAGCCAAGGCCACCGCGAAGAAGCTCGGCAAGGTCCAGGTCGACATGGGCGGCACCGCCTGCAAGGTCCCCCTCGCGCTCGAAACGATCGAGAAGATCGAGTCGATGGGCCGCGCCGGCAAGAAGCGGAAGACCACGAAGTGCTGAGGCCGATCCGCGATCGGTGAATCAGCTCGACGCCGCGCTGTCGGCGAGCACCTTGCGGCCGAGCTCGGCGAGAGCGTCGCTCATGCCGCGCCAGATGCGCCGCCGGCTGCGGTAGATCAGCACCTTCACGTTCGCCACGGCCATGCCGAGTTCGCGCGCGATGTCGCGGTAGCACCAGCCCTCGATCTCGGCCAGCGTGAGGGCCCGCCGTTCTCTCGCAGAGAGGCGGCTGAAGATCCGCAGGTAGAGCTCGAGGAACAGCACGAACGCATGGTTGACGAGATCCACGCTCTCGTGATCCGACGCCACGCGTTCGGGCGGCAGCACGTGCGTGTCCGCGGGCGGTTCGTGATCGTCGTCGAGGAACAGCGGCTTCGGCTGCCGCGCCTGCCCGCGGAAGAAGCCGATCAGCGTGTTGCGCACGATGCGATGGCCCCAGTTGCGGAACGAATCGGCGCGGTCGGCCAGGAAACGGTGCGGGTAGCGGTAGATGTTCAGGAAGCTCTCCTGCAGCACGTCGTCGGCGTCGACGCACGTGCGGCAGCGGCGCAATCGACTCGAGATCGCCTGCATGAAGGAGCTGCGGTTCAGCTCGAACAGCAGCGCGAATACCTCGGCATCGCCAGTGTTCTTGAATGCGTCCATGAGGCACGTGTTGACCCAGTCGTTGCGTTCCCGCTCGGTCGCCATCGTGCTGCCGTCGCGCGGCGGTTCCCCGCGGGCGACCCGCTCGAGCGCGACGTCGTGCGTACGCGCGGCGAGTTCGAGCAGGCGGCCGTGCAGGGCCGGGCCAGCAGCATGACCGAGTGTGGAGTGTCGCATCGGGGCTTCCCTGGAAAGGAGCGGGCAGCAAATGTGCAACCCGGTGCGAGGCCATCCGTCCGCAGCGTTGCGAGCCCATCACGCTCCCGGGCGCAGCGCGCACTGCACGGGTCGGTCGCGGCATCCTCGTCGCCGCCGCGGCGGCTCGCGGCTGTTGGCTCCGTCCGGGCACGCCGCGTCAGGCGATGACGAACAGCGCAGAAGTGCGTACGAAAAAGTGGGCCGGTGAAGCTTGCGCTTCACCGACCCTGTCGCCCAGCTGCAAGACAACGCATGGAGAAGTCGGCCGAAAACCACAACCGACGAGTTGTCCGTCACCTGGACGAGCTGAGGAGAAGTTGCGTCCGCCAGTTCATCCGTCGAAGCGTCCTCGACCCCATCACGAGCCATAGGAATCCTGGGCGGCTCCGGGCGTTGCACGGGCACCCGGCCTGCACACACACGATGGCACCGTGCCTACGCGCGCTGCCCGCGGCCGCCGGGCCGCTGGCGAACCGTTAGCCACCGCCCCACGGCCGCAGTAAGATCGCCGCATATGGCATCGCAGTCCAACGCAGCGACTATCGCCACCGTGCTGGCGCGCGCGAAAACGGACCGTGTGGCCGCCGCGAGCCTGCTGCCGCTCGTCTACGAAGAGCTGCGGCAACTGGCGCGCGCGCGCGTGGCCAGGCTGGCCCGCGGGCAGACGATCCGCGCCACCGAGCTCGTGCACGAAGCCTGGATGCGCGTCGTGGCCGGCGGCGATCCGGGCTGGGACGGCCGCGCCCACTTCTTCGGCGCCGCCGCGAACGCGATGCGCAACATCCTGGTCGAACAGGCGCGCCGGCGCGGCGCGCAGAAGCGCGACGTGCACCGCAAGGAGACCCTGGTCGACGACATGCCCGAGGTCGTGGAGCCGCTGCCGTTCGCCGACATCCTGTCGCTGCACGAAGCGCTGCTCGAGCTCGAGCGCGAGCACGCCCGCCCGGCTCAGGTCGTGGAGCTGCGCTTCTTCAGCGGCCTCAGCATGCCCGAGATCGCACAAGCGCTCGCGACCTCGCTGCCGACCGTCGAACGCGATTGGCGCTTTGCCCGTGCCTGGCTGCAGGACCGCCTCGGCACCGCGGGCACGGCCGATGACTGAGGCCGATGACTGAGTCAGGGCGCGAGTCCGAGCTTCGTTCGCTGTTCGATCGCGCGAGTGCGCTGCCGCCGCCGGAGCGGCAGAAGCTCGTGGCCGGAATCCGCGACGAGATGCTGCGCGAACGCCTCATGGCGCTGCTCGCTCAGAACGAGATGCCGACGGCGAGCGTGTTGCGCCACCCGCTCGTCGCGTCGTTGGCCCCGCTGGGACGGATCGGCAACTACGAGCTGCTGCGCGAGCTCGGCAGCGGCGGCATGGGAGTCGTCGTGCTCGCACGCCAGGTCGAACCGATGGAACGGCTCGTCGCGCTGAAGCTGCTCGGCGACAAAGAGGCCGGGCCCGAGATCGCGCGGCGCTTCGAGGCCGAGCGCCAGGCGCTCGCGCTGATGAACCACCCCGGCATCGCGCGGATCTTCGACGGCGGCACGACGCCAGAAGGCCTGCCGTACTTCGTGATGGAGTATGTGCGCGGCGAACCGATCACTACCTACTGCAACCGGCGCCGGCTCGGCCACGCGGCGCGCGTGAAGCTGTTCGTGAAGGTCTGCGACGCGGTGCAGCACGCGCACCAGAAGGGCATCATCCATCGCGACCTGAAGCCCGGGAACCTGCTCGTGACCGAGGACGGCGGCCCGCAGCCGAAGATCATCGACTTCGGCGTCGCACGAGCAGTCACTGGCCGACTCGTGACCGCCGTGCCGACGCAGGTCGGCGAGATCGTCGGCACGTTCCTCTACATGAGCCCCGAGCAAGCGGTGCCCGACAGCCAGGACATCGACACTCGCGCCGACATCTACTCGCTCGGCGTCGTGCTGTACGAGTTGCTGGTCGGCCAGACGCCGATCGAGCTCGAGACCGACGCGGGCGCGTTGCTGCGTTTCCAGCAGCGGCTCGCCAGCGGCGCGATCCCGAGCGCGCACGAGGTCGCGAAACGCGTGACGGACGCGGTTGCCGCCGAGCGCGCGGGCGCGCGCAGCACGACGGCTGCCGTCTGGCAGCGATACCTCGCAGGCGACATCGGCTGGGTGCTCGGGCGCGCGCTCGAATTCGATCGCAATCGGCGCTACGCCGCCGCGTCGGACCTCGCGGCAGACCTGATCCACCACCTACGCGGCGAAGCCGTGAACGCCGGACCGCCGACCTGGCACTATCGCATGATGCGCTTCGTGCACCGGCACCGCGTTGGCGTGGCAACGGCGGCGTTGGCCACCGTCGCGATGGTGCTCGGCACGATCCTGGCCCTCGCGGGAATGACGTCGGCACGACGCGCCCGCGACGACGAAGCGAAGACCAACGCGAACCTCCGGGCCGTGAACGATCGCCAACGCGCGGTCGTCGAGTTCAACGAGTTCGTGTTGTTCTACGGTGGTCAACGCCTCGACGGCACGACCCCGCCGTTGCGGCAAGTACTCGACGACCTGACTCCGATGATCGCGGTCCGCTGGTCCGGCCGGGCGCGCGAAGAAGCCGCGGTGCGCGCGGCGCTCGGGCGCGGCTTCCTCGCGCTCGGCGAACCGGCGCGCGCGGTGCAGCAGCTGCGGCTCGCGTGGAGCGCGATCGAAGCACGCGCGACCGAGGATCCGAAGTGGTCGACCCTGTTGCTGCACTACCTGAGCCGCGCCGAGCGGCAGGCGCAGGAACCGGACGCGAGTCGCAAGGACCTCGTGCGCATGCTGGAGCTCGGCGCGAACTCGGTGGCCGCCACTTCGCCCGAGCTCTCGAAACGGCTCTCGGCCATCGCGACCGAGCTGGCCTCGGCCGGGGAACACGCGGCGGCCGTCGTGTCGCACTGTGATCGTCTGTTGATCCTGCTGGCCGGCATGCAGCAGAAGAGCGACGAATTCCTGATCGGCGGACGGTTGTTGGCCGCGGTCGGCCTCGCACTGCAGTTGGACCATTGCCCCGGCAGCGACGACCTCGTGCAACGCCTCGAGGAAACCGCACGGCAGGTCCTCGGCGAGGACGTCGACTTCCTGGGCGTGCTCGTGAACTTCGCCGAGAACCAACTGCGTGCGGGCCAGGCCAAGGCAGCGCTCGACCTGGCAAGCGAGGTGCTGGTGGGCCTGCAGCGCCAGCAGCTGACGGGCCACTGGCTGCAGGCGCAGGCCGAGCGCATCCGCGGCCAGGCACTCGTGCTGTCCGGCGAACCAGCTGCCGGGGAGACAGCGTTGCTGGCGCTGCGCGAGCGCCTCATTCCGTTCGCAGCGTCCGGCAACCAGAAGGTGGCCGCTGCCTACGCGGCGCTGGGCGAGTTGTGTGGACAACTCGCGCAGAGCGGCAAGCTCGACGGGTTCCTGCGCGCGTCGTTGTCCAGTTGGCTGCGCGCGCGATCCGGAAACCCCGCGACCCCGCCCTGGTGGCCTTCGACCTGCGACGACCTGCCAGCGGCCGTGACCGACGCCGCGCTGAACGCCGTCGAAGTGCAGCCGGCCGAAACCATGCCGCCGGAGCTCGAGGCGGTGCGCGGCGCCCTGCTGCTGCGCGCTGGCAAGTTCGCGGCGGCTGGACAGAGCCTCGAATCGGTGCGCAAGAACTGCACGGCGCCATGGCCCGAACTGCTCGCCGATCTGGCGATCGCGCGCCACCGCAGCGGCGACACTGCGGGAGCTGCGATGGCATTCGCGGAACTGCGCCGACTGGCCGATGGCGACAAGTTGATGCAGGTCCGCTGCCAGCAGGCTCGGCGAAGGGTCGAGCTCGCGGGACTGCGCTGAGTCGCCCGCGGTCTGCAGCAGTCAGGACCGCCAGGCCTACTTCTGCGCGACGGTCACCTTGACGATCCTGCCCGTGAACGCGTTGTTGCCCTGCGGGTAGTCCGGGGACACGTTCGTTTCGCCGTCGAGGCCGACGTCCGTACCTTCGTCTGCCGAGAACACGAACGGCTCGGTCTTCGGGATCTTGCCTTCGGCGACCTTCTGGCCGTCGATGCTCAGGATCGACCTGCCGCCCGTGCCCGGCTTTTGCGCATCGGGGATGAACTCGTAGACGATCGTGTGCTTTCCCGCGGCGAGCGCAGCAGGCGCTTTGACGTTGGTGCGCTCCAGCGCGAAGAAGTTGTACTCGTGGTGCACCACGCCGGCCTTCATGTACAGGGTCCAGCCACCGAAGTAGCCGGCCTGGGCGATGATCACGCCCTCGGCCGTCGCATCCTTCAGCTCCACTTCCGCGGAGACGGTGTGGTGCACACCCTTCACGTTGATGAAGGCGTTCTCCAACATGCCTGTCATGCCGGGGTAGACCGTCAACGACTTGCGCTCGCCGAGCAGGTCGGGCCTTCCGGCGGCGCCGGGGTTGAAGCGCTCGGCCCGCCGGTCGTCGATCGGCAGCACGTGGTTGCGCACCGCTTCCTTCATGAAGACGGCCTGCAACTCCTTCAGCTTCTCGGGCCGCTGCCTGGCCAGGTCGTTCGCCTCGCTGAAGTCTTCGTTCACGTTGTAGAGTTCCCAGACGTCGTCCTGCAACGGCGTGGAAGCCGCTGCGAGCAGCCAGGGGATCGAGTGGCGCGTGCAGGCAACCCAACCCTCGTGGTAGATGCCGCGGTTGCCGAACATCTCGAAGTACTGCGTGGTCCTGCGGTCGGCGGCCGTCGGTGCGTCGACCGAATACAGCATGGAAACGCCATCCATCGGCCGCTGCGTCACGCCGTTCACGAGCTTGGGCTGCGGCACCTTCGCCGCTTCCAGCGCCGTGGGGGCCACGTCGATGACGTGGTGGAACTGGCTGCGCACCTCGCCCTTGGCCTTGATGCCCTTCGGCCAGTGCAGCACCATGCCGTTGCGCGTGCCGCCGAAGTGGCTCGCCACCTGCTTCGTCCACTGGAAGGGCGTGTCGCCGGCCCAGGCCCAGCCGATCGCGAAGTGCGGGAACGTGGTCGGATCGCCCCACGCGTCGATGTGGTCCATCATCTGGTCCGCTTTGCCGACGATCCCGTTCAGCGCCATCATCTCGTTGTAGGTGCCTTCCGGTCCGCCTTCGGCGCTCGAACCGTTGTCACCGACGATGTAGTAGAAGAGCGTGTTGTCCAGTTCGCCGATCGCTTCGAGCTGAGCCACCAGACGACCCACCTCGTGGTCGGTGTGCTCGGCGAAGCCGGCGAAGGTCTCCATCTGGCGCTCGAAGAGCCGCCTCTGCTCGGCACTCATGTCCAACCAGGCCGGGATCTCCTTGGGCCGCGCCGTCAGCTTCGTGTCGGCAGGCACAACACCGAGTTTCTTCTGCCGGGCGAGGGTCTCCTCGCGCAGCTTGTCCCACCCGCCGCTGAATTGACCCGTGTACTTGGCGATCCATTCCTTGGGCGCATGGTGCGGGGCATGGGTCGCGCCAGTCGCGAAGTACATGTAGAACGGCTTGTCCGGCGTGAGGCTCTGCTGGGCGCTGACCCAGTTGATCGCCTGGTCCGTCATGTCCACCGTGAAGTGATAGTCCGGGGTCTGCTTGTGCTCGACGCGCGTGACTCCGTCGTAGATGGCCGGCGCCCACTGGTTCGTCTCACCGCCGATGAAGCCGTAGAACTTGTCGAAGCCCGAGCCCGTGGGCCAGCGGTCGTACGGGCCGGAAACCGAGACCTCCCACGGTGGCGTCTCGTGGTACTTGCCGAAGGCCGCCGTGCTGTAGCCGTTCTGGCGCAGGATCTCGGCGAGCGTCGTGATGCAGTTGGGACGCACGCCGGTGTTGCCCGGGAACGCGGTCGCGAGCTCCATGATCGCTCCCGCGTTGTTCGCATGGTGGTTGTGGCCCGTCAACAGCGCCGTGCGCGTGGGGCTGCAGAGCGCGGTGGTGTGGAAGCGGTTGTACTTGAGGCCAGAAGCCGCCAGCCTCTCGAGCGTCGGCATGTTGATGGGCCCGCCGAAGGCGCTGCTGTGGCCGAAGCCGATGTCGTCCATCAGCACGATCACCACGTTGGGTGCTCCTGCCGGGGCCTTCACTTCGAAGCGGGGCGGCGCCTTCGCCTTGCGCGCGTCCAACTCGGTGATCGACGCGGACATCGGTTCGGCAATCGGCAACACCGTGCGATCGAGGGCACCCCCCGGCGCCGGCCCTGGCTGCGGGGGCGTCGAAGTCGAATCGGCCGAGGCGCAGGAAGCTGCAACCCAGCAGAGACATGCGGTGCAGGCGAACAGGCTGAGCCTTCCTGCGCCGAGCCTGCCGGGGGAAAGGGGCTGCGACGGGATGCCATTCATTTCAGAGTCGGTTGGAGCCTTGATGCGTGCGGCAAACGAATGTCGCAGGGCCGCAGATTGCGGGGCGCAGCACGATACAGACCCGCTGGCATGGGAGCTAGGCGAATGCGTCCGGCCGTCGCGCGCGCGGCGCCGCAGATCCTGCAAGCAGAAGACCCGAGCCCGTGCCCTCCTTTCGTAGAGAGGTATGCGCACGTTTCGCGGTTGCCGCTGTCGACCCGGGTTGCACGCGGTCAACACCGTGAAGCGGCCACCGAGAATCCGAACTGCATTGGGTTAGGCTATGGGTCCTGCCGCGCTATCCGATCGACGCGTCACCGAGGTGCCATCCTACGCTGCCCGCGTGCTCGTTCTCACTCGTCGCCTCCGCAACACTGACCAGCTCGGGTCCGTCCTCGGTGGCGACGACCATGCATTGGCCTTCGAAATGAGTCGTGCCCAATGAGAGTCATGCACGTGATCAACGGCATCGGCTGGGGCGGCGCTTATCAGGTCGCCACCCAGATCTGTGCATGGCAATGCCGGAAGGGAATCGAAGCCGTTGTATGTCTGCTCGGGGGCGGCGCTGCGAAGGAACGCGTATCGGAGCTGGGTGCGCCGCTGCTGAGTCATGACTCGAACGGACTCGAGTCCAAGCGAGCGCGGTGGTCGGACCTGCAGCACGGTTATGAGCGCATCGCGAGGGAATGGCGGCCCGATGCCATCGTCACGCACATGCCGCTGTCGCACTTGCTGACGCGCCGCATCCGGTCGCGCAATCCGGGTCCGAAGTGGGTGGCGGTGGTACACCAGTCGTGGCGCATGTTCGGACAACGTCCTCATGGCAGCGCACCGTGGCTCAAGTACTTCATGATGCTGCGTCACGGACTCGGGGACGCATTCATCACGTCGCGCGCGGACCAGATCGTCGCGGTGTCCGATGCCATCAAGCGCGACTGCGTGCGCGTAGGCATGTCCAAGCAGCGCATCACGAGGATCTACAACGGCATCGTCCCGGTGGCTCCTCGTCCGGTTCCGATGCTGCGCCAGCAGCTCGGAATCCCGGCCCACCATCGCGTCGTCGGCACGCTGGGCCGCCACAGTCCGAACAAGGGCTTCGACCAGCTGCTCGAGGCATTCCTGACGTTGGCCGACCGATTCCCGGAGGTGCACGTCGTGCTCGCCGGTCGCGACGCGGGCGACACGCTGTTCCGCGAGGGACTGCAGCGCCTGCGCGACGAATCGGCGCATGCAGCACGCATCCACATCCTCGGCGAGCAGAAGTCGGGTCCGGAGTTCCTGTGCAACGTGGACATCTGCGTGATTCCCTCGATCGAAGAGGCGTTCTCGCTCACGCTCGTGGAAGCGATGCAGTTCGGCAAGCCGAGCGTGGTCACCTCGGGCGGCGGGTGCCACGAGGTTGCGCGCGATGGACTCGAGTCGCTCGTGTTCCGGAGCCGCAACGTCGCCGACCTCGCCGCGAAGCTCGAGCGTCTGCTCGCGGAGCCGGAGCTCGCGGCGAGGCTCGGCAGAGCCGCAGAAACGCGTGCACGCACGGAATTGACGCTCGATCGATGCGCCTCCCAGCACCTGCAACTCTGCGAGCAGCTGCTCGGAGAACGCGCGGGCGCCGCGCTCAGAACGACTGACCGATGAAGAAGTAGATCGCGTCGTGCCCGCCTTCGGCCGCGCCATAACCGAGGTAGATCGGTCCGAGCGGCGTGTCGGTGCCGACGAACGCGCTGCCCGCCACCTTCATGTCCTGGAACAGCTGCGACCGGGTGTCGGTGACGTTCCCGGTCTCGACCGAGCCGCCGATGTAGACCGGCAGGCCGAAGACGGCCGTCGTGCCCGCGATGCGGCGGTAGCCGATCAGCCGGAACACGGTCCCGGCCTGGCCGACCAGCTCGTTGCGCTGGAAGCCTGACAGGTTCAGGAAACCGCCACGCGTCACGAGCTGGTGGACCGGCAGCGTGCCATCGAGCGCGGAGCCAACGTCGGCGCTCAGCAGCAGCGTGTTCCTGCCGAATGTGTGCGCATGCAACAGCGCGGCCTCGAAGCGTTGATACTCGTCGTCGGCGCCGAAGCCCTCCAGCGCGTCCGTCCACTGCACGCGCCCGCGCCAGCCCTCGTTCGGGAAATGCGTGTTGTCGAGCGTGTCCACTTCGAGGCTCGCGCGAACGCCGCCGTCGTCGAACGAGAAGGCCTGCACGGGCGCAGTCGTGATGTCCGGATCGACCTGGCCCCACGCGCGGCGCACGCCGACGCGCAGTTGCGCCCAGTTGCCGAAGTTCGTGCCGACGTCGGCGCCGATCCAGCCGACGTTGGTGTCGAACTCGCCGACCTTGACGCCGCCCGAGAACGCGTTGACCTCGTCGATGTCGTAGCCGATCTGCGGCGCCACGAAGAAGCGGGCCGCGGCATCGACGGGTTGGTAGAACTCGGAGAACAGGCGGATCGGCTCGCCGATCTGGACCTCGTTGCGCCACTCGGCGCCGAGCGCGTTCAGCGTACGCATCGTGTAGCGCACGCTCAGCGAGTACGCCGCATCACCGCGGAAGTCGTCCTCGAGATTGAGCCCGAACTTCACGTAGTTCGGCCCCCAAGGCTTCGCGACCGTGATCAGCTTCAGCTCGACGTGGCCCGGCGCCAGCTCGCGCAGCTCGAACGTCACGCGCTCGAAGTCCTCGAGCCCGTAGATGCGGTCGAAGTCGAGCTCGAGGCGCTTGGGATCGAATCGATCGCCGATTCTGGTCTCCACGAGCGCGAGGATCACCGCGTCGGCGAGCTTGCTGTCGTTGCTGAGCACGATGCGGTCGATGATCGGGAGCTCGGTCTTGGGCCGCCGCTGCCGTTCGAGGAAGCGCCGATACTCCTCCTCGGACACCGAATAGCGGCGCAGCCGATCGGTCATCGCGCGAGCCGCCTTCTCGCCGATCGCGATCGCGTCGGCGGCGCGGTCGAAGCTCGTCGAGGTGATGTCGCCGAGGTCGGGCTGGATCAGCGTGTCCTCGGCAGTCAGCTTCGCGAGCTGCACGTCGACGTTCTTCTGCATCAGGATGCCGACCATCTGGTTGGTCACGTTGAGCAGCGAACGGATCTGGTCGGCCTCGAGCAGCGGCGTGCCGATGTCGATCGCGATCACGACGTCGGCACCCATCTGCTTGCAGATGTCGATCGGCACGTTGTTGACGACCATGCCGTCGACGAGCTGGTGGCCGTCGATCACGACGGGCGCGAACGCGCCGGGGATCGCCATGCTCGCGGCCATCGCCACCGCCAGATTGCCCGACGACAGCACGACCTGGGCTCCCGTGACGATATCGGTCGCCACCGCGCGATACGGCACACGCAGCTGGCCGAAGTCGATCGCCTGCTGCTGCTGCAGCACGAGGTTCTTGAGCAGATTGCCGGTGTAGTTCCCGGCCACGAGCCCCTTCGGCAGCACGAACTCGAAGTCGCGGAAGCCGAGCGTCGCCTCGATCTGGCAGACCAAGTCGTCCTGCTTGCGGCGGAACGCGCGGTTCTCGCGCAGCGGTTGATCGCTGAGCAGCTGCGGCCAGTCGATGCTCGAGAGGATGTCGTTCATCTCCGCGGGCGAATAGCCATACGCGTAGATGCCGCCGATCAGCGCTCCCATGCTGTTGCCGGAGATCAGGTCGACGGGGATGCGCAGCTCCTCGAGGACCTTGAGCACGCCGACGTGGGCCGCGCCGCGCGCGCCGCCGCCGCTCAGCACGAGGCCGATGCGCGGGCGCTTCTGCGCTGGCTCCTGCGCGAACGCGGGTCGCGACGTCGGCAGCAACGCGGCGAGCGCGCAGAGCCAGGGAAAGAAAACGGATCGTGAGAGTCGCATCTGCGCGCTGCGAGCAGCGGAGACTAACTGCGGCCGGTTCGCATTCAAAGCGTGGTCCCCGCCGGCTAGCCTCTGCGCCCGATGACGTGAGCGGATCAGCCCGTACCAAGGTCACGATCGCATGAGATCCATCCAACTCCTGTCCGCGCTCGGCCTCGTGCCGGGAGCGGCATTCGCGCCGGCGGTCCTCGCGCAGGAAGTCCTGCCGTTTCCTCCGACGCCGTCCGCCTCGACCGCGGGGCTCACGATGCAGGACTCGGTCCACAAACACCGCGTCGAGCCGAGGCGCCTCGCCGCTGGCGCGCCGAACATCCTGATCATCCTGATCGACGACGTGGGCCCCGCGACACCGTCGACCTACGGCGGCGAGATCAACACGCCGACGCTCGACCGCGTGGCCGCAGCGGGCATCTCGTTCAACCGCTTCCACTCCACGGCCATGTGCTCGCCCACGCGAGCCGCCCTGCTGACCGGACGCAACCACACGCGCGTCGGCAACGGTCAGGTCGCGGAGCTCGCCAACGACTGGGACGGTTTCAGCGGCCTGATCCCGAAGTCCTCGGCCACGGTCGCCGAAGTGCTCAAGAACTACGGCTACAACACGGGCGCCTGGGGCAAGTGGCACAACACGCCCGAGGAGCAGACCACGAACAAGGGCCCCTTCGACAATTGGCCGACCGGCTACGGCTTCGAATACTTCTACGGCTTCCTCGGCGGCGCGGCGTCGCAATACGAGCCGCAGATGGTGCGCAACACCACGCAGCTGGACCCGCACGCCGCCCATCAGAAGGGTTATCACCTGACCGAGGACCTCGCCGACGACGCGATCCGGTGGCTGCGCGAACAGCGCGCCTACGCGCCGGACAAGCCGTTCTTGATGTATTGGGCGCCCGGCGCATCGCACGGGCCGCACCACGTCATGCCACAGTGGGCCGACAAGTACAAGGGCAAGTTCGACGACGGCTGGGACAAGTATCGCGAGCGCGTCTTCCAGCGCGCCAAGCAGAAGGGCTGGATCCCCGAGACCTGCAAGCTCACGCCGCGTCCCGCTTCGCTGCCGTCGTGGGATTCGATCCCCGAGCGGGAGCGGCCGTTCCAGCGCCGGCTCATGGAGGTCTTCGCGGGCTTCACCGAGCACGCCGACCACAACGCGGGCCGCGTGATCGACGAGATCGAGCGGCAAGGCCGACTCCACAACACGATCGTCTTCTACATCTGGGGCGACAACGGCTCCTCGGCCGAGGGCATGAACGGCACGCTGAGCGAGCTGCTCGCACAGAACGCGATCCCGACCAAGGTCTCCCAACACCTCGAAGCGTTGAACGAGCTGGGCGGTCTCGACGCGCTCGGCGGGCCCAAGACCGACAACATGTATCACGCGGCTTGGGCCTGGGCGGGCAGCACGCCATACAAGTCGACGAAGCTCGTCGCCGCACACTTCGGCGGCACGCGCCAGCCGCTCGCGGTGTCGTGGCCCGACGGCATCAAGGCCGATCCGACGCCGCGGCCCCAGTTCCATCACGTGATCGACATCGCACCGACGATCTACGAGCTGACGAAGATCAAGGCGCCGCACACCGTCAACGGCATCGCGCAGGACGCGATCGACGGGGTCAGCATGGCCTACGCGTTCGCCGCCCCGGACGCGGCGGGCAGGCGCAAGACGCAGTTCTTCGACATCATGGGCAGCCGTGGCATCTACCACGATGGCTGGTTCGCCTGCGTTCCGGGCCCGCGCGAGCCGTGGGTGGCGGGCGCGCCGAAGGGCATCCGCGAGTGGTCGCCCGAGAACGACACCTGGGAGCTCTACAACCTCGAAGAAGACTGGTCCCAGGCCGACGACCTCGCCGCGAAGATGCCCGCGAAGACAGCACAGCTGAAGAACCTCTTCCTGCTCGAGTCCGCGAAGAACAACAACCTGCCGATCGGCGGCGGCTTGTGGAGCACGGTCCTGTTCCATCCGGAGGACGCACCGGCCACGCCGTACAGCGAGTGGATCTTCACGGGTCCGATGACCCGCATGCGCGAGTCCTGCGCGCCGAAGCTCGGCAAGCTCGACAACGTCGTCAACATGGAGCTCGACGTGCCCGACAACGCCAACGGCGTGCTCTACGCGCTCGGCGCCTTCTCCGGCGGGCTCTGCTGCTACGTGAAGGAGGGCGTGCTCCGCTACGAGTACAACCTGTTCGAGGTCTCGCGCACGAAGATCCAGGCGAGCAGCAAGCTGCCGGCCGGCAAGGTGCGTCTCGAGGTCGAGTCGAAGCTGACCAACAAGGTCGGTGGTCCGATGGAAGTCACCTTGAAGATCAACGGCGAGATCGTCGGTCGTGGTGAGGTGCCGATCACCGCCGCCTATCTGTTCAACGGCAACGACTGCCTCGACCTCGGCAGCGACTTCGGCTCGCCGGTGTCGCTCGACTACTTCGACCAGGCCCCGTTCCCGTGGAACGGCACGATCGGCACCACGAAGATCTCCTACCCGAGGAAGTAGGACCCGTACGCGCGAAGCCGGCAGCCCCGTCGCGCGGGGCCGCCGGCAGCATCGGCGCGCTCGATCGTGCGTTCGATCACGGCTTCAACGTCGCCAGCAACGGCCAGGCCGTGGCGACGCCGGGCCGGCTCTCCTTGCCCGTGGCCAGGAACACGCGGACCACCTTCGCGCCCGACACGTCGGCCGTGACCGTGTGCTCTTCGATGACGTCGAGCATGCCTTCGCCCTCACCGGGCACCTTGCGATAGAGGTAGACGTCGGCCCTGTTGCCCGCGTCGCCTTTGCGCACGTCGACGTGCACGCTGACGAGCACGAGGTTGTAGTCGCTCGTCGGGCCGATCAACGTCGCCTGCAGCACGGACAGGCTGCCGTCCTCTCCCGGCAGGAAGCTCAGCTCGACCGGCGGCAGCGCCAGCGCGGGCGCCCCGTCCTTGGTCGCGCCTGCGTCACCCTTGGCCGTCGCGGCGTCGCCTGCGTCGACCTTGCCCGCAGGATCGGCGGCGAGCTTCTTGATCGGATGGATCTCGAGGCCTTCGACCGCGTCCCAGGTCACAACCTGCCACCAGAGATCGGCGTCGCACTGCATCGGCAGGTCCGCGAAGCACTGGAACGACCCGTCGTCCTGCTTGCCCAGCACGATCACGAGTGCATCGCTGAGAACCCAATTGCCGAGGAACGGGATCGTGCCGTTGTCGAGCGCCACCAGCGCGAGGGCCAGGTCGGCATCCTGGTCAGCGATCTCGAACTTGACCGGCTTCGAGGAGCCGTTGTCCTGGGCCATGGCGGGCACGGCGGCCAGCAGCCCGGTGAGCGACAGCAAGAGTGGGAAGGACTTCATGGGTGGTCTCCGTGGGTTTGGTGTGGGAACAGGCCCTCAGGGGAGATCACCAGGCCGCCGCAGCGGATTTCCTGCAACGCCGCGACTACTTCCGTGTCAGCGCGTCGAACCGGTCCGGCAGCACGAGCTCGAGGTCGAGCCACTGGATGCCCCACGCCGGCGGGCCCGCCTTCTCGTTGCCGCCGCGCGTGGTCGCGCCGGTCAGCGCCCCGGCGAGGAACGGCGGCATGGCGCCGGTCTCGAGCTTGCCGCCCGCGTGAGCACGGGCGCGCGCGACTCGAACGGGCCGAAGTCGGCGAAACGCGGCGTCGCAATGACCACGTAGCGATCGACCATCGGGCGGTCGTGCTGCCACTTCGGGTCGGGCCCGAGCTCGACCGTCATCGACTGGCTGCTGCCGCCCGCGAGCACGTTGTTGCTGTCCTTGCCCCAGATCACGTTGACGGCGCGATCCTCGGCGACGGAGAGCACGGCGATGTGCAGCAGCTCCGCGCTCTCGTTCGTCACCGTGAGGGTGACCATCGCGCCGGTGCCCTCCTCGACGGGCAGGAATGGCGCTCCGACGAGAGCGCGCCGCTCGCCGGCAAGCGTCTGCACTCGCGCGAGCGGCACCTTCTTCTCGGCGGCTCGCGCCGCGTCCCACGGCTTCACGGCAACCCGGATGCGATGCCGGCCCGGCTGCGCGACGCCTTCCCAGAGCGAGCGGAAGCAGTGCTCGGCGAAGAGCTGCTGCCAGGCCTCCTGCGGCGAAGCAGACACCTCCCGCACGAACACGCCGTCGGCCTGCAGCGCGAGGCCGTCGCCGTGCTTGCACAGCACGTAGTCGGCGGTCTCGCACGGCGTGTCGACCACCCACGGACAGCCCGCGAGCACGGCTCGGTCGACGCCCGTGTCGCAGCCGATGCGCAACGCGGCCCGGCCCTCGAGACCCTTGCAGGGAATCGCGCGCAACGCGACGCCGGCCGGGATGCTGCACCCTTCGAGCGGATCGGCCTCGCAGAACGTCGCGCGCGCGCGGTAGACGCGCACGAGACCGTAGTCCTTGTCGTCGAGCCCGACGAGCCGCAGCTCCGAAGCCTCGACCAGGCCGTGGATGCGACCCGCTTCGATGCGGCAGCGCGCGCCGTAGGGCTGCGCGTGGTATCCGACCGGCACCGGCTTGCCGAGGCCGCCGAAGATCGCGCGGTCGCCGGGACCGATGCAACACACGATCTGGTCGCTCCTGGTCCCGCTGCGGCACGCGGCGACACGCGCGCGCACGATCTCGGCGACCGTCTGCCACGAGGTGGCCGGATCGACCTCGGCCAGCAACCCGGTCAGGAACCAGGTCAGCGTGCCATACCAGCGGTCCGCGCTGGCGCCTTCGCATTCGCCGGCTTCCTGCGTCGACTCGCAGGCGGCGATGTGTACGGTCGAATGCACGACGCTGCCGCGGTCGTCGTCGAGAAACGGCACGGCCTCGGGCCAGAACGGCCGGATCGACTCGCGATCGAGCGGCTCGGTGCCGGCGCCCGCGTGGCGCACGCCGCCGGTGGCTCTGCCGCGCAGCAGGCCGCCCGAATGACAGCAGTCCGTCACGAGCACGACGTCCTTCGCGGGCAGCGCGGCCAGCAGCGAATGCAGCTCGTCGTCGGTGATGTCGAAGCTGCCGTCGCGCTTGCCCTTGCGGCTGTCGTACGCGAGCAGCGTGTCGTCCCACGGCACGTCGTGCTCGCTGCGCACTGCCGGGTCTGCCTTGCTCGCGTCGGGCACGCGCGACCCATGGCCCGAGAACCAGATCACGACCCTCGTCCGCGGTCCGGCCCGCTCGATCAGGTGTTCGTAGAAGCTGCGCACGATCGCCTCGTGCGTCGCCGCGGCCCCGAGCAGCGTCACGATGTCGCCCGCGGCGAAGCCGAACCGTCCGAGCAGCAACTCCTTCGCGCGCGCCGCGTCGTTGCTGGCACCTTTGAGCGGCGACAGCTGGTTCGACGCGTCGTCGGGCTGCGCGTACGAGTCGATGCCCACGATCAACGCCAGGCAGCCAGGCGCAACGACATCCGGCGTGTGCGGAGCATTCGCGGGGGTGCTGCCCTGCGCATGCGCGGTCTGCCCCAAGAGGGCGGCCGCCACCGCCAGTGATAGAGCCGACCGAGCTGCCCGACACAGACTTGATCGGCTGGTGTTCTCCATGGCAGTCCTGCGTCGATCGTGGACGCTCGCGACAGGGGAGGCTCCATTCTGACCGCAGCGAGAATCCTCGGCAATCGCGTGCGCCGCGTCGGCCAGAGCACCTACAGCGTCGCGAACCGCTCGTCCGAAACAGTAGATCCATCCCCAGGGTTGACCGCCGCACGTCCTTGGCGACAATCCTTCGCCCCCCAAGTCAGGCACCCACCACCGCGATGTCCCAGAACCTCCGCAACGTCGCGATCATCGCGCATGTCGACCACGGCAAGACCACGCTCGTCGACGGGCTGTTGCGCCAGACCGGCACGTTCCGCGCGAACCAGGCCGTCGGCGACTGCGTGATGGACAGCAACGAGCTCGAGCGCGAGCGCGGGATCACGATCCTCGCGAAGAACACCGTCGTCACCTACAAGGACACGCGCATCAACATCATCGACACGCCTGGCCACGCCGACTTCGGCGGCGAGGTCGAGCGCGTGTTGTCGATGGCCGACGGCGTGCTGCTGCTCGTCGACGCCGCGGAAGGCCCGATGCCACAGACCCGCTTCGTGCTGCAGAAGGCGTTCTCGCACCACCTGAAGCCGATCGTCGTCGTCAACAAGATCGACAAGCCCGAAGCGCGCCCGCAGGAAGTCGTCAACGAGGTCTTCGACCTCTTCATCGACCTCGACGCGGACGAGGCGGCGCTCGACTTTCCCGTGTTCTACGGCTCGGGCCGCCAGGGCTGGATGTCGTCCGACCTCGCGGCCGCGAAGCAGGGCGGCGAGGGCAAGAACCTGCAGTCGCTGTTCGAAGCGATCCTCCACCAGATCCCCGCGCCGAAGGACGATCCGGCGCAGCCGCTGCAGTTCCGCGTCACGACGCTCGACTGGAGCGACTACGTCGGCCGCATCGCGATCGGCCGCGTGCACCGCGGCCGCATCAAGGCCAACGAACGCGTCGTGCACCTCTCGCGCACCGGAGCCCAGAAGGAAGTCACGGTGCGCGGCGTCTACCGCTTCGTCGGTCTCTCGCGCGAGGAGACGAAGGAGATCGAGGCCGGCGACCTCTGCGGCGTCTACGGCATCGACGAGATCCAGATCGGCGACACGCTGGCCGCTCTCGAACGCCCCGAGGCGATGCCGGTCATCGCGATCGACGAGCCGACGATGACGATCGTCATGCGCGTCAACGACTCGCCCTTCGCTGGCAAGGACGGCGGCAAGTTCCTGACCTCGCGCCACCTTCGCGAGCGGCTCGAGAAGGAGATGCGCGTCAACGTCGCATTGCGCGTCGAGCCCGGCGACACGGCCGACAGCTTCACGCTGTCGGGACGCGGCGTCATGCACCTCGGCTTCCTGCTCGAGACGATGCGGCGCGAGGGTTACGAGTTCGCGGTCATGAAGCCGCACGTGCTCTACAAGCACATCGACGGCGAGAAGCAGGAGCCGATCGAGTATCTGACCGTCGACGCGCCCGGCGACGCAATCGGCAAGGTCATCGAGATCCTCGGCACGCGCAAGGCCGAGCTGCTCAAGATGGACCGCAAGGGCTCCTTCACGCGCCTCGAGTTCACGGTGCCCGCGCGCGGCCTCATCGGCGTACGCAGCCGCCTGCTCAACGCGACGCAGGGTCAGGCGACGATGCACCACGTGTTCCACGGCTACGGCACGTTCCGCGGCCCGATCGAAGAACGCACGGCAGGCGTGCTCGTGTCGATGGCGCAGGGCAGCACGACGTTCTACGCGCTCGACGGACTGCGCGACCGCGGCGTGTTCTTCGTGCCCGAGGGCGCCGAGGTCTACGAGGGCATGGTCGTCGGCGAGAATTGCAAGGACAACGACCTCGTCGTGAACGTCGTGCGCGAGAAGAAGGCAACCAACGTGCGCAGCTCCACGAAGGAGACCTTCGTCAAGATGCCGCCGCCGCGCAGCTTCTCGGTCGAGGACGCGCTCGAGTATGTCGGCGAGGACGAGCTCGTCGAGATCACGGCGAAGAGCGTGCGGCTGCGGAAGGTCCAGCTCAAGGAGACGGAGCGCAAACGCAGCGAGCGGTCGTCCCGCGAGACGGTCTAGCCGGGTCCGCGCGCCCTGTTGCAAAACGCCGGTTCGCGAGACCAGGCGGCCCGGGTGGTAAAGCGGGTGGTCAAGGCCCCGGCACGCGAGTACCGTTTCGGGTCCGAACTGCCATGCGCGAGCCCGAGGAACTGCAGGACGACGCCCGCCGCCGCACGCTGCGCGGCCTCTGCGAGGAGCTCGGCTACACGTTCAAGAACCTCGACCTGCTCGACCGCGCGCTGACCCACGCGTCGATGGGCAACGAGGGCAAGAAGAGCTACGAACGGCTCGAGTTCCTCGGCGACGCGTTCCTGAACTTCTCGGTCGCCGACGTGCTGTATCGCTCGGACACCGAGGTCGCCGAGGGGCAGCTCACCGAGACGCGCGCGCGCATCGTGAGTCGCAAACCGCTCGCCTCGGCCGCGCGGAACCTCGACCTGCGGAACCACCTGGTCTCGGGCAAGGGTCTGCGCGAGGCGGAACGCGACAGCGAACGCATCCTCGCCGACCTCGTCGAAGCGGTGCTCGGCGCGATCCTGATCGACGGCGGCGTCACACCGGCGCGCGCATTCGTGCGGCGACACCTGCTGCCGAAGAACGGCACCGTGGAACCTGCCGCCGAGAAGGACAGCAAGACCGCGTTGCTGCACTACTGCCAGCATCACAAGCTCGGGCAGCCTCGATACGAGCTCGTCGAGACCGTCGGGCTGCAGCACGAACAGGAGTTCGTCGTGCGCGCAAAGTTGATCGACGGGCGAGCCGAGACGGGACGCGGTCGCACCAAGCGCGCCGCCGAGAAGATGGCCGCGGCACGGCTGCTGACGCTGCTGCACGCTGCGCCGCGTTGACCTCGTGTGAAGGTGTGAAGGCCTGAGGGCTTCCCGCACCGCGAGAGTGACCATACTGTTGGCGAGGAACAGATCTCACTGAGGAACCGATGACTACTATTGCATTGCTCGGCACCGGCCTGCTCGGCACTGGCATGGTCGAGAACCTGCTCGCCAAGGGCCAGACCGTTCGCATCTGGAACCGCTCGCGCCAGAAGCTCGAGCCGCTGGTGAAGAAGGGCGCCTACGCCGCAACCGATCCTGCGGATGCCGTGCGCTCCGCGACACGGGTGCACCTCGTGCTCGCCGAGGACGCGGCCGTCGACGCCGTGATCACGCAGCTGCGGCCCGGCCTCGCCAAGGACGTACCCGTGATCGACCACAGCACGAACCTGCCCGCGAAGGTGAAGACGCGTTTTGGTGCGTTGCGTGCGCAGGGTGTGCGCTACGTGCCGGCGCCCGTGTTCATGTCGCCGCAGAACGCACGCGAAGCGAGCGGGATCATGTTGGTCGCGGGACCCAAGGCCGATGCCGATGCGCTGGAGAAGGACCTGGCCGCGATGACGGGCAAGGTCTGGTACACGGGCGAACGCCCCGACCTCGCGGCCGTGTTCAAGCTCGCCGGCAACTCGATGTTCTTCGCGCTCGCGGGCGCTGTGAGCGACGTGCTCGCGATCGGCAAGGGCAGCGACGTGCCACCCGAGGCGATGCTGAGCCTGTTCGACGTGTTCAAGCCCGGTGGTGCGCTGCCGTTCCTGGGCCAACGCGTCGCGAAGGCCGGCGCGGGGCCCGCGAGCTTCGAGCTCGTCATGGCGCGCAAGGACGCGCGCTTGATGCAGGAGACCGCCGGCAAGGCGCCGCTGCTGCTGCTGCCCGCGATCACGACCGCGATGGAGCGCGCGATCGCGCGTGGCGAAGGCCGCGCGGACTACGCCGTGTTCACGAAGTCGTAGCGGTGTGCGCGATGGGTCGTTGCGTCGGGTGCGGAAGCGCACGGACCCAGCCCGCGGCTCGGCAAGACGGCTCGACCGAGTCCTTGACCGCAACCAGCCAGCGCCGTCTCATTGCGGGGTCCGCCCGGTGGCACGGTCAGGAACGCGCCGGGAACATCGAAACTCTGGCGGCGGCGTCCGGACGCGACGCGGAAGGGTTGTAGTGGAGACCACATCATGCCTCGTCGCCTCGCCCGCATCGCGGGTTCCTGTCTGTTCCTGTCGGCGCTGCTGCTGACCGTACTCGTCGGCTGCAACAACAACGACCACGACAACAACGGCGTCCCGCAGCCGGGCCTGCCGTCGACGCGGTCGAGCTCGATCGCGCTCAGCAAGAGCGGCAACTTCCTCGTCGTGGCCAACCCCGACGTGAACACGATCTCGGTGTTCCAGCCGACGACGTTGGCCAAGCTCGGCGAGATCACGGTCGGCACGGCGCCCGAGAGCGTGGCCGTGCACGAGAGTGTTCCGACGGCGTTCGTCGCGAACTCGTTGAGCGGCACCGTCTCGGTCGTCACGCTGCCGTCCGGCCCGGTGCGCCAGACGATCCCGGTCGGCAAGGGGCCGATGGGTGTTGCGGTGTCGCCGAACGGCACGCGGCTCTACGTCGCCAACAGCGCCGACAACACGCTGTCGGTGCTCGACGCGAATACGTATGCGTCGGTCGCCACGGTCGACCTCGCCGCGCACGGCGGCACCTCGCCGCGCGCGATCGCGGTCACCGACGACGGTGACGCCGACGACGCCGACGAGACCGTGTTCGTGGCGATGTTCTTCGCGAACCTGCGGCCCGGCAAGACGGCGGTCGAAGAGGGCCAGGACGACCAGCGGGAGGGCCACGTGATCGCGGTCTCGGCGGCGACCAACACGGTGATCGACCACGTCCCGCTCGCGCCGATGGCGGTCACCGGCTTCAACAGCAACGGACAGCTCGCCCCCGGCCCGGCACAGGTGCCCGCGGTCGCCTCGGCGAATCCACAGGCCTTCGCGACGCCGACCGCCGCGTTCCCGAACCAGCTCGCGTCGATCGCGATCCACCCGACGACGGGTCTCGGCTACGTGGTCAGCACGGGCGCGTCGCCGAACGGACCGCTGCGCTTCAACCAGATGGTGCAGGGCCTCGTGTCGGTGTTCGACGTCGCGGCGCTGACCGAGGTCACGGCAGCACAGACCGGCGCCACGGTGCGCCAGGAAGCGCCGCTGAACCTGAACCGCGGCATCAACCTCGACACGGCTGCCGTGCCGCGGTTGTTCCTGTCCAATCCCGTGGCGATGGCCTGGCGACCGAACGGCAACGACGCGTGGGTCGTGATCCAGAACAGCGACGTCGTCGTGCGCCTGACCGCGGATGGAACCGGAGTTCCGACGATCGGCACGCCGCTCGTGGCCGGTCCGGGCCAGATCGTGCGCGTCGACCTGCAGGCCGTGTCCGGCTCCGACATCGCGGGCAAGGCGCCGCGCGGCATCGTGATCACCGCGGACGGCAAGCGCGCATTCGTGCACAACTTCATCAGCCGGTCGCTGACCGCGATCGACATCACCGAAGGAGCAATACCCGCGATCCTCGGCACCGCGCAGAGCACCGCGCCACCGGCCACGGGTTCCGCGGAGGCGACGCGCCAGCTCGGCGCCGAGCTGTTCTTCACGGGCCGCGGCCCGAACACCCGCATGTCGGCCGAGTCGTGGGGCGGCTGCATCGTCTGCCACCCGAACGGCCGCACCGACAACGTGACCTGGATGTTCGATGCCGGTCCGCGGCAGACGATCCCGCTCGACGGCATGTTCTCGAAGAGCGATCCTACCGACCAGCGCATCCTGAACTGGAGCGCCGTGCGCGACGAGAACCACGACTTCGAGCTGAACACGCGCGGCGTGTTCGGCGGCCGCGGCCTGATCGACGACGACCGGCTGTTCTTCGTGATCGGCGGCGCCTCGGGCGCCACGCCGGACGACTCGACCCTGGTCGAGCAGTTCCAACAGGTGACCGGCGCGATCGGCACCACGAACGACCTCGCTGCGGGCCAGGCGCTGCCCGCGCTGCCGTCGGGGCGGCGCGACTTCGCAGTCGCCACGCTCGACGACGCGCGCGTGTTCGTGATCGGCGGCCGCTCGGGCGCGGGCCAGGGCAGCCTCGTCGGCGCGGCCGACGCGGTGCTCGAGTTCAACCCGCGCACGAACTCGCTCGTGCCGAAGAGCTCCACCGGCTTCACGCTGCGCTACTCGCTCGGCGCCGCGGCAGTCAAGACCAGCGCGGGCACGCGCATCTACGCGGTCGGCGGCTACGCGTCGACGCTCGGCACCGACAACCCGGTCGCCACCGTCGAAGAGTACAACCCGACCACCGACACCTGGCGCGCAGTCGCGTCGTTGCCGCAGGCCGTGGCGCAGTTCGGCATCACGGTCGCCGGCGGCATCAACGCAGCCGACCCGGTGCAGCTGCTGCACGTGAGCTGGGGCAACGCCGCCAGCGAAAACACGCCAGCGGTCGCCGGAAGCACCTTCGCAGTGCAGCGCTTCCTGGCCGACCCGGCCGGCACCGGCGCCTGGAACAACTTCGCAGTGACCGGCCTGACGCCGCGGCGCCTGCACGGTGCGGCGACCGCGCTGCGCGGCGTCGCCGCGCGCGTGTTCGTCGTCGGCGGTGTCTCCGACACCGGTGTCTTGCTCGCCTCCGTCGAGGAGTACACGAACGCGGCGACGCCCGCAGCCGTCGTGGCGACGCACACGAACCTGCCGGCCGAACGGGCGCACTTCGCGATCAGCAGCTCGTTGTCGACGAACCAGATCTACGTGGCCGGCGGCGTCGACAGCCTAGGCAACGACGTGGGCTCGATACTCGAGTACACGATCGCCAACAACGGCGCAGTCGCGGGACCGGCGGGTACTCCGAGCGGCACCTGGGTGCCGCGCGGCGACCTCCCGACCGCGCTCCGCGGGCTCGGCCTGTCGACGCCACCGCCGGTCACCAACTTCCTGCCCGCGCGCAGCGCGGGCCGCGATCTGCGCCAGGACGCGATCGCGGCATGGGTCGCCACGATCAAGACGGCGCCGGCACCGACCCCCGCCGACCAGGCCGCGGTCGACGCGGGACGCACGCTGTTCGGCCAGGTCGGTCTCGTGGTCACGGGCTTCAGCTGCGCGACCTGCCACGGCGGACCGAAGTGGACGCGTTCGCGCGTCGACTACACGGCACCGCCGTCCCCCGTACCAGGTCCGGGCCTCGGCGAGCAACGCGTGATCGGCGCCGAGCTGCGCGAGACGGCCCTGCAGCCGAACAATCCCGGGCCGATCCCGCTGCCGCAGTTCCCGGGCGTGCTGCTCAACGTCGGCACGTTCACGCTCGCTGGCGGCCGCACGAACGAGATCCGCTTCAACGGCGCCGACATCTCGCAGGCGATCGCGCCGCTCGGCGCGAACGGTTTCAACATTCCGTCGCTGCTGAGCGTGAACGAGACGGCGCCCTACTTCTACAGCGGCCTTGCACAGACGCTCGATCAGGTGCTCGACGGCTCGCAGGACGGCAACGGCGGCGTGCGGCACCACTTCGTCACCTTGGCGACCGACCGAACGAAGCTGATCGCGTTCCTGCGCTCGATCGACGACAAGACGACCGTCTTCCCGTAGCGTTCGCTCGGGCGGCCGTTCACCAACGGCCCGTTCCGCGTGCCGCGCGTGCACGGTCAGTCTGCCGTCGCCGCGGCGCGTTTCAGCAGCAGCGCGCGTTCGCGCTCGTTCTTCGTGAGCGAGGCGGCGCGTTCGAGCTCGGCGCGTGCTTCGCTGCGGCGGCCGAGACGTGAAAGGAGGTCGGCGCGCACCGCGGGCAGGAGGTAGTAGTCCGCGAGCGCCGGCACGTCCTCGAGCTCGTCGACGATCCGGAGGCCCGCCGCGGGCCCGTCCGCGAACGAGACCGCGACCGCGCGATTCAGCTCGACGATCGGCGACGGCGTCGTCGCCGCGAGCGCGTCGTAGAGCGCGACGATGCGCCGCCAGTCCGTGTCCTGCGGCGTTCGCGCGCGGGCATGACACGCGGCGATCCCGGCCTGCAGCAGATACGGCCCAGGGGTGCCGCGGAGCGCTTCGCCGCGCCCGAGGGCCGCCAAGCCGCGCTCGACGAGAAAGCGATCCCAGCGCGCACGGTTCTGCTCGAACAGCGGAATCGGCGTGCCGTCGGGCAACGTGCGCGCGCCGATGCGCGAAGCCTGGATCTCCATCAGCGCGACGAGGCCATGGACTTCGGCTTCGTTCGGCACGAGCTCCGCGAGGATGCGGCCGAGGCGAAGGGCGTCTTCGCAGAGGGCCGGCCTCATCCAGTCCGCGCCGGCCGTCGCGACGTAGCCCTCGTTGAACACGAAGTAGACGACCTCGAGCACCGAGCCGAGCCGCTCTGCACGCTCCTTGCCACGCGGCACCTCGAACAGAGCACCCGATTCGGCGAGCGTCTTCTTCGCGCGCACGATGCGCTGCGCGGCAGTCGCCTCCGGAATGACGAACGCGCAAGCGATCTCTTCGGTCGTGAGGCCGCAGAGGACCCGCAGCGTCAGAGCAACGCGGCTCTCGGCGCCGAGCGAAGGATGGCAGGACATGAAGATGAGCCGCAGCAGGTCGTCACCGACGTCGTCGTCGGCCGCCTCCTCGATCGCGCCGGCTGCACGCTCCTGCCGGTCTGCCATGGCCTGCACGATCTCGGGCTCCTTCTCTTCCCAGCGCCGCTGGCGATCGACGCGCTTCAGCGCGCGGTTCTTCGCGACCTGCATGAGCCATGCGCCGGGTTCACGCGGAATGCCGTCCCGAGGCCAGGTCTCGAGCGCAGAGAGGAACGCGTCCTGGGCGAGCTCCTCGGCGGTGCCGAGGTCGCCGCGAACGAATCGGGCGAGCCCGGCCACGAGCCGTGGCCACTCGATCCGAAAGACCGCTTCGACTCGTCGCTGCGTTTCGTCCATGCGTCGCGCGGGCGCCGCGTCAGCTCTTGCGGTGTTTCTTGTCTGCCTCCGCGCGGAGCTTCGCGTCCTGCTCGCGGAGCTCGCCGGTCGGATCGGCCGGCGCGAAGTCTTCGTCCGAGAAGAGCTGACGAATCTCGAGCGAGCTGCCCTCGGGGGACGGCGTGCGGCTCATCCAGGCGATCGCCTCGTCGAGCGACTTGCACTGGATGATGGAGAAGCCCGCAATGAGCTCCTTCGACTCGGTGAACGGACCATTCTTGATCGACGCCTTGCCGCCCTTTCCGAACGTGATCCGCGCACCCTTCGAGGACGGTTGCAGCCCTTCGCCGGCGACGAACACGCCCGCCTTCACGAGCTCCTCGATGAACTTGCCCATCTTGGCGAACTCCTCGCCGCTCGGGAGCACGCCGGCTTCGCTGTCCTTGGTCGCGTGGCCGAGAACTATGAATTTCATGGTGGATACCTCTTCTATCCGGACGACCAACCACAGGCCCCGGGATCGACACGGGCTTCGAAGATTTTTCGCGGTGTGGAGCAGGTGGTCGCGCACCGCGCGTCACGCGGTTGTGGTTTCCGACCCTGCTACTTCTTCGCGCCGGCGCTCCCGGCCTGCTTCTCGGCGCGGCGCGTGTAGGTGATGGTCATGTTCTTCCACTCCTTGCCGTCGGGCATGACGACGAACAGCTCGAACGTCATCGAGTCGGCGCTGGTCCAGGTCGTGACGTTCTTGACCTTGATGGGCGTGCCGTCCATGCCTGGGCTCTCGCCGGTCATCGTCAGCACCTTGCCAGCTTTGTCGAACGCGCCGGTGAACACCATCAGCATTGGCGTCATCGAGATCCACGACTGCACGTAGAGCTGCTGCCGCGGGTCGTAGCCGAGCGCGCCGTGGCCAGTGAACTGGACGCCGTTCATCTCGCCCTGGAAGTCGTCGATGAGCCAGAAGCCGCCCGGGCCCATCTTCTTCACGCTGACGCCCCTGGTGTTGTGCGTCTTGCCGTCCATGCCCAGGGTCTCGATGGCGGCGTCCCAGGTGCCGACGGACTGGGCGAGCTTCTGATGCTCCGCCTGTGGCTTCGGCATCTCCTGCGCGGCGAGCGGGTCGATGGCGAGAAGGAGAGCGGAGAACAGCGGGAGCGAACGCGAGAACATGGTCACCTCTGGGAATGGTCCTGCGACGAGTTGGGTTGCGGAAGCGAACCATCTCGACGACCAACCACAGGCCCCGGAATCGACAGGCACTCAGCGTTTCGCGGATCTTTCTTCAGCAGCTCCGCGGTCGGGACCTGGCGCGCGGCGCGGAAGCCGCACGGAATCGAAGGACGGCACATCAGCGGCCACTGTACGCGACCGCGGCCACATCGACCCTGAGGAGTCGATGTGGCCGCGATCCCACGACGATCGGCAGGTCCGGGACGCTGCCGAGGCGTAGATCAGAGCGTACCGACCGTGCCGCCCACGCCGTTCGCCGTGATGACGCCAAACGCGTTGGGCGCTGGCAGCACCCACATCGCCGACGTCGTGAACAGCTGGAAGCCTGTCAGCACCGGGTCGTTCGGCACTGCGAAGCCGTAGGCGTGCGTCGCACCGGCCGGGAGGTAGGCGTTCAGCAAGTCGAGTGACGCACGCAGGCCGCAGCCGGGCATGCCGAGGAAGAACAGGTCGGGGATGGCCGGATCGCTGATGCCGAAGATGTCGATGCCGAGCACGCCGCCGGCCGGGATGTTCGACACCTGCAGGTTCCAATTGGTGTTGGTGACCGGTCGGGTCAGGCCAGCGAGCCGCAACGGTGGCTGATCGACCGAGCTCGAGACCACGCCCGCGGTGAAATCGACGCTGCCCCCGTTGAGCGCGGTGCCGCCGAGCGAGAAGCCGGTGATCGCCACGCCGCCGTTGCTAGTCGAGTTGTTGGTCAACGACTGGTAGCGGAACTCGACAATGTCGTTGGTGCCGCTGTCGATCAGGGCGATCTGGAACGTCGAGGTCGGCGCCACCGCGCCGAAGCACGGCACGTTGAGCCACGTGAACAGCGCCTGCCCGGGCACCGTGGTGGTGTCGACGTAGACGTTGTTGATGTTGGTCGCACCGTCGGGCAGCAGGTCCTGCATCGACGCACAGAGATGGTGCGCGGTCGAGGCCAGCAGGGTCGCGACCGAGCCGCCGATGTTCGACGCACCGACGACGTTGAGGTGCAGGCTGCCGTTCGAATCGACGAACACGCTCGACGTACTGCCGCCCGGGTAGTCGAACGTGAACGGCAGGGCCTGCGCGGCGCTCATCAGGTCGTCCGTGAGCGCGAGGCCGACTCCGGTCGGCATCACGAGCGTGGCGCCAGGCGTCGTCACGGCGGTGTACCCGCCATTGACGTTCTGCGTCAGCGTGATCGTGTTGCCCCCGAGGTCAGCCGTCGAGCCCGGGAACAGCTCGTACAACGAGCGCGCGGTCTGATAGCAGCCCACGCCGAGCGTCGTGTTGGAGGCGCCGCCGGGAATGTTCGAGTAGGTCGTGCGGATGATCGGGCAGAAGGCCGATGCCGTACCCGTCAGCACCGTGGTCGAGCCGACGGAACGAATGGAATTGCAGAGGTGCGCCGGGTTGTTGAAGCCGCAGTCGGCCGACGTGCCGGTCAGCGGCGCCGGGTTGGCGAGGATCACGATCTCGACGAGCAGGTCCTGCCCAGCGTCGGGGAAGTAGTTGAAGGTCGTCGTCAACGGGATGTTGATGACATACACCCCGGCCGCGCCGGCATTGACCGTCACCGGCCCCGCGTAGTTCGGCGTCGTCGGGAATGCCACGGTGCGATTCGAGGCGAACGTCGTGCTCGGCGTCGAGTAGTTGACCGCGGCGTTCTGCACGTAGATCTCGACGCTCGGATACGTGATCGGCGCGGCGACGGCGGCAATCGCCCGCCACTCGAAACCGCTGATGGTGATCGGCTGGCCGATCGCCTGGTTGAGGAAGCTCGACGAATCGTAGAAGCACTGGACGCGGTTGATGCCGGCGCGCCAGATGTTGGCGGACGAGCCACCGCCGGCGATCACCCCGGGGTCAGGAACGACGACGGTCTGCGCCGCGACGTTGGCGGCGAGTAGCAACGCACCACAGGTGGAGACAGAGAGCTTGAGCATGGATTGGATCGGCTCGCCAGGAAGCGAGCGAGACAGGGGAAGGGACCTCCGAGAGTATTGGACGGGGCCAAGTGCCTCCGAGGATCCCCGACACGTTACTTCGCAATCCGGCGCGGGAAAGTCCCTCGATCCCCGACCGCCAATCCTTATGCGGCTAACCGTGAACGATGCAGCCCAGATGGCAAGGTCGGGTCGAGCACCCGGGCCCTGCTGCTCGGCGCCGACGGCGAGCCCGACGCCACGGTGACACCCGGTCACGCAGAGGATGCGGTCCGGTGCCGGACGCTCGACGGACTGCGCCCCCGCGAGGTGGCGGGTCCGCGTGATCGCGCGCGGCGGCGACGCGAGCCAGGCACGCGAACCGCGCGTCGTCGACGTCGTCGCGGGCGAGACCGCGACGGTTGCGTTCTGATCCGGTGCTCGTCGAGCTGCGCGTGTTTCGCGCCGCGGCGGCGACCACAGCAAGAAACCCACCCGCGACGCGAGCACCTCACCGAGCGCAGCGCTACGGTCTCGACGCGAACGCATGGCCCAGGCTCCTCTCGTCCCCGACCACGACGGCGCAAAGCGACCCGAGGAGCCGCAGCCGCCGCTCGGCAGCTGGCCGAAGTTCTACCTGCTCGTCGCGCTCGTACACGTCGCGGTCGTCGCGGCGCTGATCGTGTTCAGCAACGCCTACCGCATCCCCGTGGTGCCGCGATGAGGTGGATCGACTGGGCCGTCTGCATCGCGTTCCTGCTCTACATGGTGTGGACGGGCCTGCGCCGCGGCAAGGACGCGAAGAGCCTCGAGGGCTACTACGCCGGCAACCGCAAGATCCCGTGGTGGGCCGCCGGCCTTTCGGTGATGGGCACGCAGATCAGCGCCGTGACGATCCTCGGCCTCACGAGCCAGGCGCACGAGACCGACATGGGCTTCGTGCAGACGTACTTCGGCCTGCCGTTCGCGATGATCGTGCTGTCGATCTTCATGGTGCCGATGTATCGCAGCCGCGCGCTGCTGACGGCATACGAGTTTCTCGAAGGTCGCTTCGGACCGGCGACGCGCGCACTCGCGAGCCTCGGTTTCCTGGTCTTCCGCTGCATCGCGATCGGCATCGGGCTCTACGCGGCGGCCGTCGTGCTCAGCCAGATGCTCGGCATGCCGATGTGGACCGCGGTCGTGATGATCGCCGCGCTCGCGACGCTCTACACGGTCGTCGCCGGCGTCGTGGGCGTCGTGTGGAGCGACGTGCGGCAGATGGCGATCATCGGCCTCGGGCTGCTCGCGGTGCTCGGGATCCTGCTCGCGCACCTGCTGCCGCACCTGTCGCTCCGCGACATGCTCGAAGTGTGCGGCGCGGCGGGCAAGCTCAACCCGGTGTCCGTGCAGCCCGAGAGCGTCGAGTTCGTGCCGCGCACGCTCGCCGACGTCGCCGCGGGCGTCGGCGAGAAGAGCTTCTGGGAGCAGAAGTACAACCTCTGGGCCGGTCTGTTCGGCGGCTTGTTCCTGCACATGTCGTACTTCGGCTGCGACTTCAGCCAGGCGCAGCGCATGCTCACGAGCAAGACGGTGCACGAGAGCCGTCTCGCGCTGCTGCTGTCGGCGTTCGCGAAGGTGCCGCTGCAGGCGTGCATCCTGTTCCTCGGCGTGCTGATCTGGCTGTTCTACGCCGTCGAAGGCGGGCCCATGCTGTTCCGGCCCGAGCAGATCCGCGCCGCGCAGGAACCGCAGCACGCGGCGCGCATGGCGGAGATGCAGCAGCGCTACGACCAGGCGACCGCGCACCGGCGCGAGCTGCTGCTCGCTCTCGCCGCGGGGCCGGAGGACGCCGCGCACCATCCGCGCCTCGCCGAGTATCAGGCCGCGGTCGCCGACGTCGCGGGCATCCGCAAGCAGGCGCGCCAGCTCGTCGGCGATCCCAAGGACGACGACGACACCAATTTCATCTTCTGCAGGTTCGCGTTCGACCACCTGCCGCCCGTCGTGCTCGGCCTGATCATCGCGGCCATCTTCGCGGCCGCGATCGCGAGCAGCGCCGCCGAGATGAACGCCCTGAGCGCCGCGACGATCGTCGACCTCTACCGGCGCTGGATCGCGCGGCGGCGCGACGAACGGCACTACGTGTTCGCGGGCCGCGTCGCGACGTTCTTGTGGGGCGCGTTCGCCGCGGTGAGCGCCATGACGCTCGCGGGCGGCGGGTCGGTGATCGAGACGATCAATCGCGTCGGCTCGCTGTTCTACGGCAGCCTGCTCGGCGTCTTCGCGCTCGCGGCGCTGGTGCGCCGCGCGGGTGCGTGGGCCGGCGCGCTGTCGTTCGTGCTCGGGCTCTGCACGGTGTTCGCTGTGCACCTCACGCTGAAGGTCGAGTTCCTGTGGTACAACGTGATCGGTTGCGTCGCGGTGGTCGTGTACGGCTGGCTGATCTCGCGGTTCGAGCCGCGCCGCAGTGCCGCTGCCTAGATCGCGGATCCACGGTGCGGTTCCGCACCCACCGAGCGTAGCGTCGCCTGGCGGCTCCGGGGGTGGCGGCCGTGCCAAGGGCGAATCCCGCCCGGGGCCGCGTTGGCTGGGACAAGTCCCTGGCAAGGTGGAGCAACAGCGGCGGCGGGAGTTCTGCGAAGATCCGCGGCGTTCCCGACCCCTTGCGAACATGCCCCAATCCCGCACCCTGATCGTCGTCCTGCTCCTCGCGATTCTCGCGGCCGTCGGCATCTGGATGTTCCGCTCCGACGACACCGGCCCGGTCGCGCCGCCGTCGGGCGCGGCAACGGCCCAACCCGACAACGCCGCCGCGTCGAGCGTCTCGGCGGATGTCGCGCAGGGCGGCGTCGGCGCGGCGCCGGAGACCAGCACGCGCGTCGCGGCGCCGGTCGAGGCAGGCGCGGGCGCGGCGAACGGCGCCGCGCTCGTCGGGCAGGTGATCGACGAACGCGGCAACCCCGTCGCGACCGCGGTCGTGACCTGCACGCCGGGATTCGGCGGCTTCGACTTCGACAGCGCCGACGCGTTCGACCCCGAGACGGCGTTCGACTCCGACGCCTGGCGCGAACGGCTGCAGGCCCAGCGGCGCGAACGCACCGAGACGACCACCGACGGCGAGGGACGGTTCCGCATCGGCGTCGCCGGCAAGAGCAACAGCGCGTATCTGCGCGTCCGGGCACCGAGCCACGTCATGCTCGAGAAGGGCGTGACGCGGCCTGTCGGCAAGGACAACGACGTCGGCGTGCTGACGTTGAAGAGCGGCGCCGCCGTCTCGGGCCGCGTGCTCGATCGCGCCGGCAGCCCGATCGTCGGAGCGCGCGTGAGTCGCGAAGCCGCGGGGCCCGACAACAGCGCGTGGGGAGACTTCGACTTCGGCGGTGAGGAGTTCGTCGACGCGATGGACACCGACGGCGCCGTCACGGACGCCGAGGGCAAGTTCGCACTGCTCTACTGCGAGGCCGGCAAGTTCGCGCTGCGCGCCCGCCATGCCGACCATCCGAGTGCGCGCCTCGACGGTCTCGCGGTCGAAGCCGGCGGCAAGCTCACCGATCTGCTGATCGTCGCCGAACCGGGCACGACGATCCGCGGCCGCATCGTCGGCGTGCCCGAGGGCACGAAGCCGCTGCGCGTGATGGCGCGGAAGGCGTCCGCGGGCGCCAGCGAGGCCGGCTCCGTGTTGTCGCTGAGCGGAGTCGGCGAGGCGACGGATATCTTCACCGAAGCGAACGTGGGTTTCGGCGAGCGGCAGGTGCGCTGCAACCCCGACTTCACCTTCGAACTGCGCGGCCTGCACCTCGGCAAGAGCTACCGCGTCTGGGGGTCGCAGGTGGGACGCGGCTTCGCGGGCAACACGACCTGCACCGAACCCCTCGAAGTCGCCTCGGGGACCGCCGGGCTCGAGCTGCGCTACGACCCGGGCATCACCGTGACCTTCCAGGTCGTCGCGGCCCGCACGCACGCACCGATCGATCGCCTCGCGGTGCGCGACCAGCTGCGCAGCAGCGGTGGCAGGGACGACACGATGTTCTACATGCCGCGCAGCGCGCGCCCCAAGGCCTACCCCGAGGGCAGGGTCACGATCGCCAACCTGCGGCCGAAGGCGAAACAGACGCTGAGCCTCACGATCGAAGCGCTCGGCTTCGCGCCGTTCGAACGCAAGAACATCACGCTGCCGAGCAAGGGCGCGCTCGACCTCGGCATCCTCGAGCTCGAGCCTGCGCCCGTGCTGCAGGTGACCGTGACGAGCGGTCCCGGGCGGCAGCCGGTCGCCGGCGCGAACGTGCGCGTCAGCGCGGCGCCGCGCGGCGACGGCGCGCGCGAGCAGGCGCCTCAGTTCGATGGCTTCTTCCCCGGCGGCAACACGGGGCCGATGCGCTCGGCCAAGACCGACAAGGAGGGGCGCTGCGCGCTCAACGTGGTGGCCGGCGGCGCGATGGTCGTCAACGTCTCGAGCAAGGACCTCGCGCCGTATGCGAGCGAACCGATCACGCTGAAGGCCGGCGAGAGCGGCAGCCACGAAGTCGTGCTCGTGACCGGCGGCACCGTCGAGGTCACGGTGGTCGACGACTCGGGCGCCGTGCTGAAGGAAGCGCGCGTCGAGCGCAACTCGACGACCGGAGGCCGTTCGAGCAAGCAGACCAACCAGGACGGCGTCGCGCTGTTCGAGCACCTGAGCCCCGGCGAACATCGTTTCCGGCTCGGCAGCGGCGGCAGGGGCGAAGTTGCGTTCGATGGGGACTTCGGCGGACCCGGCCTCGCCTTCGCTCCCGAGCGCAAGCAGGACGAGGCCGGCTGGCAGCGGATCGCGGTCGAGGACGGCGGCAAGGCGACGCTGCAACTCGCCAAGGAGCCGATGGCGACGCTGCGCGGCATCGTGCGCGAGAACGGGGTGCCGCTCGCCGGCGCGCGCGTCAGCTTCGTCGAGGGCCAAGGCGAACCGGCTGCCGGCAGCGAGGTGGCGGGCGCCTTCGCGGGACCGTTCGAAGAGCTCGGCGGCGGCGGCAACCGCAGTGCACGCACCACCGACGACGGCAGTTACCAGCTGAAGGACCTGCCGGCCGGCGCGCATCGCCTGCGAATCACCGCGAAGGGGCGAGTGTCGCCGTCGCAGGTGACGCTCGCGCTGCGCCAGGGTGAGAACGTCGTCGACGTCGAGCTCGACGTCACGATCGTCCGCGGCACGGTGCGCGACAGCGCAGGCAAGCCGATCGCTGGTGCGTCGGTGTCGATCGTGCCCACAGCACCGGAAGGCAATCCGCGCCGGGCGGAGGCCGGTGCGTTGCTCGAGGGGCTCGGCAGCATCGAGCTGCCCGGCGGCGGCGGCCGTTCGTCGGTCAAGACCGGCGACGACGGCCGCTACGAGCTGCGCGGCGTGCAGGCCGGCAAGCGGCTGAAGGTGCGCGCTTCGGCGAAGGGCCACGCGCCCGCGACGTCGGCCGCCGTCGAAGTCGAGCTCGGCACCGCGCGCGAAAGCGTCGACGTCCAGCTCGGCGTCGCCGGCAGCATCAAGGTGACAATGGCGGAAGCGCCGGCCTTCGCGTCGGTGCAGGGCACGCTGCTCGGCGCCGACGGCCAACCCGACGCCACGGCGGCACCGGTCACGCAGATGATGCGGTCCGGTGCCGTGACGCTCGACGGGCTGCGACCCGGGAAGTGGCGGGTCCGCGTGATCGCGCCCGGCCGCGACGGGAACCAGGCACGCGAACTGCGCGTCGTCGACGTCGTCGCGGGCGAGACCGCAACGGTGGCGTTCTGATGGCTGCAGCGGGACCGGAAGAATCGCGCGCCGGTGACGGATCAGCGCGACTTCAGAACTGCACCTGCGCGCAGTTGCTGCGGAACAGCCCGCTCGCCGCGTCGAAGCCGATGGCCTGGAAGCTCAGCAGCTGCCCCGTGAGCAGCCCCGGCGGGATGGCATAGCCGAAGGTGAAACCCGGGCTGCCCCACGCACCCGTGCCGGAGAGCGACACGCCACCGAACAGGCCGAAGGCGTCTTCGATCGCGAACGCGAGCGGATAGCCCGGATGGATGCACATCGTGCCCCACGGCGTCGGCAGCGGTGGCGAGCCGGGGAACGCGGCCAGCACGATGTAGGGAATGCCGTTCGGCACCGCGTCGGTCTCGTTCACCAGCGACAACTGCAATTGCCCGGGACCAGCCACACCGGCGAGGTGTCGCGTGAACAGCCCGAACAGCGCCGGCGCCACAGCCCCGCTCGTCGAAGCACCCACCGTCACGGGGCCGCCGTTGCCGGGCGACGCCGCCACGGCGGCGCTGGCGAGACCCTGCGCGTCGGTCAGCACCGGCATCCCGGTGGTCACGATGCCGGCGCCACCCACCGTGAACGTCACCGCGGCGTTGGCCAGCGGTATGCCGCCCGGGCCCAGCACGCGCGCGACGAGCGGCGCCGGGAAGTTGTCGCCGGCGGCAACACGCTGGCCGCTGCCGGCGATCGCGCTGATCGTGTTGCCGGGTCCGAGCAGACGCACACGCTTCAACGCGCCCGGGTGCTGCGTCAGCCACAACGCACCGTCCGGTCCCTGCCGCAGGCTGCTGATGCCGGCGAACCCGGTGCCCCAGTCGTTCGCGGTCGGCTGCCCGGCGACCGCGGGGGCCGCAGCCCAGCTGCCGTTCCACACGAGCCGCCGCACGCCGCCGGCCCCGTGGTCGGCGTAGTACAGACAGCCTTCGTAGGCGGCGCCGAATTGCATCGCGCCGCCGAGATTGCGGTAGCGCGGCCCCGCGAGCAGCGACACCCACACCTGGTTCGGCACGGTCGCGATCGGCGCCACGAGGTCAGGCGGCATGGTGCCACCGCAGTTCGTGTATGGCGCCGTGCCTTCCAGCCAGGGCCAGCCGAAGTTGCGCAACCGCAACGGCCCGGCGGTGGGTCGCCTGTACTCCGACAGCTCGTCCATGGCGAACTCGCCGACGTCGCCGACGTAGACGTCGCCGGTCAGCGGATCGATCTCGAAGCGCCACGGGTTGCGCAGTCCGTGCGCGAGCATCAGCTGCGTGTGGTCGGTGTTCGCGCTCAGCGGGTTGTCGCCAGGGTCCAGCGCGGCGAACGACGGCAGCACGAGGCTGGGTCCCGCCGGCAGCGCCGAGACGTCGAATCGCAGCAGCCAGCCCGCCTGCGACGTGATGTCCTGCGCCTGGCACGGCACGTCGTCGTCGCCGCACGACAGGAACAGCATGCCGTCGGGTCCGAACCGCAGCGACCCGCCGTTGTGGTGGTCCGAGTTGTCGGGCAGCGTGCCGAGCACGACGCGCCGACTCGCCGCCGCGAACTGCAGGTTGGTGCTCGCCGACGCCGCGAGCGCGCCCGTGCAGGTGAAGCGATCGACGTGCAGGAAGTTGTCGCCGCTGTGCGCGTAGAAGACGTAGAGGTGGCCGTTCGTGGCGAAGCCCGGATCGACGGCGAGACTGAGCAGGCCGCGCTCGTAGCTGGTCTCGACGTTCGGCACGACGCCGACGGTCGCGAGGGCACCGTTCGCGTAGACGATCACTTCGCCGGCCTTGTTGGCGATCAGGCAGCGGCCGTCCGGCGTGAACGCGAGATCGTGCGGGATCGGCAACCCCGACGGCACCAGTGTCTCGACGGCGAAGCCGGTCGGTACGCTCTGCGCGGTCAGCGCGGCGCCGAGCAGCGGACCGGAGAGCAAGAGCGACGCACGCAGCAGCAAGGGAAAGCGCATGTTTGACTGCGGGTCCGGCAGCGGAGTTGATCGGACTGCGCGTCGCTCAGCAAGCCCAGGGCCGCGCGCGTGCCGTGCGCGTCACCCGCGCGGGCGGCGCCCCGGCCGACGGAATCCCGCCATTGCGTCGGCGCCTCGCCGTCCGCGCGGCGCCGCTACTGCGTGAACAGGCTGACGAACGGGTTCGACGTGATCAACCCGTTCGCCGCGTCCAGCGTCAGCACCTGCGAGTACCAGTACGAACCGACGAGCGGCGACGGCGGCGCCGTGAACGGGAGCGAGAATACGCCGCCGACATCGGTCGTGCCGATCAGAAGGAACAGCCCCGCACCGCCGACCTGCAACGTGGGGAAGCCGGGCACGCTCGTCGGCCCCGCGGTGTCGCCGAGTGCCAGCAGGAAGGGCCGCGACGGCAATGCGTTCACCGTGATCGTCACGGGCGTGCCCTGCTGGGCCTGTTCGGGCAGCAGTTGCAGAGTAGCCGGCAGCGGCAAGGGCGCCGACAGCGTGTAGAGCTCGACGTTGTCGAGGTTCCAGCCGCCGTACTGGATCGTGCCGGAGCTGATCAACCGGAACTCGAGCACGACGTTCGGCTGGTTGTCGGCGGTCGGGATCGCGAACTCCTGCGTCGACCAACCGCTGTCGGCGAGCAGCGTGTACGAGTTCGTCCACACGAACGTGCCGTTGCAGCGCACCTCGACGCGGTCGGTCGGCCCCGCGCACGAGATCCAGCGCTTGAGGCGCAGCCGCACGCCGTGGAAGCCCACGCAGTTGATCGGGGGCGAACGCAGCCAGCAGTTGCTGCCTGCAGCGTAGGCGCCGTCGGTGGTCTGCCCCAGGTCGTTGCCCGCGCACTGCGTGCCGGAGAACGCGGCCCCGGGATCGAGCCAGCCCCAGCCGCTGCGGCCCGCGGGGGCGCCGATCTCGAAGTCGTCGACGCCGGTGGTGGCGCCGTGCGTCCAGCCGGGACCGCCGGTCTCGAAGTCCTCGAACCAGATCCGGCGTTCGGCGACCGTCAGATACGCCCATTCGCCGGTCGCCGGCAAACGGTGGCTCGAGCTGGCCGAGTGCTGCGCCTCGATGTGATACATCGTCGTGTTCGGCGCGGCCTGCCCCGGCAGGAGGCCGTGCCAGCGGTTCGGCGTGCCGCTCGGGATCAGGTTGCGCTGGTGCCAGGTGCCGTCGTTCCAGTGAACGCGGACCTGCGTGAAGGAGCCCGTGAACGGGATCGCGTCGACGTCGATCCGGCGCGGTGTGTTCTGCTGCCACGTGGTCGCGAGCTGGCTGTGCTGCAGGTAGCCGTTCAAGAGCGGTGGGTATGGCAGGCTGTGCTGGTTGCAGGCGGCGACGAGCTGGCTGTAGTGCGGCGTGCCGTTGCCGAGCTGGCCGTCGTCGTCGTCGGCCTGGAACACGGCGACGACGGCGTCGGGCTGGTTGCTGGCGTTGGCGACGATCGAGCCGATCACGATGTCGTTGCTGATCGCGATCGCCTGTGCGGGCCCCAGCGCCTGGCGCAGGATCTGGCGGAACTTCCACGCGAACCCCATCCACGACAGACCCTGCGCGTGCGGCTCGGAGCCGTTGGGGAACTGCTGGTTGTTGTTGCCATCGCGAATGCCGCCGCCGCCGCTGAAGAAGTCGTGACCGATGATCGGGTCGTCGAGCAGATACATGCTGCAGACGTCGCCCCAACCCTCGCTGAGCCCGTTGACCTGCGAGATGCCGCCGTAGCGGTCGTCGAGACCGTGGCCCCATTCGTGCGCGATCACCGACGCCCCCGCCGTGTTGTTGCAGCCGCCGCCCGACGCAAAGAAGTTGATCGAGTTGCTGGTGTAGTAGGCGTTGCAGGTGTTGGCGATGTTGACCGACGGCACCACGTTGTCGGCGATCGCGAGCTCGGTGGTGTTGCCGAGGATGCTGCGCGCCCACTCGTTGATGCGCCACGTCCAGTGGTAGGTCGTCGTGTGTGCGAGCTCGAATTCGGTCGACGCCGCACTGCCGAGCTGGAGCGTCGCGTTGACGCCGGGCTGCAGCGTCGTCTGCAGCGTGACCGGGTTCGGGCCGGTCACCGCGCTGCTGTGGACGCCGTTCAGCACGACCGACACCTGCGTCGGGTTCGCGAGGTTCGCGGTGAACTGACCGTTCTGATCGGTGACGAAGGTGCCGAGCCCCGGCACGAGGACTTCGAGGCCGGCGAGCGGGATGTTGGTCGGCGTCGAGACCGGCGAGAAGGCGGTGTGCGTCCAGCCCATCACGGTGAACGTCGTCGGCACCGGCGGTGGCGCGGAGCCGGCCTCCGCATCGCCGCGATGCTCGCTGCACGTGGGGCCGCATTCGTGCTTGTCGCTGACGAAGCCGAGGAAAGCGCCCGAACGGGCCTCGACGTAGGCGCGGCCGATCGGACCCTGGCCGGCGGCATCGACGGCGCTGATCGGCACTTCGTAGGCCAGCCGGCATCCAGCAACGGCAGCGTCGGCGTCGCCGCGCAGCACCAGCCGGGTCCGCCGGGTTGCGCCCGGCTGCGGCACGGCGGCCGGAACCAGCCCGAGTACCAGCCACGCGCTCGCGGTGGCCTGTTCCTCGCCGATCGCCGGCCGGATGTCGAAGTCCGCGGGGATCGGCCACGCGGTGCTGCCGAGGTGCACCAGGGCGCCGCGCATGTGGATCCGAACGTCGACGCGGCCGCCGACCACCTGCAAGCCGTGGAACCACTGGTCGAAGGTGAACGTCCACGTCCGCCCCATCCGGGCCGCGATCGACTCGCGGAAATCGGACGCGCCCAGCCCGAGCAGGTCCGCGCGTTGCGCGAGCTGCAGCCCCGCGTGCCGCCGCGCTTCGTCGAGGGTGTTGGCCCGCCAGTCGGGCAGCGTGAGCCCGCGGCCGTAGATCGCGCGGGGCGTGCCGGTCGCCGCCTGCCACTGCACGATCCAGCCTCCGCCCGCTTCGCGGTCGAACGCCGCCCACGCCGCGGCGACCTCGGGCCGGGGGGCAGGCGGCGCGGCCTGGCCGGGAACGGCCTGGGCGCGGACGAGGCCGGTGAGGAACAGCGCGCCGGCGAACGGCACGACCAGTTTGGCTACGGGCATGGAGAACACCACGAGGACGACGGGCGGACAGGCACAAGAGGGCGGAGAGCACCGTAGTCGCACCGGAGCGCGCGGTCCAGATGGGCCCGGCCGCGGCCCTGGCCCGTCGCGGCGCTCAGCGGGAGCCAGTAGGCTCCTGGTCGCCGATCCCGCCGCCGCCCAGGGCCTGGTAGAGGGCCACGACGTCGACGCAGCGGTCGGCCACGCTCTGCAACCGCTCGCTCCGCGCTTCCTGCCGGCGCCGCTCTGCGTCCAACATCGCGTACTCGCTGACGCCGCCCAACTCCAAGCACGCACTGGCGACTCGATACGCGTCCTCCGCCTGTTGCGCTGCCTCCGACAACAACGCGTGCGTATGCCCGTCGTGCTCGAGGCTGCGCAGCACGTCGGCGACGTTCTGGAGCGCCTGGAGAACGGACTCACGATAAGCGGCTCCCGCCTGCTCGAAGGCCGCGACGGCAGCGCGCTCGCGGGCTCGGAGCTCCCCGCCACGGAAGACCGGCGCGAGCAGGTTGGCGCCGAAGTTCCAGAGATTGATGCCGTTCCCGAACACGTCGTTCGCCTCCAGCCGGCTGGACGAGATCGAACCGCTGAGCGACAGGCTCGGATAGAGCGCCGCCGTGGCCACTCCGACATCGGCGCAGGCCCGGTGCAAGAGCGCTTCACCGGCGCGGATGTCGGGCCGCCGCCGGACCAGTTCGGCGGGCAGGCGCAGGGGCAAGGTCGCGGGCAGCTGCAGGTCCGACAGACGGATCGCGGGAACGTTCGCGGTGCCGGGCGGCTCGCCGGTGAGCACGGCCAGCAGGTGCGCGGTGTGGGCCCGCTGCGCCCGCAGCGGCGGCAGCGCGGCCTCCGCTTGCAACACTCGCGACCGTTCGTTCCGGACGTCCACCGCGGCGACACCTCCAGCGGCCAACCGACCCTCGGAGATCTCGAGCTGCCGGCGCCGCGCCGCGAGCCCTTCCTCGAGCGCATCGAGGCGCGCGTCGAGCGCGGCCATGCGGATCGCGGCGACCACGACGTTGCTCGCGAGTGTCAGCCGGGCGGCCTCGAGCTCGAAGGTCTCGAACTCCACGCCGGCGTCCAGGGCCTCGAGCTCCCGCCGCACGCCGCCGAAGACGTCGAAGACATACGACGCCTCCGCGCCGAGGCTGAAGACGTTGAAGACGCCGGGATTCGGCGCCTGGGGAAAACCCACGACCGCGGGATCGATGTGCTGGCGAACGGCGCCGGCCGTCGCATCGACCTGCGGCAGCCACGCGGTCCCGGTGCGGGCCGCGAAGAGCTCCTGCGCCTGGGTCAGCCGGGCCCGCGCCGCGGCGAGAGTCGGGCTCTGCACGAGGGCGCGCCCGACCAGTTCGGCCACGGGCGGCGACCCGAACACCGTCCACCAGTCGTTCGGGATGGCAACGTCCTGGTCGAGAACGGGAGCGTGAGGCCCGGAGGGCTGCGAGACCGGCGTGTAGCGCTCGGTCTGCGGCCGTGCCGGCGACTCGTGGTCGGGGCCCACGGTGCAGGCACCGGCTGCGGCCAAGACCGCCACAAGGAGACCCGATGGTTTGCGTGGACATGGCACTCCCCATCGCACGCCACTGCGGATGCGAGCCCAGCTGCTCGTGCTTTCGGGTGCCGTGTCCACGCAAACCATCAGTTCGGGGTTCAATCGAGGGTCCTCCGATAGAAGCGAACAGCGACGAGCATGACGACGAGGGCGAAGACCGAGGGCGGCCAGAGGCTCGACGCGAGCTCGGGCCAGTCGTTTCCCTTGAGCAGGATGCCGCGCACCATGCGGTTGTAGTGCGTGAGCGGCAGCAGGCTGCCGATCGCCTGCGCCCAGTCGGGCATGCCGCGGAACGGGAACATGAAGCCCGACAGCAGGATGTTCGGGAGGAAGTAGAAGAACGTCAGCTGCATCGCCTGCAGCTGGTTCTGCGCGAGGGACGAAAGCGTGATGCCGACGGTCAGGTTGCAGGCGATGAAGAGCAGCGACGCGCCGTAGAGCGCGACCACGTTGCCGTGGAACGGCACGCCGAAGACGTATCGCGCGGCCAGCAGGATGATCGTCGCCTGGATCAGGCCGATCACCACGTAGGGCACGATCTTGCCGGTCAGCACCTCGAGCGGCCGCAGCGGCATCGACAGCAGGTTCTCCATCGTGCCCCGCTCGCGCTCCCGCGTGATCGCGAGTCCGGTCATCATCACCAGCGTCAGCGTGAGGATCACGCCCATCAGGCCGGGCACGATGTTGTACTGCGTGATGGATTCGGGGTTGTAGAGGCGATGAACCGCGACCTCGAAGGGTGCAGGCCCCCCCGCCAGAGGCGCGAGCGGCCCGACCAGATCCTTGCGGGCCACGATGCCCGCCAGCTCCGAGACGGTGCCCAGCGCGGCGCCCGTAGCCGCCGGGTCAGAGGCATCCGCCTCGAGCAGGATCCGCGGCCGCTCCCCGCGCAGCAGGCGCGTGGTGAAGTCCACGGGGATCGACAGCACGAACTGGACGTCGCCGCGTGCCAGCGCTGCGCGGCCGGCCTCCTCGTCGGGCAGCTCGCCGACGACATGGAAGTAGTCCGAGGTCGACAGGGCCGTGACGAGCGAACGCGTGAACTCGCTGCGATCGGCCGAGATGACGGCCGTCGGCATGTGCTTCGGGTCGCTGTTGATCGCGTAGCCGAACAGCGCGAGCTGGATGATCGGGATGCCGACGATCATCGCGAACGTGACGCGATCCCGCCGCAGTTGCAGGAACTCCTTGGTGACCATCGCCCACCAGCGGTCCAGGGAGAACCAGGCGTCGCCGCGTTCGTCTGCGCTCACGACGACGCCCCTCCCCAGTTGTCCGTGGCGCGTTGGATCAGGTGGATGAAGACGTCCTCCAGGCTCGTGGCAACGGCCCGCTGCGCATGGTCGCCGCCGGACGTCGCGGCACGCAGCGATGCCTCCAGCGCGGTCGGGTCCTTGCCGGTAACGTGCAGCGTCTCGCCGAACGCGACCGTCTGCTCGACTCCAGGCTTGCCCTTCAGGCGCTCGGCCAGGTCGTGCAGCTTGGGACCGCGCACCGCGATCGTCGTCAGCCCCTGCGCGGCGACGACCTCCGCCGCCGTGCCCTGGGCGAGCAGCCGTCCGTATGCGATGTACGCGAGTTTGTGGCAGCGCTCGGCCTCGTCCATGTAGTGCGTGCTGACCAGCACCGAGATGCCCAGCGCCGCGAGCCGGTGCAACTCCTCCCAGAACTCGCGCCGCGCGTTCGGATCGACGCCGGCGGTCGGCTCGTCCAGCAAGAGCAGGCTCGGCCGGTGCAGCATGCAGGCGGCGAGCGCGAGGCGCTGCTTCCAACCTCCGGAGAGCGTGCCGGTGAGCTGGCCGGCGCGCGTCGTGAGCCCGAGGTCCTCGAGCGCGCGGTCGACGGCCTGCCGGCGGTCGGACATCCCGTACACGCGCGCCGTGAAGTCGAGGTTCTCACGCAACGTGAGGTCGTCCCAGTAGGAGAACTTCTGCGTCATGTAGCCGACGCGGCGCTTGATCCGGTCCGCCTGCGTGCGGATGTCGAAGCCGAGGCAGGTGCCCGAGCCGGCGTCGGGCGTGAGCAGTCCGCACATCAGGCGGATCGAAGTGGTCTTGCCGCTGCCGTTGGGCCCGAGGAAGCCGAAGATCTCGCCGCGCCCCACCTGCAGCGACACCTCGTTCACGACCCGCCTGCCGCCGAAGCTCTTGGTGAGTCCGCTGACGTCGATGACGAGGGCCTCGGCGTCGCTCATTGCAACAGCACGCGCAGGGGCTGACCGGGTTGCAGGCGCGTCGCCGCGCCCGCATCCGGCCGCGCTTCGGCCATGAACACCAGCTTGCTGCTCGTCTCGTTGCTGTAGATGACCGGCGGTGTGAACTCGGCCTCCGTCGACACGAAGTCGACCTTGGCCGGGAGATCCGCGCCAACGCCTCGGATCAGCACGGCCCGCCCGGGGGCAAGGCCGGCGGCCACCGCCTGCGGCACGAAGAAGCGCACCTTGATGTTCTCGGGCGGCAGCAGCCGGACCACCACCGCGCCGGCGGCGACCCAGTCGCCTTCGCGGTGCGTCGTGTCGTGGACGCGGCCGCCCCGGGTCGCGGCCACGCTCTTCTGGTCGAGCTCCCACCGCGCCCGCTCCAGGGCGGCGCGCGCGGCGGACACCTGCGCGGTCTGGGCCTCGACCTGCGCCACACGGCCGGGCAGACGGGCCACTTCGAGCTCGTGCTGGAGCTGCGCCACCCGCGCCGCGGCGGACTGGCGCAGCAGACGCACCTCGTCCAGCTGCGCCGCGGAGATGCCCCCGACGCGGAACTGGGCCTCGTCGCGCTCGAGGGTCGTGACGCTGCGCCGCTCGTCCACCAGGGCCTGGTCCAGCTGCGCGCTCGTCACGGCCTGCTCGGGAAGTTGCCGCGCGGCCTTGAGGTCGACCAGCAGAGCCTCGGCCGCGGCCAGCTTCGCCTCCGCCTCGCGCAGGCCGGCCGCTTCCCGCGCGCTCTCGAGAGTGAACAGCGGCGCGCCCGGAGCCACGCCATCGCCGCGCTTCACCGCGAGGTGGTCCAGCCGGCCGGCGACCGCGGGCGCGACCGAGACGAATTCGCCCTCGGCATAACCCTGGAAGCCGTCCGGCGTCGAGTCCGCGCAGCCGGCCAGGATTGCCAGCAGCAACAGGGCCAAGCCACACGGCGACGGCATCCCGGCAACGCTACCGGCGCGCGCAGCAATGACAAGAATAGCGACACCGTCAGCGGCTGACGCAGCGCAACCGCTCGCGCGCTTCGTGCTGCCTGGCGGCGGCGACCCGAGGTCGGTGACCAGCAGCGACGCGAGCAGCAGGCAGTGAAGACGGCGCTGCAGAAGCTGGCCGGCAAATGAAGCGCACCGACGGCACCCTCGCCCGACGCCGCGCCGCTCGGCATACTCTTCGCCCCCCATGCTCACCTTGTCCGGCGTCACGAAGTCCTACGGCGAACGCGTGTTGTTCGCCGACGTGGCGCTGCAGGTCAACCGCGGCGACCGCATCGGCCTCGTCGGGCCCAATGGCGCCGGCAAGTCGACGCTGTTCTCGCTGATTCTCGGCGCGGAGCACGCCGACGACGGCCGCATCACGCGCGAGCGCGACGCGAAGATCGGTTACCTGCCGCAGGAGAACGCGCCCGTCGGCGACGAAAGTGCGTTCGAGATCGCCGTCGCGATCACGCCCGGCTTCCTGCGCGTGCGGCGGCAGGTGCTCGCGTGGGACCGCGAACACCCGGTCGAGGCGCAGCACCCCGAGGAGCTGCACGACGACGCGCACGAGCGGTATCACGAGCTGAACGGCTACCAGATCGAGGCCAAGGCGCGGCAGATGCTCGGCGGTCTCGGCTTCCGCGACGCGGACATGGACCGGCCGGCGCGCGAGCTCAGCGGTGGCTGGGTGATGCGCGCGCACCTCGCGCGGCTGCTGACGCAGGAACCCGACCTGCTGATGCTGGACGAGCCGACGAACCACCTCGACCTCGAGTCGCTGCTGTGGTTCCAGGAGCACCTCGTCGGCTATCCGGGCGCGATCCTCGTGATCTCGCACGACCGCGAGTTCCTGAACCACCTCGTCTCGGGCATCGTCGAGATCCGCCAGCAGAAGCTGATCCGCTACACGGGCAACTACGACCGCTACGTCGTGCAGCGCGAAGCGACCGACGCGCAGCTGCTCGCCGCGTTCAAGACGCAGCAGAAGGAGATCGCGCACCTGCAGGCGTTCGCCGACCGCTTCAAGGCGAAGGCGAGCAAGGCGACGCAGGCGCAGAGCAAGCTCAAGCAGATCGAGCGCATGGACAAGATCGAGGCGCCGGTTGCCGACGACAAGAAGGTCGGCTTCCGCTTCCCGCAGCCACCACGCAGCGGGCAGCGCACCGTCTGGCTCGAGCAGGTGCACTTCGCCTACGGGCCGACGCAGGTCTATCGCGGTCTCGACTTCGAGGTCGAACGCGGCGAACGCATCGTGCTCGTCGGGCCGAACGGCGCCGGCAAGTCGACGTTGCTGAAGCTGCTCGCCGAGAAGGTCGTGCCGCAGCAGGGCACTCGTGGCCTCGGGCACAACGTGACGGCCGGCTACTACTCGCAATATCGCATCGAGATGCTGCAGCCCGAACGCACCGTGCTCGCCGAGGCGTGCGACACGCACACGCAGATCAGCGAGCAGTTCGTGCGCACGCTGCTCGGCTCGTTCCTGTTCTCGGGCGACAGCGTGTTCAAGAAGGTCGAGGTGCTCAGCGGCGGCGAGAAGAGCCGGCTCGCGCTCGTGAAGCTGCTGCTGAATCCGCCGAACCTGCTGCTGATGGACGAGCCGACGACGCACCTCGACATCGGCAGCATCGACGCGCTCGTCGACGCGTTGAAGCAGTTCGAGGGAACGCTCGTGTTCATCAGCCACGACGTGCACTTCATCCGCTCGCTCGCCAACAAGGTCGTGCACGTCGCGGCCGGCAAGCTGACGACCTACCAGGGTGACTACGAGTTCTACCTGCACAAGACGAAGGCGGCCTCGGCGCGCGCCGCGCTGACGGCCGGCGCGATCGGCACGGGCAAGGACAGGAAGACCGCGAAGGCGGCGAAGCCGGTCACGCCGGCTGCTGCAGAGGCAATTGCGACGAAGCAGGCGCAGCGCGCGCGCACGAGCCAGATCAAGCAGTTGAAGCAGGCGGTGCAGAAGCTCGAGCAGGAGATCGAACGGCTCGAGACGCGCAAGGCCGAGATCGAGTCGCTGCTCTCGCAGCCCGAGATCTGGCACGACGTCCCGCGTTCGTCGGCGCTGTCGCGCGAGCTGGACGAGAATGCCGCGCGGCTCGCCGTCGTGTCGCCGCAGTGGGAGCAGAAGGCCGAGCAACTGCAGGCGCTCGAGTCGGCGTGACGGCGAACGGCCCCCGCTCGGCGCCGGCCTGCCGCAGCCTGCGGGCCACGAAATCAACGACCACCGCCACCGTCCCGTCCTTCCATCGCCGCTTCAGCGCGTAGCGGACGCGACCAGGCCCTGGCAGCCTCGGCCGGCCTCGTCTCTAATCGCCGGGAGAGGAATTGCCATGCTCACCACACTGACGAACGTGACGCGCCCAGCCGTGGCGCGATCGTTCCTGCTCGTCGGCTTCGCGTGTGCATGCGTGGCGACCGCGAGGACGCAAACAAACCTGATCACCTGGGGTGCGACGGTGACGGACAGTCGGTTGCACGCAGAGTCGTTCGTCCAGGTGGTAGCAGGTTGGGGGCACTGCGTTGCCCTGCGCGGTGGTGGCAGCGTCGCGGCCTGGGGCGCCAACTCGTCCGGCCAGTGTAACGTGCCGGCGCTGCCGCTCGGCCTCACCTACGTCGAGGTGGCAGGAGGCGGGAGACACACCGTAGCGCGCCGCAGCGACGGCAGCGTCGTTGCCTGGGGCCTCGACTTCGATGGCCAGTGCAACGTGCCGGCAGTGCCGTCCGGCCTGACCTACGTCGAGATCGCGGGGGGTGACGATCATTCCGTGGCGCGACGCAGCGACGGCACCGTCGTGGCCTGGGGCCGCAACACCAGTGGCCAGTGCAATGTGCCGGCCCTGACGCCGGGCCTCACCTACGTCGAGGTCGCCGCAGGTGGCGAAAACACCGTGGCGCGCCGCAGCGATGGCAGCGTCGTGCAGTGGGGCTATGTAGCGGTCCCCGTCCCGATACTGCCGCCTGGGCTCACCTACGTCGAGGTAGCGGTGGGCTACTCCCACATCGTGGCGCGACGCAGCGACGGCAGCGTCCTGGCGTGGGGTGGCAACTCTTCTGGTCAATGCAACGTGCCCGCACTGCCGCCTGGACTCACCTACGTCGAGGTGGCAGCAGGTCAGGACATCACCGTTGCACGCCGCAGCAACGGCAGCGTCCTGGTCTGGGGTGACATCTCCTCCGGTGTGTCCAACGTGCCGGCCCTGCCGCCGGGACTCACCTATGTCGAGATCGAGGTGGGCATGAACCACATCGTGGCGCGACGCAGCGACGGCAGCGTCGTGGCCTGGGGCAACAACGAGAACAGTGAGTGCAACGCACCGGCACTGCCGCCTGGACTCTCCTACGTCGACGTCGCCGCGGGTGAGTTCTACGTCGTGGCACGCCGCAACGACGGCAGCCTCGCGGCGTGGGGCGACAACTATTATGGCCAGTGCAACGTGCCGGCGCTGCCGCCCGGCATTGTCTATGCCGAGGTTGCGCCGGGCAGCACGCACACCGTGGCCCGCCGCAGTGACGGCAGCGTCGTGGCGTGGGGTTACAACGGGTACGGCCAGTGCACCGTGCCCGCGCTGCCACTCGGCCTCACCTACGTCGAGGTGGCAGCAGGCGGGGCACACACCGTTGCGCGACGCAGCGACGGCAACGTCCTGGCCTGGGGCCTCAACTACTACGGCCAGTGCAACGTGCCGGCGCTGCCGCCCGGACTCACCTACGTCGAGGTGGTGGCGGGTTGGGACCATACTGTGGCGCGCCGCAGCGACGGCAGCGTCCTGGCCTGGGGCCACAACCAAGCTGGCCAGTGCAACGTGCCAGCACTGCCGCCTGGACTCACCTACGTCGAGATCGCGGCGGGTTACAATTGCACCGTCGCGCGCTGCAGCGACGGCACCGTCGTGACCTGGGGCTCATCTACTCTCAGCGTGCAGCCCGCTCTGCCGCCCGGGCTCACCTATGTCGAAGTGACGACAGGGTTCGCACCACACGTCTTGGCACGACGCAGCGACGGCAGCGTCGCCGCCTGGGGCTCCAACGTTTTTGGTCTGTGCAACGTGCCACTGCTGCCGCCGGGCATGACCGTCTCGCGGATCGGGGCGGGCCGATCGCAGTCGGCTGCCATCATCCAGTCTGGCGGTTTCAACACGTTCGCCGCGGGCTGTCCCGGCAGCGCCGGCGTGACCCGACTCGATGCCACGCCGCCGCGCGTTGGAGCCACCACCGACATCGCACTCCAACCGCTGCCGCAGAACGTGGCCGTGCTCGTCTTGGGCTTCAGCAACGTGACTTCCGCCTTCGGTTCGCTGCCGCTGGACCTGACCAGCTTCGGCATGCCGGGCTGCCTCGCCCGCGTATCGCTGGACTGCTCGGCGCTCGTCCAGGGCGCCGGTGGCATTGCCACCTACACGCTCACGGTCCCGGGTCTGCCCGCACTCGCGGGCTTCATCGCGCACGGCCAGGCGATCGTGTTCGACCCCGCCGCGGGCAACCCCGCAGGTCTCGTGATGTCCGACGCGATCACATTCGTCGTCGGCCCGTAGGATCCTGGCTACTCGATGCCCTCGTCGACGAGCTGTTCGGCGAGCCTGGCCGGGTTGTCCGCGAAGGCGACGAGATGATCGCGATCCGCTCGCAGCAGAGCTTGTACCTCGCGCACGAGATGCCGAGAAGATCGAGTCCGAGCCGAGACGGCTATGCTCCCCACCACCATGCAACGACATCTCCGCGGCGCCGCAGCGCTCGCGCTCATGGTCGCCTGCAGCCTGGAACTCCGAGGTCAGGCCGACATCGCGACACCGCCCACAGTGCCGCCTGCACGATGCAGGCTGCTCGTGTTCGGCGACCCGAGCAAAGCCAGCCCGCCTGAGCAGCTGGCGCTGATGGAACGGTCGATCGCCGGCGTGGCAGCGGCGTTCGCCGCCCACGGCTTCGAGGTGGACCTCGTGCCGACCGAGGATCTGAGCGCCAGCGTGGTTCGAGAGCGCCTCGCCGAGTACGAGCGCACGCTGACGAAGGAGGACACGTTCGTCCTCTACTCCCACAGCCATGGCGGACCGCTCGGCACGTTCTTCGGCGGCTGGGTGTGGTTCGCCGAGCGCATCCTCGCGCTGCCGGCGCGCAACGTGGTCGCGCTGACGATGTCGTGTCAGTCGGGCATGCTGACGGACAGGTTGCTCGCCCGCAAAGCGAAGTGGGAAGGCCGCCGTGCGCTGGGCCGCAGCCTCGTCGTGCTGACACCCGTCGACGCGAGCCAGAACGCGGGCCCGTCGCCGGAGCCCGGCATCGGCAATCCGTTCACGCACGCGGTGATCACGGCGGTGCAAGGCGACGCCGACGGTTGCTCGGGCCGCGAACGCAATGGCCGCGTCGAACTGCAGGAGCTCGTCGACCACGTGCTCGCCGTCACGCGCGCGAAGAGCCGCGACCAGAGCTATCACCCGCAGTTCGCCGGCGTGTTCCCGGCAGAAGCGACGTTCGTCACCGTGACGCAGAAGGCCGCGGCACCGCCGCACGGCGCGCCGGAGCCGGCCGCCCCGGGGCTCGCTCCGACCGGGCTGCCCGCGCCTGCCGCGCTGCGTGCGGTGACCGCGTGGACGATCGAGTCGCGCGTGCTCGGCGAACGCCGCCGCGTGTTCGTCGCGCCTCCGCCGGGATACGACGCGAACGCAACGGTGCGCTATCCGGTCCTGTATCTGCTCGACGGCGGCATCGACGAGGATCTCGTGCACGTCGTCGAAGCCGTGCACTTCGGCTGCACGTGGAACCTGCTGCAGCCGATGTTCGTCGTCGGCATCGAGAACACCGACCGCCGCCGCGACTTGACCGAGCCGACCGAGGTCGAAGCCGAGCGCGCGGCAGTACCGCGCGCCGGCGGTGCGGCCCGGTTCCGCGAGTTCTTGCGCGCCGAGCTGATGCCTGCGGTCCGCGCGCGCTTCCCCACCGACGGCCGCGACGCGCTCATCGGCGAGTCGCTCGCCGGCCTGTTCGTCGCAGCGACGTTCGTCGAAGCGCCTGAGCTGTTCGACGACTACATCGCGCTGTCCCCGAGCCTCGGGTGGAACGGCCGCGCCGTCGTGCAACGCGCGCGCGACCGCCTGCCGGCGCTCGCGGACGCGAAGGCGAACGTGTACTTGGCGACGGCCGACGAAGCCGACATCGTCGGCGCCGTCGAGGACTTCGTGGTTGTGCTGCGCCGGCAGCTCCCGGCGGGGATCACGCTCGAGTATCACGCCATGCCCGCGGAGTTCCACGACACCGTGTTCCGCGCCGCCGCGCCGCGCGCGCTGCGCCGGCTGTTCGCACGCCGCAACTGAGGACAGCCCCCGCGGGCTGCGCCTCGAAGCGCGCGCGGATCAGCAGCCACACGAGCCGAGGCGTCCGCTACTTCTTCGGCGCAACCTTCTCCGGCGGGACCGCAGCGACGTCGACCTGGAACTCTGGCCGCACGATCTGCTTGCCCGCCTCCTTCTCGACCTTGACCAGCAGGTCGCGCCCGGGCTGCTCGCGCATCTCCTTCGTCAGACGCGGATCGTCGTCGAACACGATCCCCCCGACGAACAGACTCTGCGAGCCGAGGTCGACGTGCACGTGGATGTGTTCGGGCGTCGTCGAGCGCGGGTACCCACCCGGCCGGATCGTGTGCAGCACGAACTGCCCCGCGTCGTCGGTGCGCACGTAGCCGAACAGCCGCGCGTGCATCTCGTTCGCGTCCATGCCCGAGAAGTGCGGCGCGCGGTCCGAGTACCAGCCCTTGCTGCTCGTGTGGTAGGCGTAGACGAGCGCGTCGGCGACCGGCTTGCCATGCCGGTCCTTGACCGTGCCGCGCACGACCAACGGCTGGCCGGGTTCGCCGGGCGGCAGCATCGCCAGCTCGCCGCGCGTCGCACGATCGCGCACGAGGTGGTGGAACACGTTCAGTTCGCGCAGCGGTGCAAACTCCTTGTCGGCGAGCAGCGCTCCAGCGGTGGCGCCACCTTCTGCGGCCTTGCGCGCCTTGGCCAGCAACGGCGCGAGCTCGCGGTCGTCGTCGGCGCGCGGCTTCGTGAGGTCCTCCGGCGCAACGACGGGCGGTGCCGGCGACGGCGTCTGGGCACGCATGGCGGGAACGAGCAGCGAGACGAGCACGAAGTGGATGGTGCGCATGGTCGTGAAGACGAAGCGTTGGCCACGTCGCGAGCGCATCGGGCAACGTTCCCTCCGAGTCTCCTTGCTGGCTTCCTTCATGGCCGCACGGTGTTGAGCTTGCCGGTCGTGAACAGCACAGGAACGCGCCCGACCTCGACGTCCTTCCGCAGCAGCAGCACGCTCGTTCCGAGGTCCGACACCGTGAACGGCTCGCTGCGGCCGTCGTGCAGCTCGACTTCGCGCGACGCGTAGGTCGACGTGCCGTGGCGGATCGACAGCTCGAGGCGGTGGCCCTCGGCGTCGAGAACGGCCACGCGGCCGAAGTCGCGGCCGGGGCCGGCGTCGACCTGCACGTTGACCAGCGCCGGCACGACGACGCTCAGCTGCTCGAGGTCCGCACCCGCGGTGATCACCATCCTCGCGTCGCTGCGTCCGGCGCGCTCGCCGCGCACGTGCACCGCGACCGCCGCCCGCGACACGTCGGCGAACTCGAA